>QWCH01000058.1_pt1 | contig 167198 bp, 144 predicted proteins | sample 1972671 | NCBI WGS metagenome assembly QWCH01 (sample SAMN09866713, study PRJNA288562) | Human gut metagenome isolate term3_stool, whole genome shotgun sequencing... | isolation source: gut | host: Homo sapiens | place: USA: California
CAGCCTTAACCATGGCATCTGCTGCTTCTACAGCTCCAACCAAACCCTTAGTCTCTACCATGCCGAGTGCCTGTGTAATGTTGGACATCTTATCCTCCTGTTATCTGCGTACCTTTGTACGTTGTTGCACTACTTAATAATCTGCACCACAGAACCATTAGCTATATGCAAGGCATTTGCTTCTTCGGTGTCGATATGACAATCCAATGCCGAGTTCTCTGTGGCACGTATAACCACGTTGTCAAGTTGCCCCGCACGCTCGCCACCAAAGCGTATGGAAACTATTTGGCCATCGCTCAAGCCACGCTCAGCCGCTTCGGCAGGAGACATATGAATATGGCGTGCGGCAACAATAACGCCTTCAGAAAGAACTACTGTTCCTTGAGGGCCAACTATCGTAATACCGGGGGTGCCCTTAAGATGACCGGAGAGACGAACCACCTGCGGTATGCCAAGCTTAAACGTGTCCCCCGCAAGCACTTCAACCTGTGTCTGTTTACGGGTGGGACCCAAAACACGAACCTTTTGAATAACACCCTTAGGGCCTACAAGTGTTACGCACTCTTTAGCTGCATATTGTCCCGGCTGAGAGAGCTCTTTTATGGCGTTTAACTCGTATCCTTTACCAAACAATCTATCGAGATGCTCACGGGATAGATGAATATGGCGACCGGATACTCCCACGGTCACGCTGTTCAAATCTGCCTGAGGCTTTTTATCCAAAAGCTGATGCAGGGTCTCCTCATTCCAAATACCCCGATCAAAGGCAGCTGTTATGATGCGCTCTATTTCCGCAGGAGATATTGCAGCCTCATGGTTTGTATCGCCCGACACAGTCTGCGTATCATCATGACCAGCACAGCCAGCTTGGCAAGCAGCTACCAAAGCTACGCCACACTCTTTAGCAACATCTGCAGCCTGAGGTGTGACTATCGTGTTTGAATCCACCACGAGACTCTCGTGCCGTTGAGCGGCAGCAAGTACATCCTGAGCGCAAATCAACTTCCTCATCTCACTCTCCTTTCTACAGAGTCACATCTTCGTCAATAATGCCGACAATAACCGCATCTACCGGTGCGTTTTTATCAAAAGCCTTGTTTATAAAGTGGTAAGCGGCGCTACCCGTGGTTACTAAAACCCTGTCCCCGCATCCCGCACTTATGGTGTCTACGCAGATAAGCTGCTGACCTTTTTTGTTTTCGTCCAGGATTTCTACACGCATGAGCTTCATACCATCAAGCTCGTCATACTTGCGCGTGGCCCAAATGGAGCCAATGAGCTTACCTACAATCATGAGTGTCGTCACCACCATTCTTAATGCTTGCAAGACAAGCCATAACCTCTGCAGTGTTACCAGCAATAGCAAGCATCACCATGTTTTGAGGACAAGAGCCACGAATATCAGTGACCACCACACCCGCTGTTTTTTCAGCAATATCACTAGCCACTATCATTTCTATAAGTTTTCCCTGAACAAGACCGAGTGCAGCAGGCTTAAAATCCTCAGTCCAGCGTGCGCCACTTCTTTGACGGACGATTGCCATAGTTCCAGCGGAGGGAGCTTTGATTATCTTGACATCAAGCATGCTGACCCTCCTCAAGCATGTGCAAACGACACCCTAAGGCAATGCCCAGAGGTGTTACGAACATGGGATTATTGGGCTTATGTACGGGTATATGCAGGATTTTCTCGATACGATCCTCAATACCCTCAAGCTCACAGGTGCCGCCAACTAAGATAATTTCAGAAACCGTATGGCCAAGGCAGGCGTTTTGGATAATGGAGCTTATCTTGTCGATAGTAGGGGCAACAATGGGCAAAAGCTCTCGGGCGTGAGCAGCATCTCTTTTATAGAGTTCGGCGTCATCAAACGAGATATTCTTAGCACCTGCAAGAACAAGCGAAAGGTGGGTGCCTCCCGTAGACTCATCCTCACATGCAACAACCTTGCCCTTCTCAAAGAGCGCTATGCCGGTTGTGCCACCACCAATATCTACCACAGCACCTTCTTGAACGTTCATAACAAGATTGGCAGCTGTAGGCTCATCAAACACGGCTACAACGTTCATGCCCGTGCTTTCGGCAACGTTTTTAACGGCACCTCCATCCAGCTGTTCAGTTTTTGGAGGAATGGCAACTGCACAGTGAATAAGCTCACAACCCAGCGTTTTTTCTAGCTTTTCCTTTAACGTAGCTGCAATATCACACGCACCTACGTAATCAACAACCAGACCATCGCGCACAACATTGGCAAACTGGTAGGCACATGCCACCGGCTCACCCTGGGCATTTATCACACTGAGCACGATAAAGGCAGTACCCAAATCCAAACCACAGTACAGCTCACCGTCAGTATTGGTACGAGGGGTATCCACCGTTTTGATGAGGGCATCCAGCAAGGTATTTGCTTGCGTAGTATCAATCACGGGATGTCTCCTCCTTTGCCTGCTCCATATAGCTTGTAAGTGCAGATAAAACGGTGCGCATTTGAGCTATCCAAGAATCATCGGAGCTTTTATGCTCATCACAACACGCGCTGTTCCAAAAGCAGATAAACCGTAGCAACTCACCACACATAACAGCCATCTCAAAGTACAGCGGATGAACGCAGGCGCTCAGAGGAAGCGAGGGAATAGTTTCACAAGCAGATTTTGTCTGTGGTTCTCCAGAGCAGTCCTGCTCAGCAGGGCAACACGCTGTGTCTGCAAGCTTACCCTCCTGCCAAGCGCTGCCCACACGCTCTAAAAGCTGTGCCGCTTCATTATTAACACCCAAGGCCTTACGTGCTAAAAGCCTCAGACGAGCTCCCAAGATGCGCATATCATCAATACGCGCCTGCGTTTGCGCAGAAACCTCGTCTGCAGAGCACGGTTTTGTATTCGTTTTTGTACTCATAGGTGCAGCACTCTTTTTGTGATACAGCGATTCAAACTCAATCCTAAAATCAATAAGAAATTGACGAGCGCTCGGCGTAAGACGTGCACCAGCAGGAAGTTGAAACGTATCAAATTGTTTTTGCGCATACTGCCTGCGCAGCTCCCCTTCTGTTATATAGTGCATGGTTGCCTCCTCTCGTTTTCTCTCTGTTCCATGGGTAGATGCAAAGCTCGTTTTTGTTTTGCCACCCATTGCTTAAATTCACGTACGCCTTCCCCGGTTTTAGTAGAAAGGAAGAGCAGTTCATGACAACCAACATCGGCCAAGCGCATCCGTGCTTCTTCTCGCTGAGCCTCATCCAACACATCGCACTTTGTAACCACAGCCAGGCCAGGTTTTCTCGTTGCCTTAGCAAAACCGCTCGAATAGTATGAGAGTCGTGTGGTTCCATCCAAAAGTAAGACAAAAGCACAGGCCTGATTGTGTAAGAGCATGAGAATGACGTTGTGCATCCAGTGGTTCTCTACGTAATGCCCCGGGATCTCCAGGGTCTGTGGACGGTAATAGCAATCTTCTCTATGCCGGTGATCAGATGAACAACCCTCCACCATATCGGCAAGCGTACTTTTACCTGATCCATCAAGACCTATAAAAACAAAGCGGTCAGACATTAGGATTTTGTCACCTCCACAACACAGAAACCAAGCTGGTCATGGAGCATGTCACACACAACATGCAGTGATTCCTCAACGCTTTGGACATCACCCATAATGACAACTGAACCGGTAAAACGATCCAAAAAACCGATTTCAACGGGAGCTGCCTTAGCAGCAGCATCCGCTGCAATAATGGCTGTCTCGGACGGGCTAAGCGTAAGAATGCCAATGGCGTCGCCTGCGGCAACACCGATTCGCTCATTAACACTCGGTCCCGGCGAAGCAATAACATGAGCAAGCGTTACTTGCTTTCCTGGAACAGACTCCTGAATTATGCGGTCGAGTTTTTCCATAGCGTTAGTGCCTCACAAGATTGACTTTGAAATCCGCGCTTTCAATCCACGTTTCAATGCGATTTAAATCGTCATTTGTAAGCGATGGATCTCCCTCAATCTCATAATCTCGACCAAGGGACTTATACTTACCGACTCCCAATTTGTGGTAGGGCAGCAAATCAACGCCATCAAAGTTTTTTTGATAGCGATAAGGATGAAAGAAGGCAATAACGGCGTCTATCTCTTCTTTGGAATCATTGACTCCCTTTAAAAGCGGCATACGCACGCGCACGTTATATCCGTTTTCAAGCAGCCACTTGATGTTAGAAAGAATGAGCTCATTGTTTACGCCTGTCCAAAACTTATGTTTGACAGGATCCATCTGTTTGATGTCGTACAAAAACAAGTTAACGTATGGAGCCACCTTCATAAGGGTCTTGAGCGGCGTATATCCACAAGTCTCAACCGCCGTGTGGTATCCCTTTGCTTGGCTTGCCATGCATATGGCCAATACAGCTTCACTTTGTGCCAGGGCTTCTCCGCCAGAAAGCGTAATGCCGCCATCAGACATCCGATAAAAGTCTTCATCCTGCTCAAAGAAGCAGACAAGATCATCAACCGAATAATCTTCTCCCATAATTTGCAGGGCATTATACAGGCATGCTTCTTCACACTGACGACAGCCCGTGCAGCGAACACTACGGTCTACCACATGCTTGCCATCCACCATCTTATGAAGAGCTACGGGACACACCGCAGCACAGGCACCACAATTTACGCAGTTATCAGCCTTGAACATAACTTCATGTTCCCGCAGCTGACTTTCTGGATTAGAGCACCACTTACAACGCAGGGGGCAACCTTTGAGAAAAGCCATAGAGCGAACGCCCGGTCCATCATACATGTTGTACTTCTGTAGATTGAAAATACGTGCGGTACGCTCAATCTTTCCCTGCTGAGATTCCATCTGTCCGTTGCCCCCTTCCTTTTACCTCATCGTTTACCAAGTTACTGACAACTATTAAATCCTGGTAAGCATGGTGCGGCTAATAATCTCGTCCTGAACGTCCTTGCACAGCTCGTTGAAGAATGCGCTGTAGCCAGCAACGCGTACCACGAGGTCACGATGCTTTTCTGGATGGGCCTGTGCATCAATAAGCGTTTCATTGTCGAGATAGTTAAACTGCATCTCGCCATTGCCGAACATCGAAGCCGTGCGCAAAAGGGTAATAAGGCCACGCTCTCCTTCTGGCGTATCGAGAATACCGCTCATAAGCTTAAAGTTATGAACCATACCGATGTTCATAGAGTCATTAGGCAACTTACCAACCGATTTAATAATGGCGGTAGGACCATTGTGGTCGGCACCCTGGCTGGGGCTAATGCCGTCTGACAAGGGCGTCCAGGCCTTACGACCATTTGCAGAAGCACCGGTCATCTCGCCAAAAGGCGTATTGTTAGAGATGGAAAGCGTACCCATGGACATGTGAGAGTACAGCGTCTTATATTTCACATGGATGTGCTCGGTGTAATGCAGAATATCCGCTGCGATATTGTCCGCATAATCGTCATCATTGCCATACTTAGGCGCATTGATGCAATCCTGCTGGATTTTCTCGTAGCCCACAAAGTCTGCCTTCAGAGCCTCATTAAGCTCATCGAGCGTATATTTGTGATCATCAAAAACAAGCTTTTTGATAGCTGCCATAGAGTCGGTATAGGTGCCCAAACCAGTCCATACAACACCTGGACCATAGTTGTACATGGCGCCACCAGAAGAAACATCCCTGCCGCTTTCCATGCAGCCTTCAAACATGATGGACATCAAAGGCTTAGGCGCAACCTCGCGAGCAACACGCTGAGAGATAACAGTGGCAACATCGGTCCACTTCGTGACGTATTGAATGGTCTTTTTAACCGCTGCATCAAACTCTTCGAAGGTCTTGTATTGAGAAAGATCGCCAAGGTCTGGAGTAACCTGCTTGCCATACCACAGGTCAACGCCGTGGTTAAGGGTAAGCTCAATGCACACAGGCCATTGCGTATAAGAGGTGGAGGTCCACTGATACAGGCGGCCAGACTTCTGAGGCTCAACGCAACCCATCATGCAGTAGTCACGAGAGTCTTCAACAGAAATACCCTTAGCAAGCATCATCTTGATGTGGGTGTCATCAAAGTGGCAAGCGGGGAAGCCCATGCCCGAACGAACAAGATCAACGATCTTGCGCATGTAGCGCTCGGGTGACTTGTTGTGAATACGGCACGCAATGGTAGGCTGATAAATCTTTACATGACGGGCAGCATCCATAAGCAGGTAGGTCAAATCGTTGGTAGCGTCAGTGCCCCTGCGAGTCACACCACCTAAAGTCATGTTAATAAAGGGCTGGTATCCTGCAAAGAATTCAGACTGTCCGCGCGAGGTAACCCACATGACCTCACTCAGTTTGATGAGCATACAACCGGCGATATCAAAAGCCTCATACGGAGTGATACGGCCAGCCTTAATGTCTGCCTCATAGAAGGGATACATGTACTGGTCAACACGACCGATAGACATACCGGTTTGGTTTTCCTCTACAGGCAAGAGGGACTCAATCGTAAAGACTGCCTGCATAGCCTCATGGAACGTCCTTGGCTTGTGTGCAGGTACATAGGCAAGAATTTCTGCGATCTTCTCGAGCTCGCTCTTGCGCTTGGGATCATGCTCAGCAGCAGCCTTTTGCAAAGCATACTCACTGAGGCGCTTTGAATAAATCATGACGCCTTCAGTGGTATCAATGACGGACTTGTAGAAGTAGATCTTATCCAAGTCCTCTGGATTGGCGTAATCAAGTTGGGCAAGGTGCTCTTTTGCCTCAGCCTGGATATCGAGCATACCCTTGCGCATGAGGATAACGTCATAACCAGGGTTAGAATCGCCGCCACCACTCATAGCATGGTAGGAGCAGTCAGATACATAGGACTCACCGGAAAGCTCCCAGACACCAGCCTCACGATACTGGTCCTCACAGATCTCATCCTGTGACTTGCCCTCCCAAAATGGGAACAGTACCTCACGACAATAGCGCTTATCCTCATCAGAGATGTAAAAAGGATCCTGAGGACGATCCCCAATGGTATCAAGCTCTTCTTTAAGCCAACGCCACGCAAGATCGGGAGAAAATGCACCAGCACGGGGAGCACCACAGGGAGCACCTACGATAAGCTCGTCATCTTGGATGACCAAGGGAGCCGTTTCGCAGCAGTGACGGAACGCCTTAGCACGCAACTCAATCTTAGGCATGCCTGGGTTTTCCTTCATAATCTCGGTAACCGCACGAGCACGAAACGTAGTAATACTAGGAACTTGCTTGAGGTAGTTATCCTTCAGACGAACATGGCGCTGAGTAGGACCTTCGGGGATCTCGGTAGGTCCGTCTGCTACACAGGGTGTACTGTGCAGTGGTGCGTCCAGCTGATCGGAAACTTTCGCAAACATCTCTCGCACAGCATGCTTTTCCTCAGCACTCATGGTTTTGGTTGCCTCGGAAAGTTCCTTTGCAAACTCCTTAATATCCATCCTTTACTCCTTTTTACTTATCTCTCATGGACTCTAGAAGACCAGAGAACCAATCGATCGATTCCGTGCACTGTTCTTGTGTCACATCAGCCGTGTTACTCAGTGGCTGTACTTCTGTTTTTGTGTTTGGCGTTGTCAGAGTAGGGTGAGTATGTGAACTGATTTGCTTCACCAAGTCCTGCTGGTGCGTATTGCCAGCAACACCTACCTGGCGCTTTCTTACAAAATCACTGTAAGTAACACCCAAACTCGAGGTAGTAGCGTGGTCCCAGCCGGTAATAGTGAGCGTCTTAGGAAGCTCTGTATGACTGCCTATACTGCCCAGAGCAGTACTAACATTTACCAGCACACGGCCAACGGGCTTCTTGAGAATAAATTGCTGAATCACTTCGGGACTATTAGAGAAAATCGACAAGGCATTCCCGTGTCCGCTGTTCAAAATGAGCTCTATGCACTTCTCGCAAGCATCGCGCCAGCTTTCTTCCACATAGTAAGAAAGCACAGGACCATACTTAGCTTTAGAGAAAAAGCTCCGCTCACTCACGTACGGCTTGCGGACGATAAGCACCTTTGTCTGTGCTGGTACCGCAATATTTGCCCTACGAGCAAGGTCTTCGGCAGACTTGGCGATAAGCTCTGGATAGGTCTTACCGTCTGACATAAAAAGCAAGTCACCAAGACGATCGGTTTCACTTTCGTCCAAAAAGTAACAACCCATTTGCCTGAGCGCAGCTTGGAGTTGGCTATCTACCGCCGCTTCTACCACAATAGATTGCTCGACTCCTGGAAGCATGCCATGGCAAAATGATTTACCCCGTACTATCTCTTGAGCACAAGCTGCTATATCAGCCGTTGATTCAACAAAAACAGGATTGTTGCCCAGCGACGCATAATAGACATCCTTGCCATAGGCAGCATAAGGGTGTTCATTGGCATTCTCACGGGAATCTATAATGACACTCACGCAGGGTTGCGAGCACATCCACTGCTCGCCTTCGGGACAACAGACCCGCAAAAATCCCAACGCCTCTTCTGGATAATGGCATGAGCGGGCAATGGAAAGTACATCTTCCATTACACGACAGCAGCTCTCATGTACACGAGCACCAGCCGAAAAAACAATGGGGCTTTTTGAGCGGAGTGCATAAAACAGCTGCGATAGCAGAGTTGGTACGGCAAGCCAATCTGGAAGCAGTGATACAACCACTCCTTTAGACAGATACACCGCCGCAGACTTTGTATCCCAAACAATTTCTTGCACGGGGGTTTGAGCACATACATCATCGAGTACATCCGTAAGGACCCACTCTATGAGCTGAGCTTCTTCTTGGGGATTACCATAGTCGCTCTCATCAAAAGCAAGGTCAGCATACGTACGAGCATTCTGATAAAGACCTTCACGCAAGTGCGTAAGAAAGTCTTCAACCAAAGACAGCGGCAAGCTCTCTAAAGCCTCAACAGACCCGGCAGCATGCTCAAGGAGGATACGCGCCTCCTGAACGGATAGAAGATCATTATCGATAAGAGACACGTGACACCTCCTTTAATACGGCAAGAGCTTCTCGACGGTGTATTTATCAGTGATTTTCTTAAGGCTTGGATGAGGACGAGGGATGACAACAGAGCTGTAAACCTCTGCGCCCAAAGCCTCTACGGCTTTAACGCCTGCAGCTACCGCTGCTTTACAAGCGGCAACATCTCCCTCTACCAAAATGGAGATGTAGCCTGAAGCAGTGTTTTCATAGCCGATGAGCACAACGTCGCCCGCTTTGCACATGGCATCGCCTGCTTCAAGAACCCAAACCAAACCAAAGGTCTCTATAGCGCCCAGTGCATTCATGCCTTCGTTAGCCATAGCTGCCTCCTAGTTGTAATCCACGTCATGAACAGAAACAACGTCACCAACAGGCGGAACAGGACGGCGCATAACGTTATGTGCCGTAAGCGTGCCAATGCTCGATGCGGCTTCACAGCCTGCTTTCACTGCTGCTTCACAGGCAGCTACATCACCTTTAACAATGATGGTTACCAGCGTTGAGCCAATATTCTCGTAGCTGACAAGCTCTGTATTACCTGCTTTAAGCATTGCATCTGCTGCATACAGTGCAGGCACCATACCCGTGGTCTCTATGAGGCCTATGGCCTCTTCTCCCTTATAGCGCATACGTACTCCTCACTACTTGATGTAGGAATTAATGGTGTCTCGCTGCTCGGAGTCTGCAGCATAAAAGACATGCAACTCGCCCTTATCGTCAAGGTCAACACGCGACTCAGCAATCAAGCCGTTTTTCTCGGCAGTCATCAGCGCTTCCTGGACCTTTGTATGCGTGAAGGCAGAAAAACCCGAGTAATCATCTTTGAGTGCCATAAGTACATCGTCGGCACTTGCTTCTGGTACCTCAGTAAAATATTTGAGAATTGCATAGTTAAGTGGACGCATTATGCCTCCTCCTTCTTTCCTAGATACTCAAGAGGATTGATAGCAATAATGACAATGCCAATGATCATGACCAGCGCCGCCGCCCACGCAATTGGCGCCAAGGCATAGCCATCAATGTGCATGATGACGCCTACAATAATCCATGTGGTAAGCGGAGCTACAAAGGTATAGGTACCGTTGCACGCCATACCAAGCGCAGTACCGCACATAGAATTGCCGCGATACCAGCTAGCAAAAGACTTATATGCTGCAAAGCCGGCAACAACAAAGCACAAAATTGTGGGCAAATCGCTCAGGACGCTTCCGATATAGGTAATAGCCTCGGCTATGGGTACGCCACCGATAAGTGCCAACGCTGGAAGCAATACAAACAGCTCTACAAAACCTGATACACACTGGCGAATCGTGATACCAATTTGCGTATCAATCATGCAGCTTGCATATCCCGCAATGCAGCCCTCGGCACCCCAGCCCAAGGCAGCAATAAATGCCAACATAAGGCCAAATCCCAAGTTGTTGGATGCATCGCCCGTAAGACTTGTGGAACCAATCATAAGGCCCGCAAAGACGCAGATAGCAATACCTATGATCTTGCGGGGACCCAGCTCCTGCTTAAAAAGAATGCGAGAAAGAATTGATCCAATTGCAGGGTTAAGCGCCGCAATAGGAACCACAATGGTTCCTGCCTGAGACAGCGCAATGATATAAGCAACCGTTGCAATAGGGCCGCCGACAAGGGCACTTACCACCATAATAATGCCGGGCTTGGTGCGGATGGTACGACCAAAATCCGCAAGCTTGCCCTGCTTTGCCGTGATACCAAGGGCCCAAAGAGCGCTACAGCAATCGTTTATGGCACTTGCCACCGTAGGAAGTATAAAAACCGCCAAAAACCCTGTTGGGTTGACAGTATCTAACCATCCAAGCCATAAACTTGTACTTTCACCTGCTGTAATGAAAGCAGTATAGATGCCATACATAAGGCTTGAGAACAGAGCGATTAAAATACCTTTTCGAAAAAATTCTTGATCAAGACTGCGTTTCTTTTGCTCAGCAGTGCTACTCGCCACCGCAGCTGTAGTTGATGCCATGTGCTACCTCCTACGTGTGATACGACAAATACATGAGCTATTAGCAATGAATAATGACTAGGAAAATTGTCGAGATTAACGCGACGTGAAAGTAAATGAATTCCTCAATTTTGTTTTGTAAATGGCTTTTTTAGAACGGCGAGCGGATAAATTACGCCATTTGCCGATTTATTACTACCATATAACCGCTCTTACGCGAGTAGTACTGTACGAAAGCGGGTGAAATGTTATCTCCACACTATTATTTCCTATACAAATTTTTGAATAAATATCCTAAATATATGTATATAGGAAATCTGGGTATTTTAGAAAAAAAGAATTTTGTTCTGCAAACCCTAAGGTATTACATCTGCTGTATAGTATTTGAAATTTAGCTTAGAAAAAACAGTTGTATAAGCCAAACATTCACGTAATGTCACAGTCATGTATGGGCACCCACATACTAAAAGATGCAGGAAAATAGCCTTCTGGCTCATTTCCCTGCATCTTTTTAGATTCTTTAGTACGTAGCTTTTTGAGCTTTTTGGACTCTTTGACTTTTTTTAGGATCTTTGCTTACATAAGCGTTTATAGCCTTATTCCCATCCATAGCGAGAACAGACAGGCATGAATTCCCCGTATCCTTCTGCTTCCATACGCTCATAAGGGATAAACTTTAGCGCCAAGCTGTCAATACAATACCTCAGACCACCCTGCTCTTGAGGACCATCGGTAAATACATGCCCAAGGTGAGAATCCCCTACACGACTGCGCACTTCTGTTCTTATCATGCCATGGCTGCTGTCCTTATATTCCTTGATAACATCCGGGTCGATCGGACGAACAAAGCTTGGCCAACCACAGCCTGAATTAAATTTGTCTTTGGAGGAGAACAAGGGCTCACCTGTAACCACGTCCACGTAAATACCAGCCTGATGATTATCGTGATACGCTCCAGAAAATGCGGGCTCTGTGCCAGCTTTTTGTGTAACGTCATATTGCTCAGACGTAAGCATGCGCTTGATCTCATCGTCAGAAGGTTTGTAATACCGTGACGCGTCCACCTTAGGTGCAGAAGATGTCTTATCGCCCTTCTCGAGCTTTACATCTTTAAGCGAACTAAAGTCTATGTGGCAGTAACCACGAGGGTTTTTCTTGAGGTAATCCTGATGGTATTCCTCAGCTTGATAAAAGCTCGTAAGCTTTGTAAGCTCTACCGCTAGTTTTGTGCCGTACTTCTTTTCCTCCTCATCAAACACCGGGCGCAGCACAGACTCATCTGCTGCATCCACAAAGTACACGCCTGTTCTATACTGGCTTCCTCTATCATTGCCCTGCTGATTAACACTGAGCGGATTGATAATCTTAAAATACTGTTTAGCAAGGCTTTCCAAACTTACTATCGAAGGGTCATAGCGCACCTTTACGGTCTCAGCATGCCCTGTTTTACCAGTACACACTTCCTCATACGTGGGATTTTCAGTGGTGCCGTTTGCGTATCCTGACACAGCATCATACACGCCTGGAATGCGAGAAAAATACTCTTCCACTCCCCAAAAGCATCCCCCTGCAAAATAAATCTCATGCAAATTATTGGTATCAATGTTTGCCATTGCAGCCTCCTGCTTCTTCTCCAACTCATCATCCTGTGTCTGAGGTGGTTTATGCATCTTGTATAGCACAACACCAAGTACAACCATCGCAGTCACGAGCGCCACCATTATGGAAGCATGTTTGTTCATACCCATACCCCTTATGTCAAGCTACTAAGGATTTTTTCCAGCTCATCCGTAGGGACATCGCCAATGCGTTTATCGACAACCTCGCCCTGAGAGTTAATAAAGACAGAGGTTGGATACGCTTGTATGTCAAAGGCCTTGAGTAAGGTGCCAGAGCTATCCATCAAAATAGGAGCCGTAAGCTTTTGCTTGGTAGCCCAGTTCACAATTTGATCTTCAGAAAGTTCCGATCCAATTTCTGGCGAAAGCACCGAGGTAACCGTTACATCACCTTTCTTTTCATGCTCGGCAGCCAGGCGAGAAAACTCATCAAGACCGTTGAGACAAGCGGGACACCAGGTGGCCCACATCTTTACATACGCCGGCTTTCCCTTAAGGGACGCAAGCGTAAGAGTCTTGTTATCCAAGGTTTTAAGCGCCGTTTGCTTCCAGCTGTCCGTAGCTGGCATGGTTGTATCGTCATTCATAGCATCACCTTGCTGGTTTGTAGCATCACTGCGCTGCTCAGTTTGAGAACTCTGAGTAGAGCTTGCAGAGCTGTTCGTATTTTTTAGAGACATACCAAGACCGGTTGCTTGTGAAACCAGCAGCCATGCACCGACAAGGGCAATGCACACGCCGCCAATCTTTTTGAGAAGCTCACTGTACTTGTTAAGCTGACGCACTTTTTCCATAAGCACAGAAGAACCCAATGCAAGCAGAGCAAAAGGTAGTGATAGGCCCAAAGCGTACACCACCAAAAGCAGACCTCCCCACACCGCATTACCCTGTTGAGCTGCAAAGGCCAGCACCGATGCAAGGATAGGACCAATGCACGGCGTCCAACCAAATGAAAACGCAAGACCCAGCAAAAAGGCGCCACCCGCATGCCTGGCATCAATGTGCTGCATATCCATGCGCTTCTCGGTATCAAGCGCTGGAATAACGAGAACCCCTGCAAGATGCAGGCCAAACAAGCAAATAACAAAGCCCAAGCTCAGTGAAAAAAGTGGATTTGCCAGTATGCCACCTAAAAACCCTGCTCCAAAGCCCAGGGCAAAAAAGCTTATCGAGATACCCATGATAAAAGCAAGGGTATTTGCAATACGTCGCTGAACCACCAAGGCGGTTTTGCCATCCTCAGTAAGCAACAGCCCAATATATACGGGGAGCACGGGCAGGATGCAGGGTGAAAAAAATGAAAGTACTCCCGCTATCAATGTTGATGCAATCATTCCAATGTCAGCCATACAAGCCCTTTCTCAATACCCTTCTTGCAGACGATCGTTTGCGGTGCCTGTGAAACTAGGCTTTATTGTGCCGTTTTAATCCAGCAAGTCTGCGCTCATAAAAGACTCTTCAGGATTCTTCAGAAATAGCTGGGTAGAAAACGGACCTCTTTTAGAAAGGGCGCTTTTAGGAAGCACTACTTGTAGAAAAACTACTTGGAACAAAAAGCTCTAAAAAGGGATAGTAATCGTGGCACGGTAGTGTTGGGTATCCTGGGTAGTAGCAAGCTTCCAACCACAGGACGAGAAAAGCTGGGCAGTACTCGCGACACCCAAGCCGGTTCCTGCTGTTGTTTCAATCTCAGGTGCAGGGGTATTGACTATGGACACCACTGCAGAGGCATCCGAGCACGAACAGCGTATATATACGGGTTCTGTCCTCAGCGCATGCTGTACCACATTTGAGAAAAGATTAGAAAATGCCCGCTGCAGCACACTTTGATTTACCGTAACCTGTTTTGTACAATTTGCAGGCAGACCCTCATACACAACATTAAACTGTGCACTCTCAAGTTCAAGGATGCCTTCATTCAAAATCTCGGTAAGCACCGCTTGGCAGGACTGCAGGGTTTTTTGACTTTTCTCGGCAGGCATGGTATCAGGAGCGCAAGTATCCGCATCACCCGCATGCTGTTTTAAGACATAGTCAAACAAATCGTCGGAGAGTTCCTTAAGTTGGTAGGCCTTCTCACGGCTGCTTTGCAAATAGCGCTGAGCATCCTGTTTGTGAGCATACTTTCCCAGCACCAAGATATCGAGATACCCAATGAGTGCGGTAAGCGGTGAGCGCAAGTCGTGGGACATTTCGGTTACCAACTTATACTCCCGATTGCGCATACGCTGCTCTTCTAAAAGGCGCTGACGTATTGCCAGCCGCATGTCATCGATGCTTTGCGCTAAACTTCCCAGCTCATCATTGCCTTTAACACTGATTGCGTGGTCAAGCTCTCCCCCTTCAAGAAGGCTGAGCTCATGATCGAGTAGTCGAATGTAGTTGACAATGCGGCGCATGAGCAAAAGCAAGCTAAGGATACACACCACAAAGCCCAGCACTATCGCAAGAATCGTAGCAATAAAGCGCCCCTGCGCACTGGCGTTGTAATAAAACACTGCCGATGCTTCCCCATCAGAAAAAGTGATGGGATAGGTCTTTTGCCACTTTTCCATATCTCCACCCGAAACCTTGAGTGACGATATATCCGTGCTCATGTTTGAGTCGTATACGGTCATGCCTTCTCGATAGATCTGCAAAGCCACATACCCCGCATTTTTAACCCATGTGTCCAAGGCCTGCTTATCAGAGATGGAAATGTTTTTCTCGGTTACGTAGCTTTGGAGTGCCTGGGCATCTTGCTCAAGCCGCTGGCAATAGACGCACTCACGTGAAAAATAGTCATTAAGCACAGAGGAAGCACCAACGTACACCGCAAAAGAGGAACAGATGCCACAGAGCAGCGCTATGGTTACATATCCCACCAAACGCCAGCCCAGTTTACTGCCGGTGTGGGGCACAAAGCGCTTAGACTGTTTGGCAAAAGGGTGACGGTGCGACGTTGTGTTTGTATCGTTAGCCAATGGTATAACCTCTTCCCCAAACCGTACGGATATAGCGAGGATTCTGAGGGTTATCGCCCAACTTTCGCCGCAGATTTCTAATGTGCACCATAACGGTATTAGCAGATTGCTCTAAAAATGGCTCGTCCCACACTGCCTCATAGATCTCGCGTGCCGAGAAAATCGTGCCTCTATGTTGTGCCAGCAACAACAAAACGGAAAACTCAAAATCCGTCAGCGCAATGGCGCCCGCAGGACCAAAAACATGACGACCACTTACATCAATCGTTATATCTCCTACCGTAAGTTTTGTTCGCTGCGTCTGCGCCGGAGAGCCACCGTAGCGATGGTAGCGACGCAACAGCGCATTAACGCGTGCCAGCATCTCAATTGCCGAGAAGGGCTTTGGCAGGTAATCATCCCCACCTGCAACAAATCCACGTACTTTATCGGCATCCTGCGAGCGAGCGGTGAGAAAAAGCACCGGAGTATTTGACTGTTCTCGTATACGCTTACACACGTCAAGGCCGGACAAACCCGGCATAAGAACGTCAAGAATAATGAGGTCAAAGCCCATATTTGTCTCAAAGAGCTGCAGTGCTTCCACACCATCTACCGCCGTATGCACGGCATAGCCTTCACTCTCAAGCAAAACACACACAACCTCGCGTATGTGCGCGTCATCATCGGCTAATAAGATATGTGCTTGCATGGCTAAACCTTCAGTGAGCAAATAACGAGCAAACAGGATGAGAAAACCATCTTGGTAAACAACTGTTCATAGTATAGCGTGCCTTATAGCACAAACCTCGCCTTCAGTTGAGCAAACAAGACTCACATGAAGACGAGGTTGACGGTAACAAAAGTAAAGATTGGTATAACGTATAAGACGGCTAGGAGACGCAGCGTATTAAGCGCCCAGATATGCCTGTTGAACGCGCTTGTCATGCAAAAGCTCATCCGCATCGCCGCTCATAGAAACACGACCGGTCTCCAAGACATAGGCGCGATTGGCAATAGACAGCGCCATTTGAGCATTTTGTTCTACCAGCAAGATGGTTGTACCTTGCTCGTTGAGACTCTTAATAATGTCAAAGATCTCCTTAACCAACAGTGGTGCCAGACCCATGGAGGGCTCATCGAGCATAAGCAATTTAGGCTTTGACATGAGTGCACGACCCATAGCCAGCATCTGTTGCTCACCACCAGAAAGTGTACCTGCAGATTGATGCAAGCGCTCGCGCAAGCGAGGAAAACGTTCGTAAATCATGGTAAGGGTATCGTGCGTTTCTGCTTCATCACGCGTAAAGGCGCCCATCTCGAGGTTTTCTTTCACACTCATCTGTGTAAATACATGACGACCTTCTGGGCATAAGGCCATGCCCCGCGACGTAAGTTTATGGGTAGGGATACCAACTAAAGACTCGCCCTCAAATTCAATAGAACCACAGCGAGGATGGAGCAGGCCTGCCACCGTATTAAGGGTAGTGGATTTACCTGCGCCATTAGCGCCAATAAGGGTTACGGTCTCCCCTTCTTGGACTTCAAATGAGATACCTTTTACCGCATGGATGGAGCCATAATACACGTGCAAATCGTTTACCGTAAGCATTGCCATAGTGCTTACACCTCCTCCTGCTTGCCCAAATAGGCCTCAATAACCTGAGGATTATTTTGGATCTCTTCCGGCGTTCCCTTAGCAATAACCTTGCCGTAGCTCAAGACCACAATGCCTTCGCAAATGCCCATGACCAGATCCATGTCATGCTCAATGAGCATAACGGCAATCTGAAAACGCTCACGAATAGCCAAAATATTATCCATGAGTTCAGAGGTCTCAGAAGGGTTCATACCAGCGGCAGGTTCATCTAGCAGCAGCACTTTAGGGTTGGTTGCTAAAGCGCGTACAATCTCTAAGCGTCGCTGAGCACCGTAGGGCAAAGAGCCTGCGGGAGTATCCGACAGAGCCTGCATATCAAAAATCCCCAGCAGCTCCTGAGCCTTGGTGTGAAAATCACGCTCAGACAACCAGTGTCGCGGAAGACGAAAAATACCAGAAAACATGCCGCTCTTAACCTGATTATGCAGACCAACCATAACGTTTTCCTCAACCGTCATGGTTGAGAACAAGCGGATATTCTGAAACGTACGAGCAATGCCCAGCTGAGAAGCCTTTGCGGGACCCATACCAGCCGTATCGGTACCATCCAGCATAACGGTGCCGCGCGTAGGCTGATACACCTTGGTAAGCAGATTAAAAACTGTGGTTTTACCAGCACCATTAGGACCAATTAAACCAGCAATCTCTGTCTTGCCAACGGTAAGATTAAAGTCATCTACCGCATGCAGGCCACCAAAATCAATGCCCAGATGACGGCACTCCAGCGCAGGCGTTTCATACAAATCACGCTCAGGAACAATACTATCCGACGGAAACGGAACCATCTTAGTCTTTACACGGCGCTTACTAACCACGTGTATCGCCCCCTTCCACACCGGATACAACGAGCTCATCTTCACCCTTATGCAGCACTTTATCCCGTATCTGATACAGCCAACTCTTCAGGCGCTCATTGTTACCAATAAGCATGGTGGCGATAAGCACAACGGCATACATCAACAAACGATAATCGGACAAGGAGCGCAGAGCTTCGGGCAAGACGGTAAGCAAAGTAGCAGCGATAATAGAACCGCGTACCTTGCCCATGCCACCCAAAACAACAAAGACCAAAATCATAATGGAGAGGTTAAAATCAAACTTCTTTGGCACAATGGACGAGAAGTTCATGGCATACAAAGCTCCTGCCATACCAGCCAAGGCAGCAGAAACAACAAATGCCATCAAACGATATTTAGTTACGTTAATACCAACGGACTCTGCAGCAATGCGGTTATCGCGCACGGACATAATGGCACGTCCCGAGCGAGAATTCTTAAGATTAAGCACAACCATCAAACAAAACAGCACCAGTAAAAAGCCCATCATAAAGGTGGATGCCTTGGGAATGCCGGCAGCTCCCTGCGGACCATTGATCAAAATGGTACCGCCTTCCATGCCTAAAGCCTTGGTAGACTGCAATGAGAAGTGCAAGCCAGCCTTATCCATACCTACATACAAATTATTGAGCACATTTTTGATAATCTCGCCAAATGCAAGCGTTACAATGGCCAGATAATCACCGTGCAAGCGCATAACGGGAATACCGATAAGAACACCCGTAAGGGCCGCTAACATACCAGCCACGATGATGGCAATGACCAGACGTACCACAGGACTTGCCACCACAGCAGACAGAGACGTCATAACAGCAACGCCACTAAAAGCGCCTACACTCATAAAGCCTGCATGCCCCAAGCTGAGCTCCCCAGAAATACCAACCACCAAGTTGAGAGAGACCGCCATAACAATGTAGGCACAAATGGGCACCATCATGCCTGCCAGTGAGTGAGATATTGCCTTTGAAGAAATCAAACCCTGTACTATAAAAAAGGCGATAATAACGAGCGCATAGGTCAGCAGGTTATCTTTACCCGTACGGGACATCTTTTTAAAGAAATTCATGCGCTACACCTTCTCGTGAATTGTCTTGCCCAGAAGGCCGGCGGGTTTAACAAGCAGAACAATAATCAAGACAGCAAAGACAATGGCATCGGAAAGCTGTGTGGAGATATACGCCTTAGCAAAAATCTCAATGATACCCAAAAGGATGCCGCCCAACATAGCGCCTGGTATGGAACCAATCCCACCTAAAACAGCAGCAACAAAAGCCTTGATGCCCGGCATCTGACCGGTGGTGGGCATGAGCGTGGGATAGGCAGAACACAGCAATACGCCCGCAATAGCAGCCAAACCAGAACCAATGGCAAATACCATAGAGATGGTTGAGTTAACGTTAATGCCCATAAGCTGTGCCGCTGCTTTGTCCTCAGACACCGCACGTATAGCCTTGCCCATCTTGGTACGTGTAGTAAAAAAGGTAAGACCTACCATGATTAAAATGTTGGCCAAAACGGTAACCAGAGAAACAGCACTGATAACCAGCTGACCACCAAAGAGCGTAACGGAAGGCAAGGTAATGACCGATACAAAGGACTTAGGATCAGACTTCCAGATGATCAATGCCAAGTTCTGGAGCAAATAGCTCACGCCAATAGCCGTGATAAGAACATCCAAAGACGGTGCATTACGCAAAGGTTTATAAGCAAGTTTTTCTACCACGATACCCAACAGGGTACACACGACAATAGAAATGAGTACCGCAATAAGTGGATTAAGACCTAGGTATGCCATAGTGCAATAACAGGTATATCCGCCCACCATGATCACATCGCCATGTGCAAAGTTAAGCATTTTAGCAATGCCATAAACCATGGTGTAACCCAGCGCGATGATGGCGTAAATACTACCCAACGAGATTCCATTTACCAGGTTGGAGATAAATCCCATCCCGCACTCCTCTCTACATATATGCTGCTCTACTCATGCAGCGAGGTATTTACGTTTTATCTTATGAAGCAAGCATGTAACAAATTTGTTGCACAGTATGAGAAGCGGAGACTGCAAAGAGGCAATCTCCGCTGTTCAAAAGGCTCTTACGTGAAACTACATTCCCACGTAAGCGCCGTTTTTAATAACCATACCCTTGGGCTGCTTGGAAACTTCGCCGGTATCAGACCAGGTCATACCAGTACCCGTCAAGCCATCATAGGTAAAATCGGATGAGGTAATGGCTTCAATCAGCTTGTCGCACATATCCGAGTAGGGCATATCTGCAGTAACGCCGCTCTTCTCGATAGCCTGCTTGATTACGTACAGACAATCGTACGCGTCGGCAGCAAACTGATTAGGCGTTCCACCATACTGCTCTTTGTAGGTCTTTACAAAGGTTTGGGTCTTCTCGTCCGTTGCATCTGCCGTAAAAGGAGTAAGCAACATAACGCCCTCTGCTAAAGAGGTATCAAATCCCTCAAGGGTGAGCAGACCATCTAAGCCGTCAACACCAAAGAACTTGGGAGCATAGCCCATCTGGTTTGCCTGCGTCAGGATCAGGGAAGCAGGCTGGTAATAGATGGGCAAAAATACGAGATCTGCCTCGGCGGACTTAGCCTTGTTGAGCTGTACCGAGAAGTCCGTTGCGGAGTCATCCGTAAACGTAGACTCTGCCACTACGGTCAGGCCAATCTCCTTAGCTTGAGACATAAACTTCTTATACACGCCTGTGGAATAGGCATCGGAATTGTTGTAGATAACAGCGATCTTGGTACCCAGCTGCTGGTCACTCACATATTTTGCCGCAGCGGTTCCCTGGTTAGGATCGGTAAAGCACATCTGGAAGACGTTCTTTTTGCGCTGTACGGACACGTTGCCGTCTACATCTGGCTGACCACCAATAACGTCTACCGCAGAAGCGGACGGCGTCAGCTGAAACAAATTGTCTGAGCTTGATTCTGAGGTAACAGCAATGGTGGGAGCTGTGGTAGTACAGCCTGCCAAGATTTGCATACCCCAGTCCTTGAGGTTGTTATAGGCGTTGACGGACTTCTCAGAGTCGTTCTCGTCATCCTGATAGTTAAAATCAAATTTTACGCCGTCACCCTTATTGATCTCATCGATAGCAATCTGAGCACCGGCTTTGGTAGCATTACCATAAATAGCGGCTGCACCAGTAACGGGACCGATAGAGCCAACCTTAAATGCACCGCTAGTATCTGCAGCAGAGCCACCCTGAGAAGAGCAACCAGCCAAACCCGTAATGCTAATGACGCTCGAAGCCCCAACTAGTTTGACGAAATTCCTTCTTGATATAGTACTAAAATCCATCTCTTCCTCCTTCGAACGTCGAGTACACTCCTTATAAGTGCGTAGCTGACATTTTTAAGCCAAAACAGCTTGAAGTCATTAACAATACGGATTTTGAAACAATCACGTAACCAATACGATACATACGCTGTAATAAAACCCGTCAAATGCAGCTTATAAGGTCTTTTGTGCTATCAACTGATGCGTAAAGAGGGGATGTACCTGCCTAAAAGTGTACGAATCATGTGCGCTTCTGGGAACTTACATGCCAGTGCAATACCAAAGCTGATCAAAAGTGAAGGCAAGCCGCCCACCAATATGACGAGCAGAGCATGGAGGGTGCTGGTGAGAAACCCTGTTTGAATAGCCGCGACCACCACAAGGACACCTACCAACGAGCCTGCTAACCCCACGAGTATGGAACGAATGCAGGAGGTAAAAATACCTACCAAACCAATGCCGTGCAACTGCTTGCGCAGACTCCAAAACGTAACCACATCCACCACTATAAAAAATACCAGTGAGCTCAGAGCAACGTTCATAAGACCAAAGCGCTCGGTAAACAACAGGCACTGTGCTACTTGGATGCCACTGGCCACAATAGAAGACCATGCCAAGACGCCCATCTTACGCAAAGACGAACACACCTTTTGTAGATAGGTGCACACACCATAAAGGGGCAACGCCACGGATAATGCCGCCAAGTATTCTGCCACGTACCTAAGATCCTGCGCATCAAATCGCCCTGAACCAAAAAGCATGGATAAAGGACGGGCAAACACTATCAGATACATGGCAAAGGGAATGAGGAAAAACAAAATCTGCCTCGTACCACCGGACACACCGCGCTTATACTCATCCATATTATTGTGAGCCACGGCTTCCGAAAGCTCTGTAAACATGGCGGTAGTAATGGGGATTGCCAAAATGGCATAGGGCAAGGTATACCACAGACGTGCATAATACGCGATAGAAGCACCGGTTGCCATAACGGACAAGACACTCGACGTTTGTACGGAATAGGTAACAAAGTTGCAGCCCGTTAGCACCAGCGAAGGGATACCAATAGAAAGGGTTTCCTTAATGCCGGGATCTTTGAGATCTACATAAGGACGGATGCGTACACCCATCTTGCGCAATGCTGGAATTTGAATGACTACCTGGACAGCCACACCTAAAGGATTGCCAATTGCCAAGCACAGCAGTGCCAGAGTAGGATTGGTCTTTTGCAGCACGGCATACAGCACAAAGGAAGCCGTGCAGATAAAGTTATTAAAAATAGGAGCCGCATTACTCCAAAAGTATTCTCGTTCTGCGTTGAGAATACCTGACAAAATGGACGATAGAGCGTACAGTACAACCTCAATAACAAAGAACCTAAAGAACAGCGTTGTAAGGTTCACATCAAAATCTGCTTTAGCACTAAAAGACTGCGTCCAAATAACTTGACCTGCGCCTATGAACCCCAAAAGTGCAACGGCGCCCATAAGCAGCACGACTAGCGATGTTAAATTGGAAGCATAGGCATTAGCGCCCTCACGTCCAGCTTTCTCTTTAATAGACATATATACGGGCAGAAATGCGGTAATAAGCATGCCTCCCATAACCAATTCGTACAGTTGGTTGGGCAGATTATTTGCTACGGTATACGCACTTGAAATAATGGTTACACCCAACGCATATGCCTGCCCCCAGGTACGGAAAAACCCTGTAATACGACTTACGATAACCAAGCCACTCATCAAGGCTGCAGATCTACCAATTCCAGCAGTTGAATCAAGCGTGGAGCTAGAAGTGGTGGAGTCCTCAGAAGCAGCAGCAGCGTTCTGGGAATTTGATGCGTCCATCATGTGCTTGGGAGCCTGCATGTTACTCTCCGTCTCGTGTAATATCTGCAAAGCAAGCGTTAAGGAAGTGTGCAAGCTCCTCGGGATTTACTTGCAAAGAAAGCCCACGCTTACCGCCCGAGATCCCAATTTCATCAAAGAGCTGTGCCGTTTCATCCAACAAGGTAGGAAACTGCTTCTTCATACCTACGGGCGAACAGCCGCCCCGCACATATCCGGTAGTTGCTTCCAAATCCTTCATGGGCAACATGGACAAGCTCTTCTCGCCTATGGCATGAGCAGCCTTTTTGAGATCAAGCTCACAGGCAACAGGAATGCAGCATACCACTACGCCTGCTGAAGGAGTGGTAGTCACCAAGGTTTTAAAAGCAGCATCTTTGTTCTCGCCTAAAACCTCGGCAATGCGTACTCCAACACCAGAAGAAAGGTCCTCATTGTTGGCATCATAGCTCAGACTGCGATACGCAATGCCACCCTGCTCCAATGCGCGCATGGCATTTGTCTTAGAAAGCTTTTGCTTGCGTGCCACCAACTACTCCTTTGCCAGAAGGCGTGCTCGTGCTCTATCGCGCTCCAAAATGGGCGCGAGATACTTTGCGGTTTGGCTTTGCTCGATGGTAACCAACTGCTCGGGCGTGCCATACCCAACAATAGTACCGCCACCGGCACCACCTTCGGGACCGAGATCCAAAATACGATCCGCCATCTTGATAACATCCAGATTATGTTCAATTACCAACACGGTATTGCCGGCATCCACCAACTTTTGCAACACGTTTACCAACTGACGAACATCCTCAAAATGTAGGCCCGTGGTAGGCTCGTCCAAAATATAGAAGGTTTTGCCTGTTTGCTGACGGTGAAGCTCTTTGGCAAGCTTGACTCGCTGAGCTTCTCCACCAGAAAGAGTCGTAGCGCTCTGACCCAAATGCACATAACCCAAACCCACGTCATACAAGGTTTGCAGCTTATTTTTAATACGCGGAATATTGGCAAAAAACACCAAGGCCTCGTGGACCGTCATTTCGAGCACATCAGAAATAGACTTGCCATGATACAAAACTTCAAGGGTTTCTCGGTTATAACGCTTGCCCTGACATACCTCACAAGGGACGTATACATCGGGCAAAAAGTTCATCTCTATCTTGATCTGTCCATCGCCCTTGCAGGCCTCACACCGGCCACCGGACACATTAAATGAAAAACGTCCAGGACTGTAGCCGCGAGCACGTGATTCAGGCGTGGAAGCAAAAAGAGCACGCAGGTCATCCCACAAACCAATATAGGTTGCAGGATTAGAGCGCGGTGTGCGACCAATGGGAGACTGATCAATATCAATGACCTTATCAATACACTTTTTGCCCTCAGCATCCACAAGACCGCTGAGCTTTTTGTAGGGACCCACAGCGCGCTTGGAATGCTGTATCTCATTGGTAAGCGCAGGAGCAATGGTGTCGGTTACCAGGGAAGACTTACCTGACCCCGATACACCGGTTACCACCGTCAGGGTGCCATACTCAATTTTTGCCGAAATATTCTTGAGGTTGTTAGCCGAAGCTCCTGTAATTTTGAGCGCACCACGACGAGGATTGCGTCGTTTGGCCGGCAGAGCAATCATGCGCTGACCTGTAAGATACTGACCTGTAAGTGACTTCTGACTATCCATAATTTGTTGCGGCGTACCGCATGCTACAAGCTTGCCGCCCAGCTCGCCTGCCCCGGGCCCCATGTCTATAACATAGTCTGCTGCGCGAATGGTGTCCTCATCGTGCTCGACCACAATGACCGTATTGCCCATATCGCGCAAACGTTGCAGGGTTTCAATAAGGCGATCATTATCACGCTGATGCAAGCCAATGGATGGCTCGTCCAAAATGTACAACACACCCATTAGACCAGCGCCGATTTGTGTAGCTAGGCGAATGCGCTGGGCTTCTCCACCAGAAAGCGTAGCCGCCGCTCGACTTAAGGTGAGATAATCCAAGCCAACGTTCACCATAAAACGCAGGCGTGCCACAATCTCACGAACAATCGCAGCACCAATGCGCTGCTGGCGCTCGGTAAGGGTCAAAGCCTCAAAAAAGTTCAAGGCATCCGCACAAGAAAAATCGCAGACCTGCTGGATGTTCTTATCGCCAACCGTAACTGCCAGATACTCAGGCTTCAAACGAGCTCCGTAACAGCTAGGACAAAGATCCTCGGTAATGTACTTTTCCAGGTGCGTTTTCATGGTTTCAGACGTCGTTTGCTGGTACTTCTCAAACACAATGTGACGTACGCCAGAAAATTCAGTAAACCAATGGGTATCACGGCCATCACGCGTGTGATAATCCACGCGAATCTTGGTCTTCCCCAAGCCATCAAGCAGCGCCTGCTGAGTTTTTGCCTTCAGTTTATTCCAGGGTGTAGTGTCCTTCTCGCCCATATGCGCGCATACTGCCGAGAAAATCTGCGGATAGTAGTTGGAATGATCAAAAATGGAGCCAAACACTCCCTCTGAAACCGACAGCGTAGGATCCTGGATAAGCGCTTCTATATCCACCACGCGCCTGGTACCCAAGCCGTCGCAATCGGGGCAGGCACCATACGGAGCGTTAAATGAAAAATCACGCGGTTGTAGATCATCAATGGAATGCCCATGCTCAGGACAAGCCAACGCCAAAGAATAGCTGAGCAGCTCCCCCGCTGCACCAGAAGCATCCTGGGCGTCCTGTGCGCCTGGGACATCCTGTGCAGCTGGAGCGTCCTTTTGAGCACTGCGATCCGGAAGCAGATAAAAACTGACACGACCAGCAGCCAAACGTGTGGCGTTTTCTACCGCCTCTGCAATGCGCCGCAGCGACTGTTCACGGATAACAATGCGATCCACCACAACCTCAATGGTGTGCTTGAACTTTTTGTCCAATTTGATCTGCTCTTCAAGCTCGCGCACTTCTCCATCAATACGTACACGAGAAAAGCCTTCTGCCCTCAGATCCTCAAACAGCTTGGTGTACTCACCCTTACGACCCAAAACGACGGGTGCCAATACCAAAGCACGACGTCCTTGGCCAACTTCAAAGACCTTATCGGCCACCTGGTCGGTGGTTTGACGTTCAATAACGCGTCCGCACTCAGGACAATGTGGCACACCGATACGCGCATACAGCAAGCGCAGGTAGTCATAAATTTCTGTAACCGTACCCACGGTGGAGCGCGGATTACGACTGGTTGTTTTTTGATCAATGGAAACTGCCGGAGAAAGGCCATCAATGGAATCCAGATCAGGCTTGTCCATCTGGCCTAAAAACATGCGGGCATAGCTCGATAAAGACTCTACATAGCGACGTTGACCCTCGGCGTAGATAGTATCAAAGGCAAGGCTCGACTTACCAGAGCCTGACAAGCCAGTAATAACCACCAACTTATCACGTGGAATAGTAACATCCACATTACGCAAATTATGCTCTCGAGCACCACGAATAACAATAGAATCTGACGACATGCTTTCCCTTACTAACCTATATCGAACCACCCATGCACACATACGCACAGATGGCATGCATACCCACTAAGCTAGTTTTTTGTACCCAACAAGCAGGAGGGCCTTACAAGCACCCAACGCTCATAAGAAGCTTTACACATTTCTCAAGAGCTCCATAAAAAAGGTGCTGACTTACGCCAACACCTTTTACAACAGCCTTTACAGCGGTCTATAGCCTATCACGTACAAAATCTCGTACAGAAGCGCTCAAGGCGCAGTTTGTAGGCTCGGCAGACCCAACTGCCTTACGCAAGAGCCTCATTGATGGCAACTGCGCAGGCAACGGTAGCACCAACCATAGGATTGTTGCCCATGCCAATAAGACCCATCATATCTACATGCGCAGGAACAGAACTAGAACCAGCAAACTGCGCATCGGAGTGCATACGACCCATGGTATCGGTCATGCCATAGGATGCAGGACCAGCAGCCATGTTATCAGGATGCAAAGTGCGACCAGTACCGCCACCGGAAGCTACCGAGAAGTACTTCTTGCCAGCAGCCAAACGCTCCTTCTTATATGTACCAGCAACGGGGTGCTGGAAGCGCGTAGGATTGGTGGAATTGCCCGTAATGGAAATGTCCACGTTCTCATACCACATAATGGCAACACCTTCGCGCACGTCATCGGATCCATAGCAGTTTACTGCAGCACGAGGACCTTCAGAATAGGCGATCTTCTCTACAACAGTCAGCTCACCTGTGTAGTAGTCAAACTGGGTTTTTACGTAGGTAAAACCATTGATGCGAGCAATGATTTGTGCAGCATCCTTACCAAGACCGTTCAAGATAACGCGCAGAGGCTTCTTACGAGCCTTGTTTGCGTTGTTTGCAATACCAATTGCGCCCTCTGCAGCGGCAAAAGACTCATGACCAGCCAAGAATGCAAAGCACTCGGTGTCTTCACCCAAAAGCATGGCACCAAGATTGCCGTGACCTAAACCAACCTTACGATCATCGGCAACAGAACCTGGTACGCAAAATGCCTGAAGACCAATACCGATGGCAGAAGCTGCCTGCGATGCGTTAGTTACCTCGCCCTTCTCGGCCTTTTTAAGAGCAATCGCACAGCCAAGGGTATACGCCCACGCAGCATTCTCAAAGGCAATGGACTGAACGCCCATGACAATCTCACGTGGATTAAACCCCTTCTGTACGCAAAGCTGTTCTGCCTCTTCTAAGGAAGCAATGCCGTACTCGGCCAAGGCTTTATTGATGGTGTCAATACGACGCTCATAGCCTTCAAATGTAATTGCCATATTCTTGCTCCCTTCTTACTCTTCGCGAGGATCGATAACCTTGGCAGGATTGTCCCACTGACCATAACGACCCATAGCATCGTCTACAGCCTTTTTGGGATCCACACCCTTTTTTAGAGCATCGGTAAATTTGCCCAGGTTAAGGTACTCAAAACCAATAATCTCGTTCTTCTCGTTAAGAGCCAGATGGGTTACATAACCCTGAGTAAGCTCAAGATACCGTGCGCCCTTTTCCTTGGTGCCATAGGTGGTACCAACCATGGAGCGCAAGCCTTTACCCAGATCATCAAGACCGGTACCCACAGGAAGTCCGCCCTCAGAAAATGCGGTCTGAGTACGACCATACACAATCTGCAAGAACAACTCACGCATAGCGACGTTGATGGCATCGCATACCAGGTCGGTGTTGAGTGCCTCAAGAATGGTCTTACCAGGCAAAATCTCTGCTGCCATAGCAGCGGAATGGGTCATGCCTGAGCATCCGATCGTCTCGACAAGTGCCTCCTCAATTACACCGTCTTTGACGTTAAGGCTCAACTTACAAGCACCCTGCTGAGGTGCGCACCAACCAACACCGTGCGTATAACCTGAGATGTCACCGATTTGCTTGGCCTGAACCCACTTACCCTCTTCGGGGATGGGCGCGGGACCGTGGTATGCACCCTTAGCAACGGGGCACATATGCTCCACTTCCACTGAATATTGCATGGAACTCCTCTCGTTCGTTCAAGATAGCGTTATCGCTATCCCCCTCCTTCGAACTTTCTCTATCATAACCAAAAAACACCCCCATTTATAAAAACAACCATGATTAGTTGACAAATTTATGCATGTAAACTGCATAGTTGCACAGTATTTCCTAGTCAATCAAATCACGGTATTTTGGTAGGAAATAGCCCTTTTGGGAAAATGAGCACGCCAAGAAACGGTGCTCATTATTAAGACAACGTAAGTTGTTAGTAGGAAAGAGCCCCTGATGAGAAAACATGCCACGAGAGGGTAGAATGCAAGATACCGATAAAAGCTATGCGCACGAACAGAGCTTTATGGCGTGCGCTTATATAGGAGGACTCTATGGATACGTGCTCAGATGATCGTCCGATCACTATGACCGATAGCAAGGGCAACCCATCTGATAGGTATGCTCAAAATGACCTCTCAAAGGTCAAGCACGTCATTGGCGTGGTGTCGGGCAAGGGTGGTGTTGGCAAGTCCCTCGTTACGGGCATTTTGGCAACCAACCTTATGCGCGCAGGATACCGCGTAGGTATTTTGGATGCCGATATTACCGGCCCTTCCATTCCCAAAATGTTTGGTATGTCTGGAAAGCATGCCACCGGTATTGGCAACCTGCTCCTACCCAACATATCCAAACATGCCATCAAGGTTATGAGCGCTAACTTGGTACTCAAAGATGAGTCTGACCCCGTTATCTGGCGTGGACCTGTTTTGGCAGGTGCCATCCGTCAATTTTGGAGTGAGACCAGCTGGGGCAGCATAGATTACCTGCTGGTGGACATGCCTCCCGGAACAGGTGATGTGGCTCTTACCGTATTTAAGTCTCTTCCCCTTGAAGGCGTGGTTATTGTGAGCTCGCCCCAAGATTTAGCACGCATGATTGTGGGTAAGGCTGTTCGTATGGCGCAACTCATGAACATTCCCATATTGGGTCTTGTAGAAAACATGAGCTATGCTACCTGCCCTGACTGTGGCAAAAAGATTGAGCTTTTTGGTGCAAGCCACGTGGATGAAACCGCAGCCGAATATCACATTCCTGTTTTGGGTCGCCTGCCCCTTGACCCAACCATTGCTGCCGCTGTAGATGCAGGCACCTTTGAAGAAAGCCTCCCAGAAGACCTGCTTCCTCATGCCGTGGAGCTGCTCACCAAGCTGCCCGATGGCGCTACTCCCCCTGTATCCTCAGAATCTCAGGAGTAAGTGTGGCTATCTCTAAAGCATCCGCCCGCAAAAAACAACGTGCCCAGGCACGTGCTGCTGCTCGCCACGTACAGCTTTTGCCCGTATATGACGTGATCGTCCTTGGCGGTGGCGCCGCTGGTCTTGTCTGCGCCATTACTGCTGCAGAGGCTGGTGCCGCTACCCTGCTTATCGAGAAGGACTACGAATGTGGCCGCACTATCTTAGCCACCGGCAATGGCCGCTGTAACTTTACCAACCTCTACCTCGAAGCCAAGTACTTTAACAAGCCCGACTTTGTTGAACCCGTCCTTGGCGCCACGCCGCTCAAAGATATTCTCGATTTCTTCCGCGAGAGTGGCCTTATGTGGACGCAAAAGGAGGGTCGCCTGTATCCGCGCAGTTTATCCGCTGCATCCGTGCGTGCTGTCCTGCTCCATCGTGCGCAGCGTGCTGGTGTTGTTGTAGCGTGCTGCCGAGAAGTTCAAACAACATGCTACGATCGTACAAGCGGTCTCTATCAGCTCAGCGTACAAGAAATCTTTGATGAGCACAGTCCTGGCAAACAAATCCAGCTCGGTGCGCCCAAGCTCATTGTGGCAAGCGGTGGCGGCAGCTGTGGTTTTCTCGATAGCTTGGGGCTATCCCGCATTGATACGCGCCCTGGCCTGTGTGCCTTAAGCTGCAAGCCCAGTTTGCTCAATCAACTGGATGGTAAACGCAGCCAAGCAAGCCTAGCGCTGTTTAAAGGACCTTTTCCTCATATGATCGAGAAGGGCGAGGTGCTGTTTCGTAGCTATGGACTTTCTGGCATTGCAGTGTTTAACCTCTCACGGACAGCAGAGCCTGGTGACGTAATAGAGATTGACCTGGTGCCCGAGTATTCCGAGGGTGAGATTGGTCAGCGCATCTTTGAGCTTGGCACGCAGGATACCAGCTACGACGGTATTTTAGACCCCGCTATCGCACAAGTTGTCTTACGCATGGCACACGATGCTTCTGAGCAAAACCTTGCACACTTTATTAAGCACGTGCCAACGGTGGTCAGCAGCCTGGCAGACACAGCACATGCGCAGGTAACACGCGGTGGTTTTGCCTGCAGCTCTTTTGATCCCACAAATCTTGAGGCACGGGACTACCCCGGACTGTATTGTGTTGGTGAAGCACTGGATATTGATGGAGCCTGCGGTGGCTTCAATCTATCCTGGGCATGGAAGTCCGGCATGGTTGCAGGTGCCCATGCGGCCAGCAGTCCAGCCAGCAAGCCGGATAGTCACCAGTAACAGCACGGTCCACCTAACGTACTCCCTTTTCCTTATGGTCCTCTTTTGTCTCTAGCTACGAGGAGCGTCATGATTCAAGTTTCTAACCTGCGTGTAAACCCCCGCAGTGAAGACGGTACCCAACAGTCTGAAGTGCGAGCAGCAACACAAGCACTGCTCAGACGCCTACATCTGCATCAAGAAGATATCCAAAGCGTAGAGTTGGTCCGCCGCTCCATTGATGCACGCAAGCGTAACAACGTACAGCTGCTCTACACGGTGCGTGCTGCGCTTGTTGGAGGCACCAATGCCGAACGCGCGCTTCTTAGCAAATTAACCGCGCGTCATGACGAGAAAAACGTCAGCTTTCCAAACCTCGCACATCCCAGCCACCCTGTACGTAAGACCAATCCGCTTGAACAGCGTGTGGTTGTCGTAGGCGCTGGTTGTGCCGGTTTGTTTTGTGCACTGTCTTTAGCTAAAGCTGGCTTAGAGCCCCTACTCATCGAACGCGGAGATAGTGCTGCACGCCGCACACAGGTGGTGGATCACTTTAACAAGACCGGTGCACTTGATCAGGAGTCAAACATTCAATTTGGCGTGGGTGGCGCCGGAACATTTTCTGATGGCAAACTTGCTACCGGCACTAAAAGCCCTCTGCACCGCCTCATCATGGAAACCTTAGTGGACAAAGGTGCTTCTCAAACCATTTTGTGGGATGCACATCCCCATGTAGGAAGCGATGTCCTTCCACAGGTAGTAGATGGTATTTGTGAGCAGATTACCGCTTTAGGCGGAGAGGTTCGTTGCCGCACAAAGCTCGTAGACCTTATGCTGCAGCAGGGCAAGCTCTGTGGTGTGCGTGTGCTTAACACAGATCCTCTCACGGGCATAGCTACCGAGCAAACCATCCCCACTCAACAGCTTGTACTTGCCAGTGGTCATTCTGCTCGTGATGTCTTTGAACTGCTGTACTGCAAGCAGATCTTCTTGGAGCGCAAGACCTTTGCGATGGGCGTTCGCATTGAACATTTGCAAACAGCAATTGACCGCGCTCAGTATGGTTCAGCTGCTGGTTTGCCAAGTTTAGGTGCCGCGCCTTACAAGCTGGTTTCACACCTCAAAAATGGCCGTAGCGCTTTTTCCTTTTGCATGTGTCCCGGCGGCTTTGTGGTTGCTGGCGCAAGTGAGCCCGAAGGCGTGGTTACTAACGGCATGAGCTTAGCTGCGCGCGCAGGCAAAAACGCTAATGCCGGACTGCTGGCTAATGTCTTTGCCCAAGATCTTGCAGGCGATAACCCCTTGGAGGGCCTCAAACTGCAGCGTAGCTGTGAGCACAAGGCCTTTGAGATGGGTGGTGGAAACTTTGTAGCTCCCGCTCAACTGGTGGAAGACTTTTTGAAAAACCAAACCTCAAGTTCCCAGGGCAGTGTAGCGCCAAGCTATCCACGTGGGGTAAGCTGGGGTAAGGTTGACGATTGTTTGCCCAACTATATCACGGATACTTTGCGCGCTTGTATCCCAAAAATGGATATGCAGCTGCATGGGTTTGCTACAGCAGATGCTGTGCTTACCGGCGTGGAATCTCGCTCCAGCTCCCCGGTTCGCATCACACGCAATGATCAGTTCCAAAGCATCAGCTGTGCTGGCCTGTATCCCTGCGGTGAAGGCGCTGGCTATGCGGGAGGTATTATGAGTGCAGCTACTGATGGCCTACGCGTAGCACAGGCCCTTATCGACAACATACGTGGTCAAAGCCGCTAGCCACTAGCTACTAGCCGCTAAATCAACTCATCCTCATCATTCTCGGCACCCACCGCTTCACGGAATGAAATATTGCGGTTAAGGAAAAACTGGCAGGCTCCTACCAGCGCTACAGCAATAAGCTTCAAATACACGGGGATAATCCAGGGAAGCTGCGCCTGACCAAAGCCAATAATGCACTCGGACACCATAAGACCCAGGGCACCTATCGAGAAAAACGCAAGGTAGCGGCGGAGCATCTTATCCGATACCTTGAAGGTGTACCGACAATTGATAAAGAAACTCATGGTTACACCCACCAGCGTAGATGCAGCATTGGCCACCAAAGGCATAATGTTAAAACCGCTGGTCATTAGCCAAAAGAGCAGTGTGTCCGTTGCAGAACATAAAGCGCCAAAGGCGCCATAGCGCACAAACTGCCTCAAAAGCCCCACGTGTGGCTTAGTGTTTGCCGTGTCTGTTGTATCGACGCCGCGTTGCATGTGTGCTACCCTTTCGAGCTCCCGCCTTTAAGCGACGCATAATCTCATCTTCTGAGGTGCCCTCCACCAAAGCCTTAAGCTCCACTAACTGGTCTCGAAGTGTTGCAGCACGCTCAAAGTCCATACTACCTGAAGCGCTTACCATTTCTTCCTCTAAAGATGCAATAATTTTATGCACCTCATCAAGAGAAAGCTCGCTCATCTCATCTGCAAGCTGCTCAGCCGTGGTAGTGCTGGGCGTAAAGAACGTTCCATCCTTACGGGAACGCTTATCCAAGTTTTGGTGAGCATCCTCAATAAAACTGGATACATCGGTCAGAGATTTTTTAACGGTTTGCGGTGTAATGCCATGCTGCTCATTAAAGGCTTCTTGCAGTGCACGACGGCGGCGTGTCTCGGAAATAGCACTGCGCATGGAATCTGTCATGGTATCCGCATACATGATGACCTTGCCCTGCGCGTTGCGCGCAGCGCGCCCTATGGTCTGAATCAGAGAGCGACGATTGCGCAAGAAGCCTTCCTTATCGGCATCCAAAATGGCTACCAAAGACACTTCGGGTATATCAAGTCCCTCACGCAGCAGGTTAATTCCCACCAACACATCAATCGTCCCGCGGCGCAAATCACCAATGATTTCTACGCGATCCAAGGTATCGGTATCTGAATGCATGTAATTTACTTTGATGCCAGCATCCAACAGGTGATCCGTCAAATCCTCAGCCATACGCTTGGTAAGCGTGGTAACCAGCACGCGCTCTGATCGAGCCACCCGGCTGCGGATCTCTTCTTCCAAATCATCTATCTGACCGCGAATAGGACGTACATCAATCATAGGATCGAGCAAACCTGTGGGTCGGATGATCTGCTCTACCTCTTGTTGTGTAACTGCCTGTTCGTAATCTCCCGGAGTAGCGGAAACGTAAATGAATTGCGGAATGCGCTGTTCAAATTCATCAAAACGAAGGGGACGATTATCCAAAGCAGAGGGCAGACGAAAACCATGCTCCACCAGCGTGACCTTACGAGAACGATCGCCCTCGTGCATGCCGCGAATTTGCGGCAGTGTCACGTGGCTCTCATCAATAATGCACAGCATATCTTCTGGGAAGTAATCAATGAGCGTAAAGGGAGGCTCTCCAGGGGCGCGACCATCAAGATGTCTTGAATAGTTCTCAATGCCATTGCAATAGCCCATGTTCTCAAGCATCTCAAGGTCGTAGGCGGTACGCTGCTGAAGGCGCTGTGCCTCCAACAAGCGATCGGATGCTTTAAGCTCGCTCAAACGCTGCTCAAGCTCATCATTAATCGTGGTAAGCGCTTGATTGACCTTAGGGCGCTCGGTTACATAATGCGAGGCAGGCCAAATAGGCACCGCATCAAACTCACACAGCACTTCACCCGTTGTGTTAGAAATCTCAGCGATACGCTCGATCTCATCGCCAAAAAACTCTACACGCAAAGGATTTTCCGCATAGGGCGGATACACATCCACCAGACCTCCGCGCACACGAAAGGTACCGCGCGATAAATCATAGTCATTGCGATCGTACTGCACATCAATAAGCTCACGGATAAATTCATCGCGCTCAAGAGGGGTACTTTTGTCCACAGTTGGAGCCAATCCAGCATAATCTTCAGGACTACCAATACCGTAAATGCAAGAAACGGATGCCACAACAATCACATCACGGCGCGAGAGCAGACTCGCTGTTGCCTGGTGACGCAGCTTCTCAACCTCCTCATTGATGGAGGAATCTTTTTCTATATAGGTATCAGAAGACGGAACATAGGCCTCAGGCTGGTAATAGTCATAGTACGAGACAAAATACACCACGGCATTATGAGGAAACAGTTCCTTCATCTCACTTGCTACTTGAGCGGCAAGCGTTTTATTGGGCTCCATAATAAGCGTAGGGCGATTGAGCTTCTCGATAGTTTTTGCCATCGTAAACGTCTTGCCAGAACCCGTAACACCTAAGAGGGTTTGATAGCGCAGACCTTCCTGTATGCCTTGAGCAAGCTTCTCAATGGCTTGCGGTTGATCTCCAGCAGGATTATAGGGCGAGACAACCTGGAGCTGTGCATCGGAATGAGTCACGCCAAAACGACGCAACTGTCCACCAAACTGATGATGCGCCTTAGCATGCATAACTTGCGCTTGCAGTTGCTGTTGTGACTGTGTCATTGATGTAAATCCCCTTTATGCACCTATGCCTCCCGGCCACAGGCGCTGATAGTCCGCGTAAGCTAAATGCACCCGCTCCAAATACAGTGCTGTCTCTGGATACGAGATTGCCGTCTTAAAGTCTGCATTTGCATTCGCCTGTGATGACCACTGACGTACTGTTCCTATACCCGCATTGTAGGCTGCAATTACTTTGTCGGTACTCCCCAGCTGTTTTTGCAAATATGCTAAATAGGCACAGCCATACTCGATATTTGTTGCAGGATCTTGCAGGTTTGTGGCCTTGTATTTTGAAGCATCTACCAGACCGAATTCCGACAACTCTTGCGCGGTTGCAGGCATGAGCTGCATCAGGCCCTGCGCTCCTGCCGGACTGCTTGCTTTTTCATTCCAGCCGGACTCACAGCGGATAACCGCACACACCAAATAGGGGTCCACCCCATGGCGCCCCGCCGACTCCAGTACCTGTTGAGGCCAGGGAACCGGAGCTATGACCTTACGAGTAATGCTTGCTGGAAGCGCTTCAAACCCTGCAGAAAAAACCGCTAAGACCATCATAATCAGAAGTGGCACCACACGAAACCAGCGCAAGAAGCGCAGACGACTACGAAACACCATGTACGCGCTCCTTCCACCACAACGCTATTGCCCCTGCCAGAGCATCCTCATCCAAGCTGTTATCCACTATCGTATCAGCATGTGCACGCAACCATTGGTCAGATGCTTGCTTGCTCGCACGTGCCCAAAAGTCCGCCTCAGTCATACCACGCTCACCTGCTCGCTTGCAGCGCAGCTCAATGGGTGCATCTATCAACACCACTTCGTCCGCCAGATCCAACCACTCAGGCACACGATCCGGCAGGGGCACCTCAATTACACAAATACGTTCTGCCTTAGGGGCGGACACTGCATTTACACCTACCGTATGGCTTTGCGCATTCCCCGCTACTGCCCGCTTTTGAGCTGCCGCTAAGCGCAACAACAGCTCATGCTTGATTGCAGGAAGTTCAAGTTTTTCCAGAAGTGCCGTGGAGGCTGCACTCTTAAATGCGCGTTGCGCCAAAAGTGCCCTATCAACCCGACCGCTTTTCTTATCCAGCACGTCTGTGCCAAACGTCTGCGCAAGAACCTGCTTGAGCTGCTCATCTGTATCCAAAACATAACGAGACAGCTCATCTAAATCTATGACCTGCGCCCCTAAAGACGCAAGTTGCCTCGAGACGCGAGATTTTCCCGAGGCAATTCCACCAGTTAAAACTACTATGTATAACGGTTCATACACCTGTTTGTGTTACTCCATAGCGGTCCTGACAGCTGCAATATATCCATCCCAGAGCAACTTATCTGTTGCCAAAGCTTGCCATGTATACTCAGGATGCCATTGTACGCCCAAACAAAAGTGCTTGGTAGGCACTTCAATGGCCTCAGGAATGCCGTCCGTTGCTTCGGCAACCAAAACAGCTTCTTCTCCCAGCAGCTCAAGTGCACAATGATGGCAGGAATTAACCTGTAACTGGGTGGTTTGCACACAGTGATACAGCAAGGAATCCTCATCAACGCGCACGGGATGTGCCACCTGTTTGAGCGCTGCAGTATGACGCCAATGCACCATATCCTGTGGTGTATCAAGCTCAAGGTAATTCATACTCAGGGTGCCGCCCAAGGCAACATTAAGAAGCTGAGCGCCACGGCAAATCGCAAACAAGGGCTTGTCTTCATCAAGAGCAAGCCTCATCAAAGCCAGCTCATACGCATCGCGCTCGGGACACAAAAGGCTGGTATCATAATTGGGATCTCCACCCCACAAGCTGGGATTTACATCCTGCCCTCCCTGAAACGCTAAGCCATCACACATATCAAAATAGCTGCGTATAAGCACGGGATCTGTCGTGATAGGCAGCAGCAACGGAAGACCCCCGGCAGCAAAAATAGCTTCTGCAAACACCTGGTCTATATACTCACGCTGAGAGATGTACTCCCCTGTTTCTTGATCAAAACCAGGATCGATATATCGAGGAGGAACACCAATAATGGGGCGCTTCTCATAAGCTTGAGCAGACACAGTATCTGTAAGCCCACGGTCCGTTGTATCAGTATGCATAGACAAAATCCTCTTTAATGACCTTTAATGGAGTTGAGAAACTCACGAGCGCGCTCAGACTGGGGGTGCTCAAAGAACTCGTCAGGAGTACCCTGCTCAACAATGCGGCCATCTGCCATAAATACCACGCGATTAGCCACACGACGAGCAAAGTTCATTTCATGAGTAACCACCACCATGGTCATGCCCTCATTAGCCAGCTCTACCATGACTTCCAACACCTCATTGATCATCTCTGGATCAAGGGCGCTTGTTGGCTCATCAAACAACATAGCCTTTGGGTGCATGGCAAGAGAGCGTGCAATAGCCACACGCTGCTGCTGACCACCGGAAAGCATGGCAGGGACCTTGGAGGCCTGAGCCTGAACGCCAACGCGCTTAAGCAGATCCATGGCTTCCTTTTGGGCCTGCGCCTTATCGCGCTTCAAAACCTCAATGGGACCCATCGTAACGTTTTCCAAAATGGTCTTATGGGCAAAGAGATTAAAGGACTGAAACACCATACCCACCTCAGCACGAAGTCGTGCCAGCTCCTTTCCCTCTTGAGGAAGGGGCACGCCATCAATAAGGATTTCTCCCCCATCGATGGTTTCAAGGCGGTTGATGGTGCGGCATAAGGTAGATTTACCGGAACCCGAAGGTCCAATAATCACAACTACCTCGCCTTTCTCGACAGACAAATTGATGTCTTGCAGCACGTGCAAGTCGCCATAATGTTTATGTACACCGCGCAGTTCAATGATGGGATGCGCTTGAGAAGTCTGCTCTGTCATAATTCTCCGATCGCTACTTATACGGGCTCTTCATTGGAGCGACCCAAAACTTGTGTACCGCTACGACGTGCCAAATAGACGGACAGTTGATTGATGATGTAGTTAAGCACAATGTAGATCAGCGCCACCACAAAATACGTGGATACCAAGGCATCATAATTGGTGACAAGCACGCGCGCGTTTTGCAACAGATCCGGATAGCTCACAATGTACGCAACCGTCGTGTCTTTTACCACAACAACCAACTGCGAAATAAGCGAGGGAATAACAAACTTAATCGCTTGTGGAAGCACAATCTTAAAGGTGGTTTGCATGCGGCTCATACCTAAAGAGATGGCCGCCTCGCGCTGGCCCTTGGGAACGGCATTCATGCCCGCGCGCAACACCTCTGCCAACACACCCGATGCCGCAAAGGCAATGGGCAAGGTAAGCATCCAAAACGCTGGAAGCCTCAGGCCGTACTGCGGAATTACTAAGAAAAAGAAGTAGATTAGCAACAGGCTAGGAACCCCGCGAAAAAAGTTTATGACCACGCGAGAAATAGTGCTGAGCACACGGATCTTGGAACGACGGCCCAACATGAGCACCAAGCCCAAAATCAAGGCGAGAATACCTGCAGTAATGGAAACCTCAAGCGTGCCCACAAATCCCTCTCCCAAAAAGCGCCAGGTAGTCCAATATGTAAAGAAGCGCCAGTATTTGGCAGACAGCTGTCCAGTTACATAAAAACGCTGCACGATTGCCGCTATGCCCACAGCAAGCACAAGAGATGCAATGATGGTACCAATTAAAATCTTACGCTGCGTTTTTGGTCCGGGCTGCTCATAGAGGACGTCGCGCATGGATGTAGTATCGCGTTGTGCATTCATCGCTTGATCCTCACTTTCTTATCGAGCTTATCGCCAGCAAAACCAATGACAAATGCCGTAAGTGCATAGGCTAAAGCGGAGACCATAAAGGGCATAATACCGCCCACAGAGCGTGTGTTGATAAAGGAAACCAAACCCGTAAGCTCATTGGGCGACAAGGGAACTTGCGAGCCCAAAGCCGTGGTAAGCATGACCGCAATAAACAGATTGGTCATGGGCAAAATGGCTGAACGCAAGGCCTGAGGAATTACAACAAGTCGCAGCATCTGCATGAAGGATAAACCCAAAGAACGTGCCGCCTCAATTTGGCCCACACCTATGGTATTGATGCCACTCATAAAGTTTGCAGATCCAAAGGCAGAGGCGATAAGTACCGTGGTTACGATCACGCACTCACGATAATCGAGCACTACCTTGAGATTCGGCAGCGCATACACACAGATAACCAGCAAAGAAATGCCTGGAATGTTACGGAAGATTTGCACATAAAAATCCCCTACTTTGCGCAAGGGTGCAATGGGACTTACGCGCAGCACGGTAATAACTATGGACACAACCATGACACAGGCAAACGAAACCAACGTCATTGACCAAGTGGTTAACAAGGCCTGGATATACATGGTGCCATATAGAGAAATAAGCTCCGAAAAACTCAAGGTACACCTCCCTAAAGATGCAATAACGGCTCTTCGTGTAGCACACTCACGAAGAGCCATTTATAAGCTACAGAAGTTCTTGAAGCTATAGAACCGTCGTCTTAGCCCTCAATAGTAGGAGCATCGGGAGTCTGAGAAATGCCTGCACGATCGCCAATGCAAATCTTCCAAAGCTTAGCCCAGGTGCCATCCTCTACAACCTTTTTCAAAAATGCGTTAACAAAGGCAACGCCATCGGAATTAAGGGGCAGGCCAACACCATAGTTGTCTTTAGGACCAAAGGCATCGCCAGCAAGACGATACTTACCAGGATTCTTTACCATTGCACCGGTTTGCATGGTGATGTCAATAACGTAAGCATCTACACGACCCTGCTCAAGAGCGGTACGTGCTTCTTCATCGGTACTAAACTCTTGCACCTTTGCCTTGGGAGCATACTGCTCCAAAATGGAAGGACCGGTAGAACCAGACTGAGCAGCCACCGTCTTGTCTGCCAAATCATCAATGCTATTGATGTCTTTGTTGTCTGCCTTTACCAAAATACCCTGCTGGGAGGTGTAGTAAGGACCAGCAAAAGAGATGACCTTCTTACGATCATCATTGATGGTATAGGTAGCAAATACAGCATCTACCTGATCATTCTGAAGTACGGACTCACGGGTATCAGAGGTTACTTGGGTTACCTCATTCTTGGTCTCATCGCCCAAGATGTAACGGGTAAGCAGCATGTACAAACCGGCATCAAAACCACGAACCGTATTGTCCTTCTCGTTGAGCAAGGCAAACAAGGTAGAGGTTTTTACACCACCAACACGAAGGGTGCCGGCATTCTTAACCTTCTTTGCCCACTCAGAAGCATCAATATCAGCATCAGATGCGGTTGAACCCTGAGAGACAAGCTCATCAAAAGCCTTGGCATCAAGCTCTGGAGTAGCCGTCTGTGCCGTGGAATCCTTTTTGATCTCTTCACCCTCACTGCAGCCCACAAGCGTAAAAACAGCAGCGGTTGCAACACCACCAAGACCAAGGGCAATAGCCTGGCGCCTATTCATCATTGTGCTCGTAAATTTCTCCATAAGGTCTTCCTCTCAAAGTAAAGACTGGATTTACCAGCTCTTTTGTGGCATGCCTAAACGTAGGGAATATATTCCCCAAATTTGGGTGTATTTATACAGTATAGAAAGGAGACCAAATAAAATTGATCTCCTTCACGCTTTATAGCACTTAGATACAAAAATTACATGTAATAGTTACAGCTATTATTTGTAATATGAGATTCCACCCTTATGCAAGGTGCTCCCCTACCACATAGGCACGAGTAAGCTTTGCGGTCTGTACCAGAGCATCCGCATGGCAGCGCTCGCGGCCATGTGTATTAAGGCAAGCCATACCAAACGCGGCGCTCTTCATATTATTGCCCAAGCAATATGCAGCGGAAGCATCTGTAGAATAGTGGAAGCACACCTGTGTGTTCCACTTCCCCTCATCACATACCTTTTGAGCAGCACCGATAAGCTGGTTAGAAAGCTCCCAATCATAGGGTCCACGAGCATCAGAAACAATAATGCCTACAGAGTGCTCATCACCATCGTAGTCAGGGCCAAGCAAGGTAATGTCTAAGGCTACATACTCGCTTATCTCGGCAGGAACATAAGAGCCACCATGACCAATTTCCTCAAAGATAGGAAATGCAAACACGGTGTCAAACGCCGGCTTTGTACCCGTAGCCTTCATCCATTGCAGGGTGTCTAACAACACCGCTACCGCAGCTTTATCGTCAATATAACGACCAACCAGATAGCCATTGTCATACGACACAAAATGCGGATCAACCGCCACGATGGCACCAGGCGTTATGCCTAACAAACGAGTATCCTCAGCAGTTTTGACGTCACCAATAATGGAAATGGACATATGGTCTTCATCACGAGGGGTTTCTCGGCAGTCTGCAAACACGTGAACGGAGTGCTTGTTGCAAATAAGCTGACCATCCACCACATTGCCATTACGACAATGAATGCGAACGGTCTCCCCCTCAATAGAGTGATAGTTAATCCCGCCAAGCTGGCGCACACGCAGGGTACCATCATCATTAAAGCCGCGGACGATAAGACCAATAGTATCTAGATGGGCTCCCAAACAGACGGTTTTGCTGGAGTCTTTACCAGCAACATGTACGTAGGCAGTGGATTTGTTGTCCGTGTACATGCTATAGCCCATATTTGCGAGCAGCTGCTTAAGATACGCATGAATCTCTGGGTAATAACCCACGGGGCTGTCCACTTCAATAAGCTTGCGTGTGGTTTCCACCAGATATTGAGCGTCAATGTCATAGGTCATGTATGGTTCTTCTTTCTGTTTGCTTAACAGGTGCTTGGCAGGTGCTTTCCAAAAACTGAGATGCGTGGGCACTGATTGCTGCAGAACAAGAATCAGGCTACTTTGCAACTACCTGGGGCTTTGCATATTGAGCAACCAACTCTTGGAGCATGTCTACCATGGCCTCAAGCTCAGGAACGGGCACAAATTCGCGTACACCATGAGCATTGTAGTAGCAGGCGGACAGATTGGCACACGCAAAACCACGGAAAGAAAGCTGGCTGCCATCTGTACCACCGCGCATGGGAATACAGGTCATCTCTGTGTTAATGCTGGCATACGCACGACGGGCATTATCGATTAAGTGCTTATACTCGGGCCTGGTGACCACATCTGCAAGGTTGTGATACTGGTCATGCACATCAACCGTTATGACTTCTTGACCAAACTGCAGATTGATAAAAGCAGCAGCGTCACGCATGGTTTGCTTACGTTTTTCTACCAGTGCTTGATCATGATCACGAATGATATAGTCTGCCGCAGCCTGCTCACAGTCACCACTCATACGCTCAAGATAGTAAAAACCGTCGTAGCCCTCCGTGTACTCAGGGCGCTCTTGGACAGGAATCATCTGATGGAATTTCATAATGGCCTCTGCCGCATTAATCATAACGCCCTTAGCGGTACCGGTATGGACGGACAGGCCCTTGGCACGCACGTTTACCTCGGCAGCGTTAAAGGTCTCATAGCAAAACTCACCCAGAGGACCACCGTCAATGGTGTAGCCAAAGCTTGCGCCAAACTTCTCTATATCCAACAGGGCGGCACCGTGACCGATCTCCTCGTCAGGCACAAACGCGATTGAGAGGCGTGGGTGAGGCAATGAAGGATTGTCTTTTAAGCGCGCCAGCAATGAAACGATCATGGCTACGCCGGCCTTATCGTCACCGCCAAGCAAAGAGGTACCGTCTGAGGTAATCAGATCCCACCCCACCATGTTGGTCAGATGCTCATTGGTTTGGGGAGAAACAAAGACCTCTTTACCATCACGATCATTGCCAATGACCAACGTTCCGCCCTCATAGTGCTTGATTTGAGGACGAACTACATCACCGTAGCTTTGCCAAGCTGTGTCTAGATGGCAGCACAGTCCCAAGGCTGGAAGGTCTTGCGCACCCTCAGACGCGGGCCAATGGGCGGTAAGATATGCATGTTCATCTACCTCTACCTCTTGAGCGCCAAGCTCTTTTAAATCCGCAGCAACTACACGGGCCATCTCAAACTGACTGGGCGTAGAAGGAACCGTATCTGCAGTTAGTGGATTGGACTGTGAGGCCACTTCACAATACTTTATAAAACGCTCAACAACATCACTCATAACATACCTTTCATAGAGGTAGGGCCCGCCGTTTGTGCGAGCCCTATACGTTTCATCTGCTTTGTGTTATTGCATGGCTGTGTTGCCATTCATGGCTGCCACTAACGCCGCGTTAAGTGCAGGCGTACGCTGATCTTCCGATAAGGTCTTATCATACAAATGACAAGCACACATATGTCCACCCTCTACCTCCGTGAGCTCGGGAGCACGCTGAGTGCAGACCTTCATACACTTGGTGCAACGCGTGTGAAACACACAACCCTGTGGAGGATTGGTAGGGCTAGGAACGTCACCTTGCAAGATTCTTTTATCTTGAATGCGCTCATGTGCAATGCGAGGAATAACATCCAAAAGTGCTTGGGTGTACGGATGGAGGGGCTTCTCGAAAAGATCGTCCTTGCGTGCTAGCTCCATCTCATGACCCAAGTACATAACCATAACCGTATCGGAAATGTGCTTTACCACCGAGAGATCATGGCTGATAAAAATATACGAAAGCCCCAGCTTTTCCTGCAGCTCTTCGAGCAGATTAATAACCTTTGCTTGCACAGAAACGTCCAAGGCAGACACAGGCTCATCGCACACAACAATATCTGGAACAAGCGCAATGGCGCGAGCAATACCTATGCGCTGACGCTGACCACCAGAAAACTCGTGGGGATAGCGATACTTGTACGAAAGGTCTAGGTTTACTGCATCCATGACCTCCTCAATACGGCGGTCACGCTCTTTCTTGGTTTTGCAAACGCCTGCAATATCAAGCGGCTCTGCAATGATATCCGCAACCGTCATACGAGGATTAAGTGAGCTATAGGGATCCTGGAAGATCAGTTTGAGCTTTTGGCGTGCAGCCGTAAGCTCGTTGCCGCTCAAGCTCGTAAAGTCCGTATCACCCACCTGCACCGTACCGCTCGTAGGTTCTGTTAAGCGTAAGATGCACTTGCCTGTGGTGGATTTACCACAGCCAGATTCTCCTACTATGGCAAAGGTCTCTCCACGATGCAGCTCAAAGGATACATCCTCAAGCGCATGCACCATCTGATGAGACTTGCTAAACAAACCTTTTTTAATGGGGTAATGCTTGGTGAGGTGTTCTACCTTAAGCACCACATCGGTGGTATCAAAACTTTTACCCATGCTTACTCACCCCAGCTTTCGGTATACATCCAGCAGGCAACCCTATGGTTCTTATCGCCCTTAACCTTCTCAAACTGAGGCGTGTGCTTACGACAGATACTCTTTGCAAAGGGGCAGCGTGGATGGAAGGGACAACCATCGGGCATATCTGCCAACATAGGAACATTACCAGGAATGGCATAGAGGGTATCCACCGCGGAATCCAAAGAAGGAATAGAGTTGATAAGACCCTTGGAATACGGATGTAGCGGATTGGTAAACAGCTCTGGCGCCACGGTGTACTCCACCTTGTGGCCCGCATACATAACCAGCACCCAATCTGCCATTTCGGATACCACACCCATATCATGCGTGATAAGCATAACGGCTGTGTTGAGCTCTTCTCGCATTCGGTCTATGAGCTGCAGGATCTGAGCTTGAATGGTTACATCCAAAGCAGTGGTTGGCTCATCACAAATAAGCAGCTCGGGCTGACAAGCCAAAGCTATAGCAATCATGATACGTTGGCGCATACCACCAGAAAGCTCATGTGGATAGCTCTTAAAGACCTTCTCGGGAGCAGGGATACCAACCAGCTTAATCATCCTCAAAGCACGGGCATCCGCCTCTTTTTTATCCATTTTAGGATTGTGCGCTAGGATGCCTTCACGGATTTGCTTACCCGCTGTCATAACAGGATTAAGCGAGGTCATGGGCTCCTGGAAAATCATGCCGAGCTTGTTACCACGATATTGACGCATTTCATCCGCAGTAAGCTTAGTCATATCTACGCCCGAAAGCTCAATGGAGCCGTTGGTAATCTTTGCAGGAGGCGTAGGCAAAAGGCCCATAACGGATAGCGCCGTCATAGACTTACCGCAGCCAGACTCGCCTACCACAGCAAGGGTTTCTCCCTTACGCATGATAAACGAAAGGTCGGTAATTGCCGGAAGAGCGCCATCCTCGGTAAACAACGTGACGCTTAAATCTTTAACGCGCAAAAGCACTTCTCGACGACCGCCTTCTTTAAGGCGCTCGCATACCAGATCTTCTGCCACCTCGGCATATTCCTGAGCTACCGCATCGGAGTTGGTAACATGTTTGGTCTGTTCTTGGGTCATGGTTCCTCCTCCCCTATGAACGCATCTTGGGATCGAGTGCATCGCGCAGCGCATCACCCAACAGATTAAAGGCCATAACGGTAATGATGACAGCCAAACCAGGGACGACAGAATAATTGGTATTAGACTGAATATACGGCTGCGATGCAGAAATCATCTGACCCCACGAGGACATGGGTGGTTGTACACCCAAACCCAAAAATGACAGCGAAGCCTCAGACAAAATAGCATTAGGAATACCCAGCGTAGAGACAATAATCAGCGTAGAGACACAGTTGGGAAGCAGGTGCTTCATAATAATGCGCCAGCTCTTACCACCGCTTAAAATGCAGGACTGAATATACTCAGAGCCCTTAAGGCGCATAACGTCACCTCTAACCAAACGCGCGGTACTGGTCCACATAAGCAAACCTAAAGCTACATACAGATTGGTAAGTCCAGGTCCCATAACAAACATGACGACAATGGCAAACAGCAAGAATGGGAAGGACGAGAAAACCTGGATGATAAAAGAGATGACTGCATCTACCCAGCCACCAAAGTAGCCAGCACAAACACCTGCAAAAAAGCCAATAAACAGTGCCAGCAACTGAGAAACCACTCCTACAGAAAGTGACACTCGGCAACCATAAATGACGCGCGACAAAATATCGCGACCAAACTCATCGGTGCCAAACAGGTGCGCCGCAGAAGGTTTTTGCAGCATATCCGCCAACGATTGGGTATCTGGATTGTAAGGTGTGAGCAGGGGCGCAAAAATTGCCACCACTACCAGCACCAAAACAACAAACAGACAAACCATACCCAGCTTGTTCTTCTTAAAGATGTTCCAACTAACCGCCCAGTAACTCTCTGCACGCTTTTTGCTTGGAGAAGTACGCTCATCTTGTTGAGCCTGAGCAGCGGATGTAGCAACCCGTTCGGCCTCTTGCACCTTTTGGGATTTTTTATCACTCGTTAACAGTGCCATTATTCTGCTGCCTCCCCTCCGAGTCGGATGCGTGGATCTACTACGGCGTAAAGCACATCTACGAGCAGGTACACAACTACGCAGATAAATGCAATGTACATAACGCCGCCCTCAATAAGAGGCAGATCACGTGCATTGATTGCATCGAGCAAAAGCTTGCCCACACCAGGAATGCCAAACACGGACTCAATGAGCAACGAACCCGTAAGGATGTTTCCTAACTGCGTACCCGCAATAGTAATAATGGGAATCAGGGCATTGCGCAAACCATGACCCAAAATAATGACACCAGGCTTTAAGCCTTTTGCTTCTGCAGTACGCATAAAATCTTGGTTAAGCACGTCCAGCATAGACGTACGCGTTACGCGAGCAATGGATGCAGCATATTGCGTGCCTAAAGCAATAACCGGCAGCACATAGCTGGCGGGTGTCTTTACACCAGATAAGGGGAACCACTTAAGGGTAAGCGCAAAAATAATCTGGACGATAATAGCCACCCAGAATGAAGGTGCAGAGATACCTAAGATCGAAAGTGCCATAAGGGTGCGGTCAATCCACTTACCATGGAAAACGGCAGCGACAACCCCAATAACCAGGCCAAAAACTAAAGCAAACAGATAGGCAAAGCCTGCAAGCACTCCCGTGATAGCAATAGCCTTAGCGATAAGGAATACGACCGGCTTCTTTTGGGTGTATGACACACCAAAATCACCCTGAATCATCCCGGTAAACCAGTTCACATACTGTTCCGGAATGGGCTTATCAAGACCCATATTGTGTCGTACTTGAGCAATGGTTTGCTCGTCTGCCATATCGCCCATCATGATGCGAACAGGATCTCCGGGAACGATATTAAGTACAAAAAATGTAATAAGCGAAATGCAAAAAATAACGCCTAGTGCCTGCAAAATCCTCTTTGTGAGGAAACTCCTCATCTGGCTCCTCCTATCATGCACGTGACATGCCTTACAGAAGCTACCACTCCTAACCTCCTGGCAACTGCTGTGGTATGTCTTGCAAAAGATACACAAAGGCGCCGCTTTGTACTGCAGCGCCTTTGTGCATTATACCCTGCGCGTTACAGAAGAACTAACCCGTGTAGTCTTCCTTTGAGGTGTCGATATCAATATCGAAGGCGTGGTAAATAAGGTTTCCAACCTTAGCGTTCAAAACATAGTCTTTGGCTACGAAAGAACCTTGAGGCCAGTACAGAGGAATGGTTGCATAGTCCTCACGGGTAAGCAGGTTATCTGCCTGCTTGTAGTTATCGGCACGCTTGGTCTCATCTTGATCAACACGTGCTTCAGAAACCAGCTTGTCAAACTCATCATTCTTGTAGAACGAAGACTTCTTCTCGGCATTTTTGCTGTAGAAGTAGGTATACATGTGGTTGTCTGCATCAGCAAACAGAGGGAACCAACCAAGAGAAGTGATCTGCAGGTTACCGTCCGCCCAGTCACTTGCCCAAACACCATTATCCTCAGCCTGAATGCTCAGCTCTACGCCAACTTTTTGCCAGTAAGCCTGCACGGCAGTAAGCAGCTTCTCGGACAGACCGGAACGAACCTTAGCAGAAAGCTTCAAGTTGCTTACGCCAGCCTCTTTCAAAAGTGCCTGAGCCTTATCCGTATCGTACTCAAAAGCAGCAGCATCCTTATCATAACCAGGAGTTGCAGGGGCCAACCAGCCAGAACAGGCGGTACCCTTGCCGGAAAGCATAGTGTCAATCATCTCTTGGCGGTTGATGGCCAAAGAAAGTGCCTGACGAATGCGCTTATCGGTAAGGCCCATATCCTCTTTAAGGTTGAGGTTGATAAACTGCACGCCCAGCTGATCATAGCTGGTGATAAGGTCTTTGAGCTCTGGATCCTTAACAGCCTGAGCTATCTGAGTGGCATCCAAGTCGCACATGTCAATGTCGCCATTTTTGAAGGCCTTGAGCTTGGTATTGACGTCATCGTAATACACGTAGTGGACCTCGTCCAAAGCAGGCGTGCCGTCATGGTAATCCTCGAACTTCTCGAGAATAACCTCATTGGTATCATCATTGGACTTAACCTTGTACTTACCTGTACCAACTACGTCGGTGCCAGTGCCCCACTTGTCACCAGCCTTTTCACAGGCATCCTTGGGGAAGATGTGGGCATAGGAAATGCCAAGATTGCTTACGAAAGAAACCATGGGAAAAGAAAGCGTAAAGGTGAAGTGTGTATCATCATCAACCGTAAGACCCTCAAGCTCCGTAGCGCTGCCCGCAAGCATTTCAGGAGCGCCCTTGATGACGTCATACATATAGGCAGACTTAGCGCCGGTAGCAGGCGTAAACATACGCTCAAAAGAATACTTTACGTCGTTTGCAGTAAGGGTAGTACCGTCGTGGAACTTGACGCCCTCCTTGAGCTCACACTTAAGCGTGACACCATCAGACTCAAAGGTAGGAACTTCCTTGAGCAAGCAAGGAACAAGCTCGTTATCCTCAGTCCAACGCAAGGGTGCCTCAAAGATGGAGTCTGCAATGGAGGAGCTACCGGAAGACGTGGACTTCTGCATGTCTAGACCCAGCTTCGCATTTGCCTGACCAAACTTAAAAATCTTCTTCTTGGAATCAGAGTTTGAGCCAGCACCCGCACAACCAGCAAGACTTGTAGTTGCAACAGCGCCAGCGGCAACAGCAGAACCCTTGAGGAAGCTGCGGCGGCTAAAGGAATTTCCCAACATGCGCCCACCCTTTCATAATCAACAATAGTCCCCACTACCAAGATAAGGAATCTCGACTAGTGTTGCAAATATACTATGAATCATACTGGCCTGCACAACAAGCGTGTTTATCAATTGGAAATAGGACTGTTACCAAGATGATAAACAAAAAACCCGCCTTCCTATAAGAAGACGGGCTTACGATACAAGTTTGCTATAGAGCAGCTATAGGTATCAGACGAGAATACTACTCCTCGACAGGCTTCTCAGCAGTCTGCTGTGCCTCAGCCTCTACTGCCTCGGGTGCTGCCTCAGTTTCTGCCTCTGCCTCGGTCTGTGCCTCAGCTACAGGAGCAGCTTCGCCCTCAAGAGGCTCTACATCAATATCAATACCCAAGGTCTCAGCAGCTGCCTTCATGGACAGAGAAATGCGACGACGATCAAGGTCGATCTCCATTACCTTAACCTGTACGGTATCGCCAACCTTGCATACCTGTGCAGGGGCGTCAACGTGCTGCTTGGCCATCTCGGAGATGTGAACAAGGCCCTCAATGCCATCGCCAAGGTCAACAAAGGCGCCAAAGGTAACAAGCTTGGTTACCGCACCCTCAACGATTGCGCCAACGGGATACTTCTTAACAAGCGTGTGCCAAGGATCCTCGGTGGTCTGCTTCAAACCAAGGGAGATGCGCTCACGGCTCAGGTCAACGTCGAGTACCTGAACCTCAACCTCCTGACCAACCTTAACAACCTCAGACGGGTGGTTAACGTGGTTCCAAGAAAGCTCAGAGATGTGAATAAGACCATCAATGCCGCCAAGGTCAACAAAGGCGCCAAAGTCAACGATGGAGGATACGTTGCCCTTAAGACGCATACCAGACTGAAGCTTGGTAAGAATCTCGGAGCGCTCTGCCTTACGAGCCTCCTCAAGCACAACACGACGAGACAGAACAACATTGTTGCGGTTGCGGTCCATCTCAATGACACGAGCCTCAATACGCGTGCCCATGTATGCAGCCAAGTCCTTAACGCGACGAAGGTCAACCAAGGAAGCGGGCAAGAAGCCACGAAGGCCAATGTCAAGGATCAAGCCGCCCTTAACAACCTCGATAACCTCACCCTCAACGTTCTCGCCAGCATTGAACTTCTCTTCAATGCGGTTCCAAGCGCGCTCATACTCAGCACGCTTCTTGGAAAGGATCAGACGACCGTCCTTGTCCTCCTTCTGGAGAACCAAAGCCTCAATCTCATCACCCATGTTTACGATGTCAGCAGGGTTGGCATCCTTGCGAATGGACAGCTCGCGAACAGGAATTACACCCTCAGACTTAAAGCCGATGTCCAGCAGGACCTCATCGCGCTCGATCTTGACGATAGTACCAGTTACCAAGTCATTCTCGTCAAAGTCGGTAATAGTACCGTCGATAAGGTTGTTCATCTCCTCGTCAGAAATGTCGTCGAGAGAGAAGATGGACGAGTTCTGAATCTCACTCAAAGGTGGACCCCTTTCAAAAGCGGGGCCCCGATTGCCATGGTCATCGCCTGTAGTGTAGAAAGATTTCCTGACACCAGCTACGGAAAATTACATGCTCGGGGGCCAACAGATACGGATGTATGTCCGTCCCAGACATACGTTTGACAGAATAACCGTTTTATGCTGGTGATTTCAAGCTAAAAGCGCACTTTAGTAAGGAAATATTGAGGAAAAATCATTATTGCCGGCCACAACGTGCACTGTCCGCGCTCAAAACCATCAAATTTCCAATGATAGAAAAGGTATTTTACCACCTTTTAACTGCAAGAAAAGTTTGTCGGTGTCCTACAGCCTCACAAGAGCACAGCCTTTTTATGAAGCTCTGCCCTTTTTGCAAAGGGGAGTGCAACAAACAAAATAAACGATACAATGCAGTTATATTTGCAAAAAGATGAACAAGCACAACTACTATGCAGGGGGAATAGTGGACACAACAAGCTATGCTAATCATTTAGCCATTCTGGAAGACGAGCTGGTATGTGCCCTTGGATGCACCGAGCCTATTGCCGTTGCCTTTGCCGCAGCGCTTGCTCAAGGTGCGCTTCCCTGCCGCGCCGAAAAGCTCACCGTAGTGTGCAGCGGTAACATTATTAAGAATGTAAAAAGTGTGACGGTTCCCAATTCTGACGGTATGCGTGGCATTGAAGCCGCAGCTATTTTGGGCTGTGTGGGTGGCGATCCTACGCGGGTGCTCGAAGTGTTACAAGCCGTTACTCCCGATGATATTGCACTCACCCACACCCTGCTTAAGCAAAACTTTTGTACGGTAGAGCTCGCAGAAGCTGTTCCCAATCTGTATGTACATATAACGGCAGAGGGTAAAGGCCACACCTCAGTTGCTTGTTTGGTAGAGCGCCACACCAACGTAGTACAACTGAACTTGGATGATGTGCCCGTTGAAGTAGCTGGATTTGGAGCGGGGATCTCTAACTGTAATGACACCAACACAGCCGGAGACATCCGCGCGCACTTATCGCTACGCTCTATTTGGAACTTTGCCCATAAGGTTGCCCTTTCCGATATTGAGCAGCGTATCAATGAGCAAATTGAACGCAATTGCGCCATTTCCAACGAAGGCTTAACAAACTCCTGGGGTGCCAACATTGGTTCCACGCTTCTTGCAAGCCGCCCGCATGATATTTCCTGTCGCGCACGTGCAGCGGCTGCCGCTGGTTCTGATGCACGCATGAGCGGCTGCCCCATGCCTGTGGTCATTAACTGCGGTAGTGGCAATCAAGGCATTACCTGTTCTCAGCCTGTTGTGGAATATGCCAAAGAATTGGGTGTGGATCACGAGAAGCTCATTCGTGCTGTTGCCATGTCAGATTTGGTGGCAGTCCACGTTAAGCACTATATTGGCGAGCTGTCTGCCTTTTGTGGTGCGGTCTCTGCGGCGTGTGGTGCAGGAGCAGCCATTACATACTTGCGCGGTGGCTCTTTGGCTCAGTTTGAAGCAACGGTAGTAAACACGCTTGCCAACGTTGGCGGCATCGTATGTGATGGCGCCAAGCCCAGCTGTGCCGCTAAAGTTTCTGCTTCTGTTGACGCCGCTATTCTCGGCTGTGACATGGCTTTATCGGACCATAACTTTAAAGCAGGTGACGGCCTGGTTGGAGAAAATGCCGAGGAAACCATTCGCTCTATGGGCTATGTTGGGCGCGTGGGTATGCATCCAACTGATGTAGAAATTCTCAACATCATGATTGGTAAAACGGACGTCAATTCCCCAGCCTAAGCTTCTGTAAAGCCCTCATCCTCAATAAGGTCCACACCATCAGCCGCTGTTGTTGCAAGTTCATCGCAGCGCTCGTTAAGCGCATGACCAGCATGTCCCTTAACCCATACCCAACGCACCGCATGCTTGCTGGCGGCGGCAAGCAAACGCTGCCAGAGATCCGTGTTTTTGACGGGCTGTTTATTGGCGGTCTTCCAACCCCGCTTTATCCAGCCGGCTATCCATTGCTGGTTAAAAGCATTGACCACATACTGAGAATCGCTGTGAAGCTCCACCTTACACGGGCGTTTGAGCGCTTCGAGCGCCACAATCGCAGCTAAAAGTTCCATCCGATTGTTGGTGGTTTTGTAATAGCCTTGACTCAGCTCAAGCGTTTTAACATCTCCCGTAGAGGTGGTATACAGCAGCACGGCACCATAGCCACCCCGTCCAGGATTACTGCGAGAAGCCCCGTCGGTATAGATACATACCTGCGGTCCTTGAACTGTCTTAGCAGAACCTTCTTCAGGCCGAGAGGAGAAGTCATCAAAACTTGCCATGTCCACTACCTTATTTTGCTTCTGCCCAGTTATTGCCATAGGAAGGCTCGGCAATCAGAGGCACCTGTAGGTGGCACACACCCTCCATCTGCTCTTTAACCAGACGAGAAACCATCTTGAGCTCATTGGTGGGAACCTCAAGATCCAGTTCGTCGTGGATCTGTAACACAAGCTTTGAGCGCAAGTTTTTCTCGACGAGTGCGTTTTGAACGCGCACCATAGCAATCTTGATGATGTCCGCCGCACTTCCCTGCATGGGATGGTTCATGGCTACGCGCTCGGCAAACGAGCGAAGCTGGAAGTTCCTATTATTAATGTCTGCGGTATAACGCCGACGACCATACATAGTGCTTACGTAGCCCTGCTCATGAGCAAGCTTGATTTGCTGTTTAAGGTACGCACTCACACCAGGATACGCCTCAAAGTAGCGATCGATCATCTGCTGCGCTTCAGCGCGTGCAATGCCTAAAGAAGTAGCCAGCCCATAGGCCTGCTGACCATACACAATGCCAAAATTAACGGCTTTAGCACGACTGCGCAAAGCTGGGGTTACTTCTTCTACGGGTACTCCAAACACGCGAGCGGCTGTTGCCGCATGAAAATCTTTGCCGCTGTTAAATGCAGCAATCAGATGCTCATCACCAGAGAGGTGCGCCAAGAGACGCAGCTCAATCTGAGAATAGTCACACGCCAAAAACACGCTATCTTGCGGTACCGAGAAGGCCCTGCGCACTCGATGGCCCAGCTCAGAGCGGGTAGGAATATTTTGCAAGTTTGGATCAGAGCTGGACAGACGGCCCGTTGCGGCAACCGTCTGATTAAAGCTTGTGTGAATACGACCATCACCACAAATAAGCTCGGGCAGTGCATCTAAATAAGTGGACTTGATCTTGGTACGCTCACGATACTCCAGCACCTCTGCTACGCGCTTGTCCTGAACCGCTAGTTCACTGAGCACCTTTGCGTTAGTGGAATAAAATCCCTTCTTAGTCTTTTTAAGTCCAAAGGTTGGCAAACCCCACACATCAAAGAGCACATGTGACAGCTGCTCGGGAGAATTGACCTTGAACTTCTCGCCAGCTTCGTTTTGGATATGCTCCACCATGCGATCAATTTCTGCACCCAACTCTTGGGATTGATTGCGAAGTTCTGCCTCATCCGCATGCAGGCCAGTGCGCTCCATCGCCGCCAATACCACAAGCAGCGGCATTTCCACTGTCTCAAAAAGCTCATCCGAGCCTGTCTGCTTAAGCTGTGTGGTTAAAGCCTCTTGTAGCGTGCGAGCAACCCACGCATCAATTGCCTGCTCAGAGCACCCCTTATGTGCTTCGGGCAAGGTGGTCTTAAGGTAGTGCTGGGCTAGAACTGCTGTGGAAAAACTTGCCTTATCGGAATCCAGTAAATAGCCTGCAACACCCAGATCAAAAATACGGGTAGGGTCAATGCAATCGTATGACAGCAAAGCTGGTTGTGAAGAGTCGGATGGCATCACACTGTGGATGAGATGCTTGACATCAGAGGACACAATCTTGCCAGCCTCAAATAACTGACACAGGGTATCTTGTGCAGCGGTGCCCTCAAAGCGTGCCAAGCTTTCATCGGTAGCCACCCAAAGGACACAGGGGTTATCGCCCAAATCCAACGTCAGCTGACCGGTAGCACTTCCCTGTTCAAGCGCCACGCCTGCCCATGTTTGCTGCTGTACAGCTAAGGACACAAGCGCTTGTGCATCAGCACCCTCTAAGGGCTTAGGAAGCTCGGAAAGCATGGATTTGGGAGCTTGTACACTCCCGCCGGCTATGGCCACAATACGCTGTAACACGCCGGTAAAGCCAAGATCAGAAAAAGCCTGAGAAACCTGAGCGAGCGCCTCATCAGAGGTAAATGCAGGAAATTGAGCATCACTAAGCTCTAACTCAATGGGAGCATCGGTACGAATGGTTGCCACTTTGCGACTCACAAGAGCATCCTCTTTGTGAGCACGCAGATTCTCGCCCATTTTACCCTTTACCTCATCTGCATGAGCAAGCACTTCATCTAGGCTGCCATACTGCATGATAAGCGCAGCAGCCTTTTTGGGCCCAATACCAGGAACACCAGGGATGTTATCTGAACTATCTCCTTTAAGACCATAAAAATCAGGAACCAACTGAGGAGTAATCCCGTTATATAGATCACTCACGGAATCTGGTGTCATGATGGAGACATCCGTAATACCTTTACGTGTAGAGACAATGTGCACCAAGTCTGTAGAGAGCTGATACATATCGCGATCCCCTGTAACCAGCAGCATGGTATAGCCAGCCTGTTCTCCACGACGGGCCAAGGTGCCTAAAATGTCATCACCTTCCCAACCCTCACACTCCATCACAGGCACGCGCATAGCGCGAAGCAGCTCTTTGACCATGGGAAACTGCAGGCGCAGGTCTGGATCCATGGGAGGACGCTGGGCCTTATATTGTGCAAGCATCTCCATGCGTATCTGGGGACGACCCTTATCAAAGGCACAGATTATGCCATCAGGCGAGAAACTCTCATAAAATTTGACAAACATATTAAAGAAGCCGAAAAGTGCATTGGTTGGACGACCATCCGGTGCCTGCATGGGTTGAGAAATGGCATGAAAAGCACGGTGCATGAGTGAATTACCGTCAATAACAGCAATGGTTTTTCCATTGGGAGCAACTTGTGGCATAGGATCCTCTTCAACCTATCTAACTATCTAACCAACGTAATAAAAGGTATTGAGTTACCGCATGTCTTCCGACAAAAGCTGTAACGTATCTTGCAACTACTAGCTTCATTGTACCCGTCGCTCAGATAGGACACAGTTCAGAAGAAGAACGAAACAAAACACACGTAGACATCTTAGATACCATCTCAGATACACTGTCTGGTCTTATTTTTTCATGTATATATCATAAAAATGCACTTTTTTGTTACAAATTAAATTTAATGCTTCAAAGTAGGTTATTTAATGCTTCAGAGTAGGTTATAAATCCTTTATCACAAATCCTGTGATAGGTTCATAGCCTAATAGCTATGGTATGTAAGAGAGGCATTTGCATGGCTAACCAAGAAAAAGTAATCATTTCCGACGCTCTGCGATCCATCATTTCCGCTAAGGGAACAACTCAGTCCAAGCTTGCTCAGGAACTTGGCGTAAGCCAGCCTGCAATTGCATCTGTTCTGGCTGTTGGTAATCCTCAGACTCGTGTCCTCAGCAAGATTTTAGATGTGCTGGGATATCGTCTGCTCATCCAGCCTAAGGATGCCACCCTTCCTGAAGATGCAATTGAGGTTATTCCTCGTTCTGACAAGAACTAATGTTTTAGAAACGTCAGTGTTACTAAACCTGACGTTTTACTCAAACGCAACGCAGAGGATACCGCTACTCAGGCATGTGATACAGCAGCTTAGCTATGTGTCCTTGCACATTATGATGGATGTAAAAATATAACAAAGATATATGATGTATGAAGGAGCTCGGCGCGTGGTTTAGACCACATAACGTCGAGCTCCTGCGTTGCAATTGTGAACCCACCTCTCAGAAGGTGGGTGCCCTACTTGCCTGTTCCGGCTTCCTCAACAACGAAGGATCCTCGTACTAAGAACAAGAACCAGGCTCCCTGAAAAAACTTGTCGGTTCACCCAGTTAGCTCGCAGGAGCTCGACACCTTTACTATACAAAAGAGATAAATTAATACCAGTCTTGACTTAGTTGAAGTTATGACGTGTACTTAAACTTACCGTGTAAACATGCGAATGCACTCAGCTGTTCGCCCCATCAGGAGAGTAGTACCACGTGAGTTCCTATATCCCGTACATGTGCTTATACCTTGTTGCACTTATCGCGACCGTTATCACTACCCCTGTGGCTAAGTTCATTGCGCACAAAGTTGGAGCTATCGATAAACCCGGCAAGCGCCGTATTAATAAAACAGCCATCCCACGCATGGGTGGCATTGCTGTCTTTATTGGTCTGATTGCTGCAGCTGTAACACAATATATTGGAACAACGCAGTATCTATGGCCCATAGTTTTGGTGCCTCACCCCGGGATGACGGTTAACTATTACTTTCTTGCTGCCTCTATTGCCTGCATCTTTTTTGTAGGTGTGTTGGATGACATCTTTTCACTCAAGCCACTTGTAAAGCTTATGGGACAAATTGCGGCAGCTATTCTTGCCGTATGTGGCGGCTTGGTCATTGGCAATATTTACAATCCGCTTACCGAAAGTGAAATTGTTCTTGGCTTTTTAACCTACCCCATAACCATTATTTACTTGGTTGCCTACTGCAACATTATTAACCTCATTGATGGTTTAGACGGTCTTGCTTCTGGCATTACCTGCATAGCAAGTCTTACCATGTTTGTGCTAGCCTGTGCTGCAGGACGTCTGGATGCCGCCGCACTTTCTATTGCTCTTGCTGGCTCAACGCTTGGATTTTTGCGCTTTAACTTCAATCCTGCGAGTATCTTTTTAGGTGATTCGGGCTCTTTGTTGTTAGGCTTTACTTTAGGTGCTATTTCTTTGCTTAACGTTACCCGTGTTGCTGGTCTTACTACCATCATTATTCCTCTGCTGGTAGCAAGCATCCCCATCATTGACACCCTATCCGCTATCGTGCGCCGTAAGCGTGCCCATGTAAGCATTGGACAGGCCGATAAAGGCCACATTCACCACAGACTTATCCAAAGTGGCTTTGATCAACGACAAGCAGTGCTGCTTATTTATGCCTGGACCGCTATGCTCTGCATTGGCTCCTTTGTTATGACTAAGGTTCCTGTATGGCCTCGTATGATCATCTTTATCATTTTGGTTCTTGCTTCTGGAAGTTTTGCTTCCAAACTTCACCTATTTGAACCAGTACTGCTTCACCACTATGATCCAGAAGCAGATAATGATGTACTTATCACACCCGACAATCCCGCTTTTGAAGAGGAAGTAGAGGCTCAAAAGCTTGAGAGCACCACCTTGCAAAAGCGACTCAAAAAGCGCAAGCATAAAAACAAGCGTTCGTAGTGCTGGTATCTCAGGCATATATATCGAAATACAGCTGTTCAAGATTCATAGCCTTTGAATCAAGCTCAACTGTCTGTACTTCTCTATTTTTGATATAAAGTACCCGCGTACAAATTCTCTCTAAATTAACGAGCAGATGTGAAGACAGCACTATAGATCCACCGCGTTGCACAAACTGTTTGAGTATATGTTCATCCATCCGCACCACCGAAGGGTCAAGTGCATTCATAGGCTCATCAAGCAATAAAAACTGTGCAGACGTCATAAAAGCTGCTGCTAACGATGCCTGCTGCTTCATGCCTTGCGATAGTGTTCTTACCTGTTTTTCTCTATATGAACCAATCCCAAATACTGATATTGTGTGTTCCATTTGAGCTACAGTACCCCAGAGCACTCCTACGAGCTTTAAGTTTTCCTCAACAGTAAGATGGGGGTATAAGAGTTGACCTTCACTCGGTACATATACAAGGTATTTTTTGTATCTATAGTCTGCTGGAGAGATGGGAGACTCTTCTTCTTTTAGCCCTAGGGCAATACTTGCCCGAACAGTATGAAGTGATGTACTTCCACTCAAAGCATCAAGTAAGGTCGATTTTCCACAACCATTTGGAGCAATGAGTCCCTGTATCTCACCTGGATATAGCTTAAGCTGTACGTGCTGTAACACTACATTTTTTGTGTATGAAACACTTACATCATCAACAACTAAACTCTGTATTTTTGAGTGGTCCCTCGCGCTCTTATAACGTTTATTCTGAGCAACGCGATTAATAACACAGCCCAACATGGATATGCCAACAATATATACGAGCAAAATCATAACGCCCCAAAAAGGTGTCATACCCTCAAAGGGAACTATATTATACTGCCCGAATGTATCTGGAAAACCTGACAAACGAGCAAACGAGAGATATGTTGAAGGGAGATATTTAAATAAAAACGGAAGCGAAGTAGACAGCGAATCATAATTTGGAAGATATGGAAGCAAAAATAAAATGATATAGCCAACACAAAGCTCAATACGTTTATAGTGCAGAGCTAGATATGCAATTGACCCCAGACAAAAACTCAACACCAACAAAGCTATCGTAATAAGCCCAATTGAATGCGCAGCTGTTTGAACAATAATCTGATTGCCATACCAATAACAAATTGGGTATTGCACATCACCCAGACCATTTTTAATAAGGCATACAAAGAACCCAGGTGCAAATAGGATTATGAATGAAAAGAAACAATAAAATATCGAGAAGAGCATCAGCCCTATCAGCTGCTCAAAAGAAGAAATTGGGGCTTGTAACATAATTCTTTGCTTTTGCATTTCTTATACAAACTGGATAAGAAAAATAAAGGAGAAGCCCAACAAAATAATGGTGGGAATTTTTGCCACCCAATAAATAAGAAAATATAAAGCACTAAACAGGGCGGTATTCTCATAAAAAATAGGGTTAGACAGCTGAGAAAGGCTGACTTCACGTGTATGTTGAAATTCTAGACCCTGATCAATAGCTGGATCATCATCTGTGCCCTCTAATGAGTAGGTATACAGCTCATACTGTAATTTAAGTTTGGTCTGTTTTTGAATATCTTGTTCATGAATAATTTTATTAAGCAAGTCATACTGGAAAAGCAGGTCAGAATCCGATTCTCCCTCAGCAAGTGCCTGAGAAAGAATACTATAGTTGTCCTCGTAATTGCGTAATCCGTACTTAAAGTAATCATCAGTTGCTATTGGTATAAAAGCTGTAACGAGAAGAAACAAAGATAGAACAAGGATGAATGCCTTAGCAGCTTTTCTTTTAAAAACAATGATGCAAAGCCCACAGATATATCGATAAACATTACTAAAAAATTGACGAGATTTCATTCTCTTCTCCTTTTTAATAACTTCAATACATCTAAAAATATGGTAAAAGTATACTATTTATACGCAGAGAAAATATCAAAGCCCCAGTGGACAGTTTAAAACTATCTACTGGGGCTTTATAAAAAGCTTTTGATGCAAACGGTAAAAACTACTGAGCAGCCTCTACTGCCTTCTTAGCAATGGCTGCAAGATCTGCAAATGCAGCGGAATCCTCATAGGCAATCTGAGCAAGAACCTTACGGTCAAGCTCTACGCCTGCAAGCTTAAGACCATGCATAAACACAGAGTAGCTCATATCGTTAATACGAGCAGCTGCGTTGATACGCTGGATCCAAAGACGACGAATATCACGCTTCTTGTTGCGACGGTCACGATACTGATACTGCAAAGAGTGCTGCATCTGCTCCTTCATACCACGAAGGGTACGAGAAGAGGTTCCGTAATAACCCTTGGTGCGCTCTTGGAGGGTGTGACGCTTCTTTTTGGCGTTAACTGCGCGCTTTACACGTGCCATATGTAATCAACTCCTTGTGAGTGAAATGCTCTTACTGACGCTTAAGCGCCTACTTACCCATACGTACCGATACGTTCTTTGCGTCGGCTGCGGAAACAACAGCTTCTTGACGGAAGCCACGGATACGCTTCTGAGACTTCTTGGTAAGAATGTGGCTCTTAAATGCCTTAGCGCGCATAATCTTGCCGGTACCAGTTTTACGGAAACGCTTAGCGGTTCCCTTGTGAGTCTTCATCTTTGGCATACTAGTTCTCCTTCTTGTTTGCAGAATTGTCGTTCGCCACGGGCTTCTCATCAAAAGCGCCCTTAATAGGAGCGACGAGCATGTGCATGTTGCGACCCTCCATCTTGGGCTGAGCTTCTACATTTGCAAAAGGCTTCAAATCCTCTGCGAGACGCTCAAGAACATTGAGACCCTGTTCAGGATGGGCCATCTCACGACCACGGAACATGATCGTGATCTTGACGCGCGCGCCCTTCTTAAGAAAACGAAGAACGTGGCTCTTTTTAGTCTCGTAATCACCCACGTCAATCTTGGGGCGGAACTTCATTTCTTTGACCTCGACCTTGGCCTGGTTCTTGCGGGCGGCCTTAGCCTTACGGTCTTGCTCATACTTGAACTTGCGATAGTCCATCACCTTGCATACGGGTGGCTCTGCATTGGGTGCAATCTCAACAAGGTCAAGACCGCGCTCGTCAGCAAGACGCAATGCGTCAGAAACGCCGAACAAGCCCAACTGAGCACCATCTTCGCCAATAAGGCGGCAGGTACGAGCGGTGATTTCCTCGTTTACACGAGGACCCTGGGGTTTGGCTATCTTCCTACACCTTCCTCTCTGTGCGGCACAGCCGCATAAAAATACCCAGACGACGCAGGTGCATCCATCTGGGACTTACGGCTCGCACACATACGGGCGAGAAAAACTATCCGTTTGCCTACCAGACAGCTGCCAAGAGGGCGCCGTACAGGTGGGAATCCACGTGCATGATTCCGCTTCTCCAACGCGCGTATGCGCGAACTTGTTAAATATTAGAGATACTTGCTGCCAAATGCAAGAAAAGATCCGCATCTATCTCCATAATAATGAACAAACACACACTCAATGCATATTTTTAAACTGTAATTGCGCTAGAGTAGGTATGACTCAATTCCATCAAAGGAGCGTTATGTCAAACTTTGTTTTAAGCTGTTGTTCTCCAGTAGACGTTTCTGAGGAATTCTTGGCTCCTCGCCATATTCCCTACCTCACATTTAACTACATGTTGGATAACGCTTGGTACAAGGATGATTTTGGCAGATCAAATACGCCTCATAGCTTATTTGAAAAAATGCTTGCCGGAGCACAGGCCACCACTTCTCAAGTGAGCGTTGGAGCCTATTTAGATTTTTGGCGTCCTTTGCTCGCTGCTGGCAATGATGTTTTGCACGTTACCCTGTCTTCGGGTATTTCTGGAACCTACCAATCCGCGGTCAATGCTGCCAAAATTTTGGCAGAAGAGTTTCCTCAACAAAAACTATATGTCGTAGACTCGCTGTGCGCGAGTGCAGGCTATGGTCTGTTGGTAAGCAAGCTCGCTGAACTGCGCGACAAAAACACGCCTATCGATGAGGTACGTGATTGGGCGGAAACGCATAACCGTGAAGTACAAAGCTGGTTCTTCTCGTCAGACTTACGCTTTTTTATTAAGGGAGGCCGTATTTCTAAAACGGCTGGAGTTGTGGGAGGCATGCTCCATATTTGCCCTCTGATGCATGTTGCCCCCAATGGTTCGCTTGCTATTAAAGAGAAGATTCGCACCAAGAAGCGCGCTATGAAACGTGTGGTCTCTATCATGGAAGAAACCTGTAACGATGGCCTTGAGTATACAGGTGAGCTTTTTATTAGCCATTCGGATTGTTTGGAAGATGCACAGGCTACAGCAGAACTGCTTTCCCAAGCGTTTCCCAAGGCTCAGCCCATACAAATCTTTGAAATTGGTGCCACTATTGGCGTACATACTGGCCCCGGAACAGTGGCGGTGTTTTGGTGGGGCGAGCCGCGCAAGGAGTAGGACCTTTTGGCAAAAAATATTTTTATGACGTCTTGTATCGCTTGCTCATGTTTTCTGCTATAGTTTGTAACGCGTGATACACGCCTGAGTGGTGGAATTGGCAGACGCGACGGATTCAAAATCCGTTGTCCGCAAGGACGTGTGAGTTCGAGTCTCACCTCAGGCACCATAAAAAATCAAGAGCCCCATTTGGGGCTCTTTTACTGTGTATAACTTCAGAAACTTACTGATAAAAACGATTTGTGGCAAGCTCTTCTTGCATAGAGCTGACCGTCCCATGTCCAGGAAGCACCAGGCAGTCTGGAGCAAGCTCTTCTTTTAGCTTGGTAAGTGAATGCATCAGCTCATCCAGATTGCCACCAGGTAAATCCACCCTACCAGCACTTCCAGCAAATAGGGTGTCTCCAGTAAAGCAAAGGCCTTCTGCTGTGCCCTGCCCCACTAAACAGATACCGCCACGGCTATGCCCCGGTGTCTCAATAATGCGAAAGCTTGCGGTACCAACATGCACCACGTCGCCCTCAGACAGCGTTCTCGTGGGGTCAGGGGGCAAAGACTCGCCAGGCCTGTGACCAGGAGCTGTAGCGGATTGAGCCATCGCCACGTCCTTCTCGTTAATAAGAAACGCGGTCGAGGGACGCATAAGCTCTGCCACACCGCCCACATGATCCCCATGGCCATGTGTGGCAACGATGGTGGTAATGTTTTGGTCTGCGAGCTGCTGCGCCAAAGCAGCACCGTCAAAGCCGGGATCAACAACCAGACACTCGCCGTCCGATACATAGGCATAGCAGTTGGTAGAGATGGGGCCAACTACAAACCAATGAATGGTGTCGGTGCCGTACGACACCGTGTTCATAACGCTAATAGCCATGTTTTATCCTTAATCGTATAAAGGTGGAGAAGGCTATGGGGGTAAACCAGCTTGCTATAAACGACGCTTAAGCTGCTTGCTTCCTTCTCCTGGCAGGATGCGGCGCGCATCATAAACGCCCGAAACGCGACCCACCGCTGTGAGCAAGGGATTAAGAATGCTTGCATCAGAGATAGAAAGCAGAAAACGCAAGCGTGCTGCACCGGTTTTGCTGGTTTGTGTAGCTGCAGACAAAATATTGGCGCCCACAGCATCCAGCACAATGGTCACATCCTTGAGCAAACCTATGCGATCGGTTGCAGCAACTACGATCTCTACCTGGAATTCAGTAGCGCCCGAGGTGTCCCACTCAACGTCAATCATACGCTCAGGATGACGCATAAGATCGCTCACATTGGGGCAGTTAGCACGGTGTACCGAGACACCACGACCGCGTGTAATAAAGCCAATGATTTGATCTCCTGCAACGGGGTTGCAGCACTTAGACAAATGAACGAGAAGATCGGAGTCTCCTTTAACTACAACGCCGCAGTTAGCACGCTTTTTGCGCTGTTCACGCGTCTGTGGCTTAGCAAGCTTAAGGGGTTTATCGTCCTCCATGGCCTCTTTTTTACGGGCCTGTTCCTTTGCGGCTTTTGCAGCCTCAGCCAACTGCTCGGGGCTACCCTCCTTGAGGACGGCTTCCACGCGATTAGCCACTGACTTTGCAGTAAGCTTGCTGGTGCCGATTGCAGCAAAAAGATCATCCGCCGTATGCAAATCATATTGAGGATATACACGATTGATTGCTTTAGTAGTACGTGCATTGGAGATACCAAAACCACGTTTGCGCAGCTCTCGGGCGAGTTCAGACCGACCAGCTTCCGCGTCATCGGACTTGCTGGCTGTGGAAAAATACTTACGAATTTTAGCGCGGGCCGAAGGTGTGCGCACCAATGCAATCCAGTCACGCGATGGCTTAGAGTTCTTGTTGGTAAGAATCTCTACACGATCCCCAATCTCCAATGAATACGTAAGGGGAACCACAGAGCCATTGACCTTGGCACCAACGCAGTGGTTGCCCACCTCGGTGTGAACCGCATAGGCAAAATCCAAAGGCGTAGCCCCTGCACGCAAGCTCATGACCTCGCCTTTAGGAGTAAAGACAAAGATCTCATCCTCGTACAGATCTACACGCAAGCTGTCCAAATACTCGTGAGCATCATCAATATCTGCCTCTGCAGCCCAATCCAAACTGCGGCGAATCCATGAGATTTGAGAGTCCACGCTTTTATCGACATGGGAACGATCGCCCAAAGAGTTGCCCGAGCGCTTATACAGCCAGTGCGCAGCAATACCGTATTCTGCCTGTTCGTGCATCTCGTAGGTGCGAATTTGAATCTCAATGGGGCGCGCGTCAGGACCTACAACCGTTGTATGCAGCGAGCTATAGCCATTGGGTTTAGGCGTTGCAATGTAGTCCTTAAAACGGCCTGGTAGAGGGTGCCATAAAGAATGCACCGAGCCCAAAATGGAATAGCAATCGCTTACCGATTGAGCAATAACACGCAAAGCAATCAAGTCGTAAATATCCGAGAACTGCTTGTCCTTGCGCTTCATTTTTTGATAGATAGACCATAGGTGTTTGGGGCGTCCCGTGATTTGCAAGCCTGTAATGCCCGTTTTTGCAATCTCATCTGACAGCACCTTGATGGTGGCGTTTGTCTCGCGCTCACGCGCCTCATGAGAGTCTTGCACCATGCGGGCAATGCGGGTGTACTCATCGGTATACAGGTAGAAAAACGAGAGATCCTCAAGCTCCCACTTAAAGGAACTAATGCCCAAGCGGTCTGCCAAGGGCGCATACACGTCCATAGTCTCTTTAGCTTTAAAGATACGACGATGCGGCGGCAATGAGGCTAGGGTGCGCATGTTGTGCAAACGGTCAGCCAGCTTGATGATAACCACGCGAATATCTTTGGACATGGCCAAAAACATCTTACGCAGATTGAGCGCCTGCTTCTCATCCATGGAGTCTACCTCGATGGAGGTAAGCTTTGTGACACCATCTACCAGCTCTGCGACCGTCTCGCCAAATTGGAAGGCAATGTCGTTAAGCGTTGCCGTGGTATCTTCCACCGTATCATGCAAAAGCGCCGTACAAATGACGTCTTTATCCATATGCAGCTTATCTGCCAAGATAAAAGCTACTTCAACAGGATGGTTAATATAGGGCTCTCCGCTGCGGCGGCGCTGATTGCCATGAAAGCGCGCGGCAAAGGTGTAGGCATCCTTTACGAGCTGCAAATCTTCCTCATTCAAATACTGCCCACAGGTGCGGAGCAACAGGCTGTAATTGTCTGCTTCCGGAATCTCATCCGTTACAGGAACAAACAAACCCTCTTCCGTTATGCCTTTACCAGCACTTGTTTCTTGTGTCATCCGCTTGGCCTCCTTTAGACCTCATACCCAAAATCTGGGGTAAGAGGTCTGTTAATGCGAGCCAAAAGCTCGTCGGTCGAGGCAGTCAGAACCCAATTCCTAAACTGCTCGAACGCTTCACGCGCATACTGACCTTCCAAGTAGCGAATGGACTTTTCCAAATCTACGCGCGCGGGCGATACCTTCATACTAATTTTACGCGACGTCCCATATCCGGTGGTACGCAACAGCCCGAGCTCTCTAAAAATAGTTATGCCGCACGAAACCATACGTTCATCGAGCTCTGTATGGGCATCGCGCTCTCTGGCAGCCTCGGCCAACTCTGAGTTGGAGAGCGAGAAGCCCGGTGCATACGCAGTATCTGATGTTGCTGGCTGTGCAGAAACACCGGTCTGTTCCTCTGGCTGTGCCTCTGATTGTGCCTTTGCCTGCGCCATGAACGTGCGATATAGTGCCACCAAGGCGCTGCGCTTGGGAGCAGCTGCCTCAAGCAAGCGCTCATTGATGCGTGCGTCACGGTCACCAAACAGCAGGTAAATCTGGGCAGGTTTTCCATCGCGACCCGCACGACCAGACATTTGATTAAACTCCACTGCTCCAAAAGGCATGTGATACAACACAACGGCACGAACATCGGGCAAGTTAACACCCTCACCAAAGGCGCTGGTAGAAACAATGCAACACAGCTCCCCACGCCTAAAAGCGTTTTCTACCTTCAAGCGCTCCTTGCGCGTAAGTCCTGCATTGTAAAAAGAAATCTTATGTCCCAAATCCGGTACAGCACGCCGCAGCATTCGTGCCAACATCACGGATTGTTCGCGTGAATTGACATACACGATGACCTTCTCGCCAGAAGCAACAAGATGGATAAGGACAGCATCACGATCCCGAGAATCGCGCTCGTCGCACAGGGCAAGGTTGCTTCTCACGGAAGTATCAACCACCACATGACTTGCCTCAATACCAAGAAGCGAGCAGATTTCTTGTGCGCTCTCATTTTGCGCAGTGGCACTTACGGCTAAACACACCGGATTGTGCAGCTCTGACAAGACGCGCGGCAGCTCGGTATAGGCGCCACGGTTACCACCCTTTGCTACACCAGCATGATGAGCCTCATCCACTACGACAAAGCCCACGCGATTGAGCGCCGCAAAGCGTGCGGAGTGAATAGCCAAAAACTCTGGCGTAGTAAGCAAAACGTCTATTGCACCAGAGCGCGCACCAAGGAAGATGTCATCGCGCTCACCAAGGGCTGTTTCTCCGGTAAGCACTCGGACGCTCATACCAAGCGTCTCGAACATCTGGGTAAGATGGTAGGCTTGATCTGCCACCAGCGCGCGTAAAGGAAATACAAAAACGCTCATGTGCTTGTGCAAAAGCGCTTCACGAGCAGCATGGATATGGAAGATGAGTGACTTGCCTCTGCCGGTTGCCATAACACATAGCGTAGAGTGTCCACGGGCAAGCTGTTGCAGAGCCGCTGCTTGTGCAGGCAACAGGGCATGAGAGCCGATCATGCGCTCACGTAAAGCTTCTGTCATCTCCTCGGGCGGGAGCGCCTCAAGAGAATGGCGTAGCTGGGCACTATCTGCTTTGCTGCTGTCCTCTTTCTGCGCCGCAGCATCACCAGAACAGCACCGCTCCACCATGATATTAAGCCCGTACCCTTTTTGCTCGCTATGCGTAAGTGCTACTACCCTTGCACGATACTGCACGCCCTTCGCAACAAGAGGGGCAAGAGCGGCGTTAATGGCAGTGCGCAGCTCTCCTAGCACTTCACCCTGCTCTGTAGCTAACACTAAGGTTTTTTGCTCGTGAGCAGCAGTGGGATCAAAGATGATGTCTATAGTTTGTCCAACAAAAAGCTGTGCAATAGCCGCCTGCCTTGCAGGAGTTTGGACCTGCCGTGCAATAGTAGGAAAGCTCGATGCCTCCGCAATGCCCTCATATTCCTTCCGCGCCAAAATAGAATGAGCACGCAAGAAAAGGGTATCGGCAAGAGAAGGCGTACTTTGGTCTGGCTGCAGCGCTTCTCGATAGATAATATCGCGCACCATAAGCTTAGGTTTAGTACGCCCCTGCCAGGTTTCATTGACCGCTTCAAAGACCAGATTGACCGCGCCCTCAAAATCCACCGCCTGCTCCACATTAGGAGCTCTAAACATGATTGCTGGCAGGGCATGCACGCCGTCCGTTGCATTAAAACGAAGGTGCTCACCCGCACCACCTACACGACAGCAGTCGCGCATACATACGCCTGTGGTAGCCAAGAGAGGCTTTTTGTTTCCTTGTCCAAAGGGCTGCAGCGCCTCAAGTGAGTTAATGGATTCCACATCCAGCTCGGGTAAGCCCACCAGCGCAGTTACTTCTCCTGTAGAAACAAAGTCATCCTCGGGGAGCTTGGAGAGTTCTTCCTCCATGCGCACTCTAAACGCATCAATATTAGCAGCGTCTAAGGTAACCCCTACCGCACCGGAATGGCCACCAAAACGCACCAATAAATCAGAGCACTTACTGACCGCACTAAACAGGTCTACCGAGCCAACACTGCGCCCACTACCCCGCGCGATACCATCAGATACGGTAAACAAAAGCGATGGAACATGATAGCGCCCAACAATACGGCTGGCGACAATACCCTTTACTCCTTCATGCCAGCCTTCACCTGCAATAACAATCACACGGCTACCAGGCTCATAGGTTGCTTCAACCATGGCCATAGCCTCTTGTGCCAGGCTGGACTCAATCTCACGTCGTGTTTGATTGATGCCCTCAAGCTCGCCTGCCAAATATGCAGCTTCTTGGGGGTCTTGGGTAAGCAACAATTCAAGCGCTATATCCGTCTTGCCCATACGTCCTGCAGCATTCAAGCGTGGAATGAGCGAGAACGGCAGGGAGTCTGCTGTGACGGATGCCAAGTCCACGTGACTCATAGCACTCAAGGCCACAATGCCTGGACGCGAAGTAGTACGCAGGCGACGAATACCGTCATACACCAGCGATCGGTTCTCGCCCACCAAAAGCATCATGTCAGAAATGGTGCCTAAGCAGGCAATCTCTGTATACTCACGCCAGAGATGCGGCATGCCCAGTGCTTGTCCCACCGCACAGACCATCTTAAGCGCAACACCAGCTCCCGCCAACTCACGAGAGCCATTAGACGCTTGCAGCTTAGGATCAACCACAGGTACACCCTGGGGCACCAAATCCGCAGGCTCATGATGGTCGGTAACGACAACATCAATGCCCTGCTCCAGCAGCCAAGCAACCTCATGTGCAGCAGAAATGCCATTATCAACCGTAATGATAAGATCGGGCTTGCCATCTGCCATAACACGATCAAGAGCTGCAGCAGACAGGCCATAGCCCTCATCAAAACGGTGCGGAATATAGGCGCGCACATGATTGGCACCCATGCGACGAAGCGCCAAGGTGAGCAGACAGGTGGATGTTATGCCATCCACGTCAAAATCCCCAAACACCGAAATGGTTTTATCGGCAGTAATGGCCTCAGCTATCTGAGAGGCGCCTTGCTCCATATTGGGAATGATATAGGGATCAAGCCAATCCCGATCAAGGTCAGGCTGCAAAAAGTGCTGCGCTTCCGTGTTGGCATCAAAACCGCGTGCTGCCATGATGCGAGCAACCAGCGGAGAAACGTGAAGCTGTGATTGAAGGCGCTGCTCGGCATCAGCATGAGGCGTCAAAACTTCCCAGCGCTTGCTTCCGTCGAGCCTTGTCATTATTGCACCTCGACTGGCGTTTTAGTCTGAGCACCAGACCCATACTTTGCCTCAAGCTTTTTCCATTTGGGTTCTTGGCTTTTCCAAACGCAGAGCAGCGGAGAAGCCACACCAAAGGAGGAGTAGCCGCCCAGCACCAAACCAATGAGCATAGCAAAGGCAAAGTCTTTGAGCGTCGCCCCACCAAAGCCAAGCATGGCACATACGGGTACCAGTGATGTAATGGTGGTGTTAATGGTACGAACCAAAACCTCATTTATAGAGAAGTTTGCAATCTGGTTGTAACTGCGATGAATGCCATCGTTAAGACGCTTGGCATTCTCATTGATGCGGTGGAACTCAACAACGGTGTCATAGAGCGAATACCCCATGATGGTAAGCAGAGCTGCCACTACATTGGGCGTAATCGCCGTTTGGGTCCACGCATAAATACCCACCGTAATAATGAGGTCGTGCACCAAAGAGGCCACCGCACACAAAGCCATTTTGTACTCATACCTAATAGCAATGTAGGCAATGATCGCCACAAGAGCAAGGCCAAATGCCAGTGCAGAAGAGTGCGTTACATTGGAGCCCCAATCAGGTCCGATGGTGGTTACCTGATAAGAAGTATCGGGTAACGATAAGGTCTTGGCAGCTTGCTGTGCATGCTCGGTTGCAACCTTGGGATCCGTGGTATCCGAACGAACCAAGAAACCAGCTGAGCCATCCGTCAGAGTAGTTTGAACGGTGGCGCTACCCTCCTGAGCCTCTGACAGGGCGTTGCGCATCTGATCAATGGAAATGCTGCCGGTATTGTAAAAATCAATCTCGGTACCGCCACTAAATTCAATGCCAAACACCAGGCCACGTACCAGCAAGCCCGCAAGAGATAAAACAATAAATACAGCAGAGAGTCCCAAAAAGACATGACGATACTTGATAATGGGCAACTCATGAGAAAAATGACTACGCATGAGCCACACCCCCCTTCGTGGCAGGGGCAGGCTGCTTTTTGTTTGCCTCAGCTACATCGGATGAAACGCCCCAAAATCCAGGATGCTTTGCAATGGGACCACGCGCCAAAAGACGCAAGGCAGGCGCCTTAAACATAAACATGGTAATAACGTCGCACACAATGCCTAGGCCTAGGGTAAGACCAAAGCCCTTTACGGGACCAACTGCAAAGAAGAACAAGGCGAGTGCAGAAACCATGGTGACCATATCTGCATCGAGCGAGGTTCCAATACCATGCTTAACACCAGAAAGCGAGGCGGTACGGATGCTCTTGCCCATCCTAATTTCTTCTCGGAAGCGTTCCAAAACCAAAATGGAAGAGTCTGCTGCCATACCAATGGTTAAAACAATACCTGCTAAACCAGGAAGCGATAGGGCAAAGGCACCAAAATGGGACAGTACCGCTAAAAGGCCTAGATACATTATGGCAAAGCTAGCCAAAGAACCCAGCGTCAAAATACCCAAGCCCTTGTAGAACACAAACAAATATAAGATAACGATTGCCATACCAAGTGCAATGGCAAAAAGGCCTTGGTGTAGCGAGTCCTGGCCAAGGGTAGGACCAACAACACGGCTTTCAGAATAATTAAGCGTAACCGGCAAAGAGCCCGAGTCGAGTACGGTCTTAAGGGCACGGGCAGAATCTGCAGTAAAGTTGCCAGAAATGCTGACGTTGCCATCCGTGATCTCATTTTGAACAGAAGGAGCAGACTTAACCACACCATCCAAAACAATGGCGATACGACCCTTGGTTGGCGCAAGCTCGCTGGTTACCTCTGCAAATTTCTTGGCTCCCTCAGCTGTCAAAGACAGGTTGACCACGTAGGCGCCGGTTGCAGAGTTTGACTGCTGTGCTACTTGTACCGACGCAATGGAAGATCCATCCATAAAAGCAGAGTAAGAACCTTTTTTGAGCGTAACATCTTCCTTATAGGAGCTGAGCTGGCTCAATGCGTCTGCATCACTAATGGTATCCAAGCGAACAAACTCAAGGTAACCGGTTTTGCCAATGGTCTCTACTGCTTGTTGAGCATCGGTCGCACCCGGAATTTGAATGAGAATAGCGTTGTTACCCTGCTTCTGAACGGTAGCCTCAGAAGCACCAAGGGAATTGACACGATTCTGAACGATGGATGTTGCCGCCTGCATATCATCATCGCTGGGCGCAGAGCCGTCGGCTTTGCTTGCAGTCATAATGACAGAAACGCCACCTTGAATATCCAAGCCCTGTGTAATGCGCTCATTAAGAGGCGTAAACCCGATAACACAGGCAACACAGATAACAAGCAGCGCTATAAGTGTTGCTGTCCACTTACGCAGCTCTGTTGAGCTTGAAAACTTAGAGGAACTCCTGCGGTTTTTGGGCGCTGCGCTAGTATCCCAGCGATTGATCCCCGTCCTTGAGGAGCCCTGTGACTTTTTGTGAGCCATACGACAGTCTCTTTTCAGGTTGGTACGATATACAGCAGAGCTGCTCTATACCGACAGCTATTTTTCAATCATTCATTATAGCCACATGATTGGACAGAAAAGAGACTGATCGGCTTTAAAAGTCGTCAGCTGCAGGACTATTCATCCAGCTCTCGACAAAATCGCCGTAGCTGCCCGCAATAATAGCAGTGCGCGCCTTTCTCATAAGATTAAGCAAGAAGTAAAGGTTGTGCGTAGAGAGCAAAATGGAACCAAGCATCTCTTTTTGGCGTACCAGGTGGTTGAGATAGGCACGTGTATACCCACCTGTGCAAACAGGGCAATCACAGGCATGATCAAGGGGCGTATCGTCAGCACTAAAGCGAGCATTCTTAAGATTGAGGCGTCCTTCAGATGAAAATGCCGTGCCCATACGAGCAGTACGAGTAGGCAGTACGCAATCAAACATATCCACACCACAGGCAACACCGCGCACCAGGGTGGTGGGATTTCCTACGCCCATTAGATAGCGAGGCTTGTATTTGGGCATGTGTTCAGATACCAAAGGCTCCAGCGTTTGGAACATGGTCTCATGGTCCTCACCTACTGAGTAGCCACCAATACCATATCCCGGGAAATTAGAAACGTTTTCCAAATGGTTGAGAGAGCGCAAGCGCAAGTCCAAATCCATACCGCCTTGCACAATGCCAAACAAAGCCTGATCGGGACGTGTATGTGCCTTCCAGCAACGCTCTGCCCACATACTGGACAGCTCTACCGCACGCTCCACAAATGGACGTGGAGAAGGATAACCAGGACATTGATCGAGCTGCATACAAATATCTGAACCTAAACGCTGAGCAATGGCCATATTATCTTCAGGCGTCCAACTAACCCAACGCCCATCGTAATCCACTGCTCTAAAACGCACGCCCTCATCGGACAACTTAAAAAACTCACCGTGACTAAACACTTGGAATCCACCGGAGTCGGTCAAAATGGGATGATGCCACTGCATAAAATCGTGCAGACCGCCAAGAGCATCGATTCTCTCGGAACCCGGACGCATCTCACAGTGATAGGTATTAGCTAAAACAACCTGCGCACCAATCTGCTCCAGCGTTTGGGGCAAAATGCCCTTAACCGTACCCTTAGTGCCCACCGGCATAAACAAAGGAGTTTCCACATCACCATGAGCGGTATGAAACACGCCAGCGCGAGCGTGTGTTTTTGGATCTTCTGCAATAATTTCGTAGCCAAACAAATCTGCCATGTGATGTGCTCTTTCGTTTCTCGTTAGCTAAAACTTTTTGATAGGTAAAGCTTCTTGTAGGTAGTCTGTGCCCTTTTGCTGCCTGTAGGTAAACCCTCAGACATAAAAAATGCCTGACGTGCAACAGCCGCCAGGCATCAGTATATTATAGTTTTGTTATCTTACTCGCCAAAACCACTATCGATAAGAGCGATCAGTGCGTCACAAGCCTCCTGCTCATCAGGACCGTCACAGGATACCTCTACCGTAGTGCCTGTGCCAAGACCAGCAGCAAGAATCATCATGATGGACTTTGCATTTGCAGGAGCAGTGCCCTTGTCTACATCCGCAATAGTGATGTTGGACTGGTACTTCTTTGCTTCCATAACAAAGGCGGATGCAGGACGAGCATGAAGACCCGTTGCATTCTTAATAGTGGTCTGCTTAGAAACCATCTTTATCTCCTTTTATCCGTATATACGAAAAAAGACTAACTTCAGTTCTTATCCTAGCAGAATTATGCAGTAAACACGTGTAGGGATTGATGAGGTATGCATAAAGTTTTTTATAGTGCGGGTATTCTTTAATACATTCCTTATATATTCAGTAACAATTGATAAAACTCGTACCTCTTACAGAACTTTAGCTCATCTCCTGGGTAAACCTACAGTATTCGACTACTCTATGAATAGAAGAATTTGTACAAAGGACACATAATGACCGACGATCTTGTCAACACTTCCAATACCGCCTCTCCAGATGATGCCGCTGGTACCTTTGATGCTTTAGCTGATAAGTCCCATGAGGCTGATACAGCCATAGCCAAGCCAGATACCAATCCTGGTACTAACCTTGATGCCGAGTCTGCCACACCAATGGCAATCGAGCCTGCACCTAAGCCTGAACCACCAACAGCACTTGAGCCTGAGCCTGAGTCTGAGCCAGCAACGACAGCAGAGTCAGCAGCAATGCAGGTTAAGCCTACCGAGAAACCCTTGGACGATGTAGCAGCCACTATCAATAAAACTATTTCTAGCGTTGCCAACTCAATCAACAAAGACGACCTTACCAAGTTTGCTGGTAAAGCACGTGAGACCATCTCAAGCGGTGCAAGCCAAGGCGCCAACACCGTCATGGAAGGCTTTGAGGCGGTGCGCGATGTACGACGTGCCGTTAAGCAAACCAATGCTGCACGCACACGGCTGAAGCAAGTTCAAGATGAACTTGCCGAGAACTCCGCTCTTCTCGCCCACCGCGAAGAGGTGGCTCAAAATTACACAGACATTATCGACAATCAAACTACCCTGCGCATTGAAGCGCAGAACCACATGAAGAAGCTTTCGCAAATCATTGCAGACAAACAAGCTGAGGAAGAAAAATTACGGCAGAAACTCGCAACATTACGTGAGACCCATAGACAGGACTTACGCCCCCATAAGGCAAAACTCGAGCAGGCACAGGACAAGGTGGATGAGGCCACCAAGGCCGTAGCAGATGCCAAACGTGCTCTTAAGCTGGCTGAGTCGCAGCACAAGGACGTGGTAGGCCGTCGTGATGAGGAGATTAACTACGTCAAGCAGTCTATAGAAAAGTCTACGGCGCATATTGAAGAACTGAACGATGAATTGGCGACACTCACTGCCTCGGATTCAGCCGATAAAAACGCCCTCAAACACACGCGCAAGGCAATTGCTAAGGAAGAGCGTGCTCTTGATCGTTTCCACAACGACATTGCTGACATTACAGAACAGCATCGTCGTGCCATAGAAAATGCGCTGACGCACCTTTACACGCAACGTAATTCTCTTGATTTTGCACAAGAAACGCTTGAGGATGCCAAGCGTGAAGCGGATGAGCGCAAGGCAAACTATGACAAGCTTTTCAAGGATGCTCATGGGCGCGAATCTGAAGTAGATAAGCAAATAGCTGCGCTAACCAAGGCCATTACCGATACGCAAAAGCAACTTGATGATGCCACGGCTAGGCGCGATAATGCGCAGTCCCTTATCGATGAGGCAAAAGAGATTCATGCAACACCCGAGCTTACGGAAGAGCTACGCAATACCATAAGCGATACACAAGCAGCTATTGAGGTGCAACAACGCCAGGTACAAAACCTAGAAAAGCGTGAAGCAAAACTGCGCGAGAAAACAAAACAGCAGCGCTATATCTTTATTGGTGTGCTCTGTGCTGCTGGTTTTATCATTCTGCTGGTATTGCTGTCCCTTGCACACGTGTTGTAATACAAAGTATACGATCGATTTTTATCCTATAAGCCACTTTTTGTATGCAGGCATAAACACCCGTCTGTCGCTTATTACGATAGACGGGTGTTGTATTGAGGCATATGCTACAACCAGAAGTCAAAACCAATAAAGGTATCAAAACCAGCTATTTTTAAGAGTGCCATAGCGAGATTATAAAGAGCTATTGCAATTATCAGCACATAATTAGATACATCTGAGTCTTTGCATGTAATTAGCCTAAATGTTGTGACAATAATAACCGCTAGATGAAGCAGGATAATGACAAAAGCATAGTACGGTTTCAGCACTGGAACAAATAAGAAAAGTAGTATAACCAGAACAAGCAAGAGTGCAATACCAACTCTAAGGCGTTTACCGCAACTGCTGTCCCAAGAAAAATTTCTCAATAATCTCATGAGCAAACCTTCTACTCTATGAACATAGCGTCACCAAAACTGAGCATCCTATATCGTTGAACAATGGCTTGCTCATAGGCATCCATAATCTGATCACGGTTAGCAAAGGCAGAAACGAGCATCATAAGGGTAGAGCGCGGAACATGGAAGTTTGTAATCATTGCATCTACCACATGGAAAGTAGACCCAGGCATCAAAAACAGGTTCGTGCTTGCATCGTGGCGTGCCACCACATCCCCGGTACCTGTTACCGCAGCAGACTCAGCTGCCTTCTCAAAATGAAGCGCAGTAACAGCGGGATCTGACACGTCGATGTTCCTTTCCCAGGCAGACTCAAGCGAGCGCACGGCCGTAGTACCAACAGCAATAACCCTATGACCAGCAGCCTTAGTAGCATGCACTGCATCAATCACATCCTGCGGCACATGATAGCGCTCCGTGTGCATAGCATGCTGGGTAGGATCATCCTCGGTAACCAGTCTAAAGGTATCTATACCTACCTCAAGCTCTACCGTTGCCCACCTACAACCTTTGGCTTTGATCTTATCGATAAGCTCGGGCGTAAAGTGCAAACCAGCCGTAGGGGCTGCAGCGGAATGCTCTTCCTTCATGGCATACACCGTCTGGTACTTCTCGGGATCTCCGTCATACTCGGTAATATAGGGAGGCAGGGGCACATGACCCGCCCGATGGATGGCCTCATCCAAACTCAAGTCTGCCGCCGGCACAAACTTAACAAGACGACCACCGCGGTTGTCATCCACAAAGTCCATGATCTCGCCGGTTAAAACCACCGGACTGATCTGAGGAGCGTGCAAACCACCCGCACGATATTCAATAATCGCACCGGGCTTTAAGCGCTTGCCGGGGTTAACCAAGCATTCCCACACGCTACCCAAGGCATCCACATCCTCACGGCGACGAAGCAGCAAGGTCTCTGACACACCACCGGTATGTTGCTTACGACCTACCAAACGAGCAGGCATAACGCGTGTTTTGTTTGCCACCAGCAAATCACCAGGCTGGAGCAGGTCCACAATATCCCTAAAAATCTTATGCTCTACCCTGCCATCACTGCGATGCAGCACCAGCAAGCGACAAGAATCGCGTGGCTCAACAGGTGCCTGAGCAATGAGCTCATCGGGCAGGTTGTAATCAAAATCATCGGTACGCATTACATAACTCCTAGCAAGCCCTTCGCTTCACCTAAGAAACGTGGGCTTTCGATTGCCTCTTTGCGCGCTCAGCTGCTTTAGCTGCCTTGCGCTCATCTCGTATCTCATGCCTGTCAAAGGCCGCTTCCGCAGCAGAAAATCGACAGCCACAGTAATTTTGCCTATACATACCTGCCTCGCGAGACAAGCGTGTAGCTTCAGGGTAATACGGGCGAAAATCGCGCCACACCATAGTAAGACCTTGTGCATCGCACAGTTTTTTGAGCACATCATGGCAGACATCAAACAGCTGATAAGGAGACACTACAAGCGTGGTGGACACAAAAGAAAAATCTCGTTGTTTTGCCACACGACACAGCTCGGCAAGGCGCTGCGCATAACATGCCCGACACCTCCGCTCACGATCAAAGCCCAAACCAGCAACCCGGCGTTCCCAGCCAGCTCGATCATCGGACGCCACAATGAGATCAAGGCCCAAATCCTTTGCATACATACGCATAGTCTCTAGGCGTAGATCATGTTCTTCTATCGGCTGGATATTAGGATTAGTCCAGCAGATAGTAGGCTCAAAGCCCTCTTCACGCAAATGAAGGATGGGCTCTATAGAACAGGGTGCGCAACAGGCATGAAGAAGGAGCGGTGTACGCTCATATTGTTGGAATGCCATCTAACGGGTCATCCAGCTCTCATCAGAGGGATTGTCACGAAATGCCAACAGGCGTGCCTTATCCTCAGGCTTGATATAACCCTCCTCCACAGCAACTTCTACCAGGGTATCCAGATCACACAAGCTGGTGTTTTCTACCGCGTCTGCGGCAAGACGATCCAAGCCCTTTTGCATACCATAGGTAAAGATGGATACAACACCCAGCACGTTTGCTCCCACCTCACGCAAAGGACGCACACAGTCCAAAACAGAACCGCCTGTAGAGATGAGGTCTTCAATCACTACAATTTTTTCGCCCTCAGACACACGGCCTTCAATCTGATTCTTGCGGCCATGATCCTTGGCAAAACCACGCACATAACCCATGGGAATGCCCAGTCTATCTGCAGCAATGGCAGCGTGAGCAATACCTGCAGTAGACGTACCCATAAGCATTTCTACCTCGGGATACAGCTCACGGCTTTTATCGGCAAGAGCCTCATCTATGAGGGTGCGAACCTCAGGGTAGCTTAGCGTAAGACGATTGTCGCAATAGATAGGACTCTTGATACCGCTTGCCCAAGTAAAGGGGTCATCGGGCTTTAAAAACACTGCCTTAATAGACAAAAGAGCATGTGCAATGGTGGCTTTAGTTGCCATGACCTACCTCTTTCGTAGAGTTGCTCTCACCTGCAGGTAAAATCACTTGCCTGTGTTTGCATTTTTTGTACGGATACATTCTAGCGGTGTATCTGATTGTAATATGCATTGTTGAACCTTTAACCGAGAAGCTACGCACACATATATAAGGGACGCATAAGGGACGCTATTCTTAAAGAGCAAATATACTTTATACACATATAATTTTGTACACATCCAGATATGATAGGGCTTTATATGTCAGAGAACACTCCTACAAAGTTGCCACAAACCGCGGTACCGCAAACCACTCCTACCAAACGCCGTGCTCACATTGCATTGATTGTGTTTATCATTTGCTTGCTACTGAGCTTAGGTATTAATATCGCACGCAAGATTCTTGTTTTTGACTATCTGCCCTGCAAATCAACGGTGGTCTCCAAAGAGGTAGATCCCTCAACCTTTAAGTACAAAGTGGTTGTATCTTACAAAAATAGGCAATTTCGCTTGGTAGATACTGACATGAGGTTCAAGCCAGAGGTGGGAGAGATTACCACTACCTATCTGCAAAATGGTCATATGTTCTTTAACCAAGAAAGCGTTTTGCGCACCTCTCCTCTTACCACCGTGCGTTTGATTGCTATTGGCATTACTGCTGCTTCTGGTCTTGTTTTAGTCGTTTTATTCCGAAAGGTCCAAAAAGAGGCAAAGCTTTTGGAAAACGCCGATAAGAAACCTAAGGCTAAAAGGCCAACCAAGTCCAGTAAATCCAGCAAGAAGAACAAGTAGAAAGCCTGTTATGTCCTACGATATTGTTTTGTTTGACCTGGATGGAACACTGCTTGACACCACCACAGACCTTGCTATCTCACTCAACCATGCCATGCACGCGCTTGGTCACCAGAGCTGCTTTACTCCAAACGACGCTGCACATTTTTTTGGCAGTGGTTCAACAATTGCCTGCGCACGTGCCTTTGCAGCACTTGAAGGTGCATCTCTTAATACCCTGCTAGCCTTGGGAGACAGCACAACTGCACAGGATTTAGGTCTTGACATGCACAAGATCGAGCAGCTCAATAAGGCTTTTAGCGCACATTATCAGCTGCATAGTAATGATCACACGCTGCCTTATCCCGGCATCTGTGACATGCTTGCTGCCCTCCAAGGCGCCAACATACCTTGTGCTGTGGTTTCTAACAAAATGGATAGTGAGGTCAAGCGCCTGTCAAAGCTACACTTTGGGGACATCATGGCATCTGCTACGGGCTTGAGTCCCACTATTGCTCGTAAACCCGCAGCAGATACAACTCTGATTGCGCTTCATGAGCTACAAGCAAAAATAAATAACCCGAATGCCCAGGCTGTCTATATTGGAGACACAGAAATTGATCTTCTCACCGCTCATAATGCGAGTCTGGACTGCATTGCTGTAGACTGGGGCTTTAGAGAGCACAGCTATCTGGAGCACTGTGGTGCAAAGCATATTGTAAGCAGTGCGTCTGAGCTTACGCGCGCAATTCTGGAGACCAAATAAGCACCTTAGTTGTGCGATACTAAATAGATTAGAGCAACTATCTATGGGCGCATGCGCGCTTATATAACAACATGAAAGGTTTCTCATGGCAGTCGATAGCACCAATCGTCCCGTGTTTCCTGCGCGTGCCGTTATTACTGCTGGCATGCCTTACGGCAACAAAAACCTGCATTTTGGGCATATTGCTGGTGTTTTTGTACCAGCAGACTTCTTTGCTCGTTTTTTGCGTGACCGCCTAGGAAAACAAAACGTGTTGTTTGTTTCTGGTACAGACTGCTATGGCTCCCCCATTATGGAGGGCTACCGCAAGCGCAAGGAAGATGAGGGCTACACCGGCACGATTATTGATTACGTTACCGAGAATCATAACGCGCAGAAGTCGGCACTTGCTGCCTACGGTGTTTCTTTAGATCTGTATGCTGGTTCTGGTTTAGAGCCAGCTGCAAGCTTTCACAATAAGCTTACCGCCGCTGTTATACAGCGTTTGTATGAGCGAGGCTACTTACATAAGCAAAGCACCCGCCAGTTCTATGACCCACAAGCTGGTCAGTTCCTGAATGGTCGCCAGGTTCGTGGGCACTGTCCAGTGCGCGGCTGCAAATCAGAAAAAGCCTATGCAGACGAGTGTGACCTTGGCCATCAATTTAACCCCGAGGAGCTCATTGCTCCGGTATCTCAGCTCACAGGCGCTACACCCGAGCTACGCCCCGTGGATAACTGGTACTTTGATCTGCCCGCATTTCGCCACGAGCTTGAACAGCTTATGGATGAGTGGGATGTAGATCCGCAGGTACGTGCCGTGGTTACTAAGACGGTACGCGAGTCTTTGGTTGATCCCATTGTATACATCCAGAATAAATTCCGTGAGCAGTATGACGCCGTTAAAGATCAGCTTCCTGCGCACGGCCTTACCGAAGCTGTAGGCAATCAATCTTCCTTCTCGCTCACGTTTGCCACCTGGTCTGATCGTGACAAAGCTCGCGAGACGTTCGAGGCGGCTGGAATCCGTTTTCGTACCGGAAAAACCCTGCTACCCTTCCGTATTACAGGCAATATTAGCTGGGGTGTTCCCGCTCCAGTTATCGAAGAAACATCTGATCTGACCGTATGGTGCTGGCCCGAAAGTCTGTGGGCTCCCATCAGCTTTACGCAAACCGCCTTAGCAACAGCATCAGAAGGTTGTTATTCCACCACTGACTGGCGCGATTGGTGGACTTCTGAAGATGCCCAGGTATTCCAGTTTATTGGTCAAGACAACATCTACTTTTATTGCGTAGCACAACCTGCTCTCTGGGAAGCTCTGGATTGGGGTCTTAAGCAAGACACGCCTCTTGCCAACTATCACATCTTGTTTATGAACAAGAAGGCTTCAAGTTCTGGGGAAATCAAACCTCCTATGGCAGCAGAACTGCTGGAGCATTACACGCCAGAACAGCTGCGTTGTCACTGGCTTAGCCTGGCTTTGGATCAAAAGGCGGTAAGTTTTTCTCCTAAACCGTATGATACAAGCGTAAGCCATAAGGACAAAAAGACTGGTACCGATGTCCTTGTAAAAGATGACCCTCGTGTGGCAGATCCCGCCCTTAAGGAAAGCGCTTTTCTTACTAACATCTTTAATCGCTTGGCTCGTAGTTGCTTTTATGGCGCACAAAATGCACTGGGCGGAAAGCTCCCTTGCGTTGCAGCACACTCTGAGGTTGTGGATGAGTGCACTCAGGCCATTTTAGCGTTTGAGAAATCTGCATATATCTTTGATGCCCACTCTGCCTTGTCTACCGTGGAAGATTTTGCACGTGCTGCAAACAAGCGCTGGGGAGATGCATCCAAAGCAAGCCAAGGAGACCCCGCAGCATATGAACAAGCCTTAGCAGATGCGTTTGCTGCTTTGCGTACCACTACCTTGCTTATGCATGCTGCAGCACCCTTTGGCTGTGAGACCATTTGTGACTATCTCAACTTTGATCCTGACTTCTTCTTTAGCTGGGAGCATGCGTTTGATACTCCCGCTCAACTTGCAGAGAAGCTCGGTGAAGCTGCGGGTACTCACATACTCAAAGTCCTCCCACCCCGTTTTGACTTCTTTACTAAGCATGAGAGCCAGGGCAAGTAGCTTACAACTTACAATGGTTATGCACCATAAAAAGCCTGCTAAGCATAGGATATGAATATCCTGATATATGCAGCGCCTTCTTCTTGTCTCTCTGGAAATGTGAAGATTGCTAGGTTCCTTGTAATTATTTAGAAGGGACCTAGCAATCACGTTTTCTGGGGTATAAAATTACGCGACAATAAAAAAGGAAGGTAGCTATGAATACGGATAAACCGCTTTGGGTTCCTCCTTCAGATTGGGAAACTACGCGTAAGATTCTTGCTTGTATTGGCTCACTTGGTCACTATATGTATTTCTCTCGTGGTGGACGCGCTGGTAGAGATCATGTACTTACCAAGCTCTATCGTCATGACAATCATATGGCACAAAGAGATCTGCAGGAAGCCATGAGTATTACCTCTGCCTCACTTTCAGAGGTGCTTGGCAAGATAGAGGATGAGGGCTATATACGGCGCTCTAAATCTGAGACCGATAAACGCCAGTTTGAAGTCTTTCTCACCCAACAGGGAATACAACGAGCAACCCAACTCATGGAAGATCGTAAGCAATTTGAACAACAGGCTCTCTCGTTCCTATCCCAAGAAGAACAAGAAGAGCTCCTTAATACCCTTATGACGATCATTACCAACTGGAATAGAAAGGAGAGCTAATGGCAGAAAACACCCTTGGCAGTACAGCAAAAAATCTGAGCTTTCGCGATATTGTGTCCATTATCGGCAAGAGCCTTCGCGAATTTAAAACGGTCTCTCTTGTTACTCCGCTACTCGTTCTGGGCGAAGTTGTAGTAGAAGTCTCTATTCCTTTTGTGACGGCCCAGCTCATTAACATCATTTCTACCGGTGCAGATTTAAGCGTTATTGCCCACTATGCTGGTATTCTTATTGGCATGGCCCTGGTTTCTTTGACCTTTGGCGGTGCTGCTGGCTACACGGGTTCTGTAGCATCGGCTGGCATGGCACGCAATCTACGTCATGATATCTTTGCACGAATCCAGAAATTCTCATTTTCCAATATCGATCGCTTCTCTACAAACTCATTGGTAACCCGTCTTACAACAGACGTTACCAATGTGCAGCTGTCGTTCATGATGATGATCCGCCTGGCAGTACGCAGTCCTTTAATGGGCATCTTTGCCATTATCATGGCATTTTTAACGGGTGGTCCCATGGCTGCCCTGTACATAGTAGTGGCGTTTGTGCTGGGATTTATTATCTTCCGCATTACCCTTTACGTCATGCCCATCTTCCATAAGATTTTTAAGAAATACGATGCCCTCAATGAGTCGGTGGAAGAAAACGTTTCTGGTATCCGCGTAGTTAAGTCGTATGTGCGTGAAGACTTTGAAAAACAGAAGTTCAATACCGCCTCGGGCAATCTCTTCCATGACTTTATGCATGTAGAGCGTATCTTGGCATGGACCTCTCCTCTCTTTAACTTCTCGATCGACGTCATTTACTTGTTTGTTGTATACGTTGGCTCTCAGATTGTTGTAAGCTCGCAGGGGCAAAATCTTGGTGTTGGCCAGATGAGCGCTCTTATCACCTATGGTTTCTCTATGCTCATGGCACTCATGATGCTATCCATGGTGTTTGTCATGATTACCATGTCCGAAGAAAGCGCACGCCGCATCTGCGAGGTTCTTATCGAGAAGAGCGACCTCACCAACCCCGCACATCCCTTGTTTGAGATTCCAGACGGTTCCATTGACTTTAATAACGTGGACTTTGAGTATTCTAAAACAGCAGAGCGCATGGCTCTTAAGGGAATTAACCTGCACATCAAGTCGGGTGAAGTCATTGGCATTTTGGGTGGTACCGGTTCTTCAAAATCCACGCTCATCCAGCTTATTAGCCGCTTGTATGACGTTACCTGCGGTTCCGTCTTTGTTGGCGGACACGATGTGCGCGAGTATGACCTGGACACCCTACGCAACCAGGTAGCCGTTGTATTGCAGCGCAACGTTTTGTTCTCTGGCACCATTGCAGAAAACCTGCGCTGGGGCAACCCCGATGCCACCGATGAACAACTTGTTGCCGCCTGCAAGCTTGCCCAAGCGGACGAGTTTATTCAGCAGTTCCCCGACACGTACAACACCTACATCGAACAGGGCGGTAGCAATGTTTCTGGCGGTCAGAAGCAACGTCTGTGCATTGCTCGTGCCTTGCTCAAGAATCCAAAGATTTTGATTTTGGATGACTCCACCAGTGCTGTAGATACCAAAACCGACAAGCTTATTCGAGCAGGCTTCCGCAGTTTTATCCCACAAACCACCAAGATCATTATCGCTCAGCGCACCAGTTCCATTGAGGATGCGGATCGCATTATTGTTATGCGTGATGGCCAGATTGATGCCATCGGCACCCACGATGAGCTGCTCAAATCCAATGACATTTACCGCGAGACCTATACCTCACAAAATAAGGAATCGCACGACAAGAGGATGAGCACCGCGCAAACACACGACGATGCTTCTGGAAAGGAGGATGAGATCCATGGCTAACGAGAAAACCCAGCAGACTGCTGAAGCTCCTACCAAACACACAGCTCCAAAAAAGGGTAGCTTTGGTCGCGTTATCAAGATGCTCTTTGAGTTTTATCCCACCAAGTCCAGCATCATCCTTCTCTGTATTATTGTTTCTGCAATAACAGCTGCAATTCCTGCTGTCTTTATGCAGCAAGCCATTGCTGTTGTTGCTCGCTACTTCCCCAGTGGGAATTGGGAGGCAGCACAACCAGAAGTTGCAAAGATTGCCCTCACGCTATTGGCTGTCTATGCCACAGGTTTGATTGCTGCAAGCATTCAAGCACAGCTGCTCGCTACCCTTACCCAGGGTACGTTGATGAACATCCGTAATAAGATGTTCAACCACATGGAAGACCTGCCCATTCGCTTCTTTGACACCAACAAGCATGGCGACATCATGTCGTACTACACCAACGATGTAGATGCACTGCGCCAGCTTATTAGTCAGTCTTTGCCCAGCATGATCACCACAGCCATTAGCATGGGTGCTGTGTTGTTTATTATGCTGTGGTACTCCATTCCCCTTACGCTTATTGTGCTGGTTATTATCGTGATCATGGTGGGAGTAGTTAAAGCGCTGGGTACGCGTTCAGCACGCTTCTTCCTAACTCAGCAAAAATCCCTTGCAAAGGTAGAGGGCTTTGCTCAAGAAGCCATGACGGGACAGAAGGTCATCAAGGTCTTTACGCACGAGCAGGCCACACAGGCAGATTTTGATGCGGTTAACGAGAAGCTCTATCAGGCTTCCCGCTCTGCAAACATTTTTTCTAATATGCTGCTGCCTATCTTGTTTAACCTGGGCAATCTCGCCTATGCACTGGTAGCATTGGCAGGAGGCTTCTTTATTGTCAATGGCCTACCCTCTCCATCCATCTCTGGAGCAGCACTGACCATTGACATTGCCGTGTCCTTCCTGTCGCTTACCAAAAACTTTACCTCCTCTATAGGACAGGTCTCTGGTCAGATTAACTCTATTGTTATGGGCCTTGCAGGTGCAGCACGTATCTTTGACCTTCTCGATCAAACAACCGAGGAGGACGAAGGCTATGTAACACTGGTCAATGTCAGCAAAAACGAGAAGGGCGAGCTGGTAGAGTACCCCGAGCGCACCGATATGTGGGCCTGGAAGCACCCTCATCACGATGGCACACTGAGCTATACCCCCCTTGCTGGCGACATTGTCTTGGACCACGTAGACTTTGGCTACAGCCCCAACCACACGGTTTTGCATGACGTATCTTTGTATGCCAAACCGGGTCAGAAGGTTGCGTTTGTTGGTGCTACAGGTGCGGGTAAAACCACCATTACCAACCTCATTAACCGTTTTTATGACATTGCTGACGGTCGTATTCGCTATGACGGCATTAACATCAATAAGATTAAAAAGGCAGATTTGCGCCGTTCTTTGGGCATGGTCCTGCAGGATACCAACCTGTTTACCGGTACCGTTCTGGACAATATCCGCTATGGCCGTCTTAACGCAAGCGACGATGAGTGCATTGGTGCTGCTAAGCTTGCAGGCGCGGACTCCTTTATCCGTCGTCTGCCCGATGGCTATAACACTATGCTTACCGATAATGCCGCTCAGCTTTCCCAAGGTCAGCGTCAGCTCTTGTCCATCGCTCGCGCGGCAGTGGCAGATCCACCTGCCATGATTTTGGATGAAGCCACCAGCTCCATTGACACGCGTACAGAGTTTATTGTGCAGCGCGGTATGGATGCTTTGATGGCAGGGCGTACCACCTTTGTTATTGCACACCGTCTATCCACGGTACGCAATTCCGATGTCATCATTGTTTTGGACCACGGTCGCATTATCGAACGTGGTACGCACGATGATCTTATCGCAGCTCACGGTACGTATTACCAGCTGTATACCGGTGCTTTTGAGCTTGAATAAGCTCCATGCGCTTCTGGTAACTACGGCATAGTCCCGTTAGATCCTCATGCACCCGTTGGCTTGTGCTAACGAGTGCATTTTTATGGAGAAATACCCGTATTACAAGGTATCCGCTAAAATAGTAGCTCTGCACTTGTTTGTCTTTGTGCCTTGAGCATGCGATACCAAGCACAAAGCTACAGGTACACAGCATCTGTCCCCGTTGTTTTGGAGGAGCATGAAGGGATATACGAGCAAGCGCGTAGCACGCAGTTTTTTCTCAGTACTGATGTGCACTACCCTCATCTGCGCCATGGTACCCCAGGTAGCACGGGCAGAAGAGAGTCTCGAAACCCTAGAAAATGCTGCTATTGAGGCAAACGAGAAATATGCTCAAGCCCAGCAGGAGTTGGACAATCTTAATCAAAAGATAGAAACCAATCAGTCTAAACTCAAAGAGCTCGAAGATGCCCTACCTCAGGTTCGCCAGAATACCGCACAGGCAGTGCGTCTTAATTACAAGCTCTTGCAAAACCAGCCCAACCTCATTGGCTTGATTTTATCGTCACATGACTTTAGTGATTTCTTAAGCACCATCTCATATATCAATGCCATTAATGATTCCAATTACGAAAAAATCCAAGCCTTGGTACAAATGGAATCGCAGCTTACGCAAACACGCAATGCACTTCAAACACAGCAAAGTTCGGTAGCAGCTAAGACTAAAGAAGCTGCCGCAGCTCAAAGTGCAGCTCAGGAAGCCATTAAAGTTGCAAAACAGCGTGCGATGGAGCGTGCGGCACAGGCCAAGGCGCAATGGGAAGCGCAGCAAGCCGCCGCAGCTCAAAGTGCTGCTGCAACTGCTGCCACCAGCACTCAAAATAGCTCCAGCACCAATGCTTCTTCCAATAGCTCAAACAACTCAAGCAGCTCTGGCAGTGCCTCAAACTCCACTGATCCTACCCCCTCTACCAGCGCTTCGACCGCTAGTAGTGATTGGAAATCTGTTGTTGCCTCTGTCTATGGCAATGACGATGGCTTTATGTGGGGAACCACTGCTTCTGGCGATATAGTAACTCCTACCTCTATGGGCGTTGCTATGAAGCGCCCCATGCCCTTGGGAACCACTATTGAGATTAGCTATAACGGACGCACGGTTCGAGCCGTTGTAAATGACCGTGGCCCCTTTGTTGCTGGTCGTGAAATTGACTTACAGCCTGCTGTTGCCAGCGCCCTTGGGTTTGATGGCGTAGGTACCGTAAGCTACCGCGTGGTGTAACTTACACGACGCCTTGCCCGCTTAGGTACCAAGTAACAACTCAGTCAAGGCTTTATTAGAATGTACCAAGGCATCTACCTTGGCATCAAGAAGTTCTTGTTCGGGCGCTGTGCCAAATAACACACAGACGCACGGAATGCCAAACTTATGAGCGCCCTCTACATCGTATTTACGATCTCCAACCATCACGGTATTGTCGGCAGAAGCACCAAGCTTTTCTAAAGCACGAGCAATGACAAAGGGCTTTGCGCCCTGGTTGTCATCCTGTTTACCTGCAATGGCATCAAACAGATGAAAAACGCCCTGTTGGTGCAGCATATGTACCACCTGTGTTTCTCGCTTGGAGCTTGCAATGCTCAGTTTTTTGCCAGCAGCTTTAAGAGCTTGCAGCATGTCTTCTCCACCAGGAAACAGAGGAAAATCCTGCGGACCAACCGTGTCATACAACTCACGAAACGCCTTGGTTATTCGTGCAGCATCTGAAGCACTTAAGCCATATACCAATGAAAATGCCTCTGGAAAGGGAGGTCCTACCAAACGAGAGGCATCGCCAATTTCTGCATCAGACATGCCAAAATCGGATAGAACCTGACGTGCCACGCGAACCAAACCGGCCTTGGTATCTGCAAGCGTGCCATCAAAATCAAAAAGGACAAAACTGCGCTGAGCAAAGGTATGGGTTGAATACACAGTCACGGGTACTCCTTAGTAATTGTTTGTAGTATGACCCTAACACACATCATGCGTGTATGCTTAAGAAGCTATGAAATAAAGGAGTTACCCATGCACCTAAGCCCTTTGAGCTGTTTGCGCCCTTCCCCGGAGCTCGTAAAAGATTTTGTAACGCCACCCTATGATGTGTTTACGCACAAAACAGCACGTGAGTGGGCACAAAAGCATCTCCGTTCTTTTATTACCATTGACCGGCCTGAAGTAAATTTTCCTGAACAGTACACACGTTATGCCCCTGAGGTATATGCTAAGGCAAACGATATCATTGAACAGCGCTTGCATGACTCCACACTTTTGGTAGACGCTACCCCCTGTTTGTATGTCTGGCGCTTGAGCGTACAGGGCCATAGTCAAGTTGGTCTTGTGGGTGCAGTATCTGTGGATGAGTACGTCAAGGGCAGCATTAAACAGCATGAAGCTGTCCGTCCAGAAAAGATGCAAGACCGTCTTGAGCTTATGAAAGCTACCTCACTGCAAACCAGCCCTGTTTTGATGATGCATCGCGCAAACCCATCCCTTACACACAGCATACATGCAGCTCTTACCGATAAGCCTTTGTATGACTTTATCGATACAACCGGCGTGCACCATAGCATATGGCGCATTGACCACCCCGATACCATAGCCAAGCTTTGCGCGCTGTATGAACAGATTGACACCGCCTATATTGCCGATGGCCATCATAGAGCCGCAGCTGCCGTAGCACTGAATAGGGCTATCGATACACCCCAGCGCACAGATGCGCTCTCCAGCAAGTTTTTAGCGGTGCTCTTTTCTGCTGAGGATCTGACTATCCTGCCGTACCATCGTCTGATACATGACACAAACGGCATGTCGACCTCTACACTCCGAGAAAAAATTAGACAGGCTGGCATTCCTGTTGTAGCCAAAACCGCTGATAGCATCAAAGCTGCTGCTACCGCCAAAAGCACTGGTGCCGCCAAAACCGGCATCCAATCACAAACTACGCAAGATTTACGGGTGCCCATGTTTGTGGACAACAACTGGTATGAGCTTGATTTACGTCAGTTTAACAACACGTACACACCCACCTGCACCGCACAAGACTTGCTTCAGCGCTTGGTGCTTGCACCCATCTTGGGTATACACGATCCCACCAAAGATCCGCGCATTTCTTTTATCGGAGGGATGGTAAGCACTCAAGAACTACAAGAAGCAGCACAAACAACCAAGGGTGTGGTTTTCTCGCCCGCGGCAGTATGTGCACAGCAAATCATGTCCATAGCGGATGCGGGAACGATCATGTCTCCCAAATCGACCTGGTTTGAGCCAAAATTGCTCAGCGGTCTGTTTATGCGACACATCTAGCTAAGCGCACGATTAAGCACTGGGCTCCTCAAGCTGGCCATCAGGCATAATGTCTTCTGCTGCGTGCTCCAAACCAACGCGCAAAAGTGTAACCACATGTTCATCGGCAATCGAATACATCATGCGCTGGCCATCGCGACGAGCCACCACCACCCCACGATCACGTAACAGGCGCAACTGATGGGAAATGGCAGACTGCGTTACATGTGCTGCTTCTTGCAGCTCGGATACCGAACGCTCCTGTGTTCCCAGGGCAGACAAAATCTGAAACCGTGTAAAGTCCGACAAGGCATCAAAAATCTGCGTAGCTGCATAGACCACATCATCGTTTGCGCAGTAGTCAGACAGCTCATACGTGATGCTGTCATTAGTAGTATTGGTATCATTAGTAGATGTGTGGTTGGTCATGATGTCATCCTCAAATTGATTTCTCGCTCGTCTTTCCAAAGTACCTGTTGTCTGGTGCCCATCACATAAAACCGATGAATTATGTCCGTCTGATAGGGTACTCTAAAAGACAGGAGGTTATGTGGAACACAGGAAAAACGGCTCTGAGCCACAACACAACAAACAAACTTCTTCACAGGCAAACATAGCGGCAGCACACAAAAATGCGTTTGAGCGCGGTCGCGATGTACTGTCTGGTTTGTCTCATGCGTTTGGACTTACAAGCAAACCATCCGCCAGCAAAAAGCAGACAGAGGTTCCTACAGATACCACCTCGCAAAAGAGCGCCACCGTTGATACCAGCTTTAACATTTATGCGCTCTACCGCGGATTTAACGCTGCACCCAACTTCATTGATGCGCTTAAACTCTACTATACAGGCGTGCTCGATCGTACGCAAAAGGCCAGTTCAGACCCTGCAAACAACCTTATGCCCTGTGCAGCAGAACAGCTGCTTGCTCGTTGGCTCGAAGAGGCTGATCTAACAAAAGAGCTTCCCGCAAACACCCCTGAATCTGGCGAGCAACCCCGCTGGCCACACATGCGGCTTATCATGTTGCACCATACTGGCATGGTCTACCTGCGCATTGAGGAGTTTCCTGTTCCTTACCTCATACGGCAGCGCATCATCCGCATTGAAGCAGCGCTGAATCGCATGCTTATGGCAACCACCAAAGCAGATGCACAGTTAACGGCTCTAACCGAGCAAGAAATTTACAGCTATACACAGGCCATTACGGACGCCATTTGCCAGCAGCGTGTTGATAACAGCTATCCCAAGAAGGATACCAAGGCCCCTCTCAACCCCAACCTCGCACACGAATGGGCTGTACGTGAAGCTGTCTCTTACGGGTTTGAAACCTGGATTTTGCCCTATCGCTTTGTTGGCTTGATGCGCAGTAATGTTGCTCGTGGCGCAGTGGCCTTGGAAATTGAGCTCACGCCACCTGCTGCCATGCCGCAAAGCTACTGGTCTGTTGACCTTAATAAGATCCTGCCCACATCCCAATATATGCGCAATGCCGCTGCCAGTGCCTATGCATTACGCCTGGGTATCTTAGCCGCTGGCGCTGCCTTTGATGCCGATCCTGCGGTGCAACAGGTATATGTTGCAGGCATTATTAACAGCGCTACCACAAGAAGCTGCCGCTACAGCGTGTGTTTTACCCGCGCTGCATTTGCTAGCGTTAACACGCACTCTCTTGCCCAGCTACAAGAAAGCTACCAGCAATGTGGTGCCTCCATCACGCTCAAAGATGGCTGGCTTGCTTCTTGTAAGCAAAGCTTTGCTATCGAAGATACCCTCTTCTGCCCTGTAGAACGCTATGATTCCATCGAGCTTTCCACCCGTTTGCTGGACGAGAAAAGCGCAGAGCTTTTAGGTGCTCCAGCGGTGGCAGATTTTGGTATTAACGAACACGCCGCCTTGGAACAAAAAGCAGACCAGCTGGGCATACAGCTGGGTAGCACGGTAACTGAACACGTACACGCACTTATGGAACTCGCGTCTTCCACAAACAAAGACGAGCTTACAAGTAGCTCCAACGACGCAGCGACCCAGGCCGCTAAACGCACCGCCTCAAAACTTATTGATGGAGCGCTTGAAGCTCAAGACTATCATGCCATTTTGGAAGAATTTACCTATGGTGATGAGCCGTCCCGTACACGAGAAAAAGCATTTGCCTTATTTACGCAGGGTTCCTATGAAAAAACCTGCCAACTCTTAGGACCACTTCTTAGCTCTATCAAGGATGCTCAGAGCTATGAATCTAGCTCTGAGGTAGTGTGGCGCCACTTTGAAACCTATACCGAGCGTGCCTTGTTTAATCGTAGTGCCACCACACACAACAACGGTCCTGTAGTGCGTCTTGTTCCCATGGCCTATTACAGCTGCCTGCTCATGTATGCCAGCGCATCCGTGCATCTGGGTCAGCTTGAACAGGGCATTGGGTTTGCTCGCAGCTGTCTTGAACTCAATCCCTATGATGTCCGTGCACGACTCCTGCTTGCGGGTGCACTGGAACAAGGAGGAGATCAGCCCGGAGCCTTTACTGAACTGCTAAATCTTTTGCACTATGCATATTCGGGCGATAGTATGGGTATTGGCTTATACCGCTTAGGCTCCTATATGTGGAAACGCAATAAGCCACGGGTAGCAGATGCCTGTTACTCCAAAGCACTACAGTTTGCCTCTACCGCTCATGATATGGCAGCCGCTGAACTCAAAGCACTTATGGAAGAGTACAAGGATAGCTATGAGCCCGTACAGCTCAATGACATTGACTTACTACTGCAGGAAAACAACATCCCCACAGACGTTGACGAGCAAATCCACGCATCACTGCGCATTATTGCACGTATAGCCGTGGATGAACAGCTCTTTGAACTGGCAAGTGATGTCATGAACAACCTTACCAACCTGGAAAGCGACGAGGTTCTCTTTGATATTGACCGCTCGCTTGAGCATGCTCCAGATGCGCAGCGCTCCTAATACCAAGCTACCTGCTTAGTCCCTCTCATAGCAAAGCCATCATAACAAACCGGGCTGCCCTTTGAAGGACAACCCGGTTTTATCGCTCGCTATACTGCAAAGCACGCTTGAGCCGTGCCTCACGTTTGAGCTACATCTGAACAAGCAGAAGCTCGATAAGACAAAACCTTAAGCGATACGATCAACTTAAGCGGTAAGGTCAAGCTTCATCAAGCGCGTCAGGGCAAGAATATAGATACCCAAGGACTGCTTCATAAGCTCCTCAGACACACCTTCGTCTGCGCTGTGCTCACCGTGTACCCACTCAGGATACTCCCAATCAGGATCATTAGGACCAAAGCTTGCGGCACGAGCAAAGTGACGTGCATAGGTGCCGCCACCCATGGTAAAGGGCTTAGCCTGCTTGCCGGTTACCTCGTTATAGGTATTGATAAGCGTCTGAATAGCATCGGACTCAGGATCGGTTACAAAAGGAACCATATCCAGGTAGCACTCTACCGTAGCATGGTGCTTCTCGGCCAGCTCGGAAACCTTGGCAGTAATTTCTGCACTGGTAATAGAGGTGGGATAGCGAGAGTCAATGGTCTGCTCAAAGCGACCATCAATGGTGCGCATGGTGCCGCCGATGCAGGTCAGAGGATCAAAGTACTTATCGGCAGAGGCAAAGCCCATGGAAGAACCGTCGGTGGAGGACAGAACAATGCGGTCCAGCTCCAAGAACTCACGCTCGCCCTCATCGCACAGATCATTGTCCAAAAGGTAGTCCACAAGCAGGCCAATGGCGTTAATGGTGCCAGCAGGCTTGGAAGCGTGGCCACCAATGCCATGAGCGGTGAGCTTGGCCAGGCCATCCCCTGCGTCCTCTACACTTACGCGATCAGTGGGCGCAAGATCCGCTACGTTAGCGCGCACAACAGCAGTTGCCAGGTTAGGAATTGCGTTATCTGCAATACCACCGTTAAAGTCAACAATCTTGCCGCCAGCTACCTTGTCAGACAGAATGCGTGCGGAGTATCCGCCCTTCTCGCCATAGCACAGAGGGAAGTCTGCATCGGGCGTGAAGAGGAATGCGGGCTGAGGGAAGTTCTCTACATACCACTCAACGTCGCGCATAGCGGTTTCCTCATTGCAGCCAATGATGACGCGTAGGGTGTACGGAAGCTCCTCGCCCTTCTCGATAAAGTACTTGGCAGCATACATGGCCAAAACCAGAGGACCCTTATCATCCAAAACACCGCGGCCCAGCAGGTAACCGTCCTTGCGAGTTACGTGCAGAGGATCAAAGGTCCAACCCGTGCCCAGAGGAACAATATCTGCATGGCTGATCATGCCAATGTAGTCCTCACGTGCGCCCTTAAGATCTGCATAGCCAATGTAGCCTTCACAGTCATGAGCCTCAAGGCCAAGATCACTTGCAATCTCGCAGGCCTTTGCCAATGCCTCATGGGGAGCGTGGCCCCAAGGCTCACCAGGTTTTGCTTCGTCCATATTCTCGACACTTTCAATCTGGACGAGCTTATCAATATCTACAACAACATCTTCCCAAACACGATCCACGTATTCGGCAATTTCTTGCTTAAGCTGTTCGTCTGCCATGATGCCCCTTTCAAAAGACTGGCTAAACAATGTATACCGTACTGATTGTATTCAATACACTCTGTCTATGCTTAAACGAGTCTATAAGCGGCATAAATTTTTACTCCATAGGCACGAAGCAGCTCAAATTATGAAGTTAATCGAGGCTAATCTCCATAAGTCGCATGATTGCCACAATGTATATTTTGAGAGCCCGCTTAAACTCTTGTTCATTTACTCCCTCATTGGGACCGTGTTCCGGACCCACCCAAGCAGGAAGCTGTGCATTATGCTCAAAGGGACCAAATGCCGCCGCCTTGCTAAAATGACGCGCATAGGTGCCGCCGCCAATGGTAAACGCACGGCCGTTCTTGCCCGTATATTCATTGTAGGTTGCTACAAGGGTTTGAATTTCGGGAGATTCTGGATCGGTTAAAAAGGGCACCATGTTTTGCTGGACTTCAAAGCTTGCCTCATGTGCCAATGCCAGCGGTTCTAACACTTGGCGCATGGTATCCACATCCGTGCTGGTTGGATAGCGCACGTCAATGGTCTGCTCAAAGCGGCCATCATGAGTGCGCAGCGTACCACCAATGCAGGTGAGAGGCTCAAAGAACCTGTCTGTAGCGTCAATGCCTAGAGAAGAGCCATCGGTGGAAGCCATAATTTTTTGCTCAAGTTCCAAAAAATGTTGCTGAGAAGGACTGCAGAGCTTGTTTTTGAGCAGATACTCTACTAAAACACCAATGGCGTTGCGCGTACCCTGTGGCATGGAAGCATGACCACCAATGCCATGGGCTACAATGCGCACTAGGCCATTCCCAAGCTCTTCAAGCTCAATGTCTTGCGCAGTGGGCAGCTCTGATACTTTTGCACGCACACATGCCTCTGCAAGGCTGCAAACCGCGTTGGGCACGGTGCCACCATCCAAACTTACCAGCACATTTCCGCTGTCCGGTCCTGCAATATTCTGGCTGAAAAACGCGCCTTGTACGCGGCCCTTCTCGCCACAAATAAGCGGGAACTCAGCATCGGGCGTAAACAGAAAATCTGGCTCACAATACTGCTGTAAATACCACTCAACATCGCCCATCGAGGTCTCCTCGTTGGTACCAATGAGCGCACGCAAGGTATGCCTAGGAGCAATGCCTGTACGCTGGGCCTCACGCTGCACAAACGCTGCTGCATACAAAGACAAAACGAGCGGACCCTTATCGTCTGCTACTCCACGACCAATCAGATAGCCATCCTTGCGTGTTACGTGCAGCGGATCAAAATCCCAGCCTGTGCCCAGAGGAACAATGTCTGCATGAGCAATGGTGGCAATCTGTTTGTCGCCCTGACCATCAACCTGTGCATACCCCAGATAGCCCTTGCAGTTAACCGTGCCCAAACCAAGGCGCTGAGCAATATGAAGCGCTGTGTCCAATGCTTTGCGAGGAGCAGGGCCAAACGGAGCATCGGGAGTTGCGTGAGCTAAATCCTCTACGCTTTCAATTTGAACCAACGTATCAATATCAGAAACAACGCTGTCCCAAACTTCATCCACATACGCGTCTACACGCGCTTTAAGCTGTTGATCTGCCATGGCTTCTCCCATCGTATAAGCATGCATCGTATGTAAATTCGTTTTACCACAAGGACTCACACAAATTGTTGTCCCCACGAGATTATTTATAGCTTAGACTCATTTATATTCTCGCTTGGAAGCGCTTGACAGTACTTGCTAACGCCTGATGGCGCTTGATGGCGCTTGCCGCACCACCACTACTCATCATTGTTTTGGAGAGACTATGACCGCTGCTGCTCAATTTCTTGCCACTCATCACTTTGAGACTGCCATCTTTGATTTTGATGGCACCATTGCGCTGTCTGGCAAAATTTGGCATGAGATCGATTCCATCTTTTGCAAGCGTCGTGGTCTTACCTGGACCCCTGAGCTGGCAAACCATATTGCAGCACTTGGCCTTAACAAAGGCGCTATCTACATGGTTGAGCGCTTTAATCTTAACGAGAAGCCCGCGGATATTGTAGCTGAGTGGACTGAGCAAGCCACACAGATGTATACCAGCCGGCTTACCCTTAGAAAAGGGGTGGAGTCCTACCTTGCTCAATTGCATAGTGCCGGCATACACACAGCACTTGCAACCAGTAACAACCCTGAAGTGATTGAATCCTTAGAGCCTCGTGTAGCTATACACAGCCTCTTTGACCAGATAGTTTATACACAACAGGTGGGTAAATCAAAGCATTATCCAGATATTTACGTACATACTGCGCAAGCGTGCGATACAGACCCCAACAACTGCATTGTATTTGAGGACATCGTGCCTGCTCTCAATTCTGCCAAGCAGGCTGGATGTACAACAGTGGGAGTCTTTTCTGATGACCCCATCCAAGATGTTAAAGAAATTCAAGATGCGAGTGACTGTTTCTTATACGACTGGCAGGATTTACTGATCTAGCACGCAACAACCACTCCCCCAATGACTTACCTTGTGCGAGAAAACACGTGCACAATTGAGGTACGCATGTATCCTCTGACTCTGATTGTCCTGACTTGTTAACATAAAGCCTTCGCACGATATCATGCGAAGGCTTTGCCATACCACTTTGTTGTAAGGCTTTTCCACTAAAGCTTCCTTAGGCCTTACCAACTCAAAATCTAAGTCCTTACATAGGCATATTGGGAGCAGTAAAGGTACGAGCCTGGTACTCACGATCAAGCTCAAACAGACCCTTAGGATCGCCACCAAAAAGCTTCATATTGGTGATCATGTCAGAAGCATTGGTCTCCTCTTCACCCTGCTCCTTTACAAACCAATCCAGCAGCTGCATGGTACGGAAGTCATGGAACTCATGGGCAACAAAATAGCACTCATTAATAGAGGCGGTAATATAGCGCTCGTGCTCAAGAGCAGCAAGCAGAGGATCCATATCATCAGTAAAGGTTTTATCAGGCTGAGCAAGCGCAAGCATCTTTACCTGGTAATCATTGTCCAAAAGATAGCGACGGAGAATCTTTGCGTGTGAAAGCTCTTCTTCCACCTGAATCATATACCAGTTTGCAAAGCCTTTAAGACCGCGACCCTCATAGTAATCTGCAAAGGTGAGGTACAGGTAAGCAGAATAAATCTCTTTATTGATCTGCTCGTTTAGCGCGTCACCAATTTTTTTCTCAATAGCCATATGTCCCCTCCTATTGATACGTTAAAGAAAACGTCTGGTCTTTGCGTTTTCAGCTTTGTTTATACCCATTAGAAAGGTGGCTAACATACTTCACGCAAGCTGCATGTCATCCCAAGCTAACAAAAGCGCAGTACTGCAGCACAAAAAAGCTCGCACCCAAAAGATGCGAGCTTAACAAGACTATGTAAGACTAACTATGCCTTGCGAACGTTGGAAGCCTGCTGCTTACCATTCTGACCAGTGGTGATGTCAAACTCGACAGCCTGGCCCTCATCAAGAGTCTTAAAACCGTCCATCTGAATCTCGGAGAAGTGTACGAACAAATCGTCGCCGTCTTCGCGAGAGATGAATCCGTAACCCTTGTCTGGATTGAACCACTTAACAGTACCCTGAGCCATGACGTGCCTTTCTTTCTTTGCCCCTCTCATGGAGCATAAACCATACGTTTTCACGCGCTACAAATGGCCGTTTATGGCCACAAGAATTAGTGTACTCTATATCGACTCATAAATGAGTGCAAAAAGGCTAACGGTCGATTATGCCGTTAGCCGAAAATAATGCTGCAATGTTGTGTTTTATATGCCTAGTCCTTCAAATCTGCATCGATAAGTTCCATGCCTTTGGGAACATCAGAGAGCTGCCAGCCAAAGGCAACAGCAACGGCACGTGCTTGCGCACGACGGATCTCCCCTTTATCTTTCTCACCCATACGCTCATAGGCATCCGCAAGTTTTCCCAGCGTATAGCTTACATAGCTAGCCGTAGCATCACCAATGCCAGACAGGTGCATCATAGTGACCAAGGATTCTGGAGAAAGAGAGAGTGCTGTTTTTGCATCCAAATCCATAAGCTCTGCTACTGCCCGCTCTGTTTGCAGTGCTTCCTGAGGATTGTGCCGAATAAAGGCGCCGCGCAAACTAAAAGCCACAGTATCCACAAAGGTTTCTATAACTTCCAGAATATAATCATGCTCCAGCATGCTATCCCCTTTCTGGAGGAAGTTCCATAGATAGGTGCTCAAATGCTGCATAGGTTGCTTTACGACCCTGAGGTGTACGTACGAGCAAACCACGCTGTAGTAAGTATGGCTCATACACGTCTTCTAGGGTAGAAGCATCCTCGCCAACGGCACTTGCAATGGTAGAAAGCCCTACAGGACGGCCACGGAAAGTACTACACAAAGCTGTCAGAATCTTAACGTCCATCCAATCCAAGCCCATCTCATCAATTTCAAAGAAGCTGAGGGCCTGAGCTGCTACCTCCCAGGTAATCATGCCATCTGCACGCACCTGTGCATAATCACGTACCCGTTTGAGCAGCCTGTTTGCCAAGCGTGGTGTACCACGACTACGGCTTGCGATTTCTGCTGCCCCCTGGCTATCTATGGTCACTCCAAGAATAGCTGCAGAGCGACTTACAATGTCTGCAAGCTCATCTGGCGTGTAATAGTCCAAGCGAAAAGAAATGCCAAAGCGATCACGCAGTGGACCGGTAAGCAAACCGGTACGGGTAGTAGCTCCTACCAAGGTAAATTTAGGAATGTCGAGCCTAATAGAACGAGCAGCTGGACCTTTGCCAATAACAATATCCAAAAAGAAGTCTTCCATAGCTGGATACAAAACTTCTTCCACCATATGATTAAGACGATGAATCTCATCTATAAACAGGACATCTCCAGCTTCCAGATTGGTAAGAATAGCTGCTAAATCTCCCGTGCGCTCAATAGCAGGACCGCTGGTGGTATGCAGTTTTGAACCCATCTCATTTGCAAGAACATTTGCAAGAGTAGTTTTGCCAAGTCCTGGAGGGCCAGAAAAAAGCACATGATCCAAAGGTTCTTCTCGTGTTTTAGCTGCCTCAATAAGGACACGCAAATTATCGCGCACGCGCTCTTGTCCCACATATTGGTCAAGCGTTTTAGGACGAAGTGTGCGGTCTACTTCCAGATCATCCTCGGTAAGCTCTGCGGTAACCGGACGAGCTTTTCCAAGCTGCTGGGACTTATCGCCAAACAAGTCCTGCAAAGGATTTGCTTCCCACATTTATGCCTTACCTCCCAGCTTGCGCAATGCATAGGCCACTACTTGCTCTACCGTAGCAGCAGCTGCTTGTTCATAGCCCTCTAATGAAAGCGCCACTTCTTGGGGTGTAAAGCCCATGGCGAGTAATGCGGCTTGTGCATCAGCTTCTGTGGACGAATCTGTGCGAGGCAAAGCAGCTTGAACATCCGTACTATCAGAAGATCTCAACAGGCCGCACAATTCTTTATTGGACGCAAAGACATTTTGGAGCTCCATGAGCAAACGATGCGCTGTTTTTTTACCCACACCCGGAATGGTAGCCATGCGCGTGGCATCATTTGTAATTACCACATCAGCAAAGGTAGAGGGGGTAAAGGTAGATAAAATAGACAGCGCCAAAGAGGGCCCTACGCCAGACACTGCTAAAAGGCAATCAAACAAAGCGCGCTCTTCTCGTGAGGCAAAGCCAAACAAGGTCATAGAATTTTCTCTGACGATAAGACGGGCAAGTACGCTTACCCCAGCAGTTCCTACTGCTGGCAGTGACGCGGCTGTCAGAGTAGAACAGCGCAGCTCATATCCCATACCGTTAACATCAAGCACGAATGCCTGAGGACTTGCCTCTATAAGCGAGCCAGTTAGTTGAACTATCACAGATTTGCCTTTCGCAGGGTTTGTTGAGCACAAAACAAGGTACGCTCAGAATGCGCATGGCACACGGCTGCCGCAAGTGCGTCTGCACAGTGATCAGGCTTTGGATCATGATCCAAAGCAAGCATATTACGAACCATATACGTAACCTGGTGTTTATCCGCAGCACCAGTACCTACAACAGCTTGCTTGATTTGCATGGGTGTATATTCTCCCACCGTAATGCCCGCATAAGCACAGGCAGCAATAGCAGAGCCACGCGCATGAGCGGTCCAGATAGCAGCACTAGTATTGTTACCAAAATAAATAGACTCAATAGCCACGGCATCCGGATTATACTCACGGATTGCAAAGCCAATACGATTAAAGATGAGCCCCAAACGATGGTCTAAGCTATCTTTTGCATCTGTATGCACACAATCATACGCACGAGCACGCATAAGCGAACCCCGCGTTTCTATAACGCCCCAACCGGTGTTTGCCAGCCCAGGGTCAATTCCTAAAATAACCATGTGCACTCCTCAAACTAGAACATGCGTTCTATGATAGCACACTAGTTGTTAGAAAAGGGACCAGTCCCCCAGCGATTCTCATCGTTTGCATCAGGCGTAACAGAAGAGATAACATCACGTAGCATCTCAAAGGCTTCATTGATCTTGGCATTCTGATCTGTATCGCCCGTCAACTCAATGAGCCTCTCGTTGATCTGCTTATAGAAGTCTTCTACCTGCTTAATCTCATCTTTTGTAAGATACCTATCTTCCCAAACAGCGTCGGTGGGACGCGAGCACTGCATAATGGTTCGAGAAGAAACACAGGCAAGCGCAGGCAAAGCACGACGAGCAAGTTCTTGAGCGTTCATACATGCAAGCAGTGCAGCCACAAGCTGGGGATCCGTACCTGAATCTACCATGCTATTTACACTCATGTCCAGCTCAATATAGGAGCGCAACAGCGAATCTATCAGATTGATCTGTGCTTCTCTTCCCATTGATACGGACAAATCTTCAAAGTCTTCAAAATGACAGGTATGCAAAGATGGCTCCACAAACCGCTTGAGCAGCGCTTCTGGAAATGCCGCGGACTGCGCCTGACGATAGCGCGCAAGCTCTAACAGCTGAGAGCGATACACATCACCAAACGGCATATAGTTTGCAACACTCAAATACGCATGTGCGCCCTGTTGTACCTCCAATGCCAAACCGGTTTTATCGGCTGGCGATAAAACCAACGCAGAATGCTCGGTGGCCAAACTTTGCAAACGAGCACATACCAGCAGGTCTACCATGCTAGGATCATCAGCATCAAGCTGGAGGGCGCGCAGAGCAATGCTTGCATCCTTTACGCTCAGCTCATCGGTGGAGAGACGCAAATTGCGGGCAAGCTGCTTGGCGTCACGAAAAGCTGCATCATCTAGGCTGTGCACCAATAAAGCATGTACCCGTGTAGGACCTACGGCATCTATCGCTAGAGCAGCCAAAACAGCAGATGCCACACTGCCATCCAAAGCTACAACAGCGTCGTGTCTGCGCTTATCAAACTGCAAAAAGTCGCGAAGAGACAGCGTAAGCGCGTCCCACAACAAGGCTTGTTTGTTGTACGGTGCAAGGGGCTTGGGATGTGCAAGAGGGCCCTCAAAAGCAGGGTCAATGTCTACCAAGCAGAAGTCTTCCTCAAAACAGGGCAGTTGTGCTGCTACTTCTCCCCAAGGAGCCATCACAAAACTACCGCCCGCAAAGACCACATCATCGTATCCGCCAACGCCACCCACAGCTACCAGCCAGGCATTAAGTGTGGACAGCTCTTGCATAAACAAACCCTGAGAAAGGGCAGGCGCCAAAACGCTACTCTCATCATCCACCGTAAAGCAGCCGCCCTGCAGATAAAACAAGATATCAATATCGGTGTGGGAATCCACTAATGCATGAAGTTGTTCCTGATTAAAAACCACTGCGCAATTGAGATCATCCAGTGCAAAGCCCATGATCTCTTGTCCAGCAGTAAGCGCCCATCCACCTGGGCCTTCGTGCGCCATTAGCGCATGAGAAGCATAGCGCAGGGGCATGCATTTACCCTCTTTAATACACACAACTTCTTGAAAGGTTCCAAATGATGCAGGAACCAGTACGGGAACCACCGCAGAAATCTGTATCTTTTCCAGCTCACGAGCAAGCGCCATCTGCGCCAGAGCAAAGGATTGAGAAAAAGAATCGATCGTACCCATACCGCCAAAATCAGGTCCTGTTAATGCTGGAAAAGGAAAGACAATAAGCTCTGCGCCCTGGCTTTTAGCCAAACGTGCTTGGGCAATCATACGGATAGTGGTGGTATCAAAATCTGCTGAGTGGGTGCTCATCTGGGAGATGGCAATCTTCATCTAAAACTCCTGCTTACCTGAGTTGTACTCATCATATCCGTGCATAGTATTACCTAAACACCACAGTCTTAAACAAAACGGCTCGCACCCACAGGTACGAGCCGCAAACCCTATCCCAGTGAAAACTGCTTATTCAACGTCTGCAGCCCACAGACCATGAAGATTGCAGTATGCATACACCGTTGCACCCTCTAGGCCATGTGCACAGAACTTAGCGCAGGGCTTATCGCCAGCCTTAAGATGCTTGATGATGGTGTCTCCGTTAGCCTTTACCAGAGCAATAAACTCAATATAATGCTTCTCAATCATGGGATGTTCTACAGAACCAATGGTTACAACAAGCTTGCCGTCCTCCTTGGTTAGGGTAGGAACGTGCTTTTCCGTGGCAGCATCAGTGGTATTGGGAACCAAAAGCTCCATAGCGTCGCCATCGGTGCAGCACTTAAGAGTGCCGCCACCTGCATGCAAAAGTGTCACAACATTGCCACAATGATTACAGTGATAAAAACGTGCCTCTGCCATATTTTTTCCTTCCCGTAGTGTACGCGCAGCTGTCTGCGCTTCTCCTTATTCAACACTATTCCCTAAAGACTGATGCTGTATCTGAACATTGTAAAATAAATTGTTACTACACAACTAACATAATAAACTATGTCCTTATCGGCGTGACTGTTGCTTTGCAAACACAGTAGCTCAGCATACAAAAAAGGTTTTGCCGTGCTACCGACAAAGCCTTTATAGCTATCTATACGAGCTAGTTTTATGGCCTTTTTAGCCTACTCACTGACCGACAAAACAGCTCTTGAGCACTCACTACAAGAGACTCCAAATTTGACCCGTCTTTTTCCAGTTGTCAAAATTATTGGCGTCTCCCCTAATTTCATACTCTTGTATTTCAATGTCTACCTTATCGCTTGCGTTATGAATGGTTTCAAAGTACGTACGAACGCGCGGTTCAGGTCCAACCATCCAGGTAGGCGTACCATACTTTGAATAGTCGCCACCTACAGAATCGATAACGGTTGCTGCATAGTCCTCATGTCCTGTAGGCACATCAGAAGTCTTGCAAGGAAGTGCATCTTCTTGAGCAGACTGGGCTGGCTTGACAAGCCATATAGGACACGTAGTCCTGCCTATATCTTTACCACCATTAGTAAGACCTGCACTCGCCAACGCTTTGGGATTAAAGTCCTTACACCAGCTAGCAGTGAAGTCAAAACGACCATGATCAGCAGTCACAATAATGGTTGTATTATCGTATACACCCAAATCCTTTAGCTGCTGAATGTAGTCGGCAACAATCTTGAGAGAACCGCGCGCCTGGGCATCAATGTCAGACTTACCTGTTTGGAAGCCCTTGTCGTTTAAGACATATGGTGCGTGAGTACCCAAAAGGTGAATGAATCTAAAGGCACCATTTTGACCTTCATCGCTGGCCGAAAGCTTCCTTTCCACAAGCTTCTCATGGAAAGCGCCATCCTTTTCTACATAGGGAACATTGGCGGGATCTACACGAGATTGATCAACGATATTTTCATTAAGCTCATCTTGATAAAACCAGAAGAATGGCTTTATCATCCAGGGCGCACTTTTGTAAATACCGCATTTTGTAAGAACCTTAATGGCACCCTTTGGATTAATATCAGCGCCCTCAATTTTATGTATATTCACAGTCTTATCGGCGAGCTTCTCTGGAAAATGAACCGAACCATCATCGGAGTAAACGCCAATGGAATAGCCCGCATTCTTGATATCAGACAAAAATGAACTGCGATCATACATAGTGCGACACCAATTGCTAAACGTCTCATCCTTTGTAGGTTGCACACCAGAAAGCAAATACGGAATAGCATAACGCGTAGGAATCATCTTGCCGCTTGAGTTGTTATAGAAGGTAAAGCCGTCAAAAGCTGCAAGCGTATTTTTTTGCTCGCTTTGTAAGCACAACATATCCTCAGTGTCAAAGGTATCCAAGATAAACACGATGGTGTTCTTCTTTTTAGAAACAGTAAAGAGCCCCTCTTCGGTCATGCGTACACGCCCGGAATCATTGTTGCTGTTAGCTGCCACAACACCAGCCACCAAGCTCACGGTCTGTACCAGCACTAATACCACGCATAGAGCGAGCTGAAGTACTGAGGACAAGTTTTTAAATTTGTGGGCAACCACAAAGAATGCTGCAATAATAAGTGCCCATATCACAGCATTAATAAGCATTTGGAACCTGAATGAACCCCATAACACAGCAATACCTGTTGCTCCGGGCAATCCAGTATTAAGAAGCAAGGACTGCAAAAACATGCCAAACGTACAGGCGGAAACGAGAGTAAGCAAAGCAGCATACCCCTTACCCCAAAAGACAGAGAGCATGAGCGCAAGCACGAGTCCACAGCCAAGCGCAATAAGAAACATAATGCCCCACACGCTGGCAGTCTTAAACGCAAGCTGAGATTCCGCACCAACAATCATTTCCAACGGCGAGAAAAACAGTAGGGACAGCGAGCATGCAAACGATGGGATCAACGCAAGTAACAACCTTTTTATCCAGCTCATACGTGGTTGCTTTGATGTCTGAGATAGATTGGCAGCAACGTTTGCAGCCTCAATTTGAGCTGCTGCTGGTACTACACCATCTGCATAGTAGTGAACCTCAGCTTCTTTCTCGCGCTTATCGTCAATCTTGAGAAGCCTGATCGCATGGCGTCTTAAGCGGCGCCACATAACACCGATAACTGCAGATAAAGCTACGGCTACACCAGCCAATGCCTGAATGGTGTAGGTCATGACCGAAGGATCAACATAGGCCTGAGCTGGCGTAGGTATCGCCAGCGTCCAAACCAAAAACAGACTGAGGACAAACACTGCGTCATACGCAAGGAGAGCTACCCTAGCTACGACGTCATGAACTGTAGCGATGTCTTGTTTTACGTTCATTGAAGTTCCATATTTTATTTCCTAGTAGTTTCGCTCTAGCCAACCGTACGAGAACCGCGGTCCTCCCACCAGGATGCCTCATTACGCGGATAGTGCATAACCCAGCCAGTGGGCTTCCAGGTAGTAAAGTCGTTGGCATCACCAATGATACTGTACTCTACAACGCCATACTCAAATCCGCTGCTATTTCTACTTAACATCTCAAAGATTCTTGGACGGTTGGGATCAGTAACATCAAACGCATTCATACCATCGCCTTGACGTGTCATCGGAACATCCGAAGCAGTAAGCGCAGTAGGCATAACATCCAACAAACTCAGAGGCGCCTGGGAAATCTTGCAAGGTTCTGCATCGGCTTGAGCCGATTGAGCAGGCTTGACCAAGAAGATGGGATTAGCGGCAAAGGTTGTAAGATCCAGGTTGCCCGTACCAGACATATAGCCATGATCCGAAATGATCATGATGGTTGTCTGGTCATACACACCAAGCTCTTTGAGCTGACGAATGTACTCACTCACGATATTCATAGAACCCGTAGCTTGCTGAGCGCGCGTGGATTCACCAATATCCACACCATTCTCGTCCATAGTATTGGGCCAGTGTGGACCAAGCAGGTGAATAAAGCGGAAGCTACCTTCCTTGGTGGTGTCACCATAAGAAAGCCTGACATTCTTGAGTTTTTGGAAATAGAGTGGGTCATTGGTGGTGTACGGAACCGTATCATCATAGGTGTTGCTCTGCGTGGTATCCGCACGCTTAATCATGGCATTGTTAACGTCATCTGTATAGAACCAGAAGAAGGGCTTGAAGGGCCATGGTAAATCACGGAACAAAGCACACTCATAAATAGCCTTGAGGGTCCCCTTCACATTGAGTTTAGGAGCATTGCTCGCAGCCTCGTCATTGGGCAAGAAGTTCATAGCACGCTTGCTGACTTGCTCCACCTGAGGACTCACGTTCTCAGAATAAATACCAATATCGTATCCAGCCTTGGTAAGATCACCCATAAAGTCAGTATAGTCCCACCTATCCCATGCCATCTTGTCAAAGTTAGCATCATGATTAGGCTGATAGCTTGTAAGTATTGCAGGTACAGCATCACGCGTAGGCGTAATAACAGAGGTAACGTTTTGGAACCAGGTAAAGCCTGTCATTTCCTTGAGCAGGTCTGGATTAGATTTGGTAAGCGGAATTAAATCCATGGGCGTATCGTACATATCAAGTACGAAGATAACCGTATTCTTCTTTGGAGAGACGGTAAACATGCCCTTCTCGGTAACCGTGTACTCTTCTTGAGGGGCATCTGAATTGCTCAGGTGACTCTTTGCAAATATGCTACCCACGCCTACAAGCTGCACCAAGATTAATGCTAACGAAACAATGCTTACAATCTTACGGGACAGATTGCGATTAAGCTGTGAGAGGGTAAAGGGCGCGATAAAAATAAGTGCCCAAACTACAAAAGTAAAGCAAGAAATCTTAGTGTAGTCAGACCAAGCAATGGTCGCACCGGTAGAGGTTGGCAGGCCAATGTTGAGGAAGAGAACCTGGATATAGCAGGCTAAGGTAAAGCCAAAGACCAGCATAAGACCCAGGTTAAAGACACGCTTGCGCAGCAGCGTTAAAACCGCTGTAGATACCGCAGCTACGAGCAGTGCTGGGAGAATAAAGACCCACCATACCTGAGAGATACCAAAAACCAAACTTGCCGAATTACCAGCAATAATCTCGTAAGGTGCCACAATAAGCAGGGTAAATGCAAAGAATAGCGAAACGCACAGTGCAGCCAGCAAGCGGGTTGTCCACTTGATGGACTCGCCCTCATTATGAGACCCCAAGCTGGTGTTTTGTGCAATCACACTCGATGCAAGTGCTTGCTTTGCAACAGCATCAACAGATGCTTTTTGATCGGGCGTAATGGTTGAGACCTGAGCCTCTACCTCACGCCTTTCTTCAATGTGTAAAAGCTTAAGAATAACCTTGCGAGAACGCCTAAAGGCAATACCAGCAACAGCGGATAGCGCTACCGCTACACCAGCCAATGCTTGAATGGTGTAAGTCATAACTGAAGGATCAACATAGGCCCAAGCTGGCGTAGGTACAGCAAGAGCCCAAATGAGCAGCAAACTTGCAGCAAATACTACATCACAGACAAGAAGGGCACGTTTCAGATGCCTCACGTGCTTGTTATTAGTTTGCATTACTTATCCCCCTGCTTTGCCTTTTGGTGAGCAAGTACCTCATCGAGGATGAACTTACCTGCTGCCTCGCCACCATGACCCAAATTGCTAATCATGTTGCTGCGAATGTCTTCAATCTGAGAGGCCCAGGTCTGGGGATTTTTTACCATGTCGTCGATGGTCTCGCATAGCCCGCTCAGGTTCTTGGGATCCACCGAACGACCAATCTCATTGCGAATGCTGATGTCAGAGGGAGTCCACTCAGTAATCTGCTTCCAATCAGGATTTAATTCCTTCATGGTTGTATCCACAAACAAGCAGGGCTTAAGCGTAGTGAAGGAGAACTCGGCAGAAATAGAAGACCAGTCGGTAATCAAAATATCAGCTTCCAAGATAGAGCTATGACCAGAGAAGTCACATTCAAAGGTCAGCTCTTCTGCAGGAGTGGAAGCATAGCGCTCCATCAATGCATCCAATTTGGACTTATAGCGCTTAATGTACTCTGGGTGAGGACGCAGCGTAATGTGATATCCATGACCCAGCAGGTTATCAAGCAGGTCATTGATGCAAGAATCCAAGATGTTGTCATAGTTCCACGTAGGAGCAATCAAAATCTCGGGACGCTCATGAACGGTCTTTTCCATGGCAGCATAGTCTGCAATTTCACGATCGAGAAGATCGTAGCCGACCAGCGGCAATTTCTTTTCACGCGTGCCATAGAACTTCTCGACAGCACGGGCATCCTTTTGCTGATGAGGACCAACGCACAACACGCCATCATAGTTGGTGTATTCACCGCGTGTAGAGGTTACCGTCATAGATGTCATGTGATGGCACATGTACAGATACTCGGTATCCTTGCTTACATAGGAACGCTTGATATAGTAGTTATCCAAATCACCCAAAGAAGTAACTACGACGTCCGCATCCATCTTCATCATAAGCGTGATCAGACGACGCTGTCCCAAATAATAAGGAAGAATGCGAGGCTCAGACTTTGCAAGATCAAAGATCTGATCGTTAGGGTCACTGGTTACATAGTGAATACGAATGTCGGAATGAGAGAGCAGCCACTCGATGGCGCCGCGGAAGTACTTGTAAAAGCCGGAGCCCTCGGAGTAAAACACCAAGTGCTTGTTATCAATCTTAAAGAAACGCTTGTAGTCTGCACGCTCACGAGCTGCGTGAGGGTCACGCTGCCACCATTTATGCTCAGACTTAGTAGCATTAACCATGGCCTCGTAAGAAGAACGAGTTTGCTCAAGGCGCTCATAGTCAATGGACTTTGCAGGTGGAATGATAACATTGCACAGAAGCTGTACCACAATAGAAAGCAAGTTGGAGCATACCCAGTAAAAAGCCATGCCACAGGCAACATAAAATGCCAGGAACAGTGAAAGTGCAATGGAAAGGCCGTTAGTGGTGTTTTTCTCGGCCGTAGACTGTTCACGCTGGAGCGGGTTGATGACATTAGAGGCAAAGCCCATAGCTACCGCAGAAAGCGTAGCTGCAACAACCATGATAAGGGAGGCACCGCCATTGACAGCGGGGACCAAGCCCAAAAACTCTGTGCCAGCAGCTCCACTCTCTGTAATAGCATGAATAACGTCCACCAAGGCAAATAGGATAAAGATCTGCACCGCCAGAGGGATTAAGCTCAGTAGTGGGTGATAGTGATGCTTCTTATACAGTTCACTTTGCATCTCACCGATGGTTTCCTTATCGCCAAAGTACTTTTCCTTGAGCTGGAAAAGGTCTGGCATAACTTGAACCATAACGATGGAATTCTTCTGACACCACAAAGAGAGTGGCATGAGTACAATCTTTGAAACGAGGGTAAATACAAAGATTGCTACCCAATAGCTTCCGGTTAAACCATGTGCCCAATCGACAATGGCAAGGAAGAGGTTAGTTAATGGCTGCAGCATGAAATAATCCTTAAATAATTTTGTTTTACTATGCCGCGCAGTATTCTAACACCATTCTCTTATGAACCTAAATGTCAGCCAGGTCTTACTCTTCTTTTTTACGTGAACTGACTAAAAATTCCCCCCAATCGGGCGTTGCAGATAAGACTGTTCCCACAATAATGACTATGCAGCACACAATTTCAAGAGTGCTGGGGATTACGTGAAGTATGAGGGCGCTGATCAAAACTGCCCAAGCAGAATAAGAAATGTTAAGAGCCATACCGCGTGCAGCACCAATGCTGTCAATGGCCTTGTAGTAGAACAGATACGATCCAACACCAGCTAAGGCAGCAAGGGCAACAACGGCATTTTCTGGTGTAAAAGCAAGCTGTGTAAAGGATCCCAGAGAGCCTGAAAGCGGCATAACCACTGCTACATAGGCAAGTGCAGAGGTTGTCTCGCGAATTTGTAAGGCGGTCTCATTATCTACCGCTTCTCCACTCATGCCCCAAGCGAGAATAACTGCCTCGGATCCCCAGCCAGCTACGCAAAGCAAGGCACCAAAAATACCAGCCAAAGGATTGTCCATGGTACCACCAGTTGTGGAAGACCAACCAATGCACACGATGGCAAACAGAGCCAACAGCAGCATGCCTACCTGCTTGACTTGCATAAGCTCCTTGAGAACAAGCACGGCAAGCAAGGTTCCCACCGCGGGATAAAACGCAGAAATTGCAGCGGTATAACCAGGACCGATGTGCTCAATAGCAGCAAGATACCCACTCATGCCAATGGGACCACCAAGCAGTGCGGCAAGCATAATAACTTGCCCATTGCGCGTTTTAATGGCCGCAAGGGTATCACTCAAACGGCCGCGAGCTCCCATCCACACCAACAAAATAAGCGCTGCAAAAATATCATGCATGCAAGCAGATACAAACGAAGCATGAGCATTTCCTACATACAGCCCCATGCCCAGGGCAATACCAAGCACAACCGTATCAATGCCCCACAGTATGCCACTCAACAACCCGTACTTCATAATGCTTCTCCCCTGCCTTATTTCTGCTCGGTTTCGTACCAGTCCAGGACCTTGCCGATATAATCAGTTGCGGCGCGATAGTAAATAAAGAGCCACTCACCTACGTTGTCGCCCTCTGCCTCTTTGGCCAAAGACCACAAATACCAGCACCAACCAGCAAAGACGACATATGACCAAAAGTGACGGCGCTCTTCAAACGTAGCGGGACGACCAAAATAGTAATCAAGTGCCTGATCAGCGCGTTGTTCACTCAGCTCGCTACATACCACAAAGGTACCAAAATCATTGGCCACATCGGACATGCCAGCGTATTCCCAGTCAATAAGGCTCATCTGACCGTTTGCCTCTACCAAGAAATTCAAGGGGAAGAAGTCATTGTGGCAAACACAGGTGGGGTACCCGTCAGCAGTTGCATGCGCCTTAAGACGGGTGACCTTATCACGCAGCTCATAATAGCCAGGAACCTCAATGGGGCCATGCTCTAATAAAAGCTGCTCATATGCCAAACTTTCTTCATAGAAGTCAAAATGACGCTCCAGTTGTACCTCGGAATCATGAAGCAGGCGGCACATCTCCATAGTGCGCTTGAGCTGGGCATCATTATTGGTATCCAGCGATTGAGCCTGAGGGATAAAACGTGAAAGCTTCCAGCCACGCTTTTCATCCTCATAGATAAACGTACTGTCCAAACCAAGCTCACGTGCAAGCCTTAAACCCGCCGCCTCACTGGCACGGCTAATCATTTTTTCTGTACCAACGCCGGGATGACGGTAAACATATTCTTTCTTTTGCTCACCTTCGCCCACCGAGAAATGGCAGGAAAGGTTGGTAAGTCCCTGCTTAAGTGGCCAAAACTCATGAATGTCGGTCTTTTGACAGCCGAGAATTTCTACGATATTGTCAAAAATCTCTGAATCGACGTTCTCCATAAAGTACTGATCAAAATTGCGCAGCTCATCCAGCGAATCAAACTCATTAATGATACCCTCTTCATAAGGACGAGCAACCATAGCAAGCTCGGAAATATGATCTACGTAAATCTCTTCCCAGAGCTTATCGGCAGTCTCTGGCTTGTCATACACCGCTTCCAAAATTTGCCTATAGCGCTCGGAAAATGCCTTGTCAAAATAGACATGGCCCAACATAACATACGAATCAGCGCCGCCTACACTAACCTGCGTAATGCGATTGTTTGCACCGGTAGTAATGCACCATTCCTGAGTTGGCCCCTCGACCTTGGTGCAGGCATAATACGCTTCGTATACATAGGGTTCAAAAGGATTGATTGTAAAGTAATCATCCGAGGAACAGACATAGGTATTGGAAAGCCTCTCGCGCACCAACCACAGTGTGCTGTTGTTGTTTCTGGCGGCATAGTCATGATTGACCACAATGCGTACCTTGTACTTGCTGCGCAGATACAAGAAGTACTCCTTTTTATACCCCACCACAACGGTGATATCAGAAATACCGGCTTCAAGCAACTGCTCAATCTGACGCTCAATAAGAATTTCACCACGTACGCGGAGCAAGCCCTTAGGACGCTCGTAGGAAATGGGTGCAAAGCGAGAAGACAGTCCTGCTGCCATAATGATTGCATTGTGTACCTTGTACGGTTCAAGCGCATCAACGCCGCTTTGTGTAAGTATGCCATCTGCTATATATCCCGTAGCTTCGCAGCTTTTAAGTGCCGCATTCACAGAACCGAGAGAAAGCCCTGTTAGCTGGCTGAGTGTGCGCTGACTGGGTGTTTTGTCAGCTGATTTGAGCTCGCGTAAAACCAGAAACTCATTCTTTGTGATAGCCATAGTCGCTCCAAATACCGTGCTCTACCGTCATGTATCGTTATGTACTGTTGTGTGCCGTTGTGTGCTTCATCTACCTGATGTTCAACTTTAACGACTAATTGATTGTAACTGAACGTTCAATTATTTTCATCTTAAAAATATTTTGAACACAAACAAACACAAAGGGGAGACAGATCTGTCTCCCCTCTATCTGCAAGTTAAATTTTAGGTATGAGATTATTCGTTTAGAGTAACACGCCGCTGCGAGAAACTCTCGTCATCACAAGAAGCCTAAAGCACAGCTTATGCACTAGTCGTCACAAGAAACGAGCTCGATCTCAAAAATGAGCGCCTTACCTGCGAGCTCATGATTTGCATCCACATAAACCTCGTCATCGGTAAGCTGTGTAATAACCGCAGGGATAGGTATGCCGCCAGGGCCAGATAAAGAAACATGATCACCCTCACGCAGCTGCTCAACCTGAGGAATGTTGCCCTTAGGAAAGGCAATCACCAGATCCTCATTGCGCTCTCCATATGCCTCAGAGGGCTGGAGCAAAACTTTTTTCTTTTCTCCTACCTGCATATCCTCGACAGCTTTATCAAAACCAGCAATCATCTGACCAGCGCCGCAGGTAAACTGCAGGGTTTGGCCGCGATCATAGGAACTATCAAACTGAGTGCCGTCCTCAAGCGTGCCGCGATAATGCACAGAAAGTTTTTTGCCCTTGTTAGACATGTATTCTCCCTACAATAGAGTGTATAGCTGTATATATGGCTGCGTATCAAGCCCCTGTAAAGGTACCCTAAGCAACCATAGTCTTTCCCACGCCGCGCAATAAATCATCAAGTTCTGCGCGAAGCACAAAGTTTCCTGCGTCTACCCTACAGGGCAGTTCCATGCACATGGTCTCGCCGCTGGTCATCTCCATGCGAATTTCTACTCGATCAAAACCAGCATACTTGCAGATAATTGCCTTGATTCTTTCCATAAGCTGCCGAGAAAAACTGCTAGAAGGCAGCAAAATCTCTAACGACTTGGGCTGATTGCTTTTCTCGTCCAGCTGGAGTGCCTCAATTTCAGAAGCAATAATCTGTACACCACGATCACCACGCTCAAGCTTGCCGTTGATCCGAACAAACGCCTCGCCTGCTGTTTCTCCGGTTTGCTCGTTAACTGCAGGCATGAGGGCGGCACCAGACTTTTTATACAGCTTAGGAAAGACCACAACAGGAACTTCCCCTTCCATATCCTCCACCGTAATCACAGCCATGGGATCACCTTTTTTGGTGGACTTACGCTGCAAACTGGAAACCATACCTGCAATCCAAATAGTTTTGCCATCAGGAATGAGGTAGCGCGTGGTTGTTCCGCCGGTTTCGTAGTCCTCTACATCCTGCGCGGACTCAATAGCATCAAGCGTGTAGTCACGTGCTTTGGACAAAGCATATTCATACGGTGCCAGAGGATGATCGGAAACATAAATGCCCAAAACATCTTTTTCAAGTGCCAGCTTCATCAAACGATCCCACTCAATGCCATCGGGCTTTGGCACCTCTGAGGTAAACCCTTCGGTCTGCGCAAACATATCAAACATAGAAACCTGACCGGAGGCACGGTCCTTTTGGTGGCGCGTTGCTGCATCAATGATATTCTCAGAGTTGTTCTTATCGATAAAAGACATGCACTGCATGCGCGTATACCCGGTGGAGTCAAAAGCTCCTGCCTTTACCAGGGCTTCTACAACGCGGCGATTTGCTTGGCTTGCATCTACCCTATCGACAAAATCATGGATGTTCTTAAATGGACCGTTGGCTTGACGCTCTGCAATGATGCAATCTGCAGCACCATCACCTACACCGCGGATGCCGGCAAAGCCAAAGCGAATACCTCCCTCAACAGCGGTAAACTCACGACCTGATTCATTGATGTCTGGAGGCAGGATCTGAATACCTTCGCGGCGGCAAGAATTAACATAATGCACAATCTTGTCGGTCTTGCCCATATACGAAGTAAGAACGGAAGCCATGTACTCAAGGGGGAAATGCGCCTTGATCCACGCGGTTTGCATAACCAAAATGGCATAACCGGCGGAGTGGGACTTATTAAACGCATAGGATGCAAACTCAAGGACATCGTCCCAGATCTTTTGTGCGGTTGCTCGTTCATAGCCGTTGTCCAAAGCACCGTTCATCCAGTGGTCATAGGTGGTCTCATCCTTGCCGTTATCCCAATGGAACACCGTGCTGGTAAGCAACTTGATTTTCTTTTTTGCCACCGGCTTACGAATACGAGAATCAGATTCACCAGCGCTAAAGTTGGACATCTTAACAGAGATCTGCATGACCTGCTCTTGGTACACAATGGTGCCATAGGTCTCATTAAGAATTTCTCCCAACCTGTCATCGTAAAAGACAACGGGTTCTTTGCCATTCATGCGGTTGATATAGCTGGTAACCATACCTGCACCCAAGGGACCTGGGCGATACAGGGCGATAAGAGCAACGATCTGGCTATACTTTTTGGGCTGCATGTTCTTAATGGTTGCCGTCATACCCGCGGACTCAACTTGGAAAATACCAGCCGTATGACCGGAGCCCAGCAGTTCATAAATTTTAGGATCAGAAAAATCGATCTTATCGACATCAATATCTACACTGGTAGCGCCTGGCTTGAGCGTATCTTGCACCGCCTGAGACATCTTTTGAATATCTGCAGCCGTGGGATACGCTGCCTTAATATTGCGCAAGGCCTTATTGATAACCGTAAGGGTACGTAAGCCCAAAAAGTCCATCTTGAGCAGGCCCATATCTGCTACCGAATGGCCCTCATACTGAGTAATGGTAACGTCACCCTTGGTATCCAACTTGGTGGGCACATGGTCCGTTACCGGCGTAGGAGCAATGAGCGTAGCACAGGCATGAACACCCTCACCACGAGTAAGACCTTCTATGGAAAGAGCTGCGTCAATAACCGCACGCGCCTCGGCATCCTCATTGTAGACTTGCTCAAAGTCTGGCGAGAATTGCTCGGGGTGTTTTTCACTCCTATGCAAGGCATAAGAAAGTTCAAGTTTAGGATCACTGGATAGCATTTTGGACAAACGCTGAGCTGCGTAGACGGGCTGTCCCAACACACGCGCTGCATCGTTAATGGCCTGCTTAGCCTTGATGGTTGAGTAGGTGATTACCTTACAAACGTGATCTTCTCCATAGACCTCACGCACATGAGCCAAAACATCCTGTAGGTGCTCGTCCTCAAAGTCCATATCAATATCGGGCATCTCGGAGCGCTCGGGCGACAAAAAGCGCTCGAACATCAGACCGTTTTCCAAAGGATCAAAGGTTGTGATGTTCATAGCGTACGCAACAATAGCACCGGCAGCAGAACCACGACCTGGACCTACACCAATACCCTGATCCTTAGCCCATTGCACGTAGTCTTGAACGATAAGAAAGTAATTAGCAAAGCCCTTATCGCAAATGACCTTGTACTCGTATTCAAAACGCTCTTGTACGTTGATACCATTGATCACAACATCGCGCCAATTTTGACCATAGCGAATGGCAAGGCCCTTCTCGCACTCCTCGCGAAAACGGGCTTCTGCGGTTTCTCCCTCGCGCAAACCAGGGTACTGAGGAAGATACATGCTGGACCAGTCCAGCTCATACTTACACTTTTGAGCAACCTCAAGTGTATTGTCGAGCGCCTGAGGACACCAATCAAAAATGGAGCGCATCTCTGCTTCTGTTTTCATGTAAAACTCGGTGCCATCCATCTTTTTACGATTGGTATCATCAATACGAGAAGCGGTACCGATACAGCTCACGATATCCTGCACATCTGCATCTTCACGCCTGAGGTAATGCACATCGTTTGTGGCAACCACCTTAATGCCTAAACGATCCCCCATCTTTACCAGATGCTCAGAAAGGCTACGGTCACTCCAGCCGTTCCACTCTGGTGGCTGAAGTCCATGGTCTTGGATCTCCAGGTAGAAGTCATCACCAAAAATTTCTTTATAGGTGAGTGCCCACTGCTCTGCCTCTTCAAAATTACCATTGCGTACATTCCAGGGAATAATGCCCTGCACACAAGCGCTCAAGCACACGATACCCTCATGGTAGGTACGCAACATATCCAAGCTCACGCGAGGCTTGTAATACATCATCTCGTGACCAGCAGCTTGGGACATGCACTTAATAAGGTTTACATAGCCTGTCTCATTTTTTGCCAACAAAATAAGGTGAAAACGCTGCTGTTTGGTGCCGCGCGGAATGCACTCATCCTTAATGAAGTACGCCTCACATCCAAAAATAGGTTGAATAAGCAGCTCAGGCTTATTAGCTTTGACCGCCTCAAGATCATGGGTTTGATTCCAAATGGCAACATCTGCCTCCCACTGTGCATGAGCACGGTCATGCGACAGGGCATCTAAGCCATCAGCAGCAGGCTCTTTGAGCTCAAAGCCTTTTTGAAAGCACTCAATATCATGACGCCACTGCACCATATCCGCAGCATTGTCATTGTACTTACGACACTCCAAGTCAAAGTTGGGGATACCAAACATGTAGCCATGATCGGTAAGAGCAAGCGCGGGCATATGCTCGTCTACCGCTTTCTTTACCATTTCTGAAATGCGTGTTGCAGCATCCAAAATAGAAAAGTCAGAGTGGTTATGTAGGTGGACAAATGCCATCCGAGTGACCCCCATACAATCTAGAACATGTGTTTGCTCTTGCATAAGCATAGCTCAAACACAAGCGTTGTGCTTGGTACTACTCTTTGATTCCTGCGGCTTTAGAAAATGTATATCGAACTACCACAGGTTGTCCTTCACCATCGTCACGCTCAACACAGACAAAGGCACACGCAATAGACTCAAAACCCTGGCGTAACAGCACGTCTGCATAGATTTGTGCCTGCAGTTTATGGCTTTCATACAACTGTTCTGCCGTCTTATGGGCATCACCGGTTTTGTAGTCCACCACCAGTGCGCTTTTATCGCCTGGATTGGTGCACAAAAGATCAATCGCACCCTCTATATACTGCCCAAACTCAGACTTACGCTCACAGAAGAAGGGAACCTCGGGCTGCACCTGTGCATAGGACAGCACTTCTGCGCGTATATCCGAATGCTCCCAACGCTGTAGCGCTGCCTGCAAACGCCGTAGCTGCAAACGACTACAGTCCCAGCTTAGCGCAAGACGTTGGATCTGTTCTTGCGAGACAGACGTGTGTGTTTGTGCCATTATCTGCGCAAGCTCATGGAAGGCAGAACCTAAGTTTGTAGCTTTAGGTTGGGTGTCATCAGGGTTATCTTCATGAGCGAACAGAGTTAAGGAGCTGGGGTTTAGTCCCGTATCTTGATCCAGTGTTTCCTGTGAACCCCGTGCGTTTTGGCCCACATCCATACTTGCTGCAAGACCAAACTGCACATATGCATGGGTATCCTGCGGAAGGCTCTCTTGATGGGCGTCCTTCTCGGCAAGCTGAGGTGCAATAGCGGAATAACTATAAATGCCGTCATGTGCACCTGCGCTACGCTGTTGCAGTGGTTTTGTAGCGGCAGCTGTGTACAGCACAAAATCCTGCGAGCTGTCCTGCTGCTTGTCCTGCACAGCATCCGACCCGTCCTCAGACGAACACAGCTCCGCAAGCTTTTGAACAACTCCGCAGTTAGTAGGATCATCTACCACTACAGTCTTGTGGCCCTCTTCATCTTTGCGGACACCCAAACTGACCACGCGTGCACACCCCTGCGCCCCTGCATCGCAATTCAGCTCATGCACACCAGCGGCAAGCTCACGCACATCACCAAATAATAGTGTCCCCACCTGTGCTCCCAGTACAGGAGTAATGCTCTTAGAGCTAAGCATGAGGGGCACATGCAAAATAACAGCTTCTTTGGCACGGGTCAGCGCTACGTATAGCAAGCGGATCTTCTCGGCTGCCTCGGCTGCAGCATCCTGTTCTTCTAAAAACAGGCGTACATCCGCAGCAGAGCAGAACGCGTCCAGCTGCTCGGGCAGCTCATAGTTTGCGGCAGGAGCAGAACCAGACGGTCGCAGACCACAGATAATGGCATTATCCTGATAACTTGCCAACAGGCCACTTGAACTGGGCTTAAACGCGGGGTCATCCAATGCATCTACAACCGCTACCAGAGGAAACTCAAGGCCCTTAGATGCATGAATGGTCATAACGGACACCGCATTGAGCTCGCTGCCCACCAAAGTAGCAGGAGAAATTTTTGAGCGGGCAAGCCAAGTATCAAACATGCTGCAGATCTGACGGGCACCCAAACAATAGGTCTCACACAGCTGTTTAAGATAGCGTACACAGGCCAAGATATTTGCAGCCTTTGCAGTATTGGCAGCACTGGTATGTTCCAGACGTGCCAACCAACCAGAGGCATGAAGGACCTGCTTAACCACCTCATAGAGGGGCTTGGACGGCAGCTGATCCCACGCTTGATTAAGCACCGTCATAGCAGTTTGCAAGCGCGCCGATGGTTTATGCTCAAAAGGCAGAGCATCTGACCAAAGGCCGTATTCCAAAGGTTGCTTACAGGGGGTATTGGTTTGCTCGTCAAGCGTTGTGGCCAAAAGTAAAATATCGTCTGCATCAAGGCCAAACATATCGCTTGTGAGCAGCTCAAACAAACGACTTGAGTTGTATGGGTTGGACAGGGCACTTACCAAATGAGCCACCGTTAACACCTCTGGCGCTGTCGAGAAGCCCGACCCTCCCGTAACCACACTATCTATGCCACGCGCACGCAGAGCCTCTACATATACCGGCGCATATTTAAGCTTGCTCATAAGCAGCGCAACATCACCAGCTTTGACGTGCTTCTCGTTAACAAAGTACGCAATGCGATCTGCCATTTGCTCTGCCGCAGCACGCACTGCGCAGTCTTTATTCACGCCATAGCTGCGCTTGGTCACCTCAGCATAGATGCGCGGCACATCAGCTGCACTCCAGCTGTGATCTTCTTTTCGCTTGGCGACAAGGTCCATGAAGTTGGGCAACATACCCGGCGCTCCGCATACCGTAGCCACAAAACGCAAAATATCATCGTGACTGCGGAAGTTTTCACTCAGCTGTGGCTTGTTTGCCTCAGGCAACTCTTGTGCTCTGCGCAAAAACACATCAACATCAGCACCGCGGAAGCGATAAATAGACTGCTGGGCATCGCCCACCGTTGTAAGATGGCAGGCATCCACACCAGAAAGCAGCTTAATCATCCGTACCTGCTGCTCACTGGTATCCTGGAACTCATCCACCATGACCAATTTAAAGCGATCAGAATACTGTGCAGCCAACTCTGGATGGTCTTGCAGTGCATCTGCTGCCATAGTCAGAAGATCGTCATTATCTAAGGCACTTTGACTTTGCTTAAGAAAGCGATAGTGCTCCCAAACGCGACGTGCCAACGACATAAGAAGCGAGCTGAGCTCTTGTTCATGAGCACTGGTAGCTTCAAACAAAACCTCATCATAAGCAAACTGCACTTCTTTACACAGCGGACTCAATACCTTACCCCGCCAAACCTTGCCATTAGGTCTGTGCAAAGCCGATACCACATCGAACACGGCAGAGGGTGTTTGCAGACAAGAATCTTGTATGACAAATGCATTAAGTGTAGCAATAGCATGACTAAGTGGTTCTGTAAGATCCGAAGATTTTTGTGCATCAAGCGCCGCATCCAACAGCTCTTTATAACAAGCAGAAAGCCCTTGTACTTGCTCGGATGCCACAAAAGGAGCACCTGGGAAACTCACCGCATCAAATCCAACGGGAGAATTGGTCACCTTTTGCATAAGGTCAAAAATCATGCCAGCAACCGACTGCTTAGACTCCTCATTACTCAGAGTCTTAGCTCGTGCACGATGCAACGTAAACAAGGGGGCATACTGAGTGTCTCCCTCAATGAGCCTGAGCACTTCTTCGATTGCGGTATTCATAAGCTGGGTTTGTGCTACCGAATCCAGCATTGTAAACTCAGGATCAATACCCAAAGCAAGCGCATGAGCACGCAAAATACGACCACACATGCCATGAATGGTAGAAATCCATGCCCCATCTACCTCAAGAGCGGCCTGAGTCAGTCCTTCCTTTTTGAGGGTGGTACGTACGCGCTCTTTGATTTCCTCTGCCGCCGCGTGCGTAAAAGTAATAACCAGTAACTGATCAATAGAATCTAAATACGGTTTACCGTCCTTACCCGAACCAGGCATAAGGGCCCACGCTACACGCTGGGTAAGCGTAAACGTTTTACCCGAACCCGCACCAGCTGCAACAAACAAGGTTTTATCGAGGGTCGTAACGGTTTTCTTTTGTCCCTCCATGAAGGTTGAGAAGTCCATTAGGCACGCCTCTTTTCACAGTTGGTGACAGGGCAGTAATTACAGGCATGGGCATCCAGAGGATTTGCTTCGATATGACCAGCCTTGAGCAGCTCAATATACTCAGCAATGCGCTGCTCGCAAGCATCAAGATATGCATAAAAATCTTCTATGGTCTGCCCGGCACAAACGCTCTTAAAGCGATCCGACCATTGCTGACCCCATATCCGCTCGACAAACGAGGCGGGCATGGCACCGGACAGATCATAGGGACGCTTGATGCCAAGATATACCGCGCCAACCGAGGTGAGATTTTGCTCAGCCAAATACTTGCGAACTACCTGCGCATATATCAGTGACTGCACATGGCGAGGCAACACCGTAGGATCAAACTCATCATCTTTATTGAAGAGCTTGTACTCACCACCTATGGCGCTTCTATACTTATAGTCAATGATGAGTGCATGGCCCGCCTCGTCCACATCAATGCGGTCGATGCTACCAATAAAGTTGACTCCCGCATACGTTACAGGAACCCCCTGCTTTCCGCCAAAACGCAATTCAAAATAGCGCGGCTCAAACCCAAGCAGCTTGTCCTTTTGAAAGGACAAGGACTCCAGCAAGTCTTCCTTAAAATACCGCAGCTCTTCTTTTTGAGAAGCCACATGAGGAATAAGTGCTTGATCACTGAGCTTCTCGGCACGCTGGAGCTGATGTACATAGTGAGCATCAAACTCAGTCGATAAAAGCTCGCGTGCATGCTCGATGGTCTGATCCGTAATGCGCGAACCAACAATGCGCTCCCGTGGATCTGTAAAGGCGACCTCGCTCATATCACCAAAGGGAGCAACGCCAGCAGCCTCACGCAGTAAAGCACGATGGGTAACCTCAAGCACCCGATGAGCAAATGAACCTTTTTCCAAGTTAGAGAAACCCGCATCTATGCTACTTAAGCCAAGACGGCGCAAGCTGAACCACTTATACGGACATTCCAAATAGGACTCAATCTGCGAGGCAGAAAGAACAAGCTCCTCACCCGGCAGTGCCCCTCTACGAGAAGCAACAACCAAAGGAGTGAGCTTAGCACTTACCTTACCCGCTGGTAAGGGCGCGCACGACTGACCTTTTACATCACGCTTACTTGCAGCAGAAATATTTTGTGTAATGTTGTCCTCACCTGCTGAGTAAATAGGAAAAGGCACAATATTTTTGTTGGACGGCTTATCCGAATCACAGCCATATTCCTGCATAAATTCAGACAACATAACCGCTGGGAAAGTGGGTTTTGCATCCTCATCCGTCAACGAACGCTCAAGTAATACAGCAACGGTGGGCGCCTCAAGCGCACGCAAAAATTGCATACGAACGGATGCCAAATCCCTCGTAGGACGATACAGCTGCAAGGCATCTTCCAGCTGCATGAGCGCTCCATCATCAACCACAATACGCATTTCTGCAGTGGTCATACCGGTGTAGATAAGTGCTTCTATACTACGCGGCTCCAATAAGGCAGCCTCCTGCGAAGACATAAGGCGCACGCAAGCAGCTGTAGACTCACCTTTGTGGGAGGAGCTAGCAGACGCACCACTTTGATCAGTAGCAAGCACGCCGCTTTGCTCGGTGGCAGGCACGCCGCCTTGCTCGACAGCAGGCTCTTTATCGCAATCCGTCTCCTGGCTTGTAAAAGCCATGGTTTTGGTAACAAAGTTCCCGCGTTCCATAAGGACTTTAAGGAGCGCAACAACGTTTTGCAAATATGCACCCAGCGATTGGGTTTTTTGCGGATACAGAGCGGTAATTTGGCGCAGTATTGCTGCAATATTTGACATCAGAGCAATCTGGTCTTGCAGCTGTGCTGATGGAGCAGCTTTATGTTGCGCCTCAAGTGCCAAACAGATTTTGTGAGCCGCAGCAGCAATCTTGCCATGCTGTAAATCACGGGTTGCCTGAGCTACCCGCGCAGAGGTAAGCGAGGTTTTACCTAAGTCTGCAAGCACCTTGGTAGGAGTAAGAATACGATTACCACGCCACCTACGATCCAGTTGCCAGATTTGTTTGGTATCGGTTCCTGCGCTATCGGAGAGTAAAAAATCTATAAGCGGAGCGGGAGGCCACCAGTCCATGGATCCCAGCGTACGCTCTTCTCCCCACGGACCTTCTGACGGCGCAGGCCATGTCTCTTCAAGCTCAAGTAAACGCGCGACACAAGAAACAAAGTTAAAAAACCCAACGCCAGTAACCGTAGAAAACAGAGGTGTAGCTACAGCAGCCTGTACCTGTATCCCCTGCTGAGCCAGCTTAGGCATCAACTGATTCCATGCTTCATTTGTCTTGTTAGTACATACCACAATATTGCGCACACCACGAGACACCAACTGTGTCACCTGTGAAGCAACAAGCTCCCACTGCGCAGAAGGACCGGCTGCATGCAGCAGCTCTACGGCTATATCACTGCGCGCAGGCTGAGTATCCAGCTGCCTTTCATAGCTTACAACCACAACCTCATGCAAGTTGCCCAAGCCTTCAATCAACTTTTCTTGAGCTGCCGAGAAAGACAAGAAGCCTGCAAACACCACAGATGGCATGGATTGATTGGCTGGCAACAACTGTCCCAAACGAACATATACCTCACATGGCTCAATAAACTGATGCTGGGCAATCACCTGCTTGTAGAGCGCAAGGCAGCCTAACATGTCCAACTCACCAGCGCTATAAGAACCTTGTGAGCTGCGGGCACTGACGGGTAGTTGTTCTGGTAGAAGCTGACCATCCTTATTAGGAACTGCAAAAAGTCCATCTTGAGCCAGCTGGGCAAGCATACGCAAGCTACCCTCACCAGTATGCAAACAGCTTTCTTCATGCTGGTTGGTATAGGTATCCAAAGCACTGCGAGCCAGTATTACGCGAGAAACTGGATCAATGCAGCGCTCGCCCGAACCATACAAACGCCACTGTTCTTCCACCCAGATAGGCGGGGTGCTCACCGTTGCCCCAAGCGTAAGCCCCTCATGAGTGGCAAGTGCTTTTTGTACCTCGAGCACCTTTTCATAGCTTGGTACTAACAACACGGCGCGACCACAGCGCTCAAGAGAAGCACGCAGCTGATCCAAGACAGGCTGAGATAACAGCGCAGTGGTTTGTATAGAGATGTAAGTCACAGCCATAGCAATCCCGTTCCGGAGATGTATACAACCCTATGGTAGCGGGTTGCTCAGACACTATTTGTCAGAAACCTCGCAACGAGACACGCCAATCTCAAAAGGAAAGGTCCCAGCTTTATTAAATGCCGAGATAAACATCCTAATTGCATTAGAGGGTGTAGTACCAATTTGTTCTGTAGCAGCAAAAAATTTGTCCTTCTCCGATGGAAGAATTTTGGCTACTACGGGTGTCATCTTATCTTGCATGTGCGACTCTACTTTGTTTTTAGTATGACTTAGTATAATTTAGTTATACCCTCTGTGTTAAATAATAACACGACCAGTCGTACAAATGGCCGTGTTATTTCATTTTCTTATTTTATTTTTTAAAAATCGGCATTACCAACCGTACGAGGATGCGGCAACACATCGCGAATGTTATCAACGCCGGTCAGATACATGACAAGGCGTTCAAATCCCAAACCAAACCCCGCATGACGACAGCTGCCATACCTGCGCAGATCACAGTAGTAACGATACTCCTCTGGATCCATATTCAAATCACGAATACGCTGCTCAAGCACCTCAAGACGCTCTTCACGCTGAGAGCCACCAATGATCTCACCAATACCAGGGACCAGGCAATCCGCGGCAGCTACCGTTTTGCCATCATCGTTCAAGCGCATATAAAACGCTTTAATAGCTGCAGGGTAGTCGGTTACAAAGGTGGGCTTACCAAAGTGCTTCTCGGTCAAGAAACGCTCGTGCTCGGTCTGGAGATCCACGCCCCAAGAAACGGGATATTCAAAGTGTTGACCATCCTGCACGGCCTTCTCGAGAATCTGAATGGCCTCGGTATAGCTCACACGTGCAAAGTCAGAAGTGGCCACATGCTTTAAGCGCTCCAGCAAACCCTTATCAACAAACTTGGTAAGCATGTCGAGCTCATCCGGACATGTGGTCATAACAGAAGAAATAACATACTTGAGCAGCTCTTCTGCGCATACCATATCATCATTGAGATCAGCAAAGGCCATCTCTGGCTCCACCATCCAAAACTCCGCAGCATGTCGGCGGGTATTGGAGTCCTCTGCGCGAAACGTGGGACCAAAGGTATAGACATCACCAAAGCTCAGGGCAAAGTTTTCTGCCTGCAGTTGACCAGAAACCGTAAGGTTGGTAGCTTTGCCAAAGAAATCCTGAGACCAATCCACACTACCGTCTTCAAGCCTGGGAGGATTGCTTACGTCAAGCGTGGTTACGCGAAACATTTCTCCCGCACCCTCGGCGTCAGACGCAGTAATGATGGGCGTATGCACATACACAAAGCCGCGCGTTTGAAAAAACTCATGGATGGCAAAGGCAGCTACAGAACGAACGCGAAATACGGCACGAAACAGATTGGTACGGCTCCGTAAATGCTGCTGCGTACGTAAAAACTCTCGAGAAGCGCGCTTCTTTTGCATGGGATAATCAGGGCTTGACTCCCCCTTCACCTCAATCGAAAGCGCCTGTAGCTCAAACGGCTGGGGACGATCAGGGGTTAGCTCAAGCTTACCCACCACAATCAGTGCGGCACCCACATTCTGAGCTGCAATCTGATCATAACAAGCAAGCTGGTCACGGTTCATAACCACCTGCAGATCCTTAAAGCAGCTTCCGTCATTAAGCGTGACAAAGCCAAAATTTTTCATGTCACGTACAGAGCGAATCCAACCTGCACAGGTTACTTCAACGCCACTAAATGCCTCAGGCGTTGCATATAAAGAAGCAATTCTTGTACGATCCAAAAGGGACCTCCTTATAGCAGCTCTCCATTACGGTGTTTCCTCTCGTTACAATACCACGCAACGAGTGTACTTATAGGTGCTCATACAACCAACGGGGATGAATGGTTTTCTCGTTCAGATGAAGCTCGTCCAAGTCACTAAAGTCAGGCTCCAGAACTTCTTGTGCACTAAACTGACCATCCTCGTAGCTGTAGTGAATAATGGACGCATTGCCTGGCATGGCTATAGCGGCCTTGTCCGAACCATCAGGTAGTGCCAGCTTGATCTTACTGTTGGCGAGAAACGCATCGTAAAAAGCCAATGAGGACGACCCGTGACTGACCGCCAACACGTTTTGATGATCAGGCTTGTCCATAATACGTGTAAGCGCAGTTACCATACGCCTGGTTACCTGATAGGTGGACTCGCCACCATACTGCACAAGTGCAGCGCCAAAAGGCACCGGTGGAGCCAGCCTGGTGCTTTCTCCCTCAAGTAAGCCAAACCCATACTCACGCAGCTCATCCAAACGCTCAAAAGGCAGGTTATTGCGGGTAGCAAGCATAAGCGTTTGGGCTGTACGACTAGAAGTAGAACAATAGGCATGATCAAACTGAATGCCACGCTCATCCAGCATATCTGCAACGCGCTTTGCCTGTGCTTCTCCATAGGGAGACAGCGGAGAGTCGCACCAGCCTTGAATCTTTTTGCGCTCATTAAATACGGTCACTGCATGACGCATCAGATACAGATGTTTTGTCATCAAACTCCTTCCAGAGTTGCTTGCGCTCTTGTGCGCTCACCACTTCAAACATCCCTGTTTGTTTTTGTGCAGCTTGTGCCAGATCATGCACCTGCTGTGGCGCTTGCAAAAGCATATCCTTTTGTGAGCGCGTCAAATGTTTTATACGCCATTCAAGCCATGAGGCCGCCGCTTTATCCTGTGTTTTCCACAGACCTTCCAGAGCAATGGGCTTATGAGAGCGCGTATACTTTGCTCCCTTAGAACCACCGCTCACATGCTCTGCTATACGTCGAGCTACATCCACCGTTATGCCCGTGTATAAACTATTGTCCTCACAGCGCAGCATGTATATGAAATAGCTCATTACAGCGCGCTACCCTATTCAGATTCAGAAAGACTTTTAACCAAAAGCTGATTAAAGAGTTTGGGGTTACCGCTACCCTTGCTGGCCTTCATGCACTGACCAACCAAAAACCCAACCACCTTGGTATTGCCCTCCCGATACTGCTGCACCTGAGCGGTACAGCGACTCAGCACCTCATCAACCACGCTCTGAAGCTGGACCACATCGGTGGTTTGACGCATGCCTCGCTCATCCACTACCTTAGCAGGATCATCAGCGGTGCCGTTGATAATGTCCAGCACCTCTCGTGCTTGAGCAAAGCTAATGGCATCGCTAAAAAGAAGCTCAGCTAGGGTAGCAAGCTGTTGAGGACTGTGCACCTCATGACCAGGCAACAAATTTACCAGCACGTTAGCCACCGTAGAGACAACCGGAGCAGCCACCAGTGCCACGCAGTTCTCAAACAATGATGCCGTGGCAGGATCTGCTGCAATCTGCGCTGCATCTGTCTGTTTAAGAGCATACTGCGTCATATACCTCGTGCGCTTTTGCCGGGGCAGCTCTGGGATGCGCGCAGCACAAGCGGCGATAAAGTCATCGGACAGGTCAAACGGTGCCAAATCTGGATCAGGGAACAGACGGTAGTCATCTGCGGTTTCCTTCACGCGCATGACAACCGTACGTTTGTGCACGGGTTCCCAATGGCGCGTCTCCTGATAAATGCAGCCTCCTTCTTCCAGCACTTCCGCCTGCCGACAAATCTCGTACTCCAGGGCATCGTGCAAGCTCTTAAAGGAGTTGATGTTTTTCATCTCTGTCTTGGTACCAAGCTCGGTAGTGCCACGGCGACGCAAGCTAATGTTGCCATCGCAGCGCATAGAGCCCTTCTCAAGAGAGCAATCAGAGATGCCCAGTGTACGGAAGGTCTGCTGGAGTGTTTCCATAAACAGGCGCGCCTCTTCGGGCGTACGCAAATCAGGCTCGGTAACCAGCTCAATAAGGGGGGTACCACAGCGGTTGTAATCAATCAAAGACCGGGTTGCAGCTGTAATGCGCCCCTCTGCGCCACCCACATGCACCATCTTTGCAGCATCCTCTTCCATATGGATACGCAAAATACGGATAGGCACCGTATAGGAGCCATCTGCTGCACGCTCGATGGTTTGACCGGTAGCTGTTGTATCAGCAAAACTAGGGCGCTCAGCAGCGCCTGCGCTGCCTACTTCCAGTCCAAGGTTGCCATGCATGCAAAAAGCCACAGGACCCTGCGTAGTTTGAAAATTCTTAGCCATGTCGGGATAAAAATAATGCTTGCGATAAAACATGGACCGGCGCATGATCTGACACTGCGTTGCAAGACCTGCCATCACTATGCACTCAATGGCCTTTTTATTGGGCACGGGCAATGCGCCGGGCATGCCCAAGCATACCGGACATACATTAGCATTGGGCTTATCGTCATGACTTAAGCGACAATTACAAAACATCTTGGTTTCAAGTGTTGTGAGCTCGGTATGCACTTCCAAGCCAATAACAGCTTCCCAGTCTTGCAACACCTCAGCTAAGCTCTTCATGCAAGCTCACCTCCCCTACCAGCAAAGGCAGGTGCCACGCGCAACGGTACCTTTACTTCTTGCTCCAATGCGCAGGCTATCTGCAAAAGTTGCTGATCCGCAAAAGCAGGACCTTGCAGCTGAACCGATACCGGCAAACCAGTCTGCTCGCCCAGCCCCATTGGCACAGAAATGCCGGCATTACCCACAATATTATTGGAAATAGTAAACAGATCCGAAGCGTACATCTGCGTAGGATCTTCCATCTGGCCAAACGAGAAGGCCGTTGTGGGTGAAGTGGGCAGCAGCAAGGCATCACAGCTGGTAAACGCCTGAGTATAATCCTGTGTAATAAGCGTACGAACCTGCTGAGCAGGATAGTAGTACTTGTTGTAAGCTTCACTGGAAAGCAAATACGCACCAAGCAACTGCCTGCGGCGAGCCTCTTGGCCAAACCCTACTGCACGACTCTGAGAGGTTTGCTCTGCCAACGAGCTGCATCCAGGCTTCGTAAAGCCATAGCGTACGCCATCAAAGCGCGCCAGATTAGAAAAGGCTTCACAGGGTGCTATGACATAATATGCTGCAATAGCGGCATCAATATGAGGTAAATCCACATCTACCAGCACGGCGCCAACGCGCTCAAAAGCATCCATTGCCTGCTGCATGGCCGTACGTACCTCACAAGAAACACCATCCATATCCAGCATGGAGCGCACAATGCCAATTCGCTTGCCTTCAATAGGATTGTGTAGGCTGCGCATAAAATCTACCGGGTATGCTTGATTGGTGGAATCCAACGAATCAACACCTGCACCAACTAAGGCATTCATTGCCAGGGCAACATCTTCTACACTATGACCAAAGGGACCAACCTGATCCAAAGATGAGCCAAAGGCCACAACACCATACCGAGAAACCACACCATAGCTTGGTTTAAATCCCACCACACCGCAAAAAGATGCCGGCTGGCGGATGGATCCACCCGTATCAGAACCCAAGCTCAACGGCACTTCTCCTGCAGCAACGCAAGCAGCAGACCCACCTGAAGAGCCACCGGGAACGCGTGTCACATCCCAGGGATTTGCCGTAGGATGAAAATAGCTGGACTCCGTAGAAGAGCCAAAGGCAAATTCATCCATATTGGTCTTGCCCATAGGGGTAGCCCCTGCATCCAGCATGCGAGAAACACAGGTAGCAGTAAATACACTCTCATAGTTCTCGAGCATTTTTGAGGCACAAGTGGTACGAGTGCCAACCAGATGAAGATTGTCCTTAAAGGCAACAGGAACGCCCGCCAATGCGCCCAGCTGCTTTCCAGCTGCGCGGTTTTTATCGGTAGCTGCTGCAGCCGCAAGTGCTAAATCGGCGGATACCTGCAAAAACGCTTGCACTTCTGCATCACGCTGCTCGATGGCATCAAGGGATGCTTGGACAACCTCGGTGGCAGAAAACTCAGCGTTGGCAACACCCGCAGCAATCTGTGCAGCAGAAAGCTCGTCTATGGTAGCCACTAGCGATCGCTCTCCTCATCACCCAAGATGGAGGGTACGCAAAAAAAGCGCTCACTGGTAACGGATGCGTTAGATAAGGCCGTGTCCACATCAAGCGCGCGGACATCACGGTCCACCTCATCCGCTCCCATTACATTAGATAAGTCTCCAATGGGGTGATAGGTAGGCTCAACCCCCTCAAGCTCATAGTGACAAATGGGATCCAAAAGCCCTATTGCCTCATTGAGATAGTTTGTCATTTGCGCCAACTCATCTTCAGATAACGCTATGCGTGCATAGTCGGCAATGCCGGCCACATCTAGCTGGGAAAGCATCATGCGCAGCTCCTGTGTAACGTCTTTTTTGGAGGTCCAAGTAAAACTCGGCGGGACTCCCATCATACATAATTCATACCATTTTACGGCACTTGGCTGCACAGATGCCGGAGGTATTGTTATGTTGCTGTGAATATACCTTGTGATTCCTAAAATACCCTAAAACTCGTAGGAATAAAGCATATGTATTGAGGAATAATATCCTAGTACTGAAGTAGGTTTTTATTTGCCAGGGTTAACTTTTGCAAACAGATGCATGAGCACTCCAACGCGCAACCATTCCCTACTTCATGTAAGGAGGAGTGCCCATACGGGCGTAAGGAGAACAACAATGACACAATCTCTGCTTCGCGTAAGCGAGCTTGATGCTGGCACGGAGGATAAAACTATCCTTCATGGTATCAATTTAGAAGTGGGCGCTGGTCAAACCCACGTGTTGATGGGTCATAATGGCGCCGGTAAATCTACTCTCGGCCACGTAATTATGGGCGACCCCGCATATCAGGTAAACAGTGGCTCCATCATATTTGATGATCAAGACATCACCGAGCTTTCTTCCGATAAGCGCTCGCTAGCCGGCATTTTCTTGTCTTACCAGGCACCTGTTGAAATTCCTGGCGTACCTCTTAACAGCTATTTGCGCACCATTGTTGATAAGCGCCCCGAGCTCAAAATGAAGTCCAAGCAATTCCGCGCACGGGTTGCCGAGCTTGCGGCTCAACTTGATATGGATCCAGCTAACTTGGACCGTGAACTTAACGTAGGTTTCTCCGGTGGCGAGAAGAAAAAGGTAGAGATGCTGCAACTGTTGCTGCTGCAACCTAAGCTCGCCATTCTCGATGAGACCGACTCTGGCCTGGATGTAGACGCGTTGGGCGTGGTTTCGCGCGGCATTGAGGCCTATCGTGAGTCCTGTAACGGCGCTCTTATCGTCATTACGCATAACACACGCATTCTTGAGCGTCTTGATGTTGATAGGACCCACGTGATGATGCGCGGTCACATGGTTGCCGAGGGTGGCGCAGATCTTATCAATGAGATTGACCGCGAAGGCTTTGAACAGTTTGAGTCCTACTTTACTCAGAAAGACGGCAAGTAATGACAGAGCAAGTAAACGATATTGATCGCAGTCTTTACGACTTTGTTAAGTCCGAAGAAGGCTACGAGCGGTATGCCGATGGACTCACACCAGAAATTGTAGAGTCCATCTCCAAGAAAAAAGATGAACCCGCGTGGATGCTCGATTTACGCATGCATTCACTCGAACTCTATCAAAAAATGAAGATGCCCGCTAACTGGGGCCCTGCAATTGATGGTTTGGATATGGACCACATCTCCACCTATGTTGCGCCCAAAACCAAGCAGGCTACCACCTGGGAAGAGGTGCCAGAAGAAGTACGTGATACCTTTGAGCGTCTTGGCATCCCTCAAGCAGAGCGTGCCTATTTGGCAGGCGTTGGTGCCCAGTATGACTCCGAGCTGGTATATCACAATATGCAGAGCAGCGCATCTAAGATGGGCGTTGTCTATTCTGGTATTGAAGAAGCGCTGCACGGTGAGTATGAAGAGCTCATCAAAGAGCACTTTATGAAGCTCATTCCTCCCCATGATCACAAGTTTGCTGCACTTCATGGCGCAGTGTGGTCTGGTGGCTCATTTGTATATGTGCCAGAAGGAGTTGAGGTTGCCTTCCCTCTCCAGAGCTACTTCCGTCTTAATGCAGCAGGTGCTGGCCAGTTTGAACATACGCTTATTATTGTTGAACCCGGTGCTAAGTTGCACTTTATTGAGGGTTGCTCGGCACCTAAATACAACGTAGCCAATCTTCACGCTGGTGCCGTAGAACTCTTTGTAGGCAAAAATGCAAGCCTGCGCTACTCCACCATCGAGAACTGGTCAAAAAACATGTACAACCTCAATACCAAGCGTGCTCAGGTGGCAGAGGGTGGCAACATGGAGTGGGTTTCTGGCAGTTTTGGTAGCCACGTGGGCTACCTCTATCCTTCTACCTTCCTTACCGGTGCAGGCTCTACCTGTGAGTTTACGGGTATTACTTTTGCTGGCGCCACACAAAACTTGGACACCGGTTGCAAGGTCATCATGTCTGCCCCCGATACCAAGACCTCTATCTCAACCAAATCCATCTCCAAGGGCGGCGGCATCTCCACCTTCCGCAGCTCCATTGTGGTAACGCCCGCGGCAGATCGCGCAAAGGCCACGGTAAGCTGCGCTTCCCTCATGCTCGATGACATCAGCCGTTCTGACACCATTCCTGCTATGGACGTACGCTGTGCCACAGCATCCGTTGGACACGAAGCAACCATTGGTCGCATCTCTGACGACACCATTTTGTACCTCATGAGCCGTGGCATCTCTGAAGAAGAAGCACGTACTTTGGTTGTCAACGGCTTTGCTAACCCCGTCTCAAAGGAGCTTCCTTTAGAGTACGCCATTGAGATGAACAACCTCATTAAGCTAGAAATGGAAGGGGCAATTGGATAATGGCAGTTCAAACGCTCACAGGCGTCAACACTCCCGTTGCTCAGACCTGGAATTACTTACATATAAATGACATCACGCTGCAGGTTCCTGCTGCCGATAAACCCCTTGAGCCTGCGGCTGTTCCTGCGCGCACAGCAGAGCTGGACGCGCTGGAAATGGGATCGGGCATGCAGGCAGCTACCTGGATTGACCAGATAGCTGGTGCGCGCAACACCATATCGGTTCCCGCAAGTACTACGCAAGACGTGGATATTCTCGTTTCCGATACAAACCCCTACCTTGCCACCGATATTGTGGTAGAAGAGAACGCTACTGCAACCATCACCATCGTAGAGACGCGCGAAGGCTCTGAGGCAGGAACTGACCGCGCCGGTACCGCTACCAATGCTGCTAATGCCGCTACCACTGCAGACGCCTCCGATACGCCTATCGCTGCAGCTCAAGGTCTGCGCGTTATTGCACGCCCCGGTGCGCATGTTATTCTCACCAGCTTTACCTGCGGAAATAATCGTAGCTACCTCGACAATATAGGTATAGAGCTACAGGACAGCGCAATGCTTGAATCCAAGCAGTTTGTACTTTCTGGCGCAACCACGGCAAGTGGCATGGCCGTTAATCTAGCTGGCGATAACTCGCGCGCCGATCTATACGTGCGCTACCTTGTACGCAACAAAGAAACGCTCGATATGAACTACACCGCTCGCATGCGCGGCTGCAATACACGCTGCGACATTGCTATTTCTGGTGTACTGGAAGACGGCGGATCAAAAACCCTGCGTGACACCATTGACCTTATCCACGGCGCTAAAGGTGCCGCGGGTCTTGAAAATGAAACCGTGGTATTGGCTGGCAAAAATGTAATCAACAAGAGCCTGCCCACTATTTTGTGCGGTGAGGACGACGTAGCGGGAGATCACGGAGCTACTGTAGGCGCTGTTTCGCCCGAGCAGCTTGAGTACCTGAACGCCCGCGGACTCACAGAACAGCAGGCTATTGAGCTTATCTCACATGCCGTGTGTGATGATGCCTACGTACACGCACACACGCCCGAAGCTCGTCGCAGCGTTATTGCGGCAACCGAGCGTATCTATGGCACGCAAGATGCCCAAGAACTGGAACAGAGGTAAGTTGTATATGAACCACAATACCCATCAGATCACCAGCAGCGCGACTACCGACATTACAAGCAATCCGTTTAAGCAAGATTTTCCTCTGTTGGTCAACAACCCTCAGCTTGCTTTTTTGGATAGTGCCGCCACAGCTCAGCGTCCTGCGGTCGTGCTGGAGGCTCAAAAATCCTTCTATGAGACCATGAACGCCAACCCTCTGCGTGGTTTGTACACCCTCTCGGTCCAAGCAACTCAGGCTATCGAGAAGGCCCGTGCGCATGTAGCTGCCCACATTGGAGCCGCACGTCCAGAAGAAATTGTGTTTACTCGCAATGCTTCTGAGTCTCTTAATTTGATTGCACAAACCCTTGGCAAGCAGCTTATTCATGAGGGTGATGAGGTGGTTATTTCCATTATGGAACACCACTCCAACCTCATTCCTTGGCAGCAGCTCTGTGCTCAGGTAGGCGCAAAGCTTATCTATTTACGCCCTCGTAAGGATGGCACTATCACACAAGAGCAAATTGATGCCGCTATTGGCCCCAAGACCAAGCTTGTCTCGGTAACGCAGGTTTCCAATGTCTTGGGTGTAGAAACCCCTGCCAAGGATATTATTGCCCGCGCGCACCAAATGGGTGCCGTCGCCATCATAGATGGTGCACAAAGTGTTCCGCATCTTACGGTTGATGTACAGGATCTGGATTGCGACCTCATGGCCTTCTCGGCACACAAGGCGCTTGGTCCTATGGGCATTGGCGTGCTATGGGGCAAGCTCGACATCCTTAACGCCATGCCTCCCTTCCTGACGGGTGGAGAAATGATCGATTCCGTCACAGAAACCCAGGCCAGCTGGGCACCTGTGCCCATGAAGTTTGAAGCCGGCACCCAAGACGCTGCTGGTATTTATGCTTTTGACGCAGCACTTACGTATATCGAGCAGATCGGCATGGATGTAATAGAGCAGCGCGAGCGCAAGCTTGCAGCATATCTGTGTGAGCAGCTCAATACCCTGGACTTTATTGATGTCCATGGCCCTCAACAGCCAGATGCACATATCGGTTCTGTAGCCTTTAGCATGCACAACGTACATCCCCATGATGTGGCGTCCATTCTCGACATGTCTGGTGTGGCTATTCGCGCCGGCCACCACTGTGCTCAGCCTCTGCTCGCATGGCTTGGCGTGGACAGCACCTGCCGTGCATCCATTGCGCTGTACAACGATAAGAACGACATAGACCAGCTCATTGATGGCCTGCACAACGTAAGGAAGATTTTTCATGCCTAATAGCACTATTTATTCGCAGGCTCTGATGGACCATGTTTCCCATCCGGACTATAACTATGAGCTTGAAGACGCTACCTGTTCACATGAAGGCATCAACCCCTCTTGTGGTGACGACCTTACCCTGCACATTCGCCTTGCCAGTGATGGCACGATTGACGAGACAAGCTGGACGGGTAGCGGTTGTGCCATTAGCCAAGCCTCCGCAGATATGATGAGTGAGCTGGTAGAAGGCAAAACTATTGCTCAAGCCCGTGATGCCTGTGCCCTTTTTGAACGCATGATTCGTGGCGAGGAAACCGATCCTGCCGTACTGGCTCAGCTTGAAGATGCAAGCTGCTTTGAAAGCATTTCACGCATGCCTGCACGCGTAAAATGTGCAGAGCTTGCGTGGCGTACACTTGACGAGATGCTCGCACAATCCGGCAATCAATCCGCTAACGAGGTGAGCAGCTAATGGCTGGCATGTTTTCCACTAAAGGTCGCTATGCCCTACGCGTCATGTCCGATCTGGCAGTACATGAGGGATGGGTTTCTTTAGGCGATATTTCCAAGCGTCAAGGTATTTCTCGCAAGTATCTTGAGCAGGTTACTTCCTTGTTGCTTAAGGGTGGTCTGGTGGATAGCCAACGCGGTAAAGGCGGCGGCTACAAGCTGTCTCGTAAGCCTGAGGAGTATACGCTCGGAGAAATTCTACGCGTTGCAGAAGGGGGAACCTTGGCTCCCGTTACCTGTCTTGACTGCAGCTCTGGCGAAATCTGTGAGCATATCAAAACCTGCACCACGCTGCCTATTTGGCGTGATTTGGGGATGGTTACCAGTCAATTTTTGGACAGCAAGCGCCTCACCGATTTAATTCCCGACGATCAAAAAGGTGATATGCCTAGCTTCAGTGCACTGTAACTAAGCCCACAGGCGCACCCTTGGTGCTGCTGCGTTCGGTAGTGTTACACTGTAACTGCGTTATTAAATGCGCATGAGAAGGGAGCCCCATGGAACTCAGTGAGCTTCTTGCTGTTTTACAAACACGTTTTGAAAGGCATACAGAGCGCCATCCCACCATCTCTTGGGACCTTGTTTCTCATGCAATTGCTGCCAGCAAGGATGCTCAAACAGCACTGTACGCCATGGAGTCTACAGGCGGTGAACCCGACGTTATTGAAGCACTGGCCACCCCTGAGTATGCGATTTTATTTGTAGATTGCTATGCCAAACCCACCAAAGACCGTACCAGCCTATGTTACGACCATGAGGTATTAATCAATCGTAAAAAGAACCCTCCTCGCTCCAGCGTTGAAGATGTCATTGCAGCTTGGGGCAGCTCTGCTTGCCTCCTTACAGAAGCTGAGTATCATCTTATCCAGCAGGTTGTAGAGCTTGATACCAAAGTATCTTGTTGGGTGGCCACACCACAAGACCTACGCTCCCATGGCGGTGCACTCTTTTGCGAGAAACGCTATGGCCGTGTTTTTACCTTTCATAATGGAGCAGATTCGTACTATGGAAGCCGTGGTTTCCGTACCATGGTATGCCTCTAGCTCGTAACTTTATAAGAGGTAACTGTGGGGGGGTAACAGAGATATGCTTGTAGACGTTTGCTTTGATAGTACAAGTGAAAGCATGCTTAAACTTGCGGCACGAGAAGACTACTCACTAGGAGAAATAGCGGTTTTTCCAGATAGTGTATGTTTTGGTGCTATCAACACCATGACTCCTAAAGAGAGGAAGTCAGAGTTACTGCGTCTGGGATATAGCATCGATCAAGATTTTGAACAACGATACAAAGCCTTTCTCACCATCGTTGCACAGGCAGAAGCACTAAGAGTCTGGATGCTTCCCTACCCTTATGCGGCGCTTGGTTTGTTATATATAAGCTCACTAGTAGATCCACAGACAAAGCTGCAGGGTATCAAAGGTATAGAGCTTGTTACTCCATCAATACTATGGCTTGATGACAAGCATGTTAATACCGCATTTTTAACCGAGCTTATCGATGCAGGCTTTGATCTGGACCAAAAAACCTGTGCACAGCAGTGGCAAAAGTTAGTAAAGGAAAATGCTCCTTTGCGCCTTGCGCCAAATGGTGTTCCAATAAGTTGTAATGAGGATGTACTTGATGAAGATATCATTGCCTTTTGCAAAGCCTATGACGCAGCCAACCCATACAAATCGATGAGCGAAGAAGAAAAACAGTACCTACTACCAAATATCGCGTGGAGGCTTATGGAGTCTCTCTCACAAAAAACAGGTGGCATGCTTAATCCAGATTTTTATCAGTTCCGCATTACAAAACTTATGCAAAAAGGCATTATTACTTTTAAAGTCTGAATACCTGTCTAGCCCGTTACCAAGCCAACAGCGCCTGATACAATCTGAAACAAAAATCCGACCACTCAAATGCGATCGGATTTTTAGATTGAATGTACTAGCTTTGACTGCGACTTTATACTTATACTGCCCTTACACGGGTGAACCAGCACGACTAAAGCTGCTCAAAGAACCATAGGTGATTCCTTGACTGGGGCTCATTGCCTCAATGGTAGTGCCACCGCCAATGTAAATACCTACATGGCCGGGGCGCCAGACAAGATCGCCAGGCTGAGCCTGAGAAGCGGGCTTATTGCAATACGCAGCCTGAGAAGCAGAGCTGTGAGGAATATATATGCCAATAGTGCTATAGGCATACTGCGTCAAGCCAGAGCAATCGTAAATGCTAGGACCACTGGCACCCAAGCGATAACCGCCACCTATCTTAGAGGTAGCAGCTGCAATAACCTGGTTGCGCCAGTTACTGCTTACCTGAGAGCTGCCTGAGCTCCTCTTGCCACTGTTGCCACCGTTATTGACAGAAGAGGGATCATAATAGTTGCCGTTGTTAGCTTCTGCTGCCTTCTTAGCAGCCTCTGCCTTGGCGCGAGCCTCGGCCTCTGCAGCCTTGCGCTCCTCTTCCATTTTGTCCTTAACCTGCTGGTCAAGATTATTTACGTACTCCTCAGCCTTCTTGGACTGCTCGTTAAGCTCTGCCTGCTGGGATTTTTGAGTAGCAAGCAAATTTTCTTGCTGCTGTTTTTGCTCAGTAAGCTGAGACTGCTTTGCGTCAAGTTCGGCCTGAACAGTCTTTACCTGACCAATGACCTTCTCGTCAGACTCATTGGCCTTCTGAGCGTAGTACAGATTATTGGCCAGCTCTTCAAAATTGGACGAGCTCAAAATAATCTCGAGCATTGAGGTGCCGCCGCTTTTATAGTTAGCAGATACACGGCCTGAAAGCGTTTTCTGAGCCTCTGCCAGCTCTGCCTTCTTGGCTTCAATGTCCTTATTGGTTTGCTCAATGTCCTTATTGGTGGAATCAAGCTGGACCTGTGTCTCATTGAGAGCCTCGCCCACTTGCTCAGCTTGCTCATACAGCTTATTCAATTGAGTCTTGGCATCATTAAGCTTTGCCTGAAGCGCAGCAGAAGACTCGTCTGCAACAGCAACCTGAGGAAGCGCCAGGCCAACGGTACATACCGATAAAGAAGTTGTGAGCATGGCAGCAACAACTTTTTGATACATCTTTCGAGTCATAGGGCCTCTTCCTGATCGGGTACAAATAAGCAGCAGGCCTGCTGCCGAAAGAATCTCCTTAATTTTACTCAGCATTGTCAAGCTGTTCCACCTATTTTTACTCGTGTACATATACCCAGGTGAACAGCTATATATTTATGAATTTATATGTTTTATCTTTTTGTAGGGTTACTTGAACTAGAGGGTTAGTTGAGACCCAAAATATGTTAAAAATGCCCCCTTTACCGAGTATTGGCAAAGAGGGCATTTGTATGCATTAAAGCAAAAATAACGCTATGCTACGCGCAGATGAACTTAGTTCCAACCCTTACCGTCAGAACCAAACTCAACCATGAGCTCCTTGGTGCGGGTAACAATAGCATCGCGACCAGGCTTAAGAAGCTTACGAGGATCGTAGCCCTTGCCCTGCTTATCAGCACCAGACTCAATATAGGCACGTGTTGCAGCGGCAAAGGCAACCTGAAGATCCGTGTTTACATTGATCTTAGAAATACCCAACTCAATAGCCTTCTTAATCTGGTCTACTGGAATACCAGTGCCACCATGAAGTACCAAAGGCAAATCCTTTGTCAGAGCCTTAATCTCGCTCAGGCGCTCAAAGGACAGGCCAGCCCAGTTAGCGGGATACAGACCATGGATGTTACCAATACCACAAGCCAAGAAATCTACACCAAGGTCTGCAATCTGCTTGCACTGATTAGGATCAGCAAGTTCGCCGTTGGAGGTTACGCCATCCTCGGTACCACCAATGCCACCAACTTCAGCTTCAACAGAAATACCCTTGGCATGAGCAAGCTTTACGATCTCCTCGGTACGAGACAAGTTAATGTCAAAGGTCTCCTCATGGGAGCCATCGTACATAATGGACGTAAAGCCAGCAGCAATGCACTCCAAAGACTGCTCATAGGTACCATGATCAAGGTGCAGAGCAACAGGAACGGTAATGTTCTTGTCCTCAACCAGCTGATGAACCATTAAAGAAACAATCTTGAAGCTCGTTTGCCACTTAGCAGCACCACCGGTGCACTGAATGATGAGTGGAGATTGAAGTTCCTCGGCTGCATCCAAAATGGCAGATGCCCACTCAAGGTTGTTGGTGTTAAATGCACCAATACCATAGTGGCCGCGCTCTGCGCTCTGAAGCATTGCTGTTGCATTAACAAGCATGTAAGCCTCCATCTATATAGGATTAAAACCGTACCAATTCAATAATACCTTTATCGCATCTGTATACATGCCACAAACTGCAACAAATAAAAACTGGTGGACATGTCTTATTTCTTTCTATCAAATGAACACTGCATTTATCGACCAACTTGTTGGCAGAGCGACGTATGATGTAGAGGTGTAAACACACAACTCAACAAGCAGCACTTGTAACCCACAGAAGGGCAGGACAGATGGTCTTACGTGTTTTTGTCGAGAAGCGCTCCGAGTTTGCTGGAGAGGCTCACGCCTTATGCACTGAGCTTCGTGACACACTTGGTATTTCCTCGCTGAGTGATGTGCGCATTATCAATCGCTACGATACCGAGGGCATTTCGCAGGAACTCTTTGAGAAGTGCATTCCAACCGTATTTAGTGAGCCGCAGGTAGATACCGTGTCTTTGGACATGCCTGCTGCAGACGATGCCATCCTGTTTGCTGTTGAGTTTTTGCCTGGTCAGTTTGATCAGCGTGCGGATTCTGCCAGTGAGTGTATCCAACTCATCGGTCAAGGCGAGCGCCCAACCGTTCGTTCTGCAAAAGTCTACTTACTGTATGGCAATCTGAGTGATGCAGATGTTGCTGCTATTAAACATTATGTTATCAATCCGGTTGAAGCACGCGAAGCCTCCCTTGAGCTGCCTTCAACCCTACAGATGCAACTTGCAGTCCCCAAGGCTGTAGAAATTCTCGATGACTTCCTCACGCTTTCTACAGACGAACTCGCAGCGTTTATCGCCAAGCAGGGTCTGGCAATGGACTTAGCTGATATTCAATTTTGCCAGCGCTACTTTGCCCAAGAAGGTCGCTGCCCCACCATTACAGAGATTAAAGTGATTGACACGTATTGGTCGGATCACTGCCGTCACACCACGTTTGGCACAGAACTGGACAGCATCACATTTGATGACGCCGTTGTCCAAGAGGCTTTCCAGAAGTACCTTGCCATGCGCCATGAGCTGGGACGTGATCACAAGCCCATTTGCCTTATGGACATGGGTACCATTGGTGCAAAATATCTCAAACACCAGGGGATTCTCACCAATCTGGACGAGTCCGATGAAATCAATGCCTGCACCGTTAAGGTCAAAGTAGATGTTAACGGCGTGGATGAAGACTGGCTCTTCCTCTTTAAAAATGAGACGCACAATCATCCTACAGAGATCGAGCCGTTTGGCGGCGCAGCAACCTGTATTGGCGGCGCTATTCGCGACCCGCTTTCCGGCCGTAGTTATGTATACCAAGCCATGCGTGTTACGGGTGCAGGCGATCCCAGGGTTCCCATTTCTCAAACGCTTGAGGGTAAGCTGCCTCAACGCAAGCTTGTAACCACAGCTGCTGCAGGCTACTCTTCTTATGGCAATCAGATTGGCTTGGCAACTGGCCAGGTAAATGAGCTGTACCATCCAGGATATATAGCCAAGCGCATGGAGATTGGTGCTGTTGTAGCTGCTACTCCTGCTCAACATGTCCGCCGAGAAGAACCTGCCGCTGGTGACGTTATCGTCTTGCTGGGTGGCCGTACGGGCCGTGACGGTATTGGTGGTGCAACGGGCTCATCCAAGGCACATAACATGGATTCTTTGGAAGACTGTGGTGCAGAGGTTCAAAAGGGTAATGCCCCTGTTGAGCGTAAACTCCAACGCTTGTTCCGCCGCAAAGATGCATGCCAGCTTATTAAACGTTGCAACGATTTTGGCGCAGGCGGGGTAAGCGTAGCCATTGGTGAGCTTGCCGATGGGCTTTTAATTGACCTTAATGCTCTGCCCAAAAAATACGAAGGCCTTGACGGCACAGAACTCGCTTTGAGTGAATCTCAAGAACGCATGGCTGTAGCTCTTGCCTCTACAGATGTAGAGACCTTCTTAGGCTATGCACATGAGGAAAACCTGGAAGCTACGCCCGTCGCAACAGTTACCGAGGCAAAACGCTTGGTCATGCACTGGAATGACAACACTATCGTAGATATTTCTCGAGAATTTCTCGCGTCTAACGGTGCTCCCAAACATCAAAATGCACACGTCACTGCCAGTGAACCCTTCGTACCCAAGTGGGATGGAACAAGCTTTGCACAACAGATGAACTCGCTGGTATCTGATAGTAACGTTGCTTCTAACAAGGGTCTGTCTGAGCGTTTTGACTCCACCATTGGCGCAGCAACGGTACTCATGCCCTTTGGTGGCACCCACCAACTCACACCAGCTCTTTCCATGGTAGCTAAGCTTCCTGTAGACGGCACTACCACTACCTGCTCTGGTATGGCCTGGGGCTTTAACCCCTATCTCTGTGAGAAAAATCAATACGCCGGCGCCTATTGCGCGGTAGTAGAGTCACTTTCCAAACTGATTGCCACTGGCTTTAAGCGCAAAGATGCATATCTAAGCTTCCAAGAGTATTTTGAGTGTCTACGCACAGAGGACACGCGTTGGGGTAAGCCCGTCGCCAGCGTACTTGGTGCCCTCATGGCTCAAGTTGATTTGGGCGTTGGTGCCATTGGTGGTAAGGACTCCATGTCTGGCTCCTTTGAGAAGCTCGATGTCCCTCCCACCCTGGTCTCATTTGCAACCGCTTGTGGCAAGACAGATACGGTTGTTTCCCCTGAGTTTAAGGCCGCCAATCACCAGCTTATTTCAGTGGTTCCTCACTATACTGCTGACGGCATCATGCCCGAGGCTTCTTCACTTATCGCTGCTCTGAACTTTATAGAACAGCTCATCCAGTCCAAGATAGCCGTTAGTGTAACCACTCCTGGCTATGGTGGTGTAGCAGAGGCACTGTTTAAATCCTGCCTTGGCAACCGTATTGGCGTCAAGCTTGATGAGCACTTCTCGGCAGAAAGCCTGCTGAGCCTAGCCTACGGCAGCTTTGTTGTTGAGCTTGCCCCAGATGTGGACCTGCCCCAAATTCCTGCAAACCTCACCGTCTCTTACCTTGGCACAACCACCGCAGAGTACCGCTTTGTTGCCTGCAATGAAACGCTTGACCTTGCCAAGCTGCAGGAAACCTGGGAATCCGCGCTGGAAGGTGTATATCCTTACCGCAGCTCAGCTCAGACCACCCACAAGGTGAGCTTTGTAGCATCCAGCAGGGCCCACGCACATGCCGCTATTGCCAAACCACGAGTAATCATCCCCGTGTTCCCTGGAAACAACTGTGAGTATGACTCCGCGCGCGCATTTGAGCGTGCAGGAGCACTTCCCACAACCTTTGTCATCAACAACCTCAGCCCTCAGGCGGTTGCCGAGTCAACCAAACAGCTTGCCCAGTATATCCGCTCATCTCAGATTGTTATGATTCCTGGCGGCTTTTCTGGTGGCGATGAACCCGATGGATCTGCCAAATTTATTACCGCGTTCTTCCGCGCACCTGAGGTTACCGAAGCAGTCCGCGATCTTTTAAACAACCGAGATGGACTGATGCTTGGTATCTGCAATGGCTTCCAGGCACTCATTAAATTGGGTCTGGTTCCTTATGGCGACATTGTTCCCATGGATGAACACTGCCCCACCCTCACCTTTAATACCATTGGCCGCCATCAAAGCCGACTTGTGCGCACGCGCATAGCTTCCAATGCGTCCCCATGGCTTTCCCAGTGTTCAGTGGATGACATTCACACCATTGCCATCAGCCATGGTGAAGGCCGTTTTGTTGCTTCTTCAGAGTTGCTCTCTTCTCTTGAGAAAAACGGTCAAATTGCCACGCAATATTGCGATGAAAACGGTATCCCCGCCATGGGCTTGGACGTCAATCCTAATGGCTCTGCATGGGCTATTGAAGGCATTACCAGCCCTGATGGACGCGTTCTGGGTAAGATGGGCCATACGGAGCGTTACGATAAGGACCTCTACAAAAACGTTGCTGGTACCACCTTCCAGCCCCTTTTTGAAAGCGGAGTTGCCTACTTTAGCTGATGAGAAACGCGCACAAAAGCCAGCATAGTAAGACGGCTAGCCTGCCCGATAGCTAGATTGCATGCCGATACCCTGCAAAAAAGGACGCCTGCCAGATGACAGGCGTCCTTCTCGTTTGTTTCTTATTTCCCTTCCCGGTTTTATCGGCACCTGCTTTTCTCGGCACTCGCTTTTCTCGCTTACCTTTGATCCCGATATAAACCCTATGGCAGATACCTCTCAATCTGACTACGTGCAAATTCAGAAGCATAGACAAGATCTTCTTCCCACTCAGCCGAACCAAGATACCATTGCTCACACACAAAGCGCCGTACGCCCTGGGGAATCAATTGACTCAGCGCGCCGACATAATCCGTAGTACCCTCACCAAAAAACATATCGCGATACTGCCCAGCTCTCGTCTCTTTAAGGTGCGCCGCAAAGATATGACCAGTACCTGTGGCGATATCATCCGATACGGACGTACCATACAAAAAAGAAGCATTGGTAAGATTTCCCACATCGGGATATACCCCTAAGAAGGGGCTGTGTATGTGGCTTACATAGCGCATGGCCTTAGTAACCGTGTCCATAAAGGGCGTTTCCATAGTTTCAAAACCCAAAACAACACCAGCGGTAGCCGCCATCTCGGTAGCCCGAGCTAAATTCTCTGCAAAATATGCCTCGGAACCATCCCAAGCATCCTCATCGTAATACGCATCATATCCCGCTAGCTGAATGATGTGCAGCCCAAGATCACAGGCAAGATCAAGAGCCTTATCCATCATTACCAAACTATAGGAACGTTTTTGAGGATCTTTTGCTCCAAAAGGCCATTTACGCAGGCCAGAAAGACACATAGAACCAAGTGACACACCGGTGTTGCGCATGGCCTGAATGACGGCCTGACGTTCTTGCGCCGTCCAATCAAGGCGAGCCTGCCGTGTACTGGATTCATCAACAGAAATCTCCAGGTAGTCAAAGCCGCACGCTGCTGCAGTACTCAGACGCTCCTCCCAGTCAAGCGTATCTGGTATAGCTTTCTCATAGAGTCCCAGTTGGTATGTTTTACTCATACCTACTCCTTTTACTAAAAGGGCATCAAACGACTTACCTGTGCGTCTGATGCCCTTGTTATTCTCATAGTACGCAATACGCAGTGCATGCCCTGTAAGCAGCCACTATCGCGTATCCGCTAGTTTTGTCCATAATACGCATGGGGCCCATGTTTGCGCTGGTAGTGCTTATCGAGCAAATATTGAGGAGCTTGGGCTTTTGCACAAGGCCGACCTATAGACCCACAAAGTAGCTCCGTATTAAGAGACATCTTTGCCACTTCTTCCACAACCACGGCATGGTACACCGCGGCTGCAGCATCCTTACCCCACGAGAAGGGCCCGTGATTGCGCACTAAACAACCGGGTTGCGCAAGAGGATCGCATCCTTCAAAACCCTCGACGATTACCTTGCCGGTGTTGTACTCGTAGGCTTCTTCTATCTCTTCTTGCGTAAGCCCCCGCATACAAGGTATCTCGCCGTAGAAATAATCAGCCTGTGTGGTGCCATAGCAAGGAATAGACCGACCAGCCTGTGCCCAAGAGGTTGCGGATGCAGAATGCGTATGAACGATTCCGCCAACCGCATCCCACGCACGATACAAATAGGCATGTGTTGCTGTGTCAGATGAGGGATTGAGACTGCCTTCAACCACGGCGCCATCCATATCGCACACAACCATAGACTCAGGGCTGAGCTCATCATAGGAAACACCAGAAGGTTTGATGACAAAAAGCTCCTTATCACGATCAATCTCTGAAGCATTACCCCAGGTAAAAACTACCAAGCCATGCTTGGGGAGATTCATGTTGGCTTCATAGACCTTCTCACGCAATTCTTTGAGCATCATGCGTGTTGCCCCCTAAAGAACCGAGCGGAATGGAACATTGGGTTCATGGTCAAAGCAGTCATGGAAGCCACGATCATACATATACTCTTTCTTGTCCTTATCGAGAGGATAGGTGTATTCGCCGCCCACCTTCCAGTAGTACGGCTTAAAGCGATAATCCAGACGATCCTTGCGCATCTGATACAGGACTTCTATCTCATTGAGATCAGCCGCAAAGTTGGTCCACACGTCCCAGTGAATGGGAATAACCACCTTGGCCAGCAGGTCTTCAGCCATGCGCAAAATATCAGAGGCTTCCATCTTGTCCTGCATACCCAGCGGATTGCAGCCATAAGAGCCAAAGGCAACGTCTACACCGCCGTATTGCTTCATGATGTCCTTACCATGCTTGGCAAAATAGATAGAATAATGCGAGTCACCGGAGTGATAAATATTGCCACCAGGGGTGATAAGCAGGTAATTAACGGCCTTCTCATCCATATCCATGGGGCACTTACCCCATAGGTCCTCACGGTCAGGACCGGTGGAATCGGTTGTGGTGATGCAGGTACGATCAAAGGAATCCATGCAGACAATTTTCATGTCCTTAATGGTGATGATATCGCCAGGCTTTACCACCCTGATGCGATCCTCGGGCACACCCCATTTGCGCCAAAAATCAGCGGACTTCTCCGGGCCAATAAAGGGTACGGGAATCTCATTGCCATTCTCGTCAATGGTGGTCATGCCGGACTGGATTACGTGGGCAGCCCACTCCTTTGACATGTGGTCCTGGTGATAATGCGTTGCAAGTACCGCATCAACCTTTTTGAAACCAAAGGGATCAAAAACGTAAGGAATATTGCGCAAATTGGGCTGCATAGCACGACATCCTGCCATATTAGCCATCTGATGGCCAACCTTCATCTTGCCGTCACCATGAGTACGCTTACCGTTGCCTGTCCAAAGATCAATGGTGATGTTGGCGTCGCCCGGGGTTTTTACCCACAGACCGGTGCAGCCAAGCCACCACATCTTGACGTTACCCTCGGGAACAACCGCGCTCTCAATATCCTCATTGAGCCAGGTGCCCCACTCGGGGAATGTGCTCATGATCCAACCCTCACGGGTGACTTCATCAATAGCGGACATATATATCTCCTTATACATACCTAGCGTAACGACAAAGCGCTGCGCGTAAGAATACCTACTCTGCGATTACCTGGTACAAGGCCGCTTCATCGACCTCTCGATTGGCCGAGATGATAAAATCGCTTCCCTCTTTTTTAAACACCCAGACATTTGCAGGTCCACAGTCACGGTCAATTACTTCAAGACCATACGAGCCATCCTGGAAATACAGGCGCATGAGGGCACGCTCTTCTTTTCGATTGCCCAAAAGAGCGCAGGCGTGATTTGCAAGGCTGCCAGACCATATGGCATGTAAAAACGCATGTTTTTGAGGGTCTTCCCAAACCATGTGATAGTTGTCTGGCTGCTGCGTTGCATGCCAGACCCGCAGCGTATCACCGTGAAATGCTGAGATGGTAACCAGCTCATCTATACCATCACCATCAAGATCTACCAGGCACATATCACTGGTGGGCTGAACCACCAAGCAGTCAATCTGCCAGCTGTCACCATCGTTTGCAGGCGGCGTATACCTAAACACTCCCGCCGCTGTACCAATCAGAGCAAAGCTGCGGTCAGGCGCCACATAGAAGCCATGATTTTGCAACTGTATTGGAGCAATCTGTGTGAGCGGAAGCTGTTCGGTCTGGTTGTAGCGCTCAAGTTTTCCCTCAAGCTTTGCCGCATAGACTGCACCCGGTGTCTTCCAATCTTCCTTGAATGACCGGCATGCCGACTTGATGGTACATGCCAAAAGCCATTCTTGTCCATCGGCAGCCTTAAGCACGCCAAAGCGGTGCACATAGGGTAAATCACATACAACAGAGCGCGTCCAACTGCCATCATCGGTGTGCGTATAGCTCACGATCTTGGCATCGTCTGCCCCAAAGTTGGGCGAGAAAAACTTATAGGTACTCAGAAGCTGATCATCACGACCCGGTGTTTGCATAACGGTCATAACGCCACCGGGGCCATCACAGACATTTTCTAGTACGGTCCCATCAAGTGAAAACCTACGAATGGGGCCTTCCTTCTCGGTAGCAATCACAAAGCTAGGGCTATCAGCACCGTCAAACATTCCAATGGCGTAGCACTTGGCCATGTCGGTCGCAATAACTTTCTTCTGATACTTCATAAACGCATCTCCTCAATAAGCAAGCTGTGTGACGTATGGAGCGCGCTATTTCGCGAACTTCTTGTCCAATCCGGCCTCAATAAACTTCTCTTCGATTTCTTTATCGGAAAGCACATTCTTTAAAGGAATGCAGATGACGGTTCCAGAATCAGCTGCGGACTTAAACATGTTTTCAAAGTTGCGGGGGAAGCAGGCAATATCAAACTTGGTTGCTGTAGAGGTGCCTTCTGCAAGGGCACAGTGGTGCACTTCCGAGACATCCATATTGAGCTTCTTTACCACACGCTCCACCGTTAGTTGCATCATCAGAGAGGTGCCGGAACCATTTGCGCAGGCACAAAGAATTTTTGCAGACATACTATTCCTTTCCATAGGGGGCAAACGTGTAACCATGCTGTTGTATCGCTCAAAACAACGTGTATGTTGAGACAGACAAGCAAGACAACAATCCAGCCAAGAAGGTCGGTCCCGTGTCAATAAGGACAGGACCGACCTGAGGGGCTACAATTACTGCGTTTCTGTGGCTTCTTTCTTGTGAGCGTCACGATACTCAACGTACTTCTCGTAATCCTCTACCTCGAGGAAGTAGGCGCTGTTGCCGTTCTCATCCTTAGGAGCGGCTTTGTACTGCAGCTGTGGAATAACCAGAAGGAACAGAGCCACAACCGCAATGCCGGCCCAACCGAGGAACTTCATAACAACCGTAAAGAGTGGCCAGACGGTAACCCAGTCAAACATACCCAGGTAGCCGCCGAAGGCATACATCTGAACCCACGAGGCAATAAGAGCAGAGCCAAAGACCTGCAGCAGGCCACAGATAAAGGGCAAAACCAGAACGGCCTTAAGCCCACCCTTGTTATTGGCGTATACACCGATAACAGCGTTGTCAAAGAACAGGGGGATAAAGCCTGCGACAACAAGAACCGGGCTGTGCATGGCAATGAGGATGCCGATGGCAATAAACTGTCCTACTGCACCTGCCATGAAGCCAAGGGTTACTGCATTGGTTGAACCAAAACCAAAGGTAACAGCGCAGTCTACGCCAGGTACCGAACCCTTAAGAAGCTTGCTAGAAATACCGGTAAACGACACGGTGAGCTCTGCAACAAAGGTGCGTACGCCAAGCTGAAGAATCGTCAGATATACGGCAAACTGGAAGCAGTTATACAAGATGTAAAATACAAAACTTTGTCCAGGCTTGAGAGCAGCAGAACCGCTCAGAGCACCATCTTTGGTGAGCTGCATAAGATAGTCAGGACCAATAACAAGGTAGATGATGCCAAAGAATACGGTCATGAGCAGCGCTGTGGAAACCATATTCTCATTAAACATAGACAGCCAGCCTGGAAGTTCAATATCTTCCAGTTTCTTATCAAAGATGGAAGTCCTCTCAGGATTCTTTGCACGACGGGCCTCATCGCGACGAGCCATCCAACCAGCAGCCTTGGAAGCCAAGAAGATACCAAACATCTGCTGATGCCCGATGGCAAAACCAGCACCATCGGTAAGCTCTTGGGTGGGTGAGATGGTAAGGTTGGAACCAACGGCCCAATACAGACCCAAAAGAATGGTCATAACAACAAGGGCAGGAACACTCACCAAATTGGGGAAGCAGAACATGATGAGCCAAAGCGCGGTGGCTGCCTGCTGTACTTGCACATTGCCCGTTGTAAAAATGGAGCGCAACTTAGTGTGCTTTTTAGCTGCAACCAGTGCGATGTTAAGAATGTAGGCAAAAAGCAGAAGGAGCATGTACTGCGAGATATTTGCACCCTGCAAAAATGAAACATCAGCCAGAGAAAAGTCACCAGCAGCGGCGGCCTTAACGCCCGCATCAACAGCATTGTTACCAAAATAAGGGTCAATAACCATTGCCGCTAAATCAAAGCGTCCTTTAAGACCAACAATGATGGGGCGGAAGACGCTTACCAAACCACCAGAGCCAACCGACAAGATCATGTAGCCAACCGAGGCCTTAATAAAGCCGGCCAATACCTCATACCACTTCTTACCGAGAAGAGCATAGCCGATCACGACAATAAAGCCGATAATCCATGCGGGCTGCGACAAGATGGTAGTGGCAAGCCACTTGACCACTGTCATAATAATGTCCATTTCCTCTCCTTCATATCTGTTGTTCTAGGAACCCTGTTTACAGACAGCATTCCACCCATTCTTATACTTTGTGGGACGTACTACTCATTTTTAAGCGGGTACCGGTACGTATTGCAGCTGCTAAAAAGAGCTATTCGTCCCCAACAAGCGCATCTATTTCGAGCAACTCTTCTGCACGCGTAAGTTTTGCGAGTCGCTCAACAACCTCTGGATTTGAGAGAACCATGGCAAGTCGTTGCATAGTTTGAAGATGAGACTGTGCATCGACATCACTGAGAGTGAAAAAGACCGTTGCAGTAGTGTCAGGATCATCCTTCTCACCAAAATACACGGGATGTTTGCTGATCATAAGACTTATAGCCTCACGATTAGTACCCACAGCACCTTCCACCGCATGAGGCATTGCAACACCTGGTAAAAGTACAATATAGGGACCGTGCTTCTCGACATTCTTTATAAGACAATCCGCATACTCAGGCTCGACGCATTTATCGACCAGTAAAGGTTCAATGCCTTTGCGCAAGGCCTCGCGCCAATCCATGGGGGTATCAACAATATTGAAGTGGTTAAGCTCATACAACTGACGAAGCAACATAGTATCCTCTATCCTTCTCTATCTGTCTTCCTCAAAACGCTTCATGCTTCTTGCGAGAAGCGCCCTGGGCATTACGCAAACCTCTCCTCTGCGTTCCCATAGAAAGACAAACGCTTAGCCATCCCCTATATAAAAATCTTACACTGATTTTGTTTGATGCGAACGTTATAAATTATCGTATCTATCGTTTATAATGTATTTATTGAACGTTTTTTGTTTCTATTCGTTCATATAAAGTAAATATCTTATGAGCACTGATGCTTTGTTCTTTGAGATTGCGAACAATCGAACGTAGAATATTTTTATTCTCGATCGTTGTGGCCTAGGGTAAACGGTATGTTTTTCTCGCTCAACGGTACTATACCAAGGAGGAACAGAAGTGGGCACCTCAAAAACACTTGTTGAAAGAAGACGAGAAGATATTGTTGCTACGCTCAGTGAACGTCCCCGTATGCGCGTGCTTGATTTAGCCCAACTCTTTGAGGTTTCGCCGCTTACCATCCGACGTGATCTTGATTATCTGTCTGAGAAGGGCATTGTCAAGCGCTCACATGGGTTTGTAGAAATCATAGATCCACTTGGCAGTCCTCTAAGCTCATCCGCTGTTTTGATAAAGCGCAATATTGCAGCAGAGGCAGCACGCTTTGTGGAAGATGGCGATACCATCTTTATCAACACAAGTTCCACGGCGCTTTCCGTCATTGAGCACATAACCGCTCTTAATGTAACTGTCGTAACAAACAGCGGAAAAGCACTGCAAATTACTCCTCCGCCAACCCTGTCTATTATTTTGACGGGCGGAGAAATCCGTCAGCCCAAGTGGTCTATGTCGGGCGAGTTTAGTTTATCAACGGTGGGCCACATCAATGCAGCAAAAGCAATCTTGGGTTGTTCTGGACTTTCTGCAGATAGAGGCCTTACAACGCTCGTCTCACATGAAACCAGCGTAAACTCCCTTATGCTTGAACATTCGGATATGCATATTATCGTGGCTGACCATACAAAGATTGGAACTAATGCAAGCTTTAGATATGGTAGCCCGGAACAAGTGCATATTCTTGTCACGGATAGCGATACAAACAAAGAAGAAATTTCTCATTTGGAACGAGCGGGCGTGCGTGCAGTAGTATATCCATCTGAAACTACAGCAGCACGAGCATAAGCTAGATTAGGAGCTCCATGAACATCATCTCTCAACTTGCCAGCGAGCTTAATCTTACAGAAACCAAGGTAGAAGCCGCCGTAACACTCATTGACGAAGGCAATACTATTCCTTTTATTGCCCGCTATCGTAAAGAGGTAACCGGCGCTATGGATGATGTGGCGCTGCGCAAACTGGATGAGCGTCTTGGTTACCTGCGCAATCTTGAGGATCGTAAGCATGATGTACTGCTCTTGATTGATGCACAGGGCAAGCTGACCGTTGAGCTCAAAACTCAGATAGAAGAGGCAACCCAACTACAACGTGTGGAGGACCTTTACAAGCCCTATCGCAAACGCAGGCTTACCCGTGCGCAAAAAGCTCGTGAGGCTGGACTTGAGCCGTTAGCCAACATGATTATCATGCAGGTTACAACCACAGGCTCTGCCCTTGATGCCGCCGCGCCCTACATCAATGTAGATGCAGGATTTGATACTGCCCAAAAAGCTCTTATAGGAGCTCAAGATATTGTGGCAGAGACCATTGCAGAAGATCCCGATAACGTAGACGAATTAAGAGCCTATACGCAACACACGGCCGAGCTAATAGTTCGGGCAACCGACGCAAGCGAGGTTACCCCCTATGAGCCTTACTACGACTACACTGAACCTTATCGCAAAATTCCCAATCATAGAATCCTTGCTATAGACCGCGGTGAGCGCGAGGAAAAACTCAAAGTGCAGCTGAGCGTGGATACAGATGAGGCCATTGCGCGCCTAGGTGCTCACTGGCCGAGAAGACAGGGCGTGTTTGCTCCTGTGCTTGATGCAGCAATCGCTGACGCCTATAAGCGCCTGATGGCTCCTTCACTTGAGCGAGAAGCCCGAGCAAAACTTACCGTACGTGCCCAAACGGAAGCCATTGCCGTCTTTGCTAAAAATCTGGAAGGCTTGCTTTCTGCGCGCCCTGTTCGCGGGGTTCGTGTGCTCGCACTTGATCCTGGATATCGTACGGGCTGCAAGGTTGCGGTTTTAGATGAGACCGGAAAGCTTTTGGACCACAGTGTGGTGTATCCCACCAAGCCCAAACATGACGTAGTAGGCTGCAAACGAGAGCTTGCTCGTCTTATCAAAAAAGATAAGGTCAATACCATAGTTATTGGAAATGGCACGGCAAGCAGAGAAACAGAAGAGGTAGTTTCAGACTTTATCTCTGAAGAAGCGCCAGAACTGCGCTACACCATAGTAAATGAGGCAGGCGCATCGGTTTACTCGGCATCCGAACTTGCCAGTAAGGAATACCCCAACTTGGACGTCACCGTGCGCGGTGCCATGAGTTTGGGTCGACGTCTACAGGACCCCTTGGCTGAGCTGGTAAAAATTCCTCCCCAATCCATTGGCGTGGGTCAATACCAGCATGACCTTGATCAAACCGAGCTCTCTCGCACGCTGGGTTACGTGGTAGAGGACGTGGTAAACCGGGTGGGCGTAAACGTAAACACCGCAAGTGCCAGCCTGCTCTCCTACGTTTCGGGCATCACGCCTACCGTAGCCAACAATATCGTGGCATACCGAGAAGAGCATGGCGCTTTTACCGACCGCGCAGAGCTCAAACAGGTGTCAAAGCTGGGACCAAAGGCCTTTCTCAACGCTGCAGGTTTTTTGCGCATTACCAAGGGAAGCAACCCGCTTGATGCAACCAGTGTTCACCCTGAAAGCTACGCTATTGCAAGCGAGCTGCTCAAACGCGCAGGTGTCTCCAGTTCAGAGCTTGAGCGCGGCGGTATCCCCACTATTGAGCGCCGTTTAGGCAATGTTGCAGAGCTTGCAGCGGAGCTCAACTGCGGTTTTCTCACCCTTATGGATATTATTGACGAGCTTAAAAAGCCTGGCAGAGATCCCCGAGATGATGCACCTGAGGTGATTTTTAGCCGCGCCGCTCTCTCAATTGATGATTTAGAGCCCGGCATGGAGCTTAAGGGTACTGTGAGAAACGTCGTGGACTTTGGCGCCTTTGTAGATGTGGGCGTCCATCAAGACGGTTTGGTGCACATCTCAAAATTAGCCAATCGCTTTGTGAAACACCCCTCTGACGTGGTTAGGGTTGGAGATACCGTCACGGTATGGGTTGAGAAGGTAGACCGAGATCGCAAGAAGATTTCTCTTACCATGGTAAAGCAAAGCTAGGCTAGGCTAGGCTAAACTAGGCAGAACGGTACGCTAAATCAGTATCCCTTGGAAAAGAGAAGCCAGCAAAGAAGCGTGAGTACAGCAAAGCTCAGCACAAAACTCAGCACAAAGCCACGACAAAAGCCACGAGATGAGTCAATAAAGTAGCGCGTACAAGCAAGGGCTGCTGCTGTCAATATGGGAAGAGAAGCAGTGGTAGAGATGCCGATGCCCACACCATACAGTGAGGCACCATAAGGGATCAAAATTGTTCCCAGCAAAATTGCTCCCGCAATAATAAAGGCACTTTTAAAGGTAAAGGGAACTACCCCGGTATGCTCAACCTCTTTTGCCATCTGCTCAGGCATAACGCCAACTAACTTGGAAGACGCCGCAACACTCCTTTTTGCTTCTCCTCTAAGCAGCTCAGCGGCCTCAGTTGAAGAATGCTTTATCGTCTGCTTATAAGAATGATGTCCGCGGTTCTTGTTGCGTTTTTTCTTGCTCATGACGCACTCCTCGGTGGATTGATAATGCTCCCTAGGATAACAGGCTCAGACGCACCTGTTGCGGTAGGGATATTTGAAGGCCTACCCTGTAAGGTCTGATTGCCCAACAGTGCAAAGGCTATGGCTTCCTTAGCATCTGCAGAATAGCCAAGCTCATCTTGGGTGCATACTTGAGTATCGGGAAGAAGCGCTGCTATACGCGATACCAAGGTATCATTATGCGCACCTCCACCACCAATAATGAGCTCATCAAACACGCCGTCAAATGCCGGTGCTACAAAGCGCTGGCAGCAGACCGCTATACTAGCTGCAGTAAATTCCGTCAATGTAGCAACTACATCCACAGGGTTCATCTCACTATGAGCTGCTATAAACCTGTCTACAAACTGTGCACCAAATAGCTCCCTTCCCGTCGATTTGGGCGGTGCCATAGTAAGGTATTCGCAAGACATAAGTTCAGCAAGAGCTGCTTGGTGCACTCGTCCTTGTGCGGCAATGTGTCCACCGGCATCCATATTGGTCCCAAAAAGCCTTCTGGTAGCTTCATCGATTGCCATGTTGCCCGGACCGGTATCAAAAGCAAATACATCAGCTGATGTGCACGATTTTGGTAATACCGTAATATTTCCTATGCCTCCAATATTGAGAAGCGCTCGATTCTTGCTCTGCGAACCATACAGCACGAGCTCCGAAAACGGTACCAGCGGAGCACCCTGCCCACCTGCCGTAACGTCCATTGCCCTAAAATCATAGACAGTACGGACATTGTGTTCCCATGCGATAATAGAAGCATCTCCAATTTGTAAAGTACCAGCATGAAAGGGTTTGTCGTCAAAGTAATCTCTGGACCCCTCAGGCTCATGCCAGATGGTTTGTCCGTGACAGGCTACAAATGAAATCTCGCTGTCCGTAATACCCGCCTTTTCACAGAGTGCCGAAACTGCGCGTGAAAATAAATGACCCAGCTCCGCATTAAGCGAACATATCAAGCGCGCATCTGCATCGCCAGGCTTACACGCATCTAAGATACGCTGACGTATACAAGAAGGCGTGGGATAGGTTAAAAATTCTTTGAGCTCTACCTTTGTAGAACTGTCCACTCCATCAATAGCGACAAGGGCGCAATCGACTCCATCCAAACTCGTACCAGACATTATGCCAATAGCTAACATAACAACATACCTCGCTCAGTACGGCGCTGATTAAGACGCTGCTTAAGAAGTAAACAGGGGCCAAGCGCTGGTTTATGTAGAGGAGGTTGCAATACAAACGTATGAGGAAGCGCAGCTTGAAGTGCATCTGTAAGCAATTGCCCAGCTCCCACAAATACGCCTCCCATATACACTACTGGTACTGCACTGCGCTCATTAAACAAACCATGAGCTGCAGCAACAACAATATCGGAAAGCTCTAAAGCAGCGCGAGAAAATAGTGCTTGTGCAGCTGGATCTCCCGCAAGCGCTGCGTCCTTGGCAAGTACCGTAAGAGCAGCAACGCTGGTTCTGTTGTTGTGTGCCTCCTGTTGCATATACGCAATAAGCTCAGATGCATCCCTAAGCTGCAAGCGCTCTTGTATCAGGGTAAATAAGGGTCCCCGAGCATCTCTTCCATCCGCTTGGCGGCTAAAGAGTCGCAAGGTTTCTTTGCCAATCCACCAGCCACTACCCTCGTCACCAATATGGCAGCCCCAGCCACCTGCACGCTGCTTAATTGCACCTTCTACGGCATATGCAATAGAACCAGTACCACAAATGACACAAACACCATCTTGTAGATTAAGACCTGCAGCCCAGGCAGCACGAACATCACTCACCAGTTCATAGGGATGCCCCGCTGCCACCGTTCTCACTACATCGTCAATGTGAGCTCTGATTGAAGCATCTTGCCCATATCCCGCAAGACCAAAGCCTAAGCCTACTTCAGTCCCACTCTTTTTGAGCAGGACAGAAATGCCGTTACTCAGTATTTCGTGCATGCCATCATAACCAACCTGTGCAGCATGGCAGCTGGGTAAGCAGATGCTATCAAGAGCGGTAAACTGCTCGTCAAAGAGCGTAAACTGAGTTTTGGTTCCGCCTCCGTCTACACCTATCCACTGCATTATCAGCGCGCCTCTCGAAAGCGGAATTTTTGCCAGGGGCGAATGGTATCCAAAAGAAACTGTTCTCTCTCAGGAATATGTCCAACCACATTACTCAGGCCACTATTCTGCATATCTGTTAGGGCTATTTGCAGCTCACCTGCATAGTGGCCATATTCACTGCTTTCTATAATCACGTCTCCCCTATGAATCAGAGCCGGAGCATTAAACAGTCTAAAATTGTGACCCTTATATTTCACGCGGCTTTGCGTTGACCGCAAGAAATGCGCTGAGACATCTCCCCTGTTAAAGTGCAGCTCATCCAAGACAATACTGCGCTCTGTGTCCGGCACATTGCTCACAAGCTCAACACTAAAGCTCACCAGATTGCGGGGAAGCTGCTTGAGGCTCTCCAGCTCTTCATCAGTTGGATGGCAATTTGAAATGATAATATCGTCTATGCTGCCCATAGAGATGTAGTGCTCAACCTGCAGATACAAAGGCAAATGACGATGCATCTCTAAGGTTGGCAGTCCATCTGTTACTGGCCAATTTGCAAAGCTCTGCTCAGCCTGAGAAGTAACAAATGCCGCGGTCTGCAAACCAAAACGCTTGAAGCTGTTGGTACAAGTCGTAAAGTGCTCAAGCGTGAGGCCAGAATAGTTATGAGGGTAAAAATTGTGACAACCAACCAGGTGATTGGTATCTGGACAATAGTCCATGATGGTCTCAAGGTAGTGCGTATTATTGCTCATGTTAATCTCAATGAGCAACCCTTCGGGATTATAGGTCATAAGCGCTTCTTCATTTCCGGTAAATCCCATATCAAGACGGATTCCGTCAGCGCCAAGTTCTTTAAAAAAGGAAAGATTGTTATAGGAGACACCCAGCTCATCAAAAACTCGCGGATTACAATCGAGCATAACCTCAAAGCCCAGCTCATGGGCCCTAGTATTGAGCTCAAGATACTCACGCTTCAGTGAATCCCTATCATCTTTTACGGACAATAAGCAGCTAAAAATTCGAGAAAACCCAGCTTTTGCAGCACGCTCTAAATAGGCAAAGCTCTCTTCTTTTGTGGTCTTCTCTGGATACATTGAAATACCAAGGCGCTGCATACCACTCCATCCTTTAAATCCTTTTTAGGATCTCTACATACCAAGGCTGAACAGCTCAAATAGAGCATAGCTCAAAGTTAAAAGAGCGCGAACCCCGAGCAGAGGGTGCCCGAGATCCGCGCAGGTACTACAAATAAACCTCTTACTTTACTGCATATGGCAGGCAGTGCTTAGGCCTCAGAAGAGCCTTCCTCTTGTACTTGCTGTTTATCGTACATCTTGACAAAGGGTAGGTAGCAAAGCACCGAAACCGCAATCAGAACAATACAAAGTACGGATGCGCGCCAATCGCCACCGGTTGCCAAATAAGCACCAATAGGTCCAGGCAAGGTCCAAGGAGCAGTAACAATTACCTGGTTAACCCATCCCAAAGAGGTTACAATCCACGCAATCACAGCGCAAATCATGGGCGTAAATACAAAGGGAATTGCCAGCACGGGATTCAATACGATAGGCGTACCAAAAATCAAAGGCTCGTTAATATTAAAGATGGCTGGGAAGAAGGCAAGGCGACCAAGATCCTTAAGGTACTTAGAACGGCACACCGTTACAAGCAGCAAGGCAAGGCCAATGCTGGTACCTGAGCCACCAATAAAAATGAACCACTGATAAAATGGCTCAGCGGAAATTGCTGGAAGCGCAGTTGCTGCTGCTCCTGCTGCTACCGCATTGGCGTTCTGCTCAAGCAGCGTCAGCCAAAGCGGGCGTGCAATCGAGCCGACAATAGAGGCGCCATGAATACCAAAGAACCAGAAGAAGTCAGTTAAGAAGACGATAAGTAAAACGCCTGGTAGCGTATCCGTTGCACTCACAAGAGGTGCTACAACGGTGGCTACCGCCTTGTGCCAATTGAAGCCCACGAAGTAGGTTAATGATCCAATAACCAAAATCACAATAAGCGTTGGAGTAAGTGCCTCAAACGAGCGTGCTACTGATGGTGGCACCTGCTCAGGCATGGTGATTTTGAACTTGGAATTATTGGTAAGACGAAATACGTTGATGGCAAAGAAGGTTACGATAATGCCAACAAAAAGACCGCCGCCACCAAGACTGGCCATAGGAAGTACAAAGCCCGCAACGCCAGCATTTACATCTGCCGCTACATTCACGGGAACTATGGTAAGCAAGAAAGCCATTGTCGAAAGAATTCCGCCGGATACGCCATCAAGGTCGTATGAGCGTGCAAGGCTGTTGCCCATGCCAAAAACAGCATAGAGCGCCATGATATACATGGTCACGCGGTATGGGAGAAGAATTGTTGCTGAATGAGAGGTCAAAAGGTATAAATTCCCCAGCTCTCTGGAAGAGGTGGATTGGCCACAATCAGGAAGAACGACCCGACAATAATGAGTGGCAATGCAGATACCACACCATCGCGCACCGCTAAGAGATAGCGATTGGTGCCGAGCTTGCTCATGATAGGATCGAGTGTTCTATCAAGAAACGCTTGGAACTTTTCCATTTTTTCGCATCCTTTCTTTACCTACCGTCTTATCTGCGAACAGACAGCCTTGCCTGTAATTTCTACGATAAAATCTCGTCTACCTGCTTAAAGATATGCTCACAGCGTGCCATTGCATAATCTTGCGGCTGCATAGCCACAACAGGAATCGAAACTTTTGCAATAATACTGCTCTTTTGATACGCAATCTGAGGCCCCAGTAAAATGATGTCATACTCAGAAGCCTTATCCTGACAAGCACTTGCGGCACAGGCATCTACCTTGAGATTCATCCCTTTTTCTTCCGCATACTTCTGCATCTTTGACATCAAAATAGTGGTAGACATGCCGCCAGAACATACGAGCAAAATCTTATAATCCTTCATGCTAGCCACCTTTCACTGGTGCTTTCGGATTTGGTTTTGTTCCAAAATTTCCGAAAAGCGCTCGTAATTGCGATTTACAAATGAGCGAAACAATATGTCAATAACGCCAAGCTGCCCAATACGTGAAGCCATGGCTGCCGAGCGCATAAGCGGTTCTGTAGAGCCCACAAACAAAACTTCATCAGCTTGATGTGCAAGCTTTGAGTCAAAACCAGAGCCGGTAATTGCAATTATCTTTCCGCCCCGCTCACGTGCCCTTGCCACACAAGCATTAACTTCTTCCGTCGAACCCGAATAGCTGATTGCTATAGACACATCTTCGGGCCCGCTATTTGAGGCATAGAGCAATTGACCATGCCAATCATCAATAAGGTTGCAGTTCACCCCTATCCTTAATAATTTGTAGTGCAAGTCCCGAGCCGATAAAAGCGATGCACCCATGCTAAATAAATTAATAGCCCGAGCGCGTGCCATCATATCTACGCAGGTGTCATAGACACTTGAATCATTAAGCTTTGCAACAAACTTCAACGAGTCAATATTGCCCTGCGTTATCTTCTCTATGGTTTGGGCAGTGGTATCCGTTGGAGCAAGATCCTCGATTTTTGCTAACTCACTCTCTCTGAGGACCGCAAGATCATATACGAGCAAGCGTTGAAACTCTTTGTAACCCTTTAGGCCCAATTTTTTGCAAAGCCTGGTAATGGTTGAAGGAGATGCAAAGGTATGAGCTGCTAGTTCATGAATACTCATGCTTGAGGCCGCTTCAGGATTTGCAAGCAAACGATCAATAAGCTCTCGCTCAGCTGGACTTGCGCTATTCATATGCTGTTTTAAACGTACTAATAGGCTTACCATGGGTTTTCCTAACGTATACACACATTCTAGAATGTGAAAATTATTTGTCATTAAATTCTAGATAACAAGAAATTAAATTTCAATTTTTGACATAAATACGCGGCGAACGGTAGATAATTGACTCTGACCATACCGGTCCTTGAAATATTTACTCAAGGTTTATTTGAGTCTCAACCCACATTGCATGCAACTTTGCTTACTGTTTTAGATATACACCTAGTATGAACTGGTCTTTTATAAAATTTTATAGATATAGTCCCTGTGGTAAATCAAAAAATAAAATGCAGGGGTATTCAAATTTCTCAAGCTTGTCGCCCCATTTATCATGAGCTATCTTCAACACAAAGAGGTTTACAGCGGTGGAGGATAGAGCTATGAATGACCAAAATACCTTGAATGAGTCCGAAGACCAGGATCCTGAGATGGTTTCATTTGGCCTCATTGCACAAGCCGGCGCTGCCAGAAGCATGGCCTTTGAGGCACTTAAAGCTGCAAAACAAGGTGATTTTATTCATGCAGAAGAACTTTTAAAACAGGCGGATAGCTCAATTCTTGAAGCGCACCATATACAAACATCACTGCTGAGTAAGGAAGCTCGTGGCGAACACACCAAGGTTGATGTCATTCTTGTCCATGCTCAAGATCACTTAATGACGGCAATTCTCGCCAAAGAACTCATTGCCGAGATGGTTGAACTTTACAAAAAACTTGATGCATCAGCGTAAACGCTTTTGGATTAACCGGTAAGGACCAACGTTATGATAGAGCTTTCACAATTAAGCACCGAGCAGCGCAATCCAAATACAACAGAGCTCGACACGTTTTCTGCTCTACAAATTGCCAAAGCAATGAATCATGAAGATGCATGCGCTGTTCAGGCGGTAGAACAGGTGTTACCTCAAGTTGCTACCGCAATTACCTGGGCAGCTGACTGTTTGGCGCAAAATGGTCGCATTATTTACATGGGAGCAGGAACAAGTGGCCGCTTAGGAGTTCTTGATGCCGTTGAATGCCCACCAACCTTTGGTGTTGATCCAAATGTTGTCATAGGTTTAATTGCCGGCGGAACAGAAGCTTTTGTGCAGGCGCATGAAGGAGTTGAGGACAATACCGCTCAAGGCGAGACAGACCTGCGTGATAGCGAGCTTACTAAACGTGATTTTGTGATAGGCCTAGCTGCAAGTGGACGCACCCCGTATGTAATTGGTGGCCTTACGTTTGCAAAAAAACTCGGTTGCAAAACTGCAGCCATTGCCTGTGTACCTGGCTCACAAATTGGGAAAGTAGCTGAGCTTGCAATTGAACCTGATACTGGTGCAGAAGTTCTTACCGGCTCTACCCGACTTAAAGCTGGCACCGCGCAAAAGCTCATCCTTAATATGATCTCTACTGGTGCCATGACTCTTACGGGCAAGGTTTACAAAAATCTGATGGTAGATGTAAGGCAGACCAATGAGAAACTCCACGCACGAGCGCAAAACATTGTCATGCAAGCCTGTGACTGTGAAAAGGATCGTGCAACAAAGGTGCTTGCGGAGGCTCATGGAAGCGTAAAGCTTGCTGTAGCAAGCATATTGCTCGATTTGCCCGCAGATGAAGCCACACAAGCACTTGAGAAAGCACACGGCAAAATACGGCATGCCCTTGAAACGAGAGTCTGATGTTAGAAGCCACTTCATCGAGTCTCTACGCCTACCCAAGGAGATAGTTACACCAAACGACTGATCACATTCACAAAGCTCTGCACGTCATGCGTGGGCTCAAGTGGATAATGCAGATATACAGGCACTTCTCGCCCACATCTGAAGGGTAACCCTACAAAGGCAGGATGCACGCCCGACCATGAGCCACAGGTTAAAACCGCATCTCCCTTAGCCTCAGCCGTGTTAAAAAGTGCAAAGTCAAAACTGTCCACATCGATGATGTCCACACCTCCGTCTGCGATAAGTTCTTCACGAAGGCTGTCCATAGCATCATTTCCATGACGAAGCACTCTGAGGCGCATGCCCTCCAAGTCAGAAATGACTATTTCATCATGTCCTGCTAGCGGGTTGGTACGAGGCAAATCAATATAAAAAGGGACATCCAAAAGGTGCTGGATCTGGCAGCTATCCCCCCAGCGTACATCCGAAAAACTCGATTGCACAACATCTACCTCTCGGCCCAAATTTTGCATAATACATGCCTGCATATCATAGAGATCGCCCACCGGGACAATTTCAAATCTCAGATTAGGCTCAAGCTCATGCACCTTAGGCCAAAGCTCCAATGTTTTTCTGCCAGGACACATCAAGGACACGCCCAGACGCACAGCACCTCCGTCCTTCATGGCACGTGTAGCACGGCGAAGACTCTCTTCTGACTGCAGCATGATTGACCGAGCATCCTCTACCAAGAGCGCTCCAGCACGAGTAAGCGAAACTCCCGTGTGTGAGCGAGAAAAAAGCTCAAGTCCAAACTCAGCCTCAAAGCAAGACACCTGCTTGACAAGAGCTGGTGTTGAAATCCTCAGTTGTGCAGCTGCTTTTGAAAAACTGCCACATTCTGCAGAGGCTACTATTGCCTCAAGTCTTCTGTCGTACACGCTCTACTCCACCCCATTTTGTTCTAGAGTCCTGAAACAGCTATAAACCAATGGTTAACACCAACCTAACAAAGAAGAAATTCACAAATCGTTAAACCACTCCTAGACTGAGCAGCATACAGTACGCAAGGTGCATGGTTCACACCACACACAGCACCTTTATCGACCATACGAAGGGGTAATTTCTATGAGCAATTGGCTAAAGCTTGAGGGTGAGGTGTGTGCGGTTACTGGGGCACTTGGCGGCATGGGAACTGAGATTTGTCGCGAGTTTGCCAAAAACGGTGCAAGAGTAGTCCTCCTTGATCTTGACGAAGCAAAGCTAAAGGCTGCCGCCTCAGATCTCTCAGCAGAATTTGGCATAAAAGCAGCAGGGTATCGCATGAACGCTATCGACGAAACCGAGGTTCAGGCAGCCGTAGACGCCACCATGGCAGAATTTGGCAAGGTAGACGTACTCGTCAATACTGCAGGCATCCTTCGTTTCTCCCCCATGGAGGACCTTCCGCTGTCTGATTGGGAAGAAGTTATCAAGGTTAATCTAACGGGTACCTTTATTGCTTCTCAACGCTTTGGTCGCGAGATGATAAAGGCTGGGTCCGGTCGCCTGGTGCACATTTCTACCGCTGCTTCCTATCAGCCTGAAACTTTCTCGGGCGTGTATAGCTCCACCAAGGCCGGCGTCAACATGCTCTCTAAAATGCTTGCAGCAGAGTGGGGCCCTTACGGTGTTCGCTCCAACTGTGTGTGCCCCTGCTTTGTAAAGACGCCTATGTCTGCCAGCTTTTATGCCGATCCTGAGGTAGAAAAGAGCCGAAGCCGTCTTATTGCTACGCGCCGCATAGGTGAGGTCACCGATATTGCAAACGCGGTTATGTACCTAGCATCCACGCGCTCTAATTTCACTACTGGTGCCGAAATCATGGTTGACGGTGGCTTTTCCAAGATGATGGGCGAGATGACCGCAAAACCCGGTGGTCGTCGCGCATTTGCCGAGAACTACCTCAAGAAACAGGGCATTGAGCTGTGGACCGACCAGGCTGGCGTCAAAACCCCAACTGATCAGTAACCCCAACTGGCCCATAGTCAAACTGACTCATACCCTGGCCAACCAACAATCCCATCAACCTCAAACAGAAAGAATTTCATGGCTAAGCAAAACTCAAACCAAGGGCGCTCAGTAGTGCTGGGCGCCGCCTGTGTTACCATGTTCTTTATCAGCTCTATTGCGCTTTACTCGGTGGTAAGCAAAAACCTCCTAGCTCAATATCCCGACTGGTCTCCTGCTCTTACCTGGGCTTTCCCCGTATTTCAGACCATCATGGCAGTAACAGGCATTTTTGCAGGCCGCTTTTCAGACAAGATCGGTCCTCGAAACGTCGTTATCGCAGCAGCACTTTGCTACGGTGTTGGCTGGTTTATGTCCGGAACCGTTACTGAGCCCTGGCAATTCTATCTTTGGTTCTCTGTTATTGCAGCCATTGGCAACGGCCTTGGCTACAACCCTGCCTTAACCACTGGACAAAAGTGGTTTATCGACAAAAAGGGTCTTGCCTCTGGAATCACGCTTGCTGCTTCTACCGCTGGCCCTGCCGTGCTTTCACCGGTGCTTGCATCGTTACTCATCCCTCTGTTCGGCATTTTTGGCGCGCTGAAAGCTCTTGGAATAATTTTCTTTGTAACCATTTTTGCCTCGGCACTCTTCCTCAAAGCCCCACAAGCTGGCTGGCTACCTGAGGACTACCGTGCCCCCAAAGCCGGAGCTCACGCCGGAACTTTTGGTGATCTCACCCCTGGTGAAATGGTCAAATCCCCTCGTTTTTGGGTACTTCTCATAACCTTTGCCTGTGCTGCTACCGCCGGAACGCTTTTGGTAGGTAAGGTTGCATCCATTGCCGCTGTTCAGCTCTTTGAAGATCCAAGCTCTATCGCTGCTATTGCGCTTGGTGGAGTTGTGGTTACCGTTAATACCTGCGCAAATCTGGTTGGCCGTCTCTCCTTTGGTCAAATTGTCGATAAGATCGGTGCGTATAAGTCCTTACTCATCAGCTTGGTAGTCACTATCGTTGCGCTTATCATTATGTCTACAAGTTTCTCCATACCGGTATTCTTTGTGGCGCTCGCGCTGCTTGGCTTTAGCTTTGGTGCCCTTCTCGTTATCTATCCACCCCTCACTGGTGGCGCTTTTGGTACCAGCAACCTAGGCGTCAACTATGGCATCATGTTCTTGGGTTACGCTGCTTCCACCTGGATTAGCCAGCCCATCGCTGCCATTCTCTACCATGCAAATGCAGGCAACGCTGCCTATCAGCAGTCTTTTTACGGCGCAATTGTCATTGCTGCAGTAGCCGTGCTCCTCACCGTATACATGATGGTGTCTGATAACAAAAAGAAGCAGGTTGCCTAGGGCCACAAGAGAGTACAGCTGCTGAACTCATACCTGATAAACTCTCTCAACCTAAGCTGACTGTAAATATCCCATCAACCTCCAAATCCGAAAGGAATATATATGTCACAACAAGCTGTACGTATAGCTGTCATTGGCGCTGGCGCCATGGGCCGAAACCACATTCGTTTTATTGCTGAAGAACCAGAGGCAGAACTTGGTAGCCATAGCCGATGCCTTTGAAGGCGCTCGCACAACGGCAGAGGCTGCCCAGGTGCCCTTCTTTACCGACGCAACTCAGATGATGGATGCAATCAAGCCTGAAGCGGTTATCATTGCTACCCCCAACAACCTTCACTTAGGTGTTGCTCGCGAGGCAATCAAACGCAACATTGTGCCTTTGGTTGAAAAGCCTATCTCAAATGATCTCGAGGATGCTGAAACATTTGCCAAAGAAGCAAAAGCTGCGGGAGTACCCGTGCTTGTCGGCCAACATCGCCGTCATAACCCTTTTGTCAATAAAGCAAAGGAAATTATCGACTCTGGAGCACTGGGCAAGCTCACCGTCTCTTCATTCCATTACATGATCTACAAAAATGATGAGTATTTTGATGTCGAGTGGCGTCGTCAAAAAGGAGCCGGCCCCATCCTTGTAAATCTCGTCCACGACGTAGACTTGCTTCGTTACCTTCTGGGAGAGCCTGTTGCCATTCAGGGTATGCAATCCAGCGCCGCCCGTGGTTTTGAGACCGAGGACTCAGCCGTCATCAACGTACGTTTTGCTGATGGCGCACTTGCTTCCATGACCATCTCTGATGCAACGGCTAGCCCCTGGAACTGGGAGGCAACTGCTCGCGAAGATCCGCAGTATCGTCCCTTCGATGCAGATGCCTACTTCATTGGCGGAACCTTGGGCGCCCTCTCGCTGCCCAAGCTCCACCTCTTTAGCTATGAGGGAGACTCTTCTTGGCACAAGCCTCTTCAGATGGATATACCTGCCGTTGATCCAGCACTTCCCCACAAGATGCAGCTTAAGCACTTTGTAAAAGTTGTTCGCCGAGAAGCCACTCCTGTAGTAACTCCAGCTGACAACGTAAAGACGCTTCGCACACTGGCTGCTGTCAAAGAAGCTGCGGAGACTGGCAAGCTTATTGAGCTGTAAGGCTTATTTGGTAAGCAGCAAGCATGCTACTCGATTTGGCCTCAGCTATCATTGAGTATAGTAATTTTGATCACTATACTCATCCAATACTAAGCAAAGGAGTCCAAATGAAAGAAATCATGCTCGTAGCCTGCGGAGGAGCCGTCGGTTCTGTGCTCCGCTATGCCATAGGACTCATTGAAACACCTGCCGCTGGAGGCTTCCCCATCAAAACACTTATTATCAATGTCGTAGGTTCCTTTGTAATAGGCATGCTTGCTGTTCTTGCAGCACACACATCTAAAATGAACTCCGACCTCTTACTGTTGTTAAAGGTTGGGTTATGCGGAGGTTTTACTACCTTTTCTACGTTTGCACTCGAGACAAGCGACCTTCTGCAGGCACATAAGCTTGACTTCGCCTTGCTGTATGTACTTGCCAGTTTAGTGCTCTCAGTATGTGCTGTATTTTCAGCAGAATACCTGTTTAGGACCTAAGTGCTAGAGACTAAGTAAGCCGAGGAACACCTCAACCCCCATCAAAATGCAACCCCCAAAAACAAAAAGGCAGCTGTTGTGTGACAGCTGCCTTATATAAGCAAAATACTCTTTGTTGGTCAGCGACG
>QWCH01000059.1_pt1 | contig 166830 bp, 137 predicted proteins | sample 1972671 | NCBI WGS metagenome assembly QWCH01 (sample SAMN09866713, study PRJNA288562) | Human gut metagenome isolate term3_stool, whole genome shotgun sequencing... | isolation source: gut | host: Homo sapiens | place: USA: California
GTCAAGGCAACAAGAAATTTCTGCCATATCGAGAAACCTCAAGGCCATTGCCAAGGAATTAGAAGTTCCTGTCATTGCCCTTTCACAACTTTCTCGTGCTCCAGAACTTAGGACTGACCACAGACCAATCCTATCTGACCTTCGTGAGTCTGGTGCCATAGAACAAGACGCCGACATTGTAATGTTCCTCTACAGAGATGAGTATTACACTAAGGAAGAATCAGAAAAACCAAATGTTGGTGAAGTTATTATTGCCAAGCACAGGAATGGTCCTACGGGAACTGTTGAGTTAATGTTTAAGAAGGAATTTACAAAATTCTTGAACTTGCAGAGAAACGATTGATAAGTAAATAAAATTTTTAAAGACTCTTGTGAAAGCAGAGTCTTTTATTTTTTTTGCGACAAATGTTATAATATGCTTTGAAAAAATATTGGAGGTTAATATGATTTTAGATTTAATAAAAGTAATCTTCCTTGGTATCATCGAGGGGCTTACAGAATTTTTGCCTGTGTCATCAACAGGTCATCTTATAATAGCTGACAGCTTTATAAAACTTGAGCCTAAGGCCTTTTCCAATGCCTTTAGCGTCATAATCCAACTTGGTGCCATCCTAGCAGTAGTTTATCTCTACTTCTACGACATCAATCCCATTGCCAAGGGCAAGTTAGTAGCAGTTCTTGGAGAAGAAAAGTACAATGAACTAAGTCTTAAGGAAAAATTTAAGTACAGAGACCTTGAGACAATGAGACTAATCGCAAAGATTATTGTTGGCTTCTTGCCAGCAGCCTTCTTTGGCTTCCTCTTAGATGACTTTATCGATGCCCATCTCTTTAATCCCATAACAGTTGCTATCGCACTTATCTTTTACGGGATAGTAATTATATTTATGGAAAAAAATAATAAGGATAAGGACTTTAAGTACGAAACTCTAGATGACATTGGACTTAAGACTGCCCTCTTCATTGGTTTTTTCCAATGCCTTGCCATGGTGCCAGGCACATCTCGTTCAGCAGCGACAATTATTGGGGCCATGCTACTTGGCTGCTCGAGAACAAGCTCTGCTAAATTTTCCTTTTATCTCGCAGTCCCAACAATGCTTGGTGCAACTGCCCTAAAGATTTTAAAAATTGGCTTTTCCTTTAGCCTATGGCAATGGTTCTTGATCCTTCTTGGAGGTATAATCTCCTACATCGTTGCTCTTGTTGTAATTAAAAAATTCTTGGGCTATGTTCGTGAACACGACTTCATCCCCTTTGGATACTATAGAATTGTCCTTGGCTTAGTAGTCCTATGCCTTGGCTTCTTCAATATAATTTGAGGTGACTATGAAAGATTTTAAGGTTGGAATAATTCAGCTGCCTGCTAAGGGCGATAAAAAAGAAAATTTAAAGACAATGGAAGAATATGTAGCTCTTGTAAAAAAAGAAGGAGCTGATGTGGTTTGTCTTCCTGAAATGTGGAACTGTCCCTACCAAAATTCTTATTTCACAAAATTTGCTGAAGAGGACTTTGGGGAAACTTATGAGAAGATGAGCCAGGTGGCAAAAGAAAATAGAGTCTACTTGATTGGCGGCTCAATACCAATTAAGTCTGGCGACAAGATTTACAACAGGTCCTATGTCTTTGACAAGTCTGGCAGAGAAATCTACAGGTATTCCAAAATCAACCTCTTCGACATAGAAGGCTACAAGGAGTCAGACACAATTTCTGGCGGCAAGTCCTTTGGAGTTTTTGAAACAGAATACGGAACTTTTGGCCTTGCCATTTGTTTTGACTTGAGGTTCCCTGAGCTATTCCAAACTTTTAGGGACTATGGGGCAGAAGTCATCTTTGTTCCATCAACCTTTATGAAGAAGACTGGGGAAGTTCACTTCCACCTTCTCAACAGGGCTCGTGCAGTTGACACCCAATGTTATCTAGTCTCTCCTGCCATAGCAAGAGATGATGACTTGTCAAAGAACGCCTACGCCCACTCACTTATAGTTGACCCAAGTGGCAAGATAGAAGTGGACCTTGGCGAAGATAAAAATTACACAGTCTTAAAATTAGAAGCTAATAAAGTTAAGAGGGAAAGAGAAAAACTTCCCCTAGAAGTATCTAGGAAAAATAGAAAGTTATAATTAGAAAACCACTTAATTTAAAATTAAGTGGTTTTAGTATTATTTTAAGTTATAGCCCTAACATATTTGGTACAAATGTTATAATACTTGGAACAAAAGCAAATAATAATACTGATATAAGCTCAATTATTAAGAATGGCATCACACCTTTAACTATGTCATTGAATCTTAATCCAGTTATTGATTGTGCTGTAAATAAATTATAACCAAAAGGTGGTGTAACATACCCTATTACCAAATTAATTACAAATATCATTCCTAAGTGAAGTGGATCTATTCCAAGTTCAATTCCAAAAGGAACTAGTACCGGTGCTAATATTATTATAGCAGCTACAGTATCCATCAATGCTCCAACAAAGAATAATAATATCATTAAAACAATCAAATATGAATATTTAGTAGTTATGAATGATCCTAAAGCATTAGTTACCATGTCTCCAAAATTATTAACTGACATTATCCACGATAATAAATTAGCTGCGCCCATTATTATTCCAACCATCGCTGCCGTTTCCATAGCTTTAAGTAACGCATCTGGCAAATCTTTTATTCTTATTTCTCGATAAATAAAAAATCCTAGTAATAGTGCATAAACAACTCCTACTGCAGCAGCCTCAGTTGGTGTAAATACTCCTGAATAAATTCCACCCAATATTATAATCGGCAATAATAATGCACCTAATGCTGACCATGTACTAGTCAATAGTCTTTTCAAGCTAAATTTTTCCCTATTTTTTAATATATCTGGCTTGTTTTTTATAAGAAAGAAATTAACTAATATTAAAAGTAACATCATAACTAATCCAGGAAGAATACCAGCTATAAACATTTTTGGTATAGATAATCCCATTGTCACTCCATAAATAATCATTGGAATACTTGGTGGAATTATTGGTCCTAAAGCTCCGCCAGCTGCAACCATACCTGCCGCTGATCTTTTGTCATATCCAGTATTAGTTAATGATGGTATCATTATTGAACCAATAGCAGCAACCGTTGCCGGACCAGAGCCTGTTAAAGCTGCAAATATAGCACAAGATACAATTGTTACAACTCCGAGACCACCTGGAACCCAGCCCATTAATGCATCTGCCCAGTTAATCATCCTCTTAGAAATACCCCCTCTATCCATTAATTCTCCAACTAATACAAAAAGTGGAATTGCTAATAGCGGGAAAGAGTCTAGCCCTGTTGTCATTCTTTGACTTACTAATAAAAGTGGTTTTATTCCAGTTACTATTAAGAACATAGCCCCTGATCCTAAAATTGATAAGTATACTGGAAGCCCAATAAAAATTAAAGCGAACATTACAATAAACATTATACCAATCATTTAATCACCTCATTAGTTTTTGCAGAACATAAATCGTACACACAATAAAAAATTAATAATGCTCCAAAAATAGGTGCTGCACCATAAACAAAACTCATGCTTATTCTAAGGGCAGGACTTAACTGAGTTCTTACTGCCCATGCAACTTTAGTTCCGTAAAACAAAAGTATAAATCCTATTAATATAGATAATATGTTAACTATTTTTCTTAATACAATTTGATTCTCGTGGCTTATGTTATCTGTTATTACACTTACTGTAGCATTACTCTTGTTCTTCGTACATAAAATTGCCCCAAGCATATTGGCCCAAATGAATGTGTATCTTGCTAATTCTTCTGTCCAAGATAAAGAAGAATTAAGAACAAATCTAGTAAATACTTGGAGAACACAAGATGCGACCAGAATACTAAACACAACTACTATTGCAAACTTTAAAAATTTTGTCACAATGTTATATGCTTTTTCCATAATTTTCCCCTTTCTTAGAAATTAAGCTCTTTTCTTAATTGATCTAAATATTCTTTACCTATTCCTTCTGCTCTCTTATCATAAAAGTCCTCAAAAGCTTTTTGAAAAGCTTCTTTATCGACGTCTCTCACAATAGTCATTCCTTTTTCTTCCATTTCATCAAGCATTTTTGGTTCTAAACTTGCGTTATTTTTTCTTGTAGCTTCACCTGCTTCAATAGCAGCTTCTTTTAAGATTTTTTGTTCTTCAGAATCTAATTTGTCATAAATATTTTTTGATACACAAAGAATTAACGGCGAATAAAAATGTCCTGTCATGTTTAAATACTTTGCAATATCTGCAAATCCATTTGTGTAAATTACACTGATTGGTATATCCAACCCATCAATAGTCCCCTGTTGTAAACCCGTTATAGTTTCTGACCAAGCCATTGGCACAGCATTTGTTCCAAGTTCTTGATATGTTGCTATATATGTATCTGTCTCCATACATCTGATTTTTAATCCATGAAAATCTTCCGGTTTTTTTACTTCATTTTTTAAAGTTACAAGATGTCTAAATCCTCCTTCACCATAAGCAAGGCCTTCTATACCATATTCTTCATAACCTTTTAAAATATCATTCCCAAGTTTTCCATTCAAAACTTTAGAAGCCTCTTTACTATCTTTAAAAATAAAAGGCAAATCAAAAAGTCCTGCTTGTGGTATATATCCACTTATATAAGCGTTGGTCATTATTGCCATATCAGTTGTACCTATTTGCATTCCTGTAAACATTTCTCCTTCTTGCCCTAATTGTCCTGATCCTTTTATATCAATGACAATTTTTCCATTTGTTCTTTCTTTTACTATATCTGAAAAAGTTTTTGCAAATATATAATATGGATCATTTTCAACAGGTGCCGTTGTAAAACCAATTTGAAATACTTTTTTTCCATTATCTTTTTTCGAACATCCAACTAACATAAAAACACAAATTAGTATTAAAAACACTTTCATTATTTTTTTCATTTTCATACTCCTTCCACAATAATCTTTGGTGTTTTCTTTAACATCCTTTCTATATTCTTGCAATCAACTCCTTTATCAATTAAAAATTCTATGCAGTCAACTAATGATTCAAATGGCGGTTTTTTCGTATAATATCCTCTATCCGTAGTTATGAATATATTATTAAAATTTAATTTATTCATAACGCCTAAAAATTCTTCCTCATCACAATCTCCATCATCAAAGTTTGCCCATACTTTTTCAATAAAAACGCCTTTTTTACCCAATGCAACTTGAATATCTGTAGGAATCTTAGTTCTATTCCAATCCGGATGAGTTAAAGCCACTTTTATATTTTTCTTAATTGCGTAATCACATACTTTTAAACTCTCTTCTAGGCTGATATGACCCGTAGCTAATGTTGCATCATATTTTTTAACCACTTCAATAACATCTTTTAAAGCTTTTATTAGGTTCCCTTTATCATCAATAACTGAGATGCCTTCTCTGTTAAAAAAATCACCCTTCATATTCCCATATTTTAGCGAGTTTTCTGCATCTCTAGTTGGTAACCAAACTATTTTAGCTCCCATCTTTAGTGCACTTTCACATGCATAAGGATTAATTCCACCCACTGTACTATTTAGAACAATACCTCCGTATGCTTTTGTGTAAAAATCAAAATGTTTGTTTATCAACTCCGCTCTACCACTTGTTGGCTCATAATGATTTTTAATCAAAACTCCTGCCATTTTATATGTGCTAGCTTTTTTTATCAAATCAATATCATCAATGGACCTTTTGACATGAGAAGGAGCTGAATGCACATGTAAATCAAAAGATCCCTCAATAAGGTTCTTTATTGAGTTTTTCATATAATTATCACCCCTTTATTTAATATCAACTTTAGCAAACCTTTTCATAAAAATAAAACAAGTATATTTTTAAAATTAACAATATTTAACTTGTGTTATCTTGCTTTATCTTGATATAATGTTGATAGGCAAATTAATATATTTTATATTTATGTATTTTTTCAATATAATATTTGTTATTTGTAAATTTAATCAAGTTTTTTATTGTGAGGTGTGTTAATGACTCAAAATCAAAAAATTTTTTTGTTAGTTGCAGAAACTTTAAGTATAAGTAAAGCTGCAAAAAGAGCATTTGTAACTCAACAGTGCGTTAGCGATCATATTAAAAGGATCGAAGATGAGTACGGAACTGAACTATTTCACAGAAGCCCTTATATGCATCTGACTCCTGCTGGTGAACTCGTATTTAACTCTTTAAATAATATAGATATGATAGAAAAAAACCTTATAAAAAGTATTTCTGATTTTTCTAATGAAAGGAAGGGCTCTTTTTCCGTTGGGATGAGTACAACAAGATCAAAACTACTCATACCACAGCTACTTAAAAGATACCATGAACTTTTTCCAAATGTTGAAATTTCATTTTTTAGTGGAGATACAAAGATTCTCGAAAAAAATTTATTACATAATAAATTAGATCTCTTCTTAGGAATAAATACTAGCCTAAATTTAAATCTTAAAATTGAACATGTATGCGAAGATTACTTATATTTAGTTATAAATAAAAAAATGTTTTTAAAATATTTTTCACAATATGAATTGAAAAGTTTTAAAAGAGGGGCTGATTTAAAGTATTTTGAAAATATACCTATGACTTTTTATAATGAAACCGGTGCTTTAAATAGAATATTACAGCAACACTTAATAACTCACGGAATAGAATTAAATAACGTTGTATGTCACACTAGTGAGTGCGATGTACAAATTGATCTTTGCTTAAATAATGTTACATCTGCTATTGTTCCAAAAATGCTTGCAAACAATTTTTTACAAAATGATGAGATTTATTTTTTCCCAATAAAAGACTTTAATTATCCTCTCCGTGTCGATATAGTATCAAATCCTTATCTAGAAAAACCTCTTTATTTAAAGGCTTTTATTAAACTTTTAAAAGAAGAATTGATAGAGTTCTCAAAAAATACTATATAAAAAAACTCTTGCAAAAATATCTGCAAGAGTTTTTTTACGCCTTGGAAGTCAACCAAGGCTTTTTTAAATTCCTTTAGTGTATAGATAGTAAGAGTAAACTGTTGGAATTATTGTACCCAGAAAAAGTGGGACTAAAAATACAATTTCACTTTTTAAAAATACTGAAAGAATAAGACAAAGACCAATTATTACAAAGCAAATTCCACCAAGCCTGTGAGTCCTCCTCCAGTTCTCATCGCTGTTAAGGGTCCATGGTAGCTTTATCCCCATAGTGTAGTTCCTCTTTATCTTTGGAAGATAGTTGCCAATGGCGATAAATAGAAGACCAATAAAAATTGGAAGTATCGTTGATACCTTTACCTCTCTTCCAAATCCTGCCATAACTGTTATTATATAAATCAAAAGCATTATTAGGGGCATGGCAAGCTTGCTTATTGTCATCACAAAATTATTTTGCCTCTTGTTCCTTGGGTCGTTGTCAAGCATAAAGCATGCGAAGATATTCATGACTACAAGAAATCCATGAGTCAATACCATGGCATCAAACTTTGAGCTGTAATCATCAGCTTGACCTTGGAAGTTCCAATGAGTTGGAAGCTCTGCTGGCATCTTGTCGTAAAACAAGATATTAAAAATTATTAAAATTAAAATTGATGCGATTATGGAAATTATTGAGCTTTTCCTAAGCCTAAATTTATTTTTCATCTGGGCCTCCTTTGAATTTCACAATCCATGTAAGTATTTCTTCGAAAACTGAAGTGTTGAGTTCGTAGTAAATAAAGTTCTTTTCCTTTTCTTCGTAAATTAAGTCCTGATCTTTTAAAATTTTTAGGTGATGGGATATTGTCGCCTTGGTTAGGTTAAACTTATCAGCAATTTCTCCAGCATTCATCCTCCCCGACCTAAGCATATTTAAAATCTCTAGCCTAACAGGGTCTGACAAGGCCTTAAAGGTATCAGAAAACACTAGACCACTTCCCTTCCTTTAACTCTATTTCGATAATTATCTAAATGGTTAATTTAATTATATAAAATTTATTCTCCATGTCAAGACTATTTTGAAATTTATCTAAATAGTTCTTGTTTTTATTATCCACGACTTTCTCTTTTCTGAAAATTTTATTTTTGCGAATCACTTACTTTCAATTTTTAAAACTCATTAGCTTCTAAAATTTTAGAATTTTTTAAGCAAGAAATATCTTCTTACATAATGAGAAAAATTATTTTTTTTATAAAATTTCAAAGCAAGGCAAAAAATTAACTTTAATTAACTTTTTAAACAAAAAATATAAATTTAACTTAAAATAATAAAAAGACTCTTCTCTTTCCTTACGATTAGATTAACTTATGGCACATTAATTTCTAAGAATGAAATAGTTTCCAGTATGTGGTATAATTAAGGATGGAAGGTGAAATTATGATTCAAAGTTTAGTCAAGGCAGCTAATGTTTTAGACATCTTAAAAAGTGAAAATAGAGAGCTTACAATTGCAGAAATTTCTGAATTTTTAAATATACCCCCAAGCACTGCCCACAGAATTCTCTCCACCCTAATTGGGGTTGGATATGTGTCCAAGGACGAAAGGACCCATCTCTATGGTCTGGGACCTGCCCTAATACCCCTAGGCATTAAGGCATCCTCAAAGCTTGATCCACAAGCCGTGGGTAAGGCAGTCCTTGAAAACTTGTCTGACATGACTAATGAGGACTCTTATTTTGTCATAAAGTCTGGCGACAAGGGCCTCATGCTTTCTAAGGCTGAAGGTAAGCACTCCCTAAAGATTGTGGAAAATTTTGGAATAGAAATTGACCTCCACAAGGGAGCCATAAGAAAGACTATCTTGGCCTTTCAATCTGATGACTATATAAACTACTACTTAAAAAAGGACCTTTCCGACTACCTTGATGCACCTGTTGACAAGGAAGCTCTGAGGCATGATTTATTGCAAATAAGAAACAATAAAATTTCTGTATCTGATTCAGAATACATTGATTCAGTTATTGGAATTGGAGCCCCCGTCTTTAACTATAAGGACCAACTTGTGGGAGCTATTGGCGTTGTCATACCAAAGGAAAGGATCAACGAGGCTTCTAAAAAAGAATATATTAAGGCAGTGAAAAATGCTGGTATTGAATTTTCTAAAAATTTGGGCTATTCAGATTGATTATTAACTCTACTTTTAACAGTAGAGTTTTTTTAATGTCCTTTTTATTTTTTTGAATTTAATTTTAATTAACTAATAAAGTCTTATTAAGCTACAAAGATTTATCAAGTTATAAGCTTTTATAAGCTCCTAATTTTTTATCGACTTATAAATTCTTATCAAGTCATTAATTTTTATCATGTCACAAATTTCTATCAACTCACAAACTTCCATTAACTCATAAACTTTTACCAAGTCATTAATTTTTATCAATTCGTAAGATCCCATAAGCTCATCATATTTTATTTTTTAAAGCTGTCCAATTACTTCACAAGTCTAGCTTCTTTTAAAGGTCCTCCTAATTTGTTAAAATGTATCTGGGAGGTCATTATGCCAATACTTAGTTTAACGAATATAAAAAAATCCTATATTGATGAAGAAACTATTAGGGCTGGAAACCTAATAGTTGAGGATAAGGATAAAATTGGCCTTATTGGAATCAACGGAAGTGGCAAGTCCACTCTTTTTAATATAATCACAGAAAATCTCTCCTATGATGAAGGAGAAATTTTTAGGAAAAAAGATTTAAAGGTGGGTTACCTAGAGCAACAACTTAGCCTTCACACTGAAGGGTCCATTTACGATAACTGCCTTTCAATCTTTGCTGACCTAATAGAACTTGAAAAAAACTTGAGAAATCAAGAACACATAATTGCAGCCAACCCTGACAATCTCGACGAAGAGCTCATGAAGTACCAAAGGCTCCAAGACGAATTCCACAAGAGGGATGGCTATTCTTATAATTCAAAGATAAGGGGAACCCTAATTGGTCTTGGCTTCACAGAAGAGGACTTTGACAAGGACATCGCCACCCTATCTGGTGGGCAAAAGTCTCGTGTGGCCCTTGCCATGCTCCTCCTCGAAGAGGCAGACCTGCTCCTACTTGACGAGCCTACCAACCACTTGGACATTGGGGCAATCTCTTGGCTTGAAAAATACTTAAAGGACATTGACAAGGCTGTCATTATAATCTCTCACGATAGGTACTTCTTAAACAATATTGTCTCCAAGATCGTCCTCTTGGAAAATGGGGAAACCAAAAGCTACAAGGGCAACTACGATACCTACATGAAGCAGAGGAAGAAGGACTTTGAAGTCTTGAAGAGGCAATATGAGGACCAGCAAAAAGAAATCAAGAGGCAGGAAGAGATTATAAAGAGGTATATGAATCTTGGCCGTGACAGGTTCATCAAGCAGGGCAAGAGCCGTAAGAAGATGCTCGATAAGATGCAGAGGATTGAGATGCCGGCATCTAACAAGAAGACCAATCTCCACTTCACGCCAAAGAAAACTTCAGGCAAGGACGTCTTGGAGATCAAGGACCTTTCAAAGTCCTTTGGCGACCACCAAGTTTTCAAAGACCTTAATGCCTTTGTCTACAAAAACGACAAGATTGGGCTAATTGGTCCCAATGGTGTGGGCAAGTCCACCCTCTTTAAGATTATAGCCGGAGAAACTCCTCCAAGTTCTGGAGAAGTTAAACTTGGTTCTAATGTGGATGTTGCCTTTTTCTACCAAGAGCTTGACAACTTAAACCTAGACAATACCGTCATGGACGAAATTTGGGACGAGTTTCCAAAACTTGAGCACTTCCAAATTCGAAAGTACCTGGCAGAATTTCTCTTTGTAGGTGACGACATCTTTAAGACAATCGACGAGCTATCTGGTGGAGAACGTGGAAGGCTGTCACTTTTAAAGATCATGCTAAAGGGTGCAAACTTTCTTGTCCTTGACGAGCCTACCAACCACTTGGACATCGACTCCAAGGAAATCCTTGAAGACGCCCTCTTAAAGTACGAGGGGACTGTCCTATCCATATCCCACGACAGGTACTTTTTAAATAAGACTGTTGATAAAATTTTTGAAATGACTGAATCTGGTATCAACACCTTCCTTGGCAACTACGATTATTATCTTGAAAAGACCACAGAGGTGGAAGGTCTTGAGGATGACTACAAGTCAAGGACAGAAATTGAAAAGGAAAAGCGTGAAGAGAGAGAAGAACGCAAAAAAAATAAGGCCCTTCGTAAAGAAAAAGAAAAAATTGAAAAAGAGATTTCAACAATCGAAGAAAAGTTATCCACAATAGACTCTAAACTTGCAGACTCTAACACTTACAGCGATTATCAACTAGCAAGTGATTTATCAATAGAACGTGAAAGCCTTGCAAATACTTTAGAAGACCTTTATGAAAAATGGATGGAACTTGAGGATTGATAAAAATCTTATAAAGTTTTTCTCCACAAGCCTACTTGTGATAAAGACTTTATCCCCAGCTTTATCCACATTATCCACAAGAATATGAACATCTGTCTTGAAAAGTTCTGCACAATTCATGCACATTTTGAAAAAATTATCATAAAACAAGTAAAATTTGCAATTTTACAAGAAATTTAAGCTAACTTTATAAAAATTATACAATCTTATCCACAATTTCATAAAACTTATCCACTTTTGTGGGTAAAAAAAGAAAAGAGCTAATAAAAAGCTCTTTTTTTCGTGCGGAATTTCAATTTTTGTGGATTAATTAACTTTACAGTCTTTTTATCATGTCCTCGGCTGGGTCTAAAATCTCTATGTCTGTTAATTTTTTAAATTCCTCTTTCATGTAGGGGAAGTGGGTGCAGGCAAGGATGATTCCATCTGGCGCATCTTCCATCTTATTGAAAAAGTTAAAGAGGTCGCTAAGGTCCAGCTTCTTTACGATTTCTTCTGGCGGAGTCTTCTTTTCAATTTCTTCCACGAGACTTAGGATTCCAAGAGAAATTGTGTCCCTAAAGTTTTTTTCACAGACAAGGGCATCAACACCGTAGGCTGATTTTGAGTTTGCTGCCAGGATAATCAACTTCTTATACTTAGAGTCAAGTTCTTTATAAAAGTCCAAGGGAGTGATAATTTGTATTGCCTGACGACGGGATAAGTCGTCGATGTCAATGGAGGCCGAAAGAGAGTTGCAGTAAATAAAAATTTTCTCTATTCCCTTAGCCTTTGCATCCACAATTTTTTCTTCAACTAGCCTTGTCAAGTCTTCCCTTGAATAGTATTGAAGGAGGGACTGGTCCTTGGGGTTTTCAGAAATGGGATAGGGCAAGCTTTCAAATCCCCTCTCCCTTAAGAGGTCTACTCCCATCCTTGTGTCTTCATGAGTCCCTGCGAATACTCCAACTTTCATCTTCTCACTCCTTAAAATAAATCCACTTTAATGCCTTGGGCAAGACCTTGTAACTTATCTCCCTTGCCCTGTAAATTTCTCCGTCAATGTTGTATAAAAATTCTTGGTCTGATGAAATCACTCCAGACCTTGTAATAATTTCTCTCACACCAGGCTTGCCCAGGTGGGTGCCCTTGCGATAGGACGAGAATAATTTCATAATCCCAAGGGGTCCCATCTCACGAGCCAAGATTAAATTCAAGAGTCCATCATCAAGCCTTCCCCTTGGTGACGGATTAAATCCGTTACCATAATAGGATCCGTTGCAAAGGGCAGATACTAAAAATCTCCCAGTAATTTCTCTTTCTATGTCTTCTTGGTCGCAATAAGAAATTTTTAAATTTACAATTTCTAAATTTGCCACACTTTTTATAACTCCGTAGAGGTATGCAAGCTTGCCTGAAATATTTTTCCTCTTCATGATGTCATAGGCGTACTTCAAAACATTGGTGTCAAAGCCAAGGCTCGTTACATTTATGCAAGTTTTTCCATTTACTTCTACTAAATCAATTGGTAAAATTTCATAATTAAAAATATTTGAAAGTTCAAAGGGTCTAAAGTTTTTAGAAAAGTCGTTGCCCGTTCCTCCTGGCACAAGTCCCAAGGCTGTATCACTAGCTCTAAGGACGCTGGCAACTTCTGATAGGGCACCGTCTCCAGCTTTTATAAAGAGTAGGTTGCCTCCCTGGTCTCTGAAGTCCTCTGCAAAGGAGATTGTGTCCCCTGCTTTTTCTGTAATTTTTATTTCATCTTCCTTAAAATATTTTAAAAGTTCTCTCTCAAAATCCTTGTCACGACCCCTACCTGACTTAGAACTTATAATAAATAATTTTTTCATAATTCATCACTTGTCTTTTATTATAGTAAATCTTCCTTGCTTTTCCAATATTCTTAACCTAACTTGTCCTAAAGGACTTTTCTTTGATATTAACTAGGAGAATCTTCCCTAAAACCTGTATTTGCCTTGCTTAAAAATCTCTATTAAATTATAATTTCTTTAAGCTTATTATTAAGGACGAGAGGGTCAAATGGAAAAAAACTATAAAAACCTTACAAAAATTTTATTTTTTATAATAAATCTTATTTTTTATAAGACTTCCCTTGGGAGTCCCACGAGTGACAAGGGCCTTTACATATTAATTATCGCTATTATCTTGACAGGTCGTCTCGACTATTTTCTTTTAAAGCTCTATCCCAAGAAAAATTATAAATTCACTGTGGTGGGATTAAATATATTTTTTAAGATTGGCCTTTCCATTTACTTTAGGGAGTTCCATTCCTTTAATATCTTTGGCAGACTTGGACTTGCAAGAGAAGCTGGCGGCGTCCTTCCAGTTATCTTTAAGGACTTTTCTCCTGCCTATGTCCTCATGATTTTATCTGGCATGGGTCTTGCCTACTTAATTAAAAATTATTACCAAGAAGAAGCCTTTAATAAGGAAGGATTTTATAAGGACCTTGGAATATTTTTTGCCCTTCTCATCCTGCCAGGACTTTTTATAAGACCTCTTAGGGGGACTGAAGTCTACACTTCAACTTTTTTATCTCCCCTTTATACAAGTATCCAAACTAAGGAAGATGCAAAATTCTTAGAAAAGACTGACATAAAAAAATACTTTAGCTTACAAGAGACTAAGTCCAATGACTTTACAGGACTTGCAAAAGACAAAAATATAATTTTCATCCAATGCGAGTCCCTACAAAATGCTGTGGTCAATAAAACTTATAATGGGGAAGAGATAACTCCTTTTTTAAATTCCTTGGTAAAGTCCAAGGGGTCCATCTATTTTGATAATTATTTTGAACTCCTTGGCTTTGGCAACACATCTGATGCTGAGTTCGTCTCCATGACTTCAGTCTATCCTACCCTTGACGGCCAGGCCTATTCTGTCTACAAGGACAAGAAAACTTATGGACTGCCAAAAATGGCCAAAAAGATGGGCTATGAAACAATAGCCATGCACGGCAACACTGGAAAATATTATGACAGGGAAGAAATCTATAAGGGCTTTGACTTTGACAAGATCTATCTGGGAGAAAGTTATGACCAGACTGACCAGGTCATGATGGGCCTATCAGACAAGTCCTTCTTCGACCAGTCCTTTGAATTTTTAAAAGAAGCTGATAAGTCAGACAAAAAGTTTTTCGCCCTCATGGTAACTCTTACAACCCACACCCCCTACAATCTGCCAGAAAACTTGCGAGAGATTCCAAAAGAAGCTGATGATAAAATGGACTTTGTCTACGATTATGTTTCTTGTGCCCACTACACCGACAGGGCAATGGAAGAATTTTTTGACAAGTTAGAAAAATCTGGAATCTTAGATAAGACTGTAATAGTTATTTACGGTGACCACCACGCCTACACCCTTAACAATACAAAAAACAAAGAGTCTATGGAAAGATGGCTGGGACGAGAAGTCGACTACGACGACATGATGAACATCCCCCTCCTCATCCATGTCCCTGGCTACAATAAAAATATAACAAGACACAATGTTGGCTCACAAGTTGACCTCTATCCAACTATCCTAAACCTAATGGGCTGGGACAGAAATGAAATTCCGACTTTTGGGATTGACCTACTTGGCTGGGGTAAGGAAGTAGACGACAACGCAGCCTATCCTCAAACCTACCTCTTGAAGGGTTCCTTTATCACATCAGACAAGGTCTTTGAATATTCTCGCGACGGCGTTTTTGAAAACTCTAGGCTGATTGATAGGAAGACGAGAAAGCCCCTTCCCCTTGACCAGGCAAGGAAGGAATCAGACTGGGCAAAGATATGTATCGACTACTGCAAAAACTTAATGACTAATGACAACTTAATAGAACTCGTGGAAAAAAATAAAGAAGACTGATTAATGACCAGTCTTCTTTTCTTCTTTAAGTCTTAATATCCTAATAATTTCTAAAATAAATAGGATGAAAATTCCCAAAATAAATCCAGGGATTGAAAAATTATATAAGTTTAGTGGAGGGTTTCCACCAAAAGTCGTTGGCCCCATGGAAATGGCATAAAGGGACCCTATGATCATGCCAAGTATAAGATACATCATCTTGCCTCGATTATTCCTCATCCTCTGTCTTATAATCCTTATGGACATAAAAATTCCAAAGAGGACTCCAAGGGTCATAACTATAAGGGGCATGAGCTTGTCAAAGTTAAACCTCATGACTTCTCCCAAGGCTTCAACTACAGGTATGTAGACTCCTGCTATGAGAAGTATTGATGAGCCAGATATTCCTGGCAAGACCATGACAGAGATGGCAAGGCCACCTGCTAGGAAGAGATAGATATAGTCAAAGACATTGGGATTAATTAGGTCAAAGTCCCCAATGAATTTTGACTTCCCCCTAAAGATTACTAAGACTACAACGATAAGAAGCCCGAGAAAGATAAAATAAAAGTCCTCCTTGTTTTCCCTTAAAATTTTTATCTCAGTAGAAATTAAAAAGGGAAGGGACATAAGGGTTAGGCCTAGAAAGACTGAAGTCATGAAGTAAATCTCCCTTTGAAAAAGTTCTGATAGGAAAAAAATACTCAATAGGAGTCCAAAGATCCAACCTAGACCGAGATTAAAGAGATACTTAAAGGCCTGCCTCCTCTTTTCTCCCTTACTCCCAAAAAATTCGTGCAAGCTGTCTATAAATTTATCATAAAAACCTAGGATGAAGGCAAGGGTGCCCCCACTGACTCCAGGCACAGAGTCGGCTATTGCCATGACCATCCCGTTAAAAAAATTAATTAACATAAATCCTCCATTTACCTATGATAACATTTAATTGTAAAAATTATTTTTATATGGGGAAATTTTACAAATTTTTAATATTCTTTAGTAAATTAAAGGTTTATCCTTTAAAATTGTTTTCAAGAGGTCTATAATGATAAACAAGAAAAACTTTTATAGACTAGATAAAATTTGACAAGGAGGATAAGCATGAAAAACAAAAAATTTTTAGGGAGTTTAATAAGCATACTTCTTGGACTGGGACTTGTTACTTACACAAAGGACCCCTTCTTAAGCATCTTTATCTATATCTGCCTTGTAGCTGTCTACAAGTTAATAGGAGCTTTGGTTTTAGAAGCTAAATAAAGTCTAGAGGCTCGACAGAGTCTCTTTTTTATTTGGTTTTTCAAGCTAATAAAAAATTCCACTATCTCAAGTGAGAAAATTTTTGTAATTTATATGAGTAATTTTAATAAATTTTTATAAAAAGTATTAAAATGTCCTTAAGAATTTTAGGAGGAAGTATGAAGAATATAAACTTAGACGAACCCGTAGCAAGTATCATTGAAAAATTTCCAAACTTAAAAAACATTTTAAAGGATTTAGGTTTTACTGAAATTACAAATCCCATAGCCCTTTCTACTGTGGGAAAAATGGTTTCGATAAAAAAAGGAGCCAAGATAAAAAATATAGACTTGGATTTAATCAAAGAGAAGTTAAGAGAAGAAGGCTTTAATCTAGTTGATGAAGAAATTGTTAATGATGGTGGCAAGGAAGATAAGGATAGACTTGAACTTTTAAAATCTTATATCGAAAGACTTTCCAAGGGCGAAGACTTGGAGGCTGTTAGAAGTGATTTTGTAAAAAATTTTAAGGATGTATCTTCAAAGGAAATTGTCCATGCTGAACAAGAACTAATTATGAGTGGCCTTCCCCTAGAAAAGGTCCAAAAACTTTGCGACATCCACTCTGCACTTTTCCACGAAAGTAATATTGTAGATGAGAGTCAAAAGGATTTAGAAAAAATCCCAGGTCATCCCCTAAATATTTTAAGTTTAGAAAATAAAAAAATTAAATTTTTGGCTGACGAGGTTAAAAATAGCGAGGACAAGTTAGCTAAGATAAGAGATCTTTTGAAAATAAATTCTCATTATGGGAAAAAGGCTGGACTTATTTATCCCCTTTTGAAAACAAAATACAATATTAATGGTCCTAGCGATGTTATGTGGGCTGTTGATGATGAAATAAGAAGTGACCTATCACGCATTGTAAAGACAAATTCTTATGATGAGGAAAGCTTAAATAAACTTTTAGATAGGGTCTATGAAATGATATATAAGGAAGAAAATATCCTCTTCCCCCTTTTAAAAGAAAACTTCACAGAGGAAGAGTGGAATAAGATCTATGGCGACTTTGAAGAATATGGACTAGACCTTCTTGATGATATCCCACTTTGGAAGGACTACAAGCCTAAAGAAATCCTACCAAAAGAAGAAGTTTCTTGTGGAAGCCTTGAATTTGAAACTGGAAGCTTAAAGATAAAGGAAGCCCTCCAAATTTTTAGGACCCTTGATGCCGAACTAACCTTTATAGATAAGGATGACTTTGTAAGATATTATTCTGAGGGTAAGGACAAAATATTCCCTAGACCTAAGTCCTGTTTAAATAGAGACGTAGCCTCTTGTCATCCTCCAAAAGTTGTCCCAATGGTGAAGTCCTTGCTTGATGATTTCAAAAGCAAGAAGAGAGATCGTCTAGTTGTGTGTAGAGATATTAAGGGAAAGAAAATCCTAGTTAAGTACCTTGCAGTTTATGATGAAGCTGGTGCTTATATGGGCACCTTGGAAACAGTTGAGGACATAAGCCAATACTAATGATATGAAAAAAGCCCCCTTAGGGGCTTTTATTTTAGGATATTAAGTATTGTGTCACAGGATTTTTTAATATCTTCATTAAAAACTTTATAAAAAATTTCCTCCTTATTTATAGAGTAATTGGCGTCATAGTATTTTATTATCAAGTCTTTAATTATAAGATCGAAGTTTTCTTCATCCAGCAACTTCAAATAATTTTCGTATCTCTTTGCACTTATATATCTCCTTAAATTTTCAAATGCCGAGATAAGCTCTTCTTTTTTCTCCAATCCATAATTACTTAAATAGTCGGACTTAATTCGCTCTGTTCTTCTTTCAATTGTGTCCTCAATTAAAAAAACTTTATCAGTCTGCGCCATAGCCTTTATAAGTTCCCCAGGAAGATTTATGCTTCCTATACGTGAGGACTCTCCTTCTACAAAGACCGGACCTTGTTTAAAACTTTTAAAGCTTTCCATAAGGTCTGACTCAAAGGTCTTTTGAGAAGGCTGCAAGCCCATGCCTATTCCCCCAAAGAGGGAGCCTCTGTGTCTTGCAAGTCCTTCAAGGTCAAGGACATTCTCCCCCCTTTTCCTTAGCTCTTGTAAAATTTCCGTCTTGCCACAGCCAGTGTAACCTTTAAGGACCACATACTTGTAATCCTTAAGAGTCTTCATAAAGTTAAGGACATATTTTCTATATGACTTGTATCCGTGATCTAACTTGTAGACCTTGTGTCCCAAGGTCTTTAAGAGATTAAAAAGTGCAGTAGAACGAAAACCTCCCCTAGAACAAAAGAGGACAACTTCATGGTCTTCTTCCATTTGGGAAATGCGCCTATAGTAATCCGTAAGCTTAGGTGCAAAGAACTCCACACCTTTTTCCTTTGCTCCCTTTATATCTCCTGACACATAGAGAGTGCCTACAATTTTTCTCTCCTCATTTGAAAGTAGAGGCATGGATATTGCTCCTAAAATTGTCCCCTCTTCAAACTCTCCTTCACTTCGCAAGTCAATAAAGAGAGGATTTTTAAATTTTAAAATTTCTTCATAATCTGTTGCTTTAAACATAGCTTTATTATAGTTGTTTTAAAAAATTTTTTAAAGTGTTATAGTGAGTATAGAGGTGAAACGATGAAGCTTCAAGTATGCGGAGGTTGTAATGCAAAAATTTCAGCCTCCTCTTTAAAAGCAACTTTAGACATATTGGAAGTATTTAAGAGAAAAGAAGTCTTGGAAGGCTTTGCAAAAAATGACGATGCTGCCATTATAAAATTAAGTGACGATATAGCAGTGGCACTTACCTGTGACTTCTTTCCTCCAATGGTAGAAGACCCCTTTGCCTTTGGAGAAATTGCGGCGGCAAATGCCCTTTCAGATATTTATGCCATGGGTGGCGAGCCTGTGGCAGCACTTAACTTAGTCTGCTTTCCAGAAGAGGAAGACAGAAGTATTTTGGAAGAAATATTAAAGGGCGGAGCTGCAAAACTTAAAGAGGCCCAGTGTAGCTTGGTGGGCGGCCATTCTATTCACGACCCAAGAATAAAATATGGACTTTGTGTCATGGGAATTTTAAATCCCCAAAAAATTTACAACAACAACTCTTCAAGAGTGGGCGACAAATTAATACTTACAAAGCCCTTGGGCGTGTCCCTACTATCATCTGCAAGGACTGTGGGTGAATGTGAGGATAAGTACTTTAAAGGCGCAGTGGAATCCATGAGGACTTTAAACAAGTATGCCTGCGAAATACTTAAAAAGTACAAAGTAAATGCCATGACCGATGTGACAGGCTTCGGTCTTATAGGTCACTTAAGTGAAATGGTCTCAGATACAGCTGTAATTTATTCAAAGAATTTAAAGATACTTCCCGGTGCCAAGGAAGCTGCAGAAGAATTTCTCTTTACTGCAGGAGGTCAGCGCAACAGAAAGTCTTACGCCGACTTGGTGGACTTTGAAATCCAGGACTTCGCCTTGGAAGAAGTCCTTTTCGATCCCCAAACATCAGGTGGACTTTTGGCAGCACTTGCTGAAGACGGAGAAAAAGCTTTGGAAGAATTAAAAGCTGCAGGAATTCCCGCAGCAATTGTGGGAGAAATAATTCCCGCTCAAGATAAAAAAATAATAGTGAGGTAAAAAATGAAAGAAATCGATGCACTTGGACTTCTTTGCCCAAGACCTGTAATACTTGCGAAAAAGTTAATTAAAGAAGAAAACCCTAAGGAATTTGCAGTCCTTGTAGACAATGAAATCGCAACTGAAAATCTATCCAAGATGGCGGACCAATTGGGCTACGACACTAAGGTGGAAAAGGAAGACAAGATCTACAAAGTAAAATTTAAAAAAGATGGGGACAAAAAGCTTGAACAAGACTACAACAAGGAGGAATTTATTGTAGTCTTTTCATCAGATGAACTTGGCATAGGCGATGAAGAATTTTCCAAAAAACTTTTGGAAGGATTTGTCTACTCCCTTTCAGAAAAAGACCAAGTTCCCACATATGTAGTCCTTTATAATCACGGAGTAAGGCTTTCAACAATAAATGAAAACACCGTAGCCGACCTTAAAAAGTTGGAATCAAAGGGTACAACTGTACTCTCCTGCGGCCTTTGCTTAGGCAACTACAACTTAAAGGAAGAGCTTAAAGTTGGACAAGTGACAAATATGGACAAGATTGTGGATCTGCAAATACATTACAGGACAGTGAAACCCTGTTGAGTTACAAACTTTTAACCTTTAAGTCGGTAAACTATGCTATAGAAGCGGAGAAAAAGACTAAGGACTTAAGGACCCGCCTTATCACTCTCCCATCTTGGATCACATCAGACTGCGGCTTCGGTCTTAAAGTGGGAGAAAATTTGGAGGACGTTTTGAAAATTTTAGGTAGAGAAAATATAGAAGGGATTTACGATCTTAAATGATTTACTTGGACAATGCATCAACAACTTTAATAAAGCCTGAATCAGTAGGCATAGCCGTAATGGAAGCTATTAACTCTCGCAATTTCGCAAACCCCAACAGAGGCTCCTATGAAATGTCTTTAAATTCTTTAAGAGCCCTTTACGACTTGCGAGAAGACTTGGGAGAACTTTTTGGTGTGAAGGCACTGAAGGTGTCCCTCTGTGCAAATGTCACTACTGCCCTCAACTTAGTTTTAAATTCGCTTTTACACGAAAAAGATCACATAATTACTTCAATGGCGGAACACAATTCCGTCCTTCGTCCTTTAAATCATTTAAAACTTAAAGGAGTAGAAGTGTCCTACCTGCCTTTAGTAGGAGATAAAATCGACTTAAGCTACCTAAATAAACTCCTTCAAAAAAACACAAAGGCAGTTTGTCTAACAGCAATGTCAAATGTGTCGGGACAAATCACAAACTTAAAAGCTGCGGCAGACTTTTGTAAAAAACAGGGACTTATTTTAATCATAGACGGAGCACAAGCTGCAGGCAGCATGGACTTAAATTTAAAAGACTTTGACCGCACCATCCTTTGCTTCACTGGACACAAGTCCCTTTACGGACCTGAGGGCACGGGAGGCCTTGCCCTAAAAGGAGATATAAAATTTGAAGAAGTCTTCTCAGGTGGCGGCGGAAATTCAAATGACGAGCACCAAAGCCCATTTATGCCTGACATATTTGAATACGGCACCATAAATGTACATTCCAACTTGGGACTTTTGGCTGGAGTAAAGTATGTAAAGTCATTAGGCATTGATAAAATTTCAAATGACCTGTTTGAACTTTCATCCTACCTTTACAAGTCCTTGAAGTCTTTGGAAGGCATAAGGCTTTATGGTGATCACGACTACCCCCACGGACCAATTGTGTCCTTTAACTACAAGGACTATGCTTCAGAAGAAGTGGCAGACCTACTTTGGCAAAAGAAAGAGATCGCCACGAGGGCAAAACTTCACTGCGCCCCTCTCTTTCACAAGGCCATGGGCACGGATAAAAGAGGCATGGTGCGAGTGTCCCTTTCCACCTTCAACAGCTTTGAAGACGTGGACAAACTTATTGAAACATTAAAAAATATAGCTTAATTATAAGAAGACTTATGTAAGCTATACTCCTTGATGAGAAATATAAAAGCTTAGATAGATGCTAATTTAGGACTAAAAGGAAGTAGATTAGCCTAATTTAGAATTCTATTTTATATTAAAGGGGATAGATGCAAGCCTAAATACTTGCGTCTATCCCCTTTAACAAGTTCCCCAATAACAAAGCAGGTCTTTAAATATTTTTATCTTTTGCCCTTTCTATTTTCGTAGTCTTTTGTGATTTCGTCCTTCCATAGAAGACATTTAAGGTCTCTCTTGGGCATTCACAATTAGACCAAGCTGCGCCTATCTATCACTTAAAAATATTCCCAATATCAACATTGCTCCAAAATAAAAAAGCCTATGAATTTAAACTCATAGGCTTTTTCTACTTAAAGACTCCCTAAATCAGTTTTCTAAAATCCCTAATTCAATAAGCCTTTGAATTGACTTTTTTAATTTTTATTTCCTAGGACTTCATTGTAAATTTCTTCTGACCTATCAAGGTAGATGTCAGATAGGCTTGCACGGAAGGGTGGTGTACAGCAGAAGAGGGATATAAATGCAATTACTACAAATATAATTGCTAATATTGCTGCTGCAGGTGCTTTAATAGATAGAATTTCTGTGACAAGTGCAATGACTCCAGTAAGCAAAGTAATCTTATAGGCCCTAAGACCTGCCATAAAACTTTCTGAAAATAATTTTATACCCGCCTTTATTATAAGCTTAAGGCTGTCAAAAAAGGTCAGGTCCCTGTATCTCTCATCTGCCATGAAGAAATTCAAGTAAGCAAAAAGAAGAGATGTAAAAACCATTACTAGGGCAAATAGGACGATTAAGCTAATAAAAACTTTAGGGTTGTTGACTGCATATTCAGTAAAGAATAAAAATCCTGCACCTGATGCAAATGTGGCAAGGATCTCTAGGAGTATAGTTATTGCTCCCACCAAGATATTCATCAAAAATACCTTGCCTGTCATGGTCTTTATTCCCCTAAAATAATCAGAAAAACTTCCTTCCCTATTATAAAGAAGTCCCCTGCAAATTATGTAGTCAAAAATAAAGGCTACAAAGGCACTTAAAAATGACAAGTTACCGTCAGCAATATTTTGCAAGATTCCAGCAATTATTGCATTGACAATAAGAATTAATAGAATAGATCCGTAATTGTATTTTCTCATTAAATCATCTCCTTGTATGTTTTATAAACCCATATTATCACAAATTATTTTAATTCTGTAGTTTTTATTATTTATTTTTGTCGTATTTAATTTTACAAATTATCAAATAAAAAAATATTGCAATCGGTTTCTTTTTCATGCTATAATATTTTTCTGAGTTCATAAATAGGAGGTGAATTATGTTTTTAAAACGAGAAGAAATAGTTAAAAAAATTGAAAAATCCATAAAGAAAAGTGAAAGATTTATTGGAGAAGGCGAGCTAGCAACTTACATACCAGAACTTGCCAATGTTGATCCAAATGGCTTTGCCTTATCCATTGTAACTACGACAGGAGATGTTTACAACTTTGGTGATATAGACACTGTTTTCTCTATGCAATCCATTTCAAAAGTTATCTCACTTATAATGGCTTTAAATGATAACACTATACAAGATGTATTTGAAAAAGTTGGAACTGAACCAACTAAATACAAGTTTAACTCTTTAATACCAATTGATGACAAGCCATCTAATCCCTTGATAAATGCAGGTGCAATAACAACTGCATCTTTAATCGTTGGTAAGGATGTGGACGAAAAATTCCAAAGAGTTTTGAATTTGGTAAAGAAATTATCAGACAGCGAAAAGATAAGCTTCTTAAAAGAAGTTTACACATCTGAAATGGAAACTACTGATGTCAACAAATCAATTGCCTATTACCTTCGAAGCAAAAAAATCTTTTCTTTAAACGCCGATGAAGTTCTAGACCTATATATAAGAAATTGTTCTATAGGAATTAATGCAAGTGAACTTGCTCACCTTGGAGCAGTTCTAGCTAATGGTGGTTCTGATCTTGTAACAGGCGACGAAATGGTTTCAAAAGAAGCCGTTAAAATTGTCCTTGCACAAATGGCATCTTGCGGTATGTACGAAGAAAGTGGAGAATTTCTTTTAAACGTGGGAATTCCATCAAAGAGTGGGGTCAGCGGAGCAATACTTGGCATCGTACCTGGCAAATGTGGAATTTGCACTTATTCTCCAAGACTTGATGCTTCAGGAAACTCAATACGTGGCAAGAACCTTTTGAAAATCTTGTCAAACGATCTAAATTTAAACATATTTTTATAAGGAGTAATTATGGGAACTATAATTCAAACTATTCACGACATAGGAAATTTACTTGGGCAGAAAATGTATGCTGATGCCTTCTCAATGACCACTGGTCTTTTGAGTGACACTATTTATACATACCTGCTTATACCACTACTACTTGGAATTGGAATTTTCTACACTTTTAAAATCAAGGGTGGTCAAATAACAAATATCGGACATGCAATAAAGCTAATTTCTAAGCCAGCTGAGGATAAAAACTCTATTTCCCCTTTTAAGGCTTTCACAATTTCAGCCGCATCACATATTGGTACTGGTAATATCGTTGGTGTTGCCGCAGCCGTATCTATTGGTGGTCCTGGCGCAGTATTTTGGATGTGGGTAACAGCTCTTATTGGTGGAGCATCATCCTTTGTAGAAAATACTCTTGGTCAAGTATTTAAAGAAAGAAACCCTGATGGAACTTTCAAGGGTGGTCCTGCTTTTTACATGGAAAAGGCTCTTGGTAAACCAAAGCTTGCTGCCTTATTCTCCGTTGTAATAGCAGTAGTTTATGGTATTAACTTTAACGCAATGCAAGCTAATACAATCGCAGCTGGATTTAACTCTTCTTTTGGTCTTGACAAAAAAATTGTTGCTCTTGTACTAATAATCCTAGCCGGATTAATTATTTTTGGTGGACTAAGAAGAATTGCTGATGTAACAAGTTTGCTTGTACCTTTCATGGCAATTATCTATATGGCAGTTGTACTTTTCATAGTAATAAAAAACATTGCTCTTATACCACACATGTTTGGTCTAATCTTTGAAGGAGCCTTCTCTCTTAAAGCAGGCTTTGGCGGCTTATTTGGAACAGCAATCCTAAATGGTATTAGACGTGGACTTTTCTCCAATGAAGCTGGAATGGGTGCAGTACCAAACGCCTCAGCAGTAGCAGATGTTTCTCACCCTGCAAAACAAGGTCTCATCCAAGCACTTGGAGTTTATCTAGACACAATCCTTGTTTGTTCAGCAACAGCTTTTGTTGTAATCTTATCTGGCGAAGGAATTTATGCATCAGACCTAAAAGGATTAGAAATCACACAAGCAGCTCTTGCAAATGAAGTTGGCTCTTGGTCAAACTACTTCTTAACATTCTGTGTATTAATGTTTGCCTTCTCTTCAATTGTTGGTAACTATTACTACGGAGAAAATAACATCTTAAAGCTAAACTTTGGTAAAAATGCCCTTAATATCTACAGGGTAATTGTCCTTATAGCTGTAATTCTTGGTTGCGTTGGAGACTTCTCAATCGTTTGGAACACAGGGGACGTATTCATGGGCATTATGGCAGTAATCAACTTAGTTGTATTAATATTTTTAGGAAAGATCTCTGTTGGCGTTTATAATGACTATATGAAACAACTTAAAGAAGGAAAAGATCCTGTATTTAATCCAGAAGATGTAAAAGAACTTAAACCATATTTAGATAAAATTACAGCATGGAATAAGAGATAAAAAAGTCGCAGCTTAGTCTGCGATTTTTCTTTTTAAGATTTTAATTTATAAAAGTTCTATCTAGGGTATAATTAGACTACACAATACATAAAGGAGGAAGACATGAAGAAAATACTTGGCGCTCTAGTGGCAAATGCCTTGTCATTTTACCTACTAGACCTAATGTTTAACAATGTATATTTTGAAAAAGCAAGTGCCTTTGTGGCAATGGCAATAATTTTTTCACTGGTTAACCTTACAATAAAACCAATCCTAAAGTTTTTGTCCTTCCCAATTACACTTTTAACACTGGGCCTATTCTCACTAGTTGTTAACGCAGTGGTCCTTAACATTGCCTTTAGCTTGGTGTCCACAGCCCACATAGGAAGCTTTGGGACAGCCTTTTGGGCATCAATAGTCCTAAGTTTTATAAACAGTGCCATAAGAGAATTTATAAGCAATAACTTTAATTAAAAAATCAAGCCGTAGGAGAAAAAACCTACGGCTTGATTTTTTTAACGGTATTTAATTACATCAGTTGCAAGCTCAAGCATCTCAATGGCAAGGTTAAAGTTTTCGCCAAAGAGGTCAAAGACAGCATCTTCAGAAAGGACTCCACAGGCAAGGTCTTCTGGTAACTCGCCCTTGTCATACCTTTCTAGGTCATCAAAATATTCTTGAGAGCTGTAATAATTGCTAAGCTTCATATATTCATCTTGGTGGTCAGCAAACTTTTCAATTGCAGCCCTTAGTTCTTCAATCAAAGCATTGTGATCATTTAAAATCTTTTCCATCTCACTAATTCTCTTAACAGGATCCATAACATCCTCCTTTATAAAATAAGAAAAACTCTTTTGCATTTATGATTATAATACAAAACTTTTATTAAAGGCAGGGATTCTATAAATTTAACCTAAACTTAACAAAATTCATAAGTCTAAAAGTAGAAAAAGATAGACACAAAGCCTATCTTTTTCTTAGTTTTGGTTTTTCTATTGTATTTTACTTATTTGATATAGTGAACGTGGTCAATGATGTCCTTATAGACTTCTTCTTTTCTCTCGTTGTAGATGACCTTATTTTGTTCAAAGATGTTGTTTCCTTCACTGTCTATAGAAACAATTAGGGGACCAAATTCTTCAACATCACATACCCAAAGTGTTTCTGGCATACCAAGGTCCTTCCACTGTGCATCTACAATTTCTTTTACCCTCGTAGCTGCCCACACAGCGTTACCTGCTGGGATAACTAAGTGAAGGGCCTTGTTTTTCTTACAACCACGAGCAGTTCCTTCGCCCATGCCACCCTTTCCAATTATTATTCTCACGCCAGTTTTATCTATAAACTCTTCTTCAAACTTTTCCATTCTCATGGAAGTTGTAGGTCCAACAGAAATCATTTCGTACTTGCCATCTTTTTCAGCAATAATTGGACCTGCGTGTAGGATTGCCTTGTCCTTTACATCAACTGGAAGTTCAAGTCCTTCTTCTATTACCCTCCTGTGGGCAACGTCACGACAAGTTACCATTCTTCCTGTTAAATAAACAATATCTCCAACCTTTAAGTCTTTTATATCTTCAGCTGATATAGGTGTTGTTAAAATTTTTTTACTCATAGTTCTATCCCCTCATGACTTAGTATTTCATAATTCATTTCTTCGTCAAGTACAATTAGACCTCTTCTGTGTGACCAACATCCAACATTAAGTGCAACAGATAGTACACTTGGGTGTCTAGCTGTGTTAACAATGTTAACTCCCATTACAGAGTTTTCTCCTCCAAAACCTTGAGGTCCAATTCCTATTTTATTAATTCCTTCTTCTAATCTTTTCTCTAGGTCTCTAGCTCTTTCGTCTTCGTTTTCTTCTCCAACTTTTTTCATAAGGGCAAGCTTGGAGTTTACTGCTGCAGTTTCGATTGATGTTCCAATACCAACCCCAACTAAAAGTGGTGGGCAAGCATTAAGTCCATAGGAAGTCATCCTATCTAGAATGAATTTTACAACTGCTTCATAGCCTTCACCTGGCATAAGAGTTACACCTGCTCCTGGAAGTGAGCAGCCGCCTCCTGCCATGTAAGTGTAAATTTTTGCTGATGAACCTGGAACAGTTTTTGTAAATACTGTCGGTGTTCCCTTACCAATGTTTTTTCCTGTGTTGTACTCTTCAAAAGTTTCAACACTGTTGTGTCTTAGTGGAGTTTCCATAGTTGCCTTGTAAGTTGCTTCTCTTAGAAGTTCTTCTAAGTTTCCTCTTAGTGGGAAATCTTCTCCAACTTCACAGAAGAATTGTAGGACTCCAGTGTCTTGGCAAGAAGGTCTCTTCATTTCCCAAGCAAGTTCTTGGTTCTTTTTCATTGTTTCGTAAATAGTTTTTGCTAGTGGACTAGTTTCCTTCTTTGAAAGCTCTTCAAGTTTGTCTTCAACATCCTTTGGAAGTTTCATACTAACTAATCCAACAAAAGCTGACATTTCATTTATTAATTTTTTTTCTAAATTTTCTTTGTTCATTTTATACTCCTTTTAATTTGGGAAGAAAGGGAAGAATATTGGTAGTAGGATTATGGCAAATATTCCACAAACTATAATAAGTGGCAAGCCTGCCTTTACATAATCGTTAAACTTATATCCCCCAATGTTATAAACCATTGTGTTAGCTGGCATTCCTATTGGCGTTGCGTAAGCCATGGATCCACCAATTACTGTTGCCATTAGGACTGCTCTTGGGTCTGCACCAATTGCCTGTGATACGGAAATTGAAATTGGAACCATAAGGGCAGTAGTCGCTGTGTTTGACATAAAGTTTGTAAGTGTTGCGCAGATTATAAAAATTATAATCATAAGTGCTGTTGGAGAAGGATTATCTCCTAACTTTGACACAATTGTGTTGGCAATTAAGTCACCTGTGCCTGTTTCCTTTAAGGCTGATGCAAGTGCAAGTGATCCAACGTATAAGAGAATTGTGTTCATGTCAATTGACTTTATAGCATCTGATGATGAAATAACTCTTGTAACTACAAGAACTAGGGCTCCAATCCAAGCTGAAACAAAAAGTTTTATTCCTATTTTCTTTTCAAATACCATGGCAAGTACAGTGAAAATTAAAACTATAAGTGAAACCCATCCCTTCCATTCAGGAATGTCATCGTAGGATTTTTCTTGTGAGTAAATTGAATCTGCATCTTCATTAGCTGCATTGTCAGGAAGAAGTTTAAATCCAATTGTCACGAAAAATATTATTCCAACAATCAAAATAGGTAGTCCAATCTTCGCATACTCGAAAAATCCAAAGGACTCTCCAATAGTTTCAAGTCCTGATTGGGCGATCATGTTACCTGGTGCTCCAATTAAACTCAAATTTCCACCCATAGCTGCTGCAAAAACAAGTGGCAGCAAAATTTTTGATTTTGGGAACTTTGTTGATTGAGAAATCCCAATTAAAACTGGAATTAAAACTGCAGCTGTTCCTGTGTTTGATAAAATCCCCGACATCAAACCAGTTATAATCATAACTGCAGCGATAAGTTGCCTTTCAGTTTTGGCAAACTTTGTAACAAGTCCACCAACTCTTTGTGCCATCCCTGTTTCGAAGAAGGCAGCTCCAATGATAAACATGGCCATAAATAGGAGCACATTTGAGTCAGTGAAACCAGCAAAGGCGTCTTTAGGTTCTAGTATATTTGTTAGTGTTAGGCCCACTGCAACGATCATAGCAGTAACCCATAGTGGAATTTTTTCCCATGCAAACATAACTATTGCAAAAAGTAAAAATCCAAGTGTAATTGTTTGCGTATTCATAATAGCCTCCTTAAACTTTGTTGATTCCATTATATGGAAGGCATTCTAGCTAATCTATCCCTATCTTAAGTAAAAAATTTGTCATGAAAACAAGAATTTTTAAATTTTTAAAAATTTTTAAGAAAAGCTTTTCCATTTAATCTTAAGATTTTACATCTTTAGTCCTATTTTATCCCATAAATTACCCCTTCTTTATATTTTTAATAAAAAAACCTATCTTAAATTTTTGATAGGTAAAATTTTAAGATTTGAAAATTTATATTTTTTAATTTCAAATAAAAAACTTCGGCATAACCGAAGCTTCTAATTTTATAAATTTTTCATTTCCTCTTCTAAGTTTTTAATTATTCTCTCGTAAACTTCTCTCTCAATGTCTTGAGTCCTTAACTTTATCTTATCCTCTTCCTTATTTTCTCTTGACATGGACCAGTCTCTTTTTGCTCTCAACCAATGTGGATTGTCTTCGCTTAAGAAGACTTTTTTAAACTGGGCATCTATCTCAAGAGTTTCCTTGTCCAAACTTTCCCTGTATTCAGAGGGTGACCTGCCAAAGCTTTCTCTAAAGGCATTGTTAAAGCTCCTAACATTAGAAAATCCATGATCAAAGGCTATATCAGAAATTTTTTTCTCACTTTGCTTGAGGTCCTTTGTTGCATTTGAAAGTCTCTTCCTCTGCAAGTATTCTGTAAAAGAAATCCCAAGATTCTTTGAAACAATTTCAGAAGTGTAGTTTGGATGGTAGCCAACAAGGTCAGCCAAGTCCTGAAGACTAATTTTCTCCCTGTAATTCTCGTCTAGGTACTTTATTATCTTCCTCATAGCTTCATCGCTGTCTGCCCCAAACTTTTCACTCTTGCTTCTTACTTCTTTCTCTGCAAAGTACAACAAGGAATTTAATACAATTTCATCACTTGCAAGAGACCTCATCATGGTCTTTTCCAAAGAATCATCTTCAAAGGACGTAATGATATTGACAATAGATTTTCTAATTTCCCTTGCATAGTCACTGTTTCTTGTCAAGTCATCTGTTGCTCCCTGCCAAAAATACCTATCCCTATTTTTCCCGAAGGCATTTAAGATTTTGGGACTAAAGTGAAAGACAAGGGCAATAGTTTCTCTCTCCTTAGCTAGAGTTGCGTGGCCCTCATTGCTATTAAAGAAAATTATGTCGTATTTTGAGAGTTTATAAATTTTTCCATTGACGCAGGCCTCAAGGCTCCCATTTATTACCAACAAGCACTCAACGTCTTCGTGCCAATTATAATTAAAGGCACCTACATAGTAGGCGTAGCATTTTATATTTATTTTTTCATTTTCAATCTTCCTGTCATAGGAAAAATTAAGCTCTTTCATAATATCAACCTCAAGACAATTTTATCATATACCTTGAGTTTTTGCCTCTTTAGAAAATTTTATTCATTAAAAAAGATAGACCTGCGGCCTATCTATTTATTAGTCTTCCATTAAATACTTCACTGTTACTGCTGCCAGAGTCTTTGCACAAATCACCATGGCGTCTTCTCTGATGTCAAATTTTGGATTGTGGTTTGCATAAGGTGCGTCTTCTTTTTTTGCTCCAACGAAATAAAAGCAAGATGGCCTTTCCTTTGCGTAGTAGGCAAAATCTTCTGATGCTGTTTGAGGCCCTCCGTCGTAAATTTTTTTGACTTCTTTTATATCTGCTTCTTTAATTGCATCTACTACCAGGTCTGTCATGGCTGGGTCGTTGTAGAGGACTGGGTAGTCGTTTTTGCATTCTACTTGGACTTCCATGCCAAAAGTTTCGCCAATTCCCTTGGCAATTCTTTCTATTTCTTGTTCAATTTTTTCTCTTGTTTCATCTGACATGGACCTTATGTCTCCTGTGAGTCTGACAGAGTCTTTTATTATATTAAAGCTTCCTTCCCCTTCAAAGGATCCAATTGTAACAACTCCGTTTTCAAAAGGAGACAGCCTTCTTGATACAATAGTTTGAACTGCTGTTACAAAGTGTGAAGCTGCAACTATGGAGTCATTTGCTAGGTGAGGCATAGATCCATGGCCGCCTACCCCTTGGAACTTAATAGAAAACTTTGACCTACTAGTTTGGGTGTTGCCCTTGTGGTATTGAACATCTCCGTAGTCCACGGCTGACATTACGTGAATACCAAAGACATTGTCCACTCCATCAAGAACTCCAGCTTCAATCATTTGCTTTGCTCCCCCTGGAGGTGTCTCTTCTGCGTGTTGGTGGATGATTACAATCTTGCCCCTTAGTTGGTCTTTCTTTTCTCGCAAGATGTCTGCCAAAACCATGAGGTAGCCTGTGTGTGCATCGTGGCCACAAGCATGCATGACGCCAGGATTTTTTGATGCAAAGGAAAGCCCTGTCTCTTCCTGAATTGGCAAAGCGTCAAAGTCTGCCCTAAGGGCAATAGTCTTGCCAGGCTTACCTGTGTCAATGACAACTCTAAGTCCATTGCCTCCCATATTTTTTGTGACCTCAACATCCTTGCCCTTGTAGTAGTCGGCAAGGTATTTTGCAGTCTCAACCTCTTCAAAGGAAAGCTCTGGGTTCTCGTGAATGTGACGACGATGTTTTACCATCTCATCTTGTCTCTTATCTATCTCATCAAAAATCTCTTTAAGTAACATATTCTCCCCCTCTTTAATTTTTATTTTACTAAATTATACTCCTAAAAATTTGTATTTTAAAGGGACTAGAAAACTAGCCCCTAGATATTTATATATTTATTTATAATTAGTCTGCCTTGAAAAATTCTACTCCTGCTGTGAAGATGTCTTCAAGTTCCATGTCTCCGATATTCTTAAATGTATTTTCTACAAATCTTTCGCTGTGGCCCATCTTGCCAAGGATTTTTCCGTCTTCTGACATAAGTGCTTCAACATTTAATGCTGAGCCATTTGGTGCATCTGCGTAGCAAAGCGCAACTTGTTCCTTGTCTAAGATTTCCCTTATGGCTTCTTCACTTGCAATGAATCTTCCTTCTCCGTGAGAAATTGGAACCTTGTAAGTCTTTCCTTCGTCAAGTTTAGCAAGCCATGGTGAATTGTTTGACATTACTACTGTGTCGACAACTCTTGCAATATGTCTTGAGCAAGTGTTGTATGTTAGAGTTGGATCATCTTCTTCAAGGTCTTTGATCTTGCCGTAAGGAAGAAGTCCTGTCTTAACTAGGGCTTGGAAGCCGTTACAAATTCCAAGGATTAGTCCGTCGTTGTCATCTAATAGTGTTTCGATTGCCTTCTTAACTTTTTCAGACCTAATTACATTGGCGATAAATTTACCAGATCCACCTGGTTCATCTCCTAGTGAGAAACCTCCAGGTATTGCAAGGATTTGTGCCTTAGAAATTTTTTCTGCCAATTCCTCTATAGATTCTTGAAGGGCCTTGTCGTCCTTGTTCCTAAAGATTACAACTTCTGCTTTTGCTCCAGCTCTTTCAAAGGCTCTTGCTGTGTCGTATTCTGAGTTTGTGCCAGGGAAGGCTGGGATTACAACCTTAACTTCATCAACTGGCTTTTTAGACTTCATCCTTCTCTTTGGAGCCTTAGCTTGATCAATATTTTCGAGTTTATGTGAGTCAAGTGGCTTGAAGATTTTATCCATTGTAGTTAGATATGCCTTAGATAGTTTTTCTATATCTAATTTTTCTCCATTGACAATCATTTCATCTTCTGTGAAGTCACCAAGTTTTTCTATGAAGTCCCTGTCTTCTAGGTACTCAACTATAAAAGATCCGTAAAGTGGTGAGTAAAGGTCATCTAATTTTATGTCAAAGCCCACATTGTCTATTGCCATTTCAAAAATTTGTGGAAGGCTACCCTTATGAGTTATAGCTGCAGCAGAAATTACATTTCCTGCCTCAATTTCTTTTTGTAGGCTTAGGAAGTTTTCTTTTGCCATGTCTAGGTCAAGGGCTCCAATGTCATCTCTCTTTGTTCTTATAAGTCCAAGTTTACCCTTGCCCTTAAATTCTGGGCTGATGATATTTTTCGCATCAACAGTATTTACTGCAAAGGAAATTAATGTTGGTGGAACATTTATATCTTCGAAGCTTCCACTCATGGAGTCCTTGCCACCAATTGGTGGTGCGTCAAAGAATCTTGATGCCTTTAGGGCTCCAAGAAGTGACTTAAGTGGCTTTGACCATGACTTCTTGTTGTCCATCTTTTCATAAAATTCTTGGAAGGAAAGTCTAATGCCTTCAAGTGGTGCACCTGCTGCCACAAGTTTTGCAATAGATTCAACTACTGCATAGTAGCCGCCAAGGAATTGTGATTCTTCAGATAATTTTGGATTAAATCCATAGGACATTACTGAAGCTGTTCTCGATTCGCCATCATCTGTTGGGATAAGGGCTGCCATAACTTGGGCTGGTGTATTTTGCTTTTTACCTCCAAGAGGTTGTAGGACTGTTGATGCTCCTACTGATGAGTCAAAGAGCTCAATCATATTCTTCTTAGAAGTTATATTTAAGTCTTGTAGATATTTTTCAAGATCTTCTAGTCCATCCTTCTTATTTAAGAATTTTGGAAGGTCCTCGCTTACAACTTCAACTTCTTCAAATCTCTTGGCACCAGTTTGATTTACAAAATCGTAACTCATGTCGCAGATAAGTTCGTCCTTGTAGTACATCTTTAGTCTCTTGGCACCAGTTACCCTAGCAACTAAGGTAGCTTCAAGATTTTCCTTGTCAGCAAGTTCCATAAACTTGTCTACGTCGTCTTTGTCTATAACAACTGCCATTCTCTCTTGAGATTCTGAAATTGCAATTTCTCTTGGCTTTAGCCCCATGTATTTTAGTGGAACCTTGTCAAGTTTTACTTCGATAGAGTCAGCGAGCTCGCCAATGGCAACGGAAACTCCACCTGCACCAAAGTCGTTACACTTTTTGATTAACTTTGCTGCTTCTGGATTTCTAAATAGTCTTTGAATCTTTCTTTCTTCTGGAGCGTTACCCTTTTGCACTTGGGCAGATTCTGTTTCAATAGAAGAAACATTGTGAGACTTTGATGAGCCAGTTGCTCCACCAATTCCATCTCTACCAGTTCTTCCACCAAGAAGGATAACTACATCTCCTTCAGTAGGTTCTATTCTCTTTACATTTTCAAGAGGACAGGCTGCTATAACTGCACCAGTTTCCATCCTCTTTGCCACATAGCCTGGGTGGTATAATTCGTCAACAAGTCCAGTTGCAACTCCAACTTGGTTACCATAAGAAGAGTAGCCAAGTGCTGCTTCTGTGACAATTTTCTTTTGTGGTAATTTTCCTTCAAGAGTTTTTTCAATTGGAGTGAAAGGATCTCCTGCTCCAGTTACCCTCATGGCTTGGTAAACATAGGACCTACCAGAAAGTGGATCTCTTATGGCACCACCAAGACAAGTTGAGGCACCGCCAACAGGTTCAATTTCTGTTGGGTGGTTGTGGGTTTCGTTCTTAAACATAAGTAGATAGTCGCGGTCTTCTATCTTGCCATCAACTTCTACCTTTACCTTAATCTTTACAGAGCAGGCATTTATTTCAGATGAAACTTCTAGGTCATCTAGTTTTCCATTTTTTCTAAGTTCCTTGGATAAAATTGTGCCAAGTCCCATTAGGGTAACTGGCTTTTTAACTCCAAGCTCTTCTCTCATCTTTAGGTAGTCGTAAAAAACTCTCTTGATTTCCTTGTCAAGTTCAGTCACTACGTTAAAGTCAACGTCAAGTTCTGTGTTAAAAGTTGTGTGCCTACAGTGGTCAGACCAATAAGTATCAATTATTGCCACTTCAGTTTCATTGGGGTCCCTGTTTTCTGACTTGAAGTAGTCTTGCAATACCTCTAAGTCTTCTGGACTCATGGCAAGAGACTTTTCTTCAACAAATTTAATAAGTCCATCCTTGTCAAGTTTATTGAAGCCATCATAAACTAGGTTTTCGTGATTTTCCTTTGCATCTTCCCTAAGTTCAGTTTCCTTATATACGTCAACTTCTTGAGAGTCAACTGGGTTAATCAAGAAGGCCTTAATCTTTTCAAGGTCAGCTTGACTTACTCCTCCAATGTCATAAACTTCTGTGACCTTGGCTCTTAGCTTTTCATCAGTGAAAAGGGCAAGAGTTTGGATAAGTCCCTCTTCCCTGTTGTCAAATTGTCCTGCTTGGTATTGGATTCCAATAGGATTTTCAAAGGACTCTTCTAATTTTTTGTAGTCTTCATAATAAACTTCTTCTACTGGAGCTTCATAAAAAACGCTGGCCAAAGTTTTTTCTAAGCTTTCATCTTTTATGTCTACGTCGTATCTCCTGTAGGTCTTTATATAAGTAGTTTCGATTCCAAGAGAGTTTTTAATTTCTTCTCTTAGGGCCTTTGATTGGTGGTCAAATTCATTTTTCTTGCAGATATAAATTCTCTTAACATTATTTTTCATCTTGAACTAACTCCTTTGGCTCCACTGCGTAAGTTCCATTAAAGCAAGCTTCGCAGAATTTATTTTCTTTCATCAAAGTAGCATTTAACATTCCCTCCATGGATATAAAGGCAAGGGAATCTGCTCCAATCTTCTTTCGCATTTCTTCTACAGAATAGTTTGCAGCAATAAGTTTTTGTCTGGAAGGTGTGTTAATTCCATAATAACAAGGGAATTTTACTGGAGGAGAAACTATCCTCATGTGGACTTCCTTGGCTCCAGCCTTCTTCATCCTCTTGATTAGATTTTTGGAAGTTGTTCCTCTTACAATGGAGTCGTCAACTAGGATAATTCTCTTTCCCTTTAAAACAGTTTCAAGAGGGTTAAGTTTCAATTTTACAGAAAGTTCTCTTTCTTCAGCAGTTGGTTTGATAAAGGTCCTTCCCATGTACCTGTTCTTTACAAGACCTTCGGCAAAAGGAATGCCGGATTCTTGTGCATAACCCATGGCAGCTGGAGTACCAGAGTCTGGAACTGCAATTACAAGGTCTGCCTCAACAGGAGCTTCTCTCGATAAAATTTCTCCACACCTTCTCCTAAAGTTGTAGGAGTTAACTCCGTCTAAAGTGGCATCAGTTCTTGCAAAGTAAACATACTCAAAGATGCAGTGTTTCTTTTCAGCTTTTTCAAAAAAGTCTGAGTGGATTCCCTTCTTATCTACAACAATAATTTCTGAAGGTTCAACATTTCTTATGGCATCAGTTCCAATTATTTCAAGAGGAGCATTTTCAGAAGCAATTATTACTTCTCCATTTTTTGCCCTGCCAATAAGAAGTGGTCTAAAACCATTTGGGTCCCTGAAGGCAATTAGTTTGTCTTCAAAAAGCATTACAACACTGTAGGCTCCCTTAATCCTTGCCATAGTCTTCTTAACTGCTTCTACAATGTCGCCCTTGTAATATTTAGCAACTAGTGAAAGGATAACTTCTGTGTCGATGGCAGTTTGAAAAAGCATGCCTTCTTCTTCAAGTTCATCCCTAATTGATTGATGGTTCACAAGGTTACCATTGTGAGCAAGAGCAAACTCTCTGTTCTTTGAAAAGGCAAGTAGGGGTTGTGAGTTGTATCTATAGGATCCGCCTGCTGTTGCATAACGAACGTGACCAATCCCAACATTTCCCTCTAGCTTCAAAAAGCTTTCATCATCAAAGTTGTCATAGACAAGTCCCATACCCTTGTCTAATATCATGTCCTCTCCATTAAAAACACAAATACCTGATGCTTCTTGTCCCCTATGTTGAAGGGAGTTGAGCCCATAAAATAATTTTTTACTCACATCATTTTGTGAGTAGATCCCTATAACGCCACACATTATTCTGCCACCTCGTTCTTCCTAAAATAAAAATCTTCCATTCTTCCTCCAATTAAAAAAGCTCATCAAAAAGATGAGCCAAAAATACCTATTAAAAAATTAGTCGCAAATATAGAGTCTATACGGCCGTGAGCTTTATCCATAAAAAATTTTGAATTCATAGGACATGATAACATGGCTAATAACCTCCATAAAGTAATGAATTAATTATATCATAAAATTTTTATAATGTGGAAATACCTTTTAAATTTTAAATTTTTATCAACTAAATGTTTTTTAGGTCTTAACAAAATTTCTCTTATGAGTTTCTACAAAGAACTTTATTCATCCTTCTTCTTTGCTGCCAAGCTATCTACCATGAAGATGGCAATCATTGTGTAAAGCAGCCAAGACTTCTTTGGGTAGGAAAGATAAATTGGCTCCCAGATTGGCTTGAACTTTTCCTTGTAGGCCCTAAGACCTTCAAAGGAGTAGAACTTGTAGCCAAACTTATAAACCAAGTAAGCAATCTTTTCTTCCACAAAACTGTTGCTGTTGATCCCAACATTAGAGAGTGGCGCCATGCCCATTGCAAAATATTTTTTACCCTTGTCCTTAAAGTAGAGGAAGAGATTTAAAAATAAATATTCCATAAGGCTGTTGGGAGTTCCCTCTCTGTAATACCTCATGAGGTCAATGGTTGCCCAAGTATCTCCAGGGTTGGGCATAATATTTGCAAAGGCAAGAATTTTTCCATCTTCATCTTTTACAATTGCCATGTCGCAAAGTCCCAGGTAGTCCCTGTCGAAATAGCCAAGAGAAAATCCCTTTTCCCTTCTTCCTCCAAGCCAATCATTAGAAATTTCTTCAAGAGTATCTAAGAAGTCCTTGTCAAAGGGACCACTTACAACTTCAAAGCTGTAAGAGTTCTTTTCAAATTTTGACATTACATTTCTTTGTGACTTGTGGTCACGACCCTCTAGGCTAAATTCTTCTAGGTCAACGGATGCTGTTTCGCCAAATTTTATAAAGGAGAAGCCAAAGTCATGGAGCTTAATAGTTTCTTCTTCGCCAACTTCATAAAAAATTGCCTTGTAACCATAGAGGTCTGCATCACTTACAAATTTTTCAAGGAGTTTCTTGTAGTCCTCCTCCTTGCCAAAAGGTGACCCCATGACAATAACCCTGTCCCAGTAGGTGTAAATAGACACGCCACAAGTTGCCTGACCTTCTTCTTCGTAATAATAAATTTCCTTGTCGCCAACTAGGGCTAGGGGAGCTTCTGGTCCAGACTGGTAGTCTGATAAAATCTTCATGACCTTGTCCTTATCAAGTTCTTCGCCTAGCTTAATTCTTTCTCCCTTTAAGTATCCCATCAAGGTCTTCATTATAAAAATTAAAATCAAGAAGAGGAAGAAAAAGTTGAGGAAGGACCTTTCAAAGGGGATCAAGAGAAAGTCCTTATAGTTTAGGGGAGTGAGCCTGTAGTTTAAAGCCATAAAATAAATTGTCACAAGAGAGATGAAGGCAAGGACAAGTATATCCAAGGTTAGGGCTTCTGGCGAGTAAACAAACTGCTCTCTTGTTGCCACGTCTTTAGTTTTCGCTCCTAGGTAAATTAATATTAAAATGTAGAAAATTTCAATTAAGCCAAAGCCCGAAAAGATTGAATAAACTAAGGCAAGACTTAAAATGATTAGGCTTAAGCTTCCTGCCCTCTTCACTCTTTCCCTTTTGGCTCGTCCCAAAATAATAAAGGCAAGTCCAAAGATTATGCTTGGGAATTGGTAGAGCAAGTTGGCATTTATAGGTGAAAAATTCTTGAGCCAATGAAACTTTGACAACTCGTCGGGAATTGTAGATGATAAAATCATAAAGGCCCCGCCAAGGTAGAGCATAATGGAAAAGATATCAAGACCCAGAGATTTTATAATTCTCGAGGGAATCTTGTCATTCTTCTCATCAAAGATAGATCCCAAGTCATGAACAAAAAATACTGCCCCAATCATAAAGGGAAGGATGTAGTAAAAAAGTCTATACAAGAGGAGCCAAGATAAAATTAAGTCTGTATCAATCCCAAAGGACTTCATGGCTCCCAAGATAACAAGTTCAAAGGATCCAAGTCCACCTGGTATAAAGGAAGCAAGTCCAAGAATACATCCAATTGCAAAAATTCCTATGACCTTAAATATGCTTAGCCTTACCCCAAGAAAAGTTCCAATAATATAGAAGAAAATACTTACACAGGACCATTCCATTAGGGAAACCAATGACACGTCCCTTGCGTATTTTTTGGAAATGGAAAAATCTCCATCATTTTTAAATTTTGAAACAAAAAATAAAACTGGATAGTAGAGGATTGCTCCAAAAAGCCAAAGGCTATAGTGGAGGAGGACTTCCTCTCCCGATACAAGAGTATAAACAAGGGACAAGAGTGCCAAGCTTGATAATCCTACTATGTCAAAAAGAAGAGACTTAACTAAAAACTTTAAAAGATTTTTGTCCTCCTTGCCTTGTCCATAGTACCTTATCCTTAGACCAAGATTTATAACTCCTCCAAAACCTATTAAGTTGTTAAAGGAATTAACTGTAATGGACCTCTTAATGATGTAGGATTTTTTTCTGTCAAGGTCCAAGAAGTCACTTAACAAGATGTCGTAAAATATCATGGGAGAGAAGGCAAGAAAACCCAAGACACCCATGGCAAAAACTTTTACCAAAGAAAGTTGATGAAAGATTGCTGAAATTTCTTGGAGAGAAATCTCCTTCCTTAGTTTTGTAAATTCAAGGACAACAAGTAAGATGACGCCACCTAGGAATATGGGCCTTATCCAGGACAATATTTTTTTTAAATTTTTCATTTCTTAACCTCTTTTTTTAGAAAATCAAGGACCACCCTGTTGTATTCCTTGGGGTTTGATCTGGCAACCTTGTGGCCGTGATTTTTTATAATGTATAACTTAGATTTTTTTATTTTTTTAGCAATTTTATAAAAGTTTTCAAGATAAATTAGGTCCCTTTCTCCAGCCAAAATTAAAACTGGGAAGTCAAACTTCTCGTAGTCTGAGTCCTTTATCTTTAACTTATTAAAATTTAATGAATAGACAGAGAAATAATATTCAAGACTTGTAAAGATCTTGGATAAAAATAATAGGTTGTAGTAAAAAATATAGGATAAAAGCCTTGGAAGAAATTTGACTTGAGAAAATTCTTTGTTGGGAGAATTTAAAATAAGTCTTTTCACCCTATTTGGAAAATTCTTGGCAAAGGTTAGGGCAAGATTTGCTCCATCAGAAAAGCCAAGCAGGTTTATCTTATCTATTTTTAAGAAGTCCAAGACATCTAGGACGTCAAGAGATAGGTCCTCCATGTTTAAGTCCTTAGACCTGTCGCTCTTTCCGTGACCCCTGGTGTCCATTGCTATGACCCTGTAAAATTTTTTAAATTCCTTTATTTGCTTTTCAAAAAAATTGGAATCGTCGCCGTTGCCGTGAAGGAGAAGAAGGTCCTCGCCCTCTCCAAGAATTTTTACATAAATCCTCGCGCCGTCGCGAACTCTAATAAATTTTTCCATACCATCACCTGAGTATCCCTCTCTACTTGACCTATTGTACCACTATTTTCTTATTTTTTCTTAAAAGAAGCATATATTCTATTAGTCATATGGAATCAAATTATAAATATCTAAAAATTTTTTAAGATGCTTTTATCTTTATTGCTTACAAAAAATAATTTTGCTAAAATATCTATCGATAATATTTATCAATTTAAGGAGGACACAATGATAAAAAAAACATCTGTAATTTTTATCTTGTGCTTAACACTTTTATTCAATTCAATAAGTGTATTTGCACAAGCTACAAATGACAAAAAAGTAAGTTTAAAACTAGAAAAGACGTCGGATAAATATATGGAATTTTCCATCGAGCCAAAGGAGACCATAGATAAAATTTCAGGAATAAAGACTGACACAGTTTTTACTCACGAAAAAATGCTAAAGAATAGCATCGGTTGGACTTCTAGGAAAAAGGGTTATGCTATTGAAAATGGAAAACTTTACATAGAAACTATTAAGAACAAGCACACAATAACTCTTAATCTAAATGACGGAAGTGATCTTCATTTTATCCTAAAGGATGGTAAATGCGAAAGTATAGACTTAGCACATCCACCAAAGGGAAAGATTCACTTAAAGTTAGAGGGCTATTTTGAGGGTGCTCTTGTGGGACAAAGAAAGTATGATGCAGTAAGTGCATCAACTGGAGCTGCAAGTGACAACAAGAACTCCGACATAAAAGTCTATGGTCAAATAACTGAAGATAATGAAGCTCCTAATCCAAAAGCTTGGAAAGAGCTTTCTAAATCTGATATAGAAGTTGATAAGGGATTAACGAAAATAACTTTAGACCCTAAGTCTGGAATGAAAGCTAACTTTAACGCTCTAGACTCTTCTATTACTCTAGCAGGTGAACCAAAAAATGTTGGCGACTATCCTGTGAAGGTTGAACTAGTTGATATATATGGCCGAAGGGCAACTAGTAATGCCGCCTGGTTCTCTGTTTCTGATATAGAATCAACTTACTTAGACAAGGTTATGAAGGATGTAAATACAAAGCTTAAAACGACTCAAAATAACAAGGTTTTATTTAATCAAGAACCTTGGTATATTGGTTATTTCAATGAAAATAATAGGGGCGCTAATCAATCCTTTACTGTTCCAAAGAACATAAATCTATGGCAAGGATCTCATGAAAGTGGAACCTATGGACAATTAGGATTGATTTTGCCAATAAGGGAAAATCCAGATAAAAATAAATTTCAATATAGACCTGATGAAGAAAGAATTCCTATTCAAAATTTCGTCCTAGAAGAAGGAACTAATCTTACACTTGTAAATATGAAGGTCTTCTCTGGAGTAAATATAATAGTTAAAAAAGGGGCTACCCTAAATGTTCATGATTCATCAATTTATGGAAGAATAACAGTTGATGGCGGTAGGCTTAGGATAAACTACGACCCTAAGGGAACTTTTCAAGGTGAGTTTGGAAAGTCTTCAGGTGCAAAAGTTGTTTCTGGATCATCTATCCAAGGACAAATTATCCTAAATGATGGAGCGGTTTTGGAAAGCTCTTATATTTATTCAAATACAAATAATTTGACAGATGCCAATAAGGCTATAAAAAATACAAGACCTGTTGTCCTTGTTAAGGGTAAGGCCTTTATAAAGGGAAATGTTTTTGTAAAAGGAGATGAATCTCCAACAGGAAGTGAAGCAAATGGCTTGCCTTATAGGGGTCAAACTGGTATGGAAATTGATGGTGGATCTCTTACTGTCTTAAAGGATTCAAATCTTTATGTATATGGTGGTGGAACTACTGCAACTACATCTCGTGGTGGTAATGCTCTTGTTCTTAAAAATAAGGGTAAAGTTCTAGGTGACGGAGGTCTTGCCCTTATGGGTGGAACTGGTCAAACTAGAGAAGGTGGATATGCGGCTTGTGGAGATGGAATCATATCAACAAAGTCTGCTTACCTAAGAGCTGGTAATGGTAGCATTGAAACTCCTGCCAAGCAAGGTAATATTGATATAACAAAAAATGTTATTGGAAGTGTCCATAATGGGAAAAAGGGAACCGGAAGAATAGCAGAAGAATATCCAGAGTTCTGGGGACACAGTTCTGTTCCTAAGATGTTAGACGATGAAAAAATTGGAAAGACTCTTATCAACCCTAATGGTAAAGATAAGGTTGAGGGTGAAACTCCACCTGTTTTTGAAGACAAAAAACCAGGCAAATTCCTAAAAAGAGTTGAACTTGTTACTAATTCTTTCCACAACAAATCAACACAAATCAATAATAGAAGTGAGGACTCCAAGGCTTGGCTAGAAAAATTAGCTAAGGGCGAGGGAGAGGTTAAACTTGGGGAGGAAAAATTAAATCTTGTTCAAAATGAAGTTCTTGGACAAAAGGGCTATAAGGTTGATGGAAACTTCTTATATATCTACGGATTAAAAGTAGACGATAAAATAGATATTAACCTAGATGGATATGTGCCCCTTAGCTTAAAGGCTGTTGCAAGTAACTACCCAAAAATACCATATTTATTAGTTGCCTTTAAGGGAGAAAAGGAAGAAAGACCTTATCTTCCTGAAAAAGAGGTTGATATTTCAGATGAAAGTGTCAATGCTGCAAAAAATTATATTAATGGTATTACAATAAATGAATCTGCCCTAAATCAAGCAGGTGTAAATATTGGTAAAAATTCTTCAACTATAGATGCTTTCAAAGAAGCAATTAAAAAAGCTAAAGAACTTGCTAACAAAGCAAGTCTTAACGATGAAGAAAAGAAGGAACTTGTCTCTTACTTCACTAATAAGTTTGAGGAACAAACAAAAAATATTAAGCTAGATATGAATCTAGAAGATGAAAAAGTTATAGCTAATAAATATGATAACACTAGGCTCCATGCAAAATTAAATGATGGAAAAGTAAGTTACTCCTCTCAGTTGCAAAATCTATCCAAGGACTCCTATCCTAAACTTACAATTTATAGGATTGATAAAAGTTCTTATGAAACAAGGCAAAATTTAGATGCAACTTCTGGGGCAACTCCAAGATTTGAAGATAACATCTTGGATGGAAAATATTATGATATTAAAAAGCTTTTAAATAACAATCAAGACAGGACTTCTGCAACAAATAACAAATACGAAATTGATATTAAAGAAAATGATATAAAAAGAGACTTCCCAGAAACGAAACTTTTAAAAATTGTTTTCTCTGTAGAACTTGCTAATGGCATTGAAGCAAAAAGCTCTGACTTTGTATTTCTAAATGACACAAAGCCTGAAGATAAGCCTAGTGAAAATCCATCAACAGAAAATAACAATACATCTACTGATAACAATACTTCAATTGTAGAAGAAAAAGATCCTATTAAGGAAGAATCAAATAAAAATATTGCCAAGCCAAAGATAGAATCCACAGGTCATTACGAATACAGGCTAACAAAAAATTATTCGCCAACAAAAGTTAAGCATACTAAAAAGACTTCTCAAAAATCTTTTATAGCTGGCTATCCTAATGGATTATTTAAACCAGACAGTTCTGTCACAAGAGCTGAAGCTGCTCAAATGCTTTGGGTCTTAGAAAATGCCACTGCATCAAACTTAAAAGCAGACTTTAAAGACGCAAAAGACTCTTGGTACAACCAAGCTCTCAACTATACAATATCTAAGGGAATGTTGCTTGCTAAGGATGGTAATATTAGGCCTGATGTCCCTATGACTAGGGGAGAATTTGTTAGAATGTTATATCCCCTTCTAGCAGATAAGTCAGGTGGACCAAGATTTAATGATATTGCTGGTCATGAGTTTGAAGCCGCAATATTAAGAGCTAGCTCCAACGGAATAATAAAGGGCTATCCAGATGGAAGCTTTAAACCTGATGGAAAAGTCACAAGAGCAGAAACAGTTACTATGTTTAACAAATTATCTAATAGATATTTGACATTAGATGACCTAAAGAAAAATGCTTCTAAAATAAAAGAATTTTCTGATGTTCAAAAATCTCATTGGGCTTACTTGCAAATTATGTCATCTGTAAACTATCCTATCATAAATGAAGTTACAGAAACTTATTACACTTATAAGGATGGATATGAAGAATCTTGGGACAAGGTTTGGGTTGAAAATTCTAATGAAGTTACTGAAGATAAGGACCAAAATAATAAACCAGATTCAAATGCAAAAAAAGATTATATTGAAAGTAAATTATATGACAAAACTTCTAATGTTAATATAGAAGGGAAAATTACGAAAGATGCAAAGCTTGTGGTTGTAGATAAATCTACTACAAAGGATGGTAAGGTTACAATAACAGTTCCTGAAACGATTTTAAAGGATTATAAAACTTTAAAGCCTGCACAAGACAAGCTTTATGAAATCGTAAAATCCTTTGATATAAAAATACTTGGTGACTATCAAGGAAAACTTAAAATAAGCTTGCCTGTTGGTGAAGAAAACAATGGAAGAAGGGCTATTATAAAGCACCTTTCAAAGAATGGTTTAAAAACTTACACATCAACTGTCGAAAAGAGCAGCGTAAGCTTTGAAGTAGATAGCCTATCACCTTTTGTTGTTATAATAGAAAAGGATAAAGTTGATAAGGAACTTGTAAATCTAAAGAAACAACTCCAAGAAAAAATTGATCTTGCAAAGGAAAAAGATGAAACTAAGTTTACAAAAAAATCCTTTGATGCCTTGAAAGCCGAGATAGCAAAAGCAGACTCCTTAAAAGATTCTAATGATAAGGAAGCTTTAAAAGTGGCCTTAAAAGACTTGCAAAATTCACTTGACTCTTTGATAACAATTGGCGATTCATCAATACTAGAGAAAAAGCTAGAAGAAGCTTTAAAACTAACAAAAGATGAATCTTACACAGAAGATTCAAGGAAAACTTTAGAAAACTTCTTAAATAGATTTGCAGGATATGACTTCGATAATGCTACAGAAGATGATATTAAGCATGATTTAAAACTAGTTGAAGAAGCAGTTAATAAGCTTGTAAAAAAAACAAGCCAAGTGATAGTAGAAGTGTTAGTTAATATGGGTGGCTCTTCAAGCGATAATCTAAAGGGAATTCTTGGAAAAACTTTCGCAGACTTGACAAGTGATTCTGGAAGCTACAAGATTGAAGATCCAAGTATAAGTGGTAAAGTCTTCCTTGGATGGAAAATAAATGATGGCTCAGAAATTTTATCAAGTGATGCCTTAAAATCAAAAGTCATTACACAGGATATGGTTAAGGACGGAAGAATAAATATTTCTGCTGAGTTTAAAGATGAAGTCAAGCCTTCACAAGAGGATGCTAAGACACCTAAACTCCTTACAGATAAGAAAAATAAGGCCATTGCCATAGACAGAAATAATGAAGAGACTAAAACTTGGCTTAACCTTCTAAAGGGCTCTACTGTTAGTCTTTATATATATCCTAGTGGAGAAAAACTAAATTTTACGACAACTTCTTCTTTAGAAAGAGGCTACTATGTATATACTAATTCTTCTCTTGGAGTTAGAGGTATAAATATCGGGGATATAGTGAAGATAGTTGTCCCTGGTTATAAGGACGTCTTTGTTAAGGCTGAAAAATTTGGAAGAAGCTACAACTTAGTTCAAATTGAAAACCCTGAAACTAAAGAAAATAATAATCCAAGTTCCGAAAATAATAATGTACAACCAAGCGAAGGAAAAAATCCTAAGCCAAACACTCAACTTAAAAAAATTATTTTTGCAGAATCTGAAAATAGAAAGATAAGACTAAAAAAAGATCACCCAGACAATGGTGACTGGCTAAGCCAAATAGAAGAAAAAGCCATCGTTAAGAAGCTAGAAAATAATACTTTTGTAGATCTAAATAAAAGTGATGTAAGCATCTATAATAAATCCTCTAATAAATCTATAACTATTAAAAATTTAAAAGCGGGTGATATTATAAAAATATCACTATATGGTTTTGAAGATATTTATCTAAAGGCTATAAAAAATGGTCAAAGCTATCAGCTAGTTCAAATAGAAAAGCCAAACCTCTAAATAAAACAAATAATATAGTAATTACTCCTAATAGTGTCAGATAAAACTGGCACTATTTTTTTATTCATACTTTACTAATCCCAATTTTCATGGCAAAGAAAAAAGAGCAGGTCTAAGCCTACTCTCTTTCTAAAAAAGTATTTATTTAAATGTGTTGTCGCGATTTTAATTTTTTGCTTTCACAAATTTTATTTCTTAAATACTATTTTCTAATGAAAATTTATTCTTCAACAGTAATTTTTGATGCTCCATCAATTTTTACATTTGAGTTGTAATATTTTGTAAGTGCCTTAATCATGTAAGCTGGGTCTTTTGCTCCAGCTGTTTCATAACTAGAGTGCATTGCTAATTGTGGAAGTCCAATGTCAACTGCGTGAAGGGAAACTTGTGTGTTTGATAAGTTTCCAAGAGTTGAACCACCTTGCATGTTAGATCTGTTGGCAAAGTGTTGAACTGGTACATCAGCAAGGGCGCAAATCTTTTTGAATACTGCTTGTGAAAAGGCATCTGATGTGTACTTTTGGTTAGCAGCTTCTTTGATTACAATACCTTGGTTCATGAAAGTTCTGTTTTCGTCATCAGTTAATTCCTTGTGGTTTGGATGAACTGCGTGAGCATTATCAGCACTTACTAAGAAGGATTTTGCAACAGCCTTGTGATATTCTTCTTCTTCAAAACCAAGACCTGCGTTAAGTCTTTTTAATGTGTCGTGAAGAAGTGTTGACATAGCACCTTGTTTTGTGTTTGATCCAACTTCTTCGTTGTCGAAGCAGCAGTAAACATTTACTGCCTTATCGTTTGAACCAGCTATAAAGGCCTTAAGTGAAGTGAAGGCACATTCTAGGTCGTCAAGTTTTGGTGATGAAACAAATTCATCCTTAAAGCCCCAGATTTTTCCTTCTTGTCTATTTACTAAGAATAGATCTTTAGAAATAATTTGTTCTTCCTTAACTCCAAGTTCTTCAGCTATCATCTTGTTGTAATCGCCCTTTTTCATAGCCCCACTTGTAAATAGTGGAAGAAGGTCAACTTGTCTATTAAACTTATAACCGTTGTTTACTTCCCTGTTCATGTGGATGGCTACATCAGGTATGATTAAGATGTCTTTGTCAATGTATAAAAGTTTTGATACAATTGCGCCATCTTCTTCAACTAAGACTCTTCCACCTAGGGTAAGAGGCTTGTCAAACCATGTCCAATCAATTGGTCCACCATAAACTTCTACATTTAATTTTACATAGTCTCCTGGGCCATCAAGCTCTGGCATACTTTTCACCTTGTAAGTTGGTGAGTCAGAGTGAGAAGCCACAAGTTGGTAGTGGTAATCTGAAAGGTCACTACCTACCTTAAAGGCAATAATACTTGAGTCGTTTCTTGTAGTGTAATAGTTCTTGCCCTTTTCAATAGTCCAGCTTTCGCCTTCCTTTAATTCTATAAAGTCTTCCTTGTCAAGATATGTCTTCACAGTGTCAATTGTGTGGAACATACTTGCAGATTTTCTAATAAATTCTAACAATTCCTTTGAAGTTTCTAAATAATTCATACTTCCTCCTTTTAGAATTTAGCTAAGTTTTTTATCTTCCTTTGCCCTAATCATTGGTAGGATTACTCCAAGTGCAACAAGTACAAGTGGTGTAATTACGTTAAGTGCCATTTGCATTGGATCGTCTGAAATCATACCTAGCATACAGCAAGCAGCTGTTAATATGAAGCACCAGAAGCCAAAGAATAGAGCAATTCCTTGGTTACGAGTAAAGTAGAATTCTCTTTTTACGTCGCCCCTGTTCTTTCTCAAGAAGATATAAGCCAAGAATACCCATAGGTAACGAAGTGGCATTGTGATTGAGTTAAGCTTTGTTAATTGTCTTAATACAGTTGCAGCACCTGGCACAAGGATTTGTGCAAGGATAATTGAGCCTGCAAGAACAATTATAAGTTTAATACCATTGATGTAAGCACCGTATTTATTTTTCTTAAGAAGCTTTCTTGGGATGTATTTATTTGTCTTGTCATCATCAAGTAGCATTCTTAGTGGTGCGTCAATACTTACAACAAGTGTAGAGAATTGACCAATCATATTACATAGAGCGTAAACAATCATAATCTTGTTTCCAAGGCCATAATATTCTCCAACTCTTTCGAAGGCCCAGTAAGCACCATTAGCTGCGTAAGAGTCAAAAGTTGCTGAGTCTGCGTTGATAATAGCAGGATCAAACATCATACCCATTGCAATAGTACCAAAGATAGCTGAAATAATTACCATTACAGCAGCGAAAATCATTGCCTTAGGGAATTCCTTTGAAGAGTTACCTTCCATGTGGTTTACATAAGGACTCATCTTTTCAATACCACCAACAGCAAATACAAGAATTGATAAAGAAGTGAAATACTTCATATCAAAAGTTGGAATCAAGTTGTCAAGTGACCAGTCCATTGCTTGGTAACCACCATCTGGATTAATCTTTGGTGCAGCAAGCATCATTAAGATGTAAAGAATACCCATGATAAACATACTTGAACCTGCAATAGTTGCAAGGTTTTTAAGTGGGTTAAGACCTCTACTTGCTACCCAGCAGAAAATTAAAAATACTGCTAGAGTTGCGATTTGTACATAAACAGTTGGTAGGGAATCATAAACTTCTGCGTTTTGGAAGAACATCCAAGACATAGCCTTTAGTCCACCAGAACCCTTTGAAGCAATGTAAGTGATGTGACATGCCCAATAAGTCCAACCTGCGTAATAAGCTAACTTATCACTAGAAGTTGCTCTTATCCATGATGTAACTCCACCACCTTCATCCTTGAAGGAAGAACCAAGTTCCCCAACCATAAGTGCGTTTGGAATAAAATAAAGTGCGAACATTAGGATCCATGAAAATATTACTTGGATTCCGTTAAAGAATACGAAACCGTTAACAACATTTCCAAAACCCCATAAAGTGGAAAAGGCCATGAATGCCAGCATATACCACTTAATTTTCTTTTGTGAATCTTGCATTTTAACTCTCCTCTCAAAAAAATAATTGCATGATTAATTTAATTATAACCTTAAAAAAATAGACCGTCTAGTGTATTTAAAAAATAAGAAAAACATTTTACTATTTTGATTTATAAATTGTCCCGCTTTATACTAGTTGGGCACTAAAGTCTTGAGCCTCTATAAATACAAGTTTATATTACTATTAAGTGAAATAGTGTTTAGATTATTAAAATTTTTAAATCTTTAGTACTTCATGAAAAATACAATTTTCAAGGGATTTTAAAAGTGTACTCTATCCTTATTTTGTATAAAATTTTTATTGTTTTCTTGAATTTTCTCCAATAAAAAATCCCCAAAATTTCGGAGATTTTTTATATATTTTAATAAATTTGGGGAGTTTTTATTTTTCTAGGAAAATATTTTTATATAATCTTATTTTTGAACAAATTAGGATTTTAAAAGAATAATTTTCTTCTATTTAAATATGTCTAGGTTTTTCTATTTTATATGGCTAGTTTTTTTGTTTTTAATACTTTATTGTTAGTTAATATTTTTGTTGAGTTTTATTCTTTAGAAGGTCTTAAAATTTTCATAGGATTTTAGAAGTCTTTAGATTAAAACTTCTTCTGCTACTTGTTTTAGTAGGGCTATCTTCTTCCATTGGTCTTCTTCTGTTACTGCGTTGCCTTCTTCTGTTGATGAAAAGCCGCATTGAGGTGAGATACAAATATTTTCTAGTGGAATGTAGTTTGCTGCATCTTTTATTCTCTTTATAAGTTCTTCCTTATCTTCAAGCTCTGGTCTCTTGCTTGTCACGATGCCAAGGACAACTTTCTTGCCTGCTGGAATTTTGACAAGGGCCTTGAAGTCTCCAGATCTTTCATCGTCGTATTCTAAGAAAAATCCATCGATGTCCTCTTTTGCAAATACATAGTCGGCAACATCATCATAGGCTCCTTGGTAAAGCCAGTGACTCATGAAATTTCCCCTGCAGATGTGAGTTAAGATTTGCAAGTCCTTTGGAGCTCTTTCATAAATTTTATTGTTGTAGTCTAAGAATTCTTGTCTAAGTTCATCAATAGTCTTGCCAGAATTTTCGTATTTCTTCCTGTAGTTTTCGTCAACTGTTCCAATCCAGCTTACATCATCAAATTGTAGGACCCTGCCTCCAATCTTGTAAAATTCATCTACAAATTCTACATAGGCCTTTACAAGGTCATCAATAAATTCTCTTGTAGAATCATATACATCCTCTATACCTATAGTTGAATCAATTGATTGGGCCAAGAAAACTGCTATGGCTGGTATTGTTAGCTTTGGTGTGAAGTCGTCTTCTTCAAATTTTTGTATAAACTTAAAGTGGTCTAGGAAGGGATGATTCTTAGATGAGACTTTAGATTTTACTCTGATATTTTCTCTTCTCAGTTTTTTTCCATTAAAATCAAAACTATCATTTTTATCTATTTCTCTTTCTAAACCTTCAAAGCCCCACCAAAAATCAAAGTGCCACCAAGACCTCCTAAATTCTCCATCTGTATAAAACTTTAAGCCTGCATTTTTTTCTTTCTCCACAAGCTCTCTTATTGCCTTATCTTCAACTTGTCTTAGGCCCTCTGCCTTGATTTTTCCATCTTCAAAATCTCTTCTAGCTTTTTTTAAGATCTCTGGTCTCAAAAAGGATCCTACTACGTCGAACTTACCTGGCGCTAAATTTTTTGTCATCTTATTTCTCCTTTTAAATCCTTAAATCAAAACTTCTTCAGCTACTTCTCTTAATAATTTTATCTTCTTCCATTGGTCTTCTTCTGTTACTGCGTTGCCTTCTTCTGTTGATGAGAAGCCACATTGGGGTGAGATACAAATATTTTCTAGTGAAATGTAGTTTGCTGCATCTTTTATTCTCTTTATAAGTTCTTCCTTATCTTCAAGCTCTGGTCTCTTGCTTGTTACGATGCCAAGGACAACTTTCTTACCTGCCGGAATTTTGGCAAGGGCCTTGAAGTCGCCAGATCTTTCGTCATCGTATTCAAGATAGAAAGCCTTCACATTTTCTCTTGCAAGGACATAATCTGCAACTGCGTCGTAGGCTCCCTTGAAGTGGAAGGATGACTTGTAATTGCCCTTGCAGATGTGAGTTGTTATATTTAGTCCTTCTGGTGCTTTTTCTATTGCCTTGTTATTTATTTCTAAGTAGATTTTCTTAAGGTCTTCGATGTTTTTGCCGTCTTTTTCATAAAGCCTTGTTGCATCTTCGTCTACTAGGGCTCCCCAAGTGCAATCATCTAGTTGGAGATTTCTGCATCCTAGGTCATAAATTTCTTTGAAGAATTCGCCATAGGCTCTTGCAAGCTCGTCCACAAACTTGCCTTCATCTTCGTAGGGATTACCAGATTTGATTTGATTGTAAACTCCTCTTAGGAGTTGGGCAGGTGATGGAATTGTTTGTTTTGCCACTGTGTTTTCGTCTTCAAACTGCTTTACAAATTTGTAGTGGTCTAAGAAGGGATGGTTTTTACCTCCAAGCTTTCCCACAATTTTTATTCCATCAGGTCTTAGGGTTTCTCCATGGAAGTGGATGAGTTCATCTTGACTTAAAGTATATTTTTCTATTCCTTCAAGTCCCCAGAAGAAGTCGTAGTGCCACCAAGACCTCCTAAATTCTCCATCAGAAATTATTTTTAGGCCAGCTTCCTTTTGCTTCTTAACAAGTTTTTCTATTTCTCTATCTTCAACTTTTTTAAATTCTTCACCTGAAATTTCTCCCTTAGAAAACTTTTCTCTTGCGATTTTTAATTCTCTTGGTCTCAAAAAAGATCCTACTACGTCGAACTTACTTGGTGCTAAAATTTTTGTCATTTTCTTTCTCCTTTTTTCTAAAATCCATCTTGAGAATGTATAAAAAAAAGTCCTTACTGTTTATAAAAACAATAAGGACGAATTATTTCCGCGTTACCACCTATTTTGCATATGGAATGCCACTCTCAAGTACCAACATACTCTATCTCTATAACGGGAGCTCCCGGAAAAGTCTAATATCGACTAATCCCATCAGAGGCCATGTTCACCCAAATCTTCCTTTGACCCTCTCAGCTAAACGGGCTTCTCTGTAAAATTCCAAAATGGATTACTCTTCTCTTCAAATGGTTTAAATTTTATTTTATGTTAGCATCATTAATTTTACCTGTCAAGAAAATTTTTAATTTATTTTTCTCAAGAGTTCATCAACCCTGTCTCCAAGGTCTTCTAATTTTTCTCTAATTTCTTTGATTTCCCCGTTTACACGTAGGTCTGTAAAGATGTTGTCAAAGATTACATCAACAAAAAAATCGTAAGTTGAGTCAGGAATTTCTTCATCGAGATCAATCCTAATATCATTGAGTTCTCTTTTCGCAACTTCTAATTTATCTCTAACTATCTATAAGTTACTATTGATGTCTTTTATCTTTCCTCTTTTTACAAGTCCAACTAGGCCAGAGTCTGCGAAGAGATCAAAAAGTCCCCATCTTGATGCACTCTCTGTAAGCTTTATGGTCTTGTCAATTTCATTTTTAAGGTCAAGTAAGGCTTGGCGAGCTTCTTTTAATTCTTTTTCTTGTGACATAAAATTTCTCCTTTATACTTTTTTTACTTAGCCGGGTCTTCTATTTCATTTGTCTCCCTAGAGACTATTGCCCTGTCCCCAGACTTTAAAAGTGTGTTGCCCCTTGGGACAATTATTTCTCCATCAGGTCTTTGCACCATTATTATAAGTTCATCTTTTCTTATGTGGAGGTCCTTTACCATCTTGCCTGCCCAAGGATGAGTTTCAGAAATTTTTATCTCATGAAGGTCTTCACCTGTGTAGTCGAAGTAAGTTTCTCCACCAAGGACAAGTATATCCCCATCTCTCAGGTAGGTGTTGCCCCTTGGAACTATACTCTTATGGTCTCTTTCTATCTTTGCGATTATAACGTTAAAGGCAAGTTCAATATCTGATATTTTTTTATTAACCCATGGAGAAATTTTTGTAACATGGGTCTTAATAAATCCAATGTCTGTCTTGTCTGAATAATAGTTAAATGTCCTTAGGACTGTATCATCAGGGTCGTACATATCAACTTTTTTCGTTGCAAAAGGAAGAGCTGTTCCCTGGATGAGAAGTGAAAAAATACAAATTACAAAAACTATGTGGAAGATGTCTATGGATAGACTTACTCCAGAGTTTACCACCATTATGGCAAAGGCAATGGCAGCTGCTCCCCTAAGTCCTGCCAGGGAAATTATTGTAAGTTGGTTTTTCTTCATCTTAAAGGGTGCCATTAGTCCAAAGACTGAAAGTGGCCTTGCTATTATTAGCATAAAGATTGCAAGTATAAAACCTATTGGAAGGGCATCAGCTATTAAGTGGATGTCTGATAGGAGTCCCAAGAGGAAGAACATGGCAATTTGAAAAATTGTTGAAAGTCCGTCGAAGAAAAATACAACGTCTCTCTTCTTCTTAAACTCGTGGTTGCCAATATAAATTCCAAGGACATAAAGTGCCAAGAAGCCATTTCCGCCAAGGCTTTGAGTAAGGGCATAAGTTCCTATCATCAAAGTTGCAATGAATACTGAAAAAAGTCCATCTTCATCAAGGGATAATTTTTCTATAAGTTTCATAAAGACAAAGCCCAGCAAAAATCCTCCAATTATGCCAAGGACAACTTGTTGCAAAATTATTATTGGAATGGAGACGCTATAGCCTGATAGAAGTGACAAGAAGACCATGGTCATGGTGTAGGCCGTGGGGTCGTTGGACCCACTTTCGATTTCAAGTAGGGATGCTGTCTTATATTTTAAGTTTAGGTTCTTTGATACAAGTATGTTTGATACAGAGGCATAGTCTGTCGATGCCACAACTGATCCAAGTAGCATGGACTCTAAGAAGTCAAACTTCAAAATATAGTGGCAGAAGGCTCCTGTTATCAAGGCTGTTGCAAGAACTCCAAGGCTGGCAAGTATAATTGATTCCCTTGCTCTCTCTCGGCCCATGTTCCAGTTGGTACCAAAGCCCCCATAAAAAATTATTATCATAAGTGCTATTGTTGCAATATTCTCTGAAATTTTATAATTGTTAAAGTCATAGCCTAGTCCCGAGAACAAAACTCCTAGAATCAAGAAAAGCAATAAGGCAGGCAGGCCCGACTTGTTGGATATTTTAGTGGCGATCATTGCCAGTAAAAGAATCACTGTTATTAGTAATAGATTCATAAGCTCTCCTCTTTCTAATTTGAAAAATCTATTTTTAAAAAGGAACTGCCCTGTGACAGTCCCCATTTAATGTGATTATAACATTTTTATCTCGTTAAAGTGTAAAATAATTCCTAAATATTTTAAATTCTGTTTGCTGATTTAAAGATATAAAAGAGCACGCCAGTTAAAATATAAAATCCAATTAATACAAAGAAAAGTCTCTTGTTCTTAGTGAGGATTGCCATAATAAGAGTTAGGATAATTATAGCAATTGCTAGGACAATTTGCGCCATCCTAAGACTGTCATTTATTGCCCCCTCACTAACCCTTAGGTAATTGTTGGCAAGGACAGAAATCATTATTAGGGTAACTAAAAAGATTATTATTTTTTCTAAAATTTTTAAAATTTTGTCCTTATTCATTTTCCCTCGCATAGGCTTCCATGCCTTCTCTTAAAATCCTCATGCTCTTTCTAATATCGTCAACATTTAGTACAAAGGCAAGTCTTACCATTTGCCTTCCTTCTTCCTTGTTCTTAAAGAAACCTGCAGCAGGTGCAAACATCAAAGTCTCTCCATCTATTTGGAAATTTTCGATTAGCCAAATTGCAAATTTTTCTGTGTCGTCAACAGGAAGCTTTGGCATGACATAAAAGGCTCCCTTTGGTTTTTCTACAGTAACTCCAGGAATTTTTATAAGTTCTTCGTAAATAACGTCACGTCTCTTTTGGTATTCCTTGTTCACTTCTTCAAGGTAAGAAGGGTCTATTCCATATAATTTTGCTGCTGCCTTTTGTTCAAGAGTTGGAGCAGCAAGTCTGCAGTTACAAAGTCTATTTATGGCATCCTTTATTTCTGGATTCTTTGATGCAATGGATCCAATTCTTGCTCCACAAGCTCCGAACCTCTTGGAGATGGAGTCAAGTAAAATTAAATTATCTTCAATTCCTTGGACTTCTCCAAAGGACTTGTAGTCGTTGCCATCGTAGACAAATTCCCTATAAACTTCATCTGCAACAATATATAGGTCGTATTTTTTTGCAAGCTCAACTATTCTCATAATTTCCTCTTCTGAGTAAAGAGCTCCTGTTGGATTAGTTGGGTTAGAAAGTAGGATTGCTACAGTCTTGTCATTTATGTGTTTTTCAATTTCTTCAATTTCTGGAAGGGCAAAACCTTCTTTTGGATCAGTCTTAAAGGCCTCAACTTCAATACCAAGTTGTTGGAAAACTGTCCTATAGTTTGTGTAGAAGGGATCAGTTGTTAGAACTTCGTCGCCTTCGTCACAAATTGTTTGAAAGGTAAACACAAGGGCCTCGCTGGCACCGTCAGTGATATAGATGTCCTTGGCATCAAAATTTATTCCCCTGTTTTTGTAATATTTAGCAGTTGCCTCCCTAAGTTCAATGAGTCCTTGGGCATGGGCATAAGGAAGAGGTCCCTTTTTTACATCTCTAAAGGTCTCAAAATAAACATCTGGCACTTCAACGTCTGGTGCCCCAATGTTTAATTCGTAAATTTTTATTCCCCTTGCCTTTGCAGCATCTGCATAGGGTGTCAACTTCCTAACTGCTGAATATTCTACTTCTTGAATTCTCTTTGATAATTTCATGTTTTCTCCCTTCAATCCCTCTATCTCATTGCCATCTTAAGTCTGGTCCAAAAAATTTAATTGGGACAAATTTTTGAAAAACTCTTGAAAAGACCCTGTCTGTGTAGGTCTCTGACAATTCCTTTGGCGACAAGTTTGTAGAAATTAATGTCTTCTTGCCACGTAAAAGTCTCGTATTTATTATGTTAAATATCTCTGAAGCTGTAAAGGAATTTACAAACTCAATTCCCAAGTCATCAACTATTAAGAGGTCCGCCTCAAAATAAAGATTGTACTTGTCATCTTCTATATTTTTAAACTTTCTGTCTTCTATTGTCTTTAAAATCTCGTAGGCTGTTTGATAAATTACTATGACGTCGCTCTTTATAAGTTCTGCCGCAATGCAATTTAGAAGAAAGGTCTTGCCTTGACCTGTTGGTCCCCAAAGGAGGAGGTTTAAATCATTTTCTTCCTTGAAGTCCCTGATGTATTTTTTAGAAATCGCCAAAATATTTTTCATATTTTCTCTTGGCGACATTTCATACTTTTCATAAACTTTTTCAGAAAAGACATTTAAGTCAAACTTGTCAAAGTTCTCCTTGTCTAGCATATAGGAAATTGAGGACATGTCGTATAATTCTGACACAATTAATTTCTTGAGGCAGTGGCACTTCTCGTCATCTTCATTTATGCCAGTGTCGTGGCAGTCCTTGCAAGTATAAATTTCTTCTAAGTAGTCTCTTGGATAGCCATTCTTTTCAAGATAGTCCATCTTTTGTATCTTTAAATTGTAAATTTTTTCTGATGCCTCAAGAGACTTGTCAGCATCTGGATTTGTTATCTGATCCATAGAGGCCCTAAGGGCAATGTCCCTAATAAGGCCATCAATTTGCCTAACTTCAGGAATTTTCTTATAAATTTCCTCTAGCCTTTTCTCGTGGACTACAGAATTTTTTCTCCTCAATTCTTCATAATAATTACTTATCTTTGCCGTCAGTTCCATAATCAACACCTAGCTTTTTAAAACCCTCTTTTTGTTTTCTCATAGCAACATCAAAGAGGTCGTCTTCTGAATAATTTGCTGTTATTTGCTTAAAGTTGTGAAAGGCTGTGGGCTTTCTCTTCTTTTTCTTTTGATCCTTTTCCTCAACATCTTCAGGTGACTTTATATCCAAGTCCTTCCACTTCATGAGGATGGCATCAACATAATTGACATTGGGTTTGGAAATCTTCGAAGTCCTCTTGCAGGCCTCCAAGATTAAGTCTTTAGAAAATTTAAATTCATCAAACCAGGAGTTGATAATGTTAAAGTCAACTTGACTAAACTGCTTGTCCACTCCAATATATCGCATGATTTTCTTGTACCTATAATATTTTATGTCGTGCTCAATGTAGGACTGCTCAACATCTTCCATGGTCCTGATGTTGTCTCTGGACCAGTTTCTCACAACTTGCTCTACATAGGAAATGTTGTAGATTCCCTTTATCTCTGTTGTGTAGAAGAAGGCCTCCTCAATTAAATCAGCAGGCATATTGTAGGCTGTGATCCAATTTATTATGTCGATTTTCTTCATAGGGGCAATGGGCTCCCTCATGAGAAACTCCACCCTGGTAAGCAGGTTGGCATAGGTTGGGTTTGCCACAACTTCTGAATAACCCTTGTCCTTTTTCTTTTCCTCTGCCTTTAGGTTGTAGACATTTTTGATGTAGAGTTCCTTAAGGTTTACAAACTTAAGCTTGTCGTCTTCCATTTCAACTATGCCCATCTTCTTCCAATAGGCCCAGGCCCTATTGACATCGGACTCAAGAATACCAAGATAATCGGCGAGCTTTTCGTTAGTAATATCAGTCCTATTTTCCTTGGCAAACTTATAACCCAAGAGATAAACTTTTACAAACTCGCCATTGGCTCCTGGCATAAAATCATTTATAAAAATATTCTCTATGGAAGTTTCTCCAAGGTCGTATTTATTATTTTCAAGTAAAAACATATTTCACCAATCTCTTTCCAGATCTAAGTCCATCTTTATAGCATAGTTAAAAGTCTTGTTTAAAATTATCTTAAAGGAAGACTTGTTTTCATAAAAATCAGGAAGACTTTCATCATAGCTTCCATTGGGAAACTTCATGAGAAAGCTGTATCTTTTTTTAAAACCAAGCTCTTCATAACATCTTATTGCCCTCTTGTTGTAGTGGGCTGCAAATAAAATTATTTTCTTGAAGCCTCTTTTCTTTAAGTAAGTGAGAAAGAGCTCAAGTATCCTTTTGCCAATCCCCTGGTCTATGTAATTGGGATCTAATACAATGCCAAGCTCTGCCTTCTTTAAAATTTTATTTATATTTTTAAGAGACAAGTAGCCAATAATTTTTTCATCGCTTTGGATTACAAAATATTCTGATAGGGGCCTTCTCGTCTTCCACTTAAACCACTCTATTATATCTTCTTCAGACTCTTCAATAAAATTATACTCCAAAAAAAGTGGCGATTCATGACGTCCCCAATTTCTAAAAGTAAAGACATCTCTTAAGTTCATCTTCCTAAAACTAAGGTCTGGATAATTTTCCATAAAGAGCCTCTTTTGATTATTATATACTATTTTAACTTGTCTATAAAGGAGTATAAGAATTTTCAAATTTATGAATAAGACTTATTCTCATTGTGCAAAAAGATAAATTACTTAATTTACATTGTTTAAATTTCTTTAATTTTTAAGCTTTTATGATAAAATAAAGTAAGGTTATTAATAAATTTTATACAATTCGTAACAGGAGAGAATTTTTATGAGAAAAAATGACAATTTAGATGAAATTGATGTTGAGATTCTTGAGCTCTTGAGAAAGAATGGACGCATGAGCCACGAAGACATTTCAAAAAAATTGAATCTAACAAGACCTGCTATCCATAGAAGAATATATAAAATGGAAGACGCTGGTTACATCAAGGGCTACAAGGTCCTAGTTGATTGGCAAAAGATTGGCTACAACGTGGATACTTATGTCCTCTGCAAGGTCAACACCAACGACTTCAAGGACCTTATCGCTAAGATAATGGGAATCCAAGACGAAAAATTTAAAATATTTGAATGCTACAGGGTCACAGGCGAACACTGTATCATGCTTAGAATAAAAACAATAAATACTTCAGACCTCACAAGGTTTTATGATATGATTTTAAAAATCAATGGTATACTTGATACTAAAACCCTTCTTATTCTTTACTCCGAAAAGGGAAATGACGAAATTTTTACAAGGGTTGATACTGAATAGTTAACAAAGGATGATTTTATGGAAGAAAAAATACTAGTTGTAGATGACGAATCTGCAATCTCTGATATTATAAAGTTTAATTTTGAGAAGGAAGGCTACCTTGTTGAAACAGCTTGCAATGGCAAAGAAGCTATTGCTCTTGCAAAAGAAAATAATTACGACCTAATCCTTCTCGACATAATGATGCCAAAGCTAAATGGCTTTGAAGCTCTAAGAGAAATAAGAAAAACTTCTGATGTGCCTGTCATCATGCTGACAGCAAGAGAAGAAGAAGTTGATAAGGTCTTGGGTCTTGAGCTTGGAGCAGACGACTACGTTGTAAAACCCTTCTCTATGAGGGAGCTCCTTGCAAGGGTCAAGGCTGTCCTAAGAAGGTTTGATAGCCCAGACAAGAAAGACGATTCATCTATCCTAAAGGTTATGGATCTTGAAATTGATTTAAACAAGTACCAAGTCCTAAGGGGCGACGAGGTAATTGAACTTACCCTACGTGAGTTTGAGCTCTTAAAGTTCTTAGCTTCCTACCCAGGAAGGGTCTTCTCTAGGGAAGAGCTCCTTGAAGAGGTTTGGGAGTATGAATACTATGGCGACATAAGAACAGTTGATGTTACTATTAGAAGACTCCGTGAAAAAATCGAAGATGAGAAAAAGGGCTTTAAATACATCAAGACTAAAAGGGGAGTTGGCTATTTCTTTGCATCAGATAATGGTGAATCCTAATGAACCACTCCATTAAGTCTAGATTTATTTTAATTTATGTGGTCCTAGTTCTTATTTCCATGTTTATCGCATCTACCTTTATCATAGATAGACTGGAAAATGTGCAAATAGAAACTGCCACTTCCTCTATGGTTAAGACCATGGACACACTTGCCACAACAACATCGGCATTTTTTAAAGATAATAATTATAAAACCCTACCCCAGCTTGACGCAACGCTTAAAGACTGGGGTATTTCCAGTGAAGAAACTGCCTATGTAATTTCACCAGATAAGGCTCCAAAGATCCTTGCAAGCACGCAAAATATTTCTCCCAAAGAGGCTGAAGATGCCTACTCAGTGAAATTTATCGAGCCAAAACTTGTTATGGATGCAGCAGGAGGCAAGACTCGCGAAAAAATTGTTGAGTACAAAAACCTAGGCGATGTGGAAAAACATATTGCAAGGCCAATCTTATCTGGCGATGGAGACATCCTTGCCATAATTTATATGACTAGGAACCTAAATTCAATTTACTCCGTAATAGAGGACTCCAAGGTAATTATTACTTATGCAACTTTGATTTCTCTTTTGACAACTTCTATACTGGGATATTTTATTGCCAACTCTATCACTGGTCCCATCCGTACCCTCACTAAAAAGGCAAAGGCCCTTGCCAAGGGTAACTTTAACCAAAGCATTGAGGTAAAGAGCAAGGACGAAATTGGCGAACTTGGTATGATGTTTAACTTCTTAACTAAGGAGCTCCGTGAGTCCATAGAAAAGATGGACCTTGAGAGGTCAAAACTTGACACAATCTTCAACTACATGGCAGAAGGTGTCATTGCCATTGATAGGAAAAACAGACTTATCCATGCCAATTCCATTGCCAAGAAGATTTTAAATATTTCAGAGAAGGACTTTAACAGGGTCATAAACTTAAAGTCCATTAACCTCTACAATATCGACTACAAAAATGAAGAGAGCCTCCGAGGAGAAGAGCTGACAAAAATTGCCAACTCCTTCTACAAGATCAAGTACGCACCCTACAAGTCCGATGCCTTTATTAACTCTGGGCTAATTATAGTTTTGCAAGACGTAGACAAGGAGCACATGTTAGACATTATGCGTAAGGAATTTGTTGCCAATGTCTCTCACGAGTTAAAGACTCCTATAACAACTATAAAGTCCTACACTGAGACCCTACTTGATAGCGACCTTGACAAGAAATCGCAAAGAAACTTCTTAAAAATTATCGACAGGGAAAACTCCAGGATGTCTAGGATTGTTACTGACCTCTTGTACCTTTCCAACATTGACTACAACAAGGACAATCTAACTTTATCAAGCATTGACACCTATGAGTTTATTGCCGAGGCCATAGAGTCTCAATCAATCTTAATAGTTCAAAAAAATCACAAGATTGAATTAAATATTGATATGGATATAAAAGATATTTACGCAGACAGAAGCGGAGCAGACCAAATTCTTACAAATATTATTTCCAACGCCTGCAAGTACACACCTGAAAACGGAAAAATTATTATTGATGCCACAAATAAGGGGGACCTTGTAGAGATTAAGGTAACTGACAATGGTATTGGAATCCCTAAGGAAGACCTGCCAAGGATAACTGAAAGATTTTACAGGGTTGAAAAGGGTAGGAGCAGGCAAATGGGTGGAACAGGTCTTGGTCTTTCCATTGCCAATGAGATGATAAAATCCTTTGGAGGCAGTCTAAAGGTTGATTCTGTCTTTGGAGAGGGAACTACTATTACCCTCCTCTTTAAAGCAAGCGAAGGTGATAACAATGATGAAGAACTTGCCTAAAGTAACGTCAACCTATATCCTCATAGGCCTAGTCCTCCTCTTGGTCTTTCAATCAAAAAACCTCTGGCTATCCTTTGACACAAAGTCTGAGGACCAGGTTAAGATTGGCGATGTAGATGAATTCTTGCAAGAAATTTTAACTCCCCAAAGGCTTATTGCAAACTTTGGCGAAAGAGACCACTACATGACTACAAACTTGGGCTCTTACTGGAAGATGACGGGAGAAAATATTTCTGAAAAGCTTCAAAAGGCAACCTCAGAAAACCTAAAACTAATTGACACAGAAGAGTACTTAAAGCTTCAAAAGCAAAAGTCCCTAGTTTTTAAATTTAACTCACCCCTATCAGGTTCTGTTTTTGTGAACCTAATTGGCGACAAGAGAAACTCCAACGACATCAACCTAAGCGTGGACTCCATTTACATTTCCAGCCTTGGAGAAATTTATATTTCTGGTAGCAAGAATTTTTATAAGCTAGTAGACATAAGAGTTGACTTTGACATAAATGAAATTTTAGATGAAGTTAAGGCCAAGGGAATCCATGCAGTGAACTTCTACGAGGCCTATGGGATAAAGAAGGACATCTACATCCCTGACGAGGACTACCTATCCCTTCAAAAAGTTGCCTATGTCTCCGGCTTAAGCAAGCTTGAAGAAGGTATGAAGTCCAACTTGGCTGAGAGGTTTTTGGGAATCCCCATTGACTACATCAGGGAAATGTCCGTAGATGGAAAAAATACCTATGTATATGAAAATGAATATCTATCACTTTCCAGCGACGGTATAATCGAGTACTCCCTTGAGTCCCTCTTTGATGTCAAGTCAAGAGACCTCAACAAGTCCCTTGACAGGGCTGTAGAATTTATTGCCCAAAAGACTGGCATAAGCTCTGGAATTTATCTTGAAAAGATTGAGCCTTGCGACTACAACGACAGTCTTGGCTACAGATTTTTCTTCAACTTAAAAGACGGTCAAATTCCCCTAGTCCTTCCTTCCAAGGACCACAGCTTTATTGAAATCGACGTCTACTCCGAGTATGTAAAAAATTATAGGGAATACTACATCCGTAAGGACGACAACCCAATTTATAAAAAGGAAAAAATTTCTATTGAAGGCATCCACAAGATTTTAAGGAAGAATAGGAGACACTTTAACAACAAACCTGTCATGGAGATCCTATCTTCCATAGAAAACTTAAACCTTGTTTATTTAATTTTTTCTAGCGACGAAGCGGAAGAACCTACCCTAGTCTATGAAATGACCTACATGGGTAACTTCTATTACTTTAATGTGGAAAATGGAAGTCTAATGATGGTGAGGTAATTATGGATTGGAATAGAATTAAAAAAATTTTAATAATTGCCCTTGTGATTGCCAACGTGGTCTTGTTTTGTTACAGCAACTACAACAAGTTTAGGATGAGAAACGAGTCCACAAGAATTGACTTTGTAAGAGAAGTAACAGCCCTCTTAAAAGAAAAAAATATTACTTTGGATACAAAGATCCCAAGAAGGAGAAGAAAACTCCCTTCAGTCCTAGTTGCCTTTGAAACTTCATCAGAAGAAGATATCAAGGAGAGATACTTTGGAGGCAAGGGAAGGGTGGAAAGACCAAGTACTGACCTGGCAGAGATTTCTCTAGGCGACGAATATATAAACCTCGTTAACGGTCGCAGGGTCTATTATGAAAACAGGAAGGCAGAAAATAAATACGACATCAAGAGCCTAGATGAAGCTCAAAAAATTGCCAAAAAGTTTTTGTTAGACAAGAAGTACGACACAAGGGACATCTACCTAAGCTATTACGAAGAAAGTGATGGCAAGTACGTCTTGAACTACACTAAGGTCTTTGAAAACATACCTGTTGAATCCTCTTACACCAACTTTATAATCGACAAGAGGGGAGTCATGTCTATGGATAGGCTCTGGCTCAATGTCTTAGATAAGTCTGACCAGAAGATATACTTGTCACCTGCCCCAAGGGCCCTCCTCTCCCTGTTAAACAAGACAGACTACTATGACAAGACCATAGAAAAGATAACTCCTTGCTTTTACTTTAACCCAGAAGACCAAGGCTACATCGAAGACATAACCCGTGCAGTAAATGGTCGTGCCATACCAGGCTGGAAGGTCAAATTTTCTGACGGGGAATACACAGTTCTATCCAACTATTAAGGACCCCTAAGCTTAACAATTTTAGGTCCCTGTGTTACAATAAAAGTTGGAGGTTTTTATGAAATTTTGCTCTTTGGCAAGTGGCTCAAGTGGCAACTGCCAATACATTGAATATAAAAATACAAAAATTATTATAGATGCTGGACTATCTGGCAAAAAAATAGAAGAGAACTTAAAAAAGATAGGCGTGAACCCATCTGATATTGACGCAGTCTTTGTAACTCATGAACACATAGACCACATCAAGGGAGTTGGCGTCCTATCAAGAAGACACAACTTAAAAGTCTTTTCCAACATGATGACCCTAGATGCCATGCTCCCAACTGTTAAGAAGCTGGACCCAAAGAATACTTTTATCTTTGAAAATGGCAAGGCCTTCACCTTTAAGGACTTAGACATCATGCCCATATCCACCTTCCACGACTGTGCAAGTGGCTGCGGCTTTGTGATCAAGGGGGACAAAAAACTTTCTCTTCTAACAGATACAGGCTGGGTCAACCAAGAAGCCATGGAGAAAATGGATGGGTCAGACTTAATATATCTTGAGTCCAACCACGACGTGGACATGCTAATAAATGGGACCTACCCCTATCCAACAAAACAGAGGATCCTTTCTACTAAGGGCCACCTCTCAAACGAAAATGCAGGCGAAGTTCTTGCCATGATATTAAAAAAGAAACAAGAACAGGTAATCCTAGGTCACTTGTCTACAGACAACAACTTGCCAGATCTGGCACTTAAGACAATAAATGACTTGCTTGCATCAGAACATAAAAAAGAAAACACAGACTACACAATTGATGTGGCTCCAAGATCTGACCCATCAAAAGTCTTTGAACTTTAATAAACAAGGGAGGAAAAATTTGAACATACTACTTACAAATGATGACGGAATAAATGCTGAGGGCATAGAAGTCCTTGCCAAGGCTCTTCTAAAGGAAGGCCACAAAGTAACAATTGCAGCTCCAAATGTTGAGAACTCTGGCAAGTCCCACGCCATTACTTTTAAGAGTCCACTTATGGTCCAAGAAACAAAACTAGAAGGCCTAGAAGATGTAAAAAGTCTTTGCGTCTATGGGACACCTGCTGACTGCGTAAGGGCAGCAGTCCACCTACTAGATGAAAAGTTCGACTTCTGCTTCTCAGGAATAAACTCTGGCTTTAACGCAGCTACAAACGTCCTCTACTCAGGCACAGTTTCAGCAGCCATCGAAGCCAACCTATTTAACATTCCTGCCATAGCAGTCTCATCTCAATGGGTAAAGGGTCACTCAAAGTTTGACACAGGAGCAAGAGTCGCAATGGAAGTCTTTAACAAACTCGACGACTTAAAGAGACTCCAAGTCCTAAATATTAATGTCCCTTACCTTGACTATGAAGAATTAAAGGGGATAGAAGTTTGTAAGGTTGGTGCCGACGTCATGTCAATCTATGACATCTCCGAAGAAGGAGAAGGCTACAACATGAGACTAAGGGGCTTCCCAAAGGACAACAACGAAAAGGATTCAGACATCCACTTCTTAGGCCAAGGCTACGCAACAGTGAGCCCACTCTTGTACGATGTAACTAACCTAACTCTTATAAATGAGTTAAGCAAAATGTTAAAGTAAAATCTGAGAGGAAAAACGTGAACTATAAATTTACCTTACTATTTCTAATCTTATTAATCTTTGGAATATTTTTTAGAACAATAATGTAAATAAAGAATTTAAAAAGTCCTCGTGACTTTTTATTTTTTTGATATAATCAAATAAAGAGGTGATGAATTTGAAAAAAATATATATTTTTTTGGCCCTAGTCCTAATCCTTTGCGGATGTCAAAATAAAAGAATAGATAGTCTCTACAACTACAAGACAGACTTTGTCGGCGACAACTCAAAGGTCTCACATATAGTTTCAAACCAAGACTATCCCAAGGGCTTCCAAGTGGGCGCCATTGAAATACTTTCAAGCAAGTCACCCTATGGACTTAAAATATTTGTGAAGGACACCACTAGCATCAATAGAGAAGACCTCTTCATCAATGCCATTGAGAGCTTTTCCCTAATAGGCAACCTCGACAGGATCTATTATGTAGAAAGTGGCAGGGACTTTGAGGCAGAAAAAAATAAAGAGCTAAAGGACAAGATCTTCATCTTCTACAGGAAGGAGATAGAAGAAATCCTAGAAGAAAAAAACACAAGTCTAGAAGCAATATCAAAGGACAGAGAAAGCTTCGAGGATTTTGTAAATAATTGGAATAAATAAAAGAGAAGACTTTATGTTAACCACATAAAGCCTTCTCTTTTTTGTGCTTCTTTTACTTTGATTTACCTTCTTATTTTTATTAAATATAGTTTTTCATCTAAACTCATTCATTATCAAATAGTTTTTTCTCATCAATACTTTTTCATAAAAATCTTCTTAGACAAAATTTGATAACCCTTAATTAACTCTCTTTTCCATAATTAATTCCTAAAAATTTTTATTTCATTAGAAAATATTTTTTAAAGCTTATCAGATATCCTTGATAGTTTATCAACTAAGCTCAATAAAAATCATAAAATTTTATTAAGGCATTCACAGAGATCTTAAAGCAAAACAAGATTAAGAAAACACAAAATAAAAAAGAGAAGGACTAAGCCTTCTCTAATTTTTTACCTAGGATTTCTTTGGAAGTTCTTTTGAACAATCTTAAGATCACTAGTGTCAATATTAAATTGATTCTTGTCTTCCTTAACCCAGTGAGCAATGTAACGGTCTTTTCTGTCTAAGAAAGTGTTACTTGCACAAAGAATATCTTCGTATGCCCACATAGATGTATTAACATCCTTGTAAGTTACAAGACTCAAGTTGTTCTTGCCAATATAAGCCTTGTCAACAATTCGCTTAAAGGCCTTGTTGGATACAGCTGCAACTTCTTGTCTTGGGATAAACTCGTCTCCTTTGTAAGTTGCAAGTCCATCAGTGTAAATCTTTAGCCAGCCTTCATTGAAAGCAGCTTGGATTTCAGACTTAGCCCAGTGGTTATCACTTAAGTTCATATTGTTGCCACTAGCATCGCCAAGTTCTTGGAACCTCTTAAGAGTTGCAATCCATTCATTCCTTGTGATCTTAGCTTGTGGTTTAAAGTTGCCATCATCATAACCAGCAAATACATTTGCTTCAGTTACAATCTTAACAGCCCTTGTGTACCAAGCTTCTCCTACGTCCTTGTAAGAAATCTTGAAGTTAGGATTGTACTTGTAGCCATCCTCAACTAATGCGTTGGCAAGAATTTGCGCAGCCTCAGCACGAGTAAGCCCATCATTAGGTCTGAAGTAACCATTAAAACCTTGCATGTATCTTACTTCTTTGAAGTAGCCGTCAGCAACAGGTACAGGAACCTTAACAATCTTTTCTTGAATAATAGTTTCGTACCTTACTTCAGGATACATTGGTATAGGTCCGCCTGGATATTCTGGATAGTATGGATAGTCAGGTTTATCAGGTTTTTCTGGTATCTTTCCATAAACCACAACTGTAACATCAACTGAGCTAGAAGATCCATCAGTGTAAATTACATTAACTTTAGCACTACTTACTCCTTCTTTACTCACGTCTGGTTTTTCAATAATTTCAACACCCTTAATTGTCTTTCCCTTAGGAGGAGTAATTTTATCCTTGTAGTCCTTTTCATTAGGTTGAATTCCAACCCTAGTTTCAACAATTCCTGCGTCAGGTTCTAAAGGTATGATTTGACTTGATGATATTTTGTACTTAGCTGTTATAACAGTTCCATCAACAAATTTTCCAGATAATGATGGATCCCAATGCGAAAAACTATATCCCTTTTCTTGATACTCATTGTTTACTTTAGGGTCTTCTGCTGGAATTGTAAGGTATTTATCTGGATTTACATAATAAATCTTATTAGCAGAATCTATGGCCTTTTCTGTTGGAACAAGAGTAACCTTAACATAATTTTCTGGTGTTTCTTCTGTCTTATTTCCATTTTCATCTGCTGGGTATATGTCTTCTGTCCATTTAGCCACAGCTGTTTTATCTTTTGTTAATGTCAATTGACTTCCTGCTTGGTATAAACTTCCATCAACCATCCAACCTATAAAGTTCTTGTTTCCATTACTTAGTCCACTTGGAGAAGAAAGATTTATTCTTCCACCAATGTTTGTAGATTCTGGGTCAGGTACATTTCCTTCCGCACCACCTGCATCATAAGTCAAGGTAACTTGACCCTTTGTGAAGTGGGCAACATATTCTCTATCACCTGTAATTGTATTGGTTAAGTCTAAGGATTCTGACCAATAAGCAAATCCATAATCTTTATTAGGAATAGTAGTTGGAACTACAAGTTGATTTGCCTCAGCTTTTTGTTCTCCTGATAGTTCAACAAGTTTAATACCTGCCTTTGGATTTACATAGTATGTTTTTACTAATTTATCTCCATCAAGTTTACCCTTATTTTCATCTTCTGTCTTGAAAATAACTTCTACATATCCGTCTGGTTTTTTAACATTGTCGTCTATTTTTTCTACTATATCTTTTGTCTTTGTAAAGCTAAAAGTAAATTCAGTTTGTTCTTTGAATGTGTCTTTTAATTTTTTAGTTTCATTTGTATCCCAGTCTCCGCTGATATATCCAACATCTGGATTTTTTGTAATCTTAGTAGCTGAGTCTGTCATGTCGACTTCAACTTCTGGTGATACATAGTAAACTAAATCGCCTGATAAGCTTCCGCCTGTTCCTGCCTTGAAGATTACTTTTACATAATTATCCATAGCATCTTTTGGTCTTTGTCCGCCAGGTGCTTCTGGAATTATGTTTTTGTGAACTTCTACTGGAATAACAACTGGATTGTCATTTGTTCCTTGTGTTGATCCATCTTTATATTTAACGATAACTTTAGCTGGTTCGTTGCCAACTGTATTGCCATCTGGTTTTGAAATAACTTCTATTGATTCAATTTCTTTGCCTTCTTGTGGTGTGATTTGTTTAATTAAATCGTCATTAGTAATTTCTTTGCCTTGTGGTGTATCTAGTTTAGTAGTCTTTAATGGATTTTCAATTTTTCCTGGTTGAATTGATTTTTTATAAGCAGCTTCGATTACTGTTACTTTGTCCGTATATTTATGGCTAGCTAATTCAATTTTTTCTACTGGATTAACTTTAGTTAAACTATCGTCTGCTTCACCAGTTTGTACTTTTTGCCATTCTTTAAAGATATAGTTTACATCTTTTTCTCCAAGTCCGTCGAAAGTAAACTTTTGATTTTCCTTACCAACTGGATTATCAACTGTTATTGTTACTTCCTTAGTAGGATTAACCCAGAATGTTTTTTCAAACTTAGTTTCATCTGTAGCCTTGTCAGTTGTCTTAACAATAACTTTTACATAGCCATTTGGTACATCTGGTTTTTTGTTTGGATCTTTTTGTTCAACTACGTCCGTTGTGTCAACTGGTGTAATTATTGTATCTTTTGTAAATTTATGGCGCTTTGCAAAGTCAAACTTACCTTTTTCCTTACCATCATCATTTTGTCCAACTTGGTCTGCTGTCCAATTGATAAATGTTGAAGATCCATCAGCACTAACTTCTGGAATTTCAACCCAAGCTTTTGGATTTACATAGTAAACTTTGTTGTCCTTAGAGTCCATATCTCCAGTAGGAGCAATTGTAACTTTTACATAGTTGCCAGTTACGTCTTTTAATCCACCGTCTTTTGCTTCTTTACCTTCAGCTTCTTTTAAGAATAGTGGTTTGTCGCCTTCCTTGTTAAGGGCTTCGTAAACATTTTTGTAAACTGTAATTGGTATAGTTAGCTCTTGTGGCTCTTTGCCGTCTTTGAAAGTAACTTTAGCCTTAACATTCACTGTGCGAACAAGTTCGTCCTTATCAGCAGCTTTCTTTTCATTTACTAATTCATAAACTTGCTCGTCTGTTGTTAATTCATTACCTTCCGCATCGAATAATTGTATTTTAGCACCTGCTGGAAGATCTTTAACTTGGTCTTTTTCTCTCCAAACTAATTGTTTCTTTAAGTCTTCAATCTTTGGTGCAAAGTTATTTGTCCATTTGTTTTCAGGATCTTTAAAGGCTTCTGTTCTTACTAGGCCAGATGCTGTTAAGCCTGACCATTCAAAGTATGCTGTGAAAGTGTGGTTTTCGTTGATAATTGTATTTTTATTTAATAGTGGATTCTTGTCCCACTTCACAAATTTCCTTCCAGTTTCTGGAGTGATATAGTGTTTATCTTTATCTACAGTTTCGCCTTCTGCCAATTCTTTTGGAACTGGAAGTAGGTCTGACTTAAGGCCCTTTATTACATCGTAGTTAAGTTCTATGATATCATTACCATCTTTATCTTTGCCAAAGGATCCACCTTTTTCTGCTTTGAATGTAACTCTTACATAGCCATCTGGTGTCTTGCCATCTTTTGGAACTTCTATAACTCTTACATCCTTATAATAGAAGGTAATTTCATCCTTGCCTGTTCCGTTGATTCCTAAGAATTCATTTGTTTTTTCATTTACATCAAAGAATAGTTGTTGTTGAGGCTTTTCACGTTCAGCTAAAACCCAACCTGGTATTGGTCTGTAGTTCCTTGCATCATAGTGACGGTTACCATTGGAAACTAATTCTTGTGGAACTATTGCCCCTTCTGCTTCGTTTGTCTTTCCTTTAAATCTTTCATCTATATAGTTAACCTTGTATTCACGTTGTCTAAATGGTATATAGAAGAATTTAAAGATATTGTCAGTAACTTTAGGATTATCTTCAAGCTTATTAGTTTCTGTATTTAGAATCTGTGCTGGTTCAACTCGGAATTGTTGGAAGAAGGTGTTGTCTCCCTTTACTCGCTTATTATATTCTTCATAAGTTGTCTTTAAATCACCAGTTAATTTCTTTTCCAGCTCTTCATGAGGTGCAAGTATATATTCGTCGTCTTGCTTGTCACCTGTCGTAGCAACTAAATAGTTAGCACGTTTAGCTTCAAGCGTGTCTTCTAGTTTTTTAACTAATTTATAATCCTTGTCCAACATATAATGTTCAACTTTAACATCTACTCTTTCATTTGGTACCCAAATCGCCTTTAGATATACTGGTGCTACGACATCGTTGCCGAATGAATAAAGCTCAGGAACCTTATATGTGTCTCTATAGCTTGTGTCAATTTCATCTGTATAGTCGCCTTTTGCATTTTTCTTATAACGAATGACTTCCCAACCCATAAAGTCGTAGCCTTTTCTTGTAGGCTTATATTTCGGTTCTACAAGCTTTTGTCTTTGGATAACGGTAAAGATTTGCTTGTCGCCTTCATTTGCTTCTTTTTTCGCATAGGTATTTATTTCTTCTTGACCTATGTCACCTTCTTGGATCTTTTTGCGGCTTATAGTTAAGTTCTCTTCTTTAATATTTCTTAAAGATCCGCCGTTTGGATCGAAAGTTACCTTCCATTTATAATCAGGTTCGCCCCATTTTGCGTAAAGGTTAACTGGGTGGAAAGGCATTGTCTCTTTTGGATTTTCCCAAACAAGCTTTGAACCGGCAGGGTCTAGTGCCCAGCCCTTGAATACCATTTGGTCTGAAAGGTTGTCTGGTCTTTTGACTTTTAACTTACCATCTTTAGGATCTGTGAAAACAAGGTCTTTAAGGCCTAATTCTTGTAACTTTTCTGGATTATCCAATAAGTTTTTCGGATTTTCTTTTTTATATTCTTCGTTGCCTTCTAAATCAGGGCTTAAAGCCTTTAGAGGAAATTCGTAGAAAGTATCTAATTGATTTGTAGAATTAAACTCAGAGTCATCTTTAATCTTTGATGGGTCGTAATTAAATCTCAATGGATACTTATTACGTTTGTATTTGTAACGAAGGTAGCCATTTTCTTCAAATGCTTGACCACCTTCCTTTACGTCGCCAAATTCATCGGAATCGCTAAAGAATACTGGTATAAAGTCTAGCTGACCTATAGGAAGTTTAGTTCCATAGTTGTTATAGTATGTCCCACAAGTGTTAGGAGTGATTTCATCACGTTCGTCGTTTAGTTCATTAATTCCTTCTTCATTCACACGGCCATTTTCCTCGCTTCCCTCTGCAATTGCTGGCCAAGCGCTTCTAGGATTATATCCATAAGGAGTGAAGCCTGTAACTATCGGGTATCTGTGGCCATAGTCTTTGGCAGCTGTATCTGCCTTAGTCCTAACAAGGTCGTAACGTATGATGGTTTCACCTTTTTTAAATCCGTCCATCCAAAAGTCCATGTGGTGAGGAATAGATGGCTTATCCTGTTTTATACCGAAGGAAAGGGTTCTAAAGTCTGTTGGGTCTAAATCCATGGTTGTACCATCACCCTTGTCTATATGTTTAGTATAGCCGCCCCAGCTAGTATAGTTAGCCATGTCTAGGAATTCATCGGCATTTAGCCTATATGGAGGTGTGTCCAAATGAAGCGGCCAATTTGGAATAGTATAGTTTGGTCCCCAACCAAAACTTTGATAACCAGGAGTGAATCCTTTGGTTTGTTTGGCATCGTTAGGCCACTTATACATCATCTCATTAAATCTCGCCTTGTAATGGTAAAGATTGCCAGGTCCACCCTTCATTACCGCTTCACCTTGCGCTTCGTCATATCCCCAAATTTCAGGGTAGAAAGTGTTAGCTGGACTGTCTTTTTTCAAACTATTAGATTCAGTGAAGTAGAGGTCGTAGACTTGTCTGTCATAGTAGATATTGTAGACAGTCTTGCCTGTTGAATCAACAGACTTAACTAGGTTTACATTTGCAGGATCCTTGTTTTGCTCATGAGTTAGAGCTTGGTTGTAAACATAGAACTTGTTTAGATAAAGATCTTTTGTACGATTAAATCTTGCGTTAGCCCATATCTTTTTTAGACGAGCTTGGTCTAGGTCTGGAAAGACTATGTCTTTTACAGGTTCATTATCTAGGTCTGGTCTCGAACCTGTGGTTTGGTCTTTATAGACACGAGTGCCTATATAGTCGTACTTATCTGCTAGAGAAGCACCATCTGCGTGGTCTGCCTTTTCTGCCCAAAATTGTACAGCGTAGTCAGCCTTTTCCTTGTCTTTCCATACTGCTGTGAAAGTAAGCTTACTTGCAGGCATGATTAAGTCAGCATCAAGATTTTTGATAGCTGAGCCAGTTCCAACTGCAATTATTTCATTTGCCTTATATGTTTTTCCATCCTTTGTTGTTAAATCAACAGATGGTTTCCAGCCTAAAAATTCGCCTCCTACTTTTGTAGGTATAGATTCATCGGCAATTTTTGGAATCACTTGTCCATAGTAAAGAGTGCGAGCTGGAAGCTCCGTTCCGCCTTTAGTGTCAAAAATTACATCGTAGTGGGCACGGTTGTAGCGGTATTCTAAAATAAAGTTCTCAGCATTTTCCGGAACTTGCATGATTATATGGTCAGCTTCCGGAACAAAGCCTTTTACTCTCGGATCATTTTTGTCCAATGGACTTACTTCCATAGTAGAACCAGTATTACCGTTTTGAGTGGTAAAAAGTGCAGTTTCATCTCCAACACTTCCGTCTGGATTTGTATATTTAGTAAAGTCTTCTAGGTCTTGGAAGACGTGTTTGATTTTAATGCTATTGCTTTTAGCCGTGTATTTAAAATCTTGATTGGCACTGTACCTGTCGCCATTTTTGGCGTCTTTAGATTCAGTACCTGCTTTTGCTTTATTCACAATTGTATCGTAATTAATTGTAAAATTATCTTGTGGTTCGTCATAACCAGCAAGGGTGGGTAGGTCTATAGTCTTTTTGACCTTATCTTTTTCTGCTTGCGTAGCTGCTGCCCCTACACTAGCAATATAAGGTTGGTAGTTAACCTCATACTTCTCACCTCTTTGGACCTTGTAGTCTGTCCTTAGGGTGTAGATAGCTGGCTGGCCGGGATTTTTTATTAAATCCGATGCCGCCTTACCTTTATCAGGCTTTGCAACCTTAAGAGGTGGGTCATCTTTGTTAATAATTTCTGGCTTATCCTTTGTTAAGTCATCAAAATTAACTTGGGCAAAGGCTTGTAGTGGGACTGACACTAGCATTAATATTGCTAAGAAAAATGTCGTTGTCCTTTTTAAATAATTTTTCATTTTTCTTCTCCTTCCTATTTTTTATCAATGAAAAATCTTTTCTTTCTAAATTATTATAAAAACGTTTTATACTTGTATTATACAACAGAACTATACTTTTTGATATATATCTAAGAATAAATTTAATTATATTTGCCAAAAGTATTGTTTTGTTATAAAAACAATCTTAATAAGCATAAAAAAAGAAGAAGCTTAAGCTTCTTCAAAATATTTTTTAAACACCTAATAAAATTGTTGCCACTTCGAAGTAGACGAATAGTACCAAGGTATCTACTATTGTTGTGATAAGTGGTCCCGCCATTATTGTTGGGTCTACGTGAGTTTTTTCTGCGATAAGAGGAAGAATTCCTCCAATAATTTTTGATAGGACTATTGTTGTAAGAAGGGTAACTGAAACTGTTAGTGTCACGCCTAGACTAACGCTGTCGAGGATAGACATCCTAATAATATTTACAATTACAAGTATAAGACCAACTATTATTCCTATGCGGAGCTCCTTAAACATTACTTTGGCAAATTCTTTGAATTCAATTTCGCCAGTATAAATTCCACGAATAACAGTTGTTGATGACTGTGTTCCTGCGTTTCCGCCTGAGTCCATTAGCATAGGGATGTAGGCTGCAAGGGCAACTGATGATGCCAAGAGGGTCTCATATCTTTTTATAATAAAGCTTGTGAAGGTTGCTGTTACAAGACAAATAATTAGCCACATTGTCCTGTCCTTTGCAAGTCTAAATACGGACTTGTCCCAATAGTGTTCTGGTGATGACTCACTGATACCGTGGATGTTACCCAAGTCTTCTTCGTACTCTTCATGCATAACGTCGATTGCCCATTCTGCTGGGACAATACCCACAAGTCTGCCTTCAGAATCTGTTACAGGGATTTCTGATAAGTCGTACTTGAAGGCTAGCTTAGCAACAACTTCTTGGTCATCTGTTGCATAAACGCTGGCGTTAATTGGGTGCATAAATTCTTCGATGTTCTTGTTCTTATTACGAAGAAGGTCGGCTAGGTTTACATAGCCTATTAGGACTAGGGACTGGTTGGTAACCCAAACTTGTTCTAGTCTATCTGCATCTAGGTCTGAGTGAATGATTTTTTCCAAGGCTTGTGTTGGTGTAGCTGTTGACTTAACAAAGATGAAACCAACGGACATGATGGAACCAACGGAATCCTTAGGGAAGCCTAGTAATTCGTTGATAATTGGTCTTCTGTCCTCTTCGATGTATTGGTTCATAAACTTTCTAACCATGTTGGCAGGAAGTTCTTGCAAGGTATCTACAACCTCGTCTTCTTCAAGTTCTTTCATAAGACTCATGATCCTATCTTCAGATAGTGAGCCTATCATTTCTATTTTCTTATCCCTTGGCAAAAGTGAAAAGGCATCTGCCAAGAGATCTTTGTTAAGAAGTTTTATCCAAATCGCTGTGTCTTCTTTGGATAGGTCTTCTAGTCTTTCTGCAATGTCAACAGGGTCCATCCTGTTGATCTTGTCTTGCAAGATTTTTAATCTTTCTCTATCTAAGTTGTTCATGTAACCTCCTAATTTCTGCAAATATTATAAATTTTTGCATAAAAATCCGCTGCCTAGCGGTAAAGATACATGCACTTAAGACTCTAAGTATAGATCACAAGACTTTCTTTATCGCATAGGCACATACATATTTTCCAGGGTCGACTGGTATCCATGTAAACACCTCCATATAAAATGATTTTAACATATATTGACTTATTAAACTATTTTTTATTTTCCCAAAGAAAAATCCACCTCCTGAGGTGGACTTAGTTTTTATTTTTTGTTTTTTATTATGTGATAGAAGACTATTAGGGGAGAGAGAAGGTAGACTAGGGGAAGGGCCACTTTGGAGAACAAGTTGTAATCAAAGTCATCTAGTTTGTCGCCTATATCTTTGTAGGCTTGGGGGAAGGCTATTAGGGCTACAATCATGTAGATTGTAAGGACAAGATAAGGCATATCTTTTGGGTCCTTGCCCAGATAACTTTCTACGAAGAGAAAGTAGTAGACTGAGAAAAAGAATATTCCCAGACCACAAAGGCAGGCATAGATGAAGATGTCCCAAAGGCCCTCTCCGAGAATTTTTCCCTTGCTTTTTTTCTCTTCTATTGCTTCATCCTTTTCTTTTTCTTCTTCCACAGCTTGACCGATAAAGTATGCCATATCAAGACCAAAGACTTCGGAGAGTTCTCTCAAGTTAGTCATTGTTGGTGTGGCCTTATCATTTTCCCATTTTGAAATTGCCTGCCTTGTTACAAAAAGTTTGTCGGCAAGGTCTTCTTGGGAGAGATTTAATTCTCGTCTCTTTGCTTTTATTTTTTCTCCGTACATAATTTTCACTCGCTTTTATTCTCTTAAAATTTCATTTTATGTAAGAAATGATAACAAAAATATACTTGTCTAACAAGCGAATGGGCAGCAACTTTTGGTTGCGGAGGCTTTTTCCCTAGTTTTTATAAAAAAATTTATTTTGAAGAGCCTTTTTCTTAAAATTTTTAATCTTTTTCTTGTTAAAGTGATAATATGTGATTGAAGATAGGAGGGTTGTTATGAGCATTTCTTATAAAGTTATAGCAGGTCTAGTAAGGGCACTTAGAATTAAAAAAATTTTTCTCTTACCAAAGGATAAGATTTTAAATTATGCCAGAAGGCAAAATCAAAAGCCAAGCTTCAAGCTAAAAGATGAAGCTGATATTTATTATGAGGATAGGACTTTTTTGTCCCAAAGATTAATTGTAATACATTCAAAAAATAAAAATCCCGGGGCAATTTTGTACCTCTTTGGCGGTGGCTACATAACAAATCCCGACAAGAGGGACTTAAGTCTTGCCAAGAAAATTTGTCGCGAGACTGGAAAAGACGTCTGGTTTTATTTTTATCCCCTTTGCATCGACAAGACCATAGTGGAAACTTATGCTGACACTACAGGAGTCTATGAAGAAATGACAAAAACCTATGGGGAAGAGCCCCTTTCTATTTTGGGCTTTTCATCTGGAGCATCACTTGCCCTTGGTCTCGGCCTTTATATAAATGCAAATAAGTTGAGTTTGAAGATGCCAAGAGAAATCATAGCATCATCTGCTGGTGGCTGTCTATCTCAAGACCTCGACATGGATAGGCTCAAGGAATTAAACAAGAAGGACATAATAGTTGACTACAAGTATTTTGACACTGCGCGAGAAATTATGACTAAGGGAGAAAGGGTCCCTGACTACATGCTTTATCCCTATAGGGGAGACTTTAGTAACTTCCCTATGACCTACCTCTATTATGGGTCTTACGAAGTGATCTATGCCTTTGCACCACTTTTTGAAGAAGCCCTAAAAAAATATAAGGTGGATTACAAGATAATAGTGGGAGAAGGACTTTGCCACTGCTATCCACTCTTGTCAATCTTCCCAGAAGGCAAGAAGGCCCAAGAGGAAATTATAAATATTTTAAAATAAAAGATGCCAGAGACTTAACCCTCTCTGGCATTTTCTATTTTTTTAACCGTAATAAAATCTTATAAAAAAAATGGACCTAAGCTTGGCTTAGATCCATTAATAAATTATTTTATTTTACAATTATTCTTATATTATTTATTTCCAGTAGTCTAATTTTGAAGTGTCGATGCCAATTGTTTCTGCTTTGAATACTGGGTTCTTGCCTTCTTCTCTTTGTTTCTTGTAGTCGTCAAGTGCCTTAAGTGCTGTTCCACCAAGGATAATGATTGATGGGATATTGATTAAGCACATAACTCCCATTAAGAAGTCTGCGATGTCCCATGCAAGTGACATTTCCATACCTGCTCCTACAAAGATTAGGATTGTTGCTATAATTCTGTAGCAAAGCATGAATGTCTTTGAAGGTGTTTTCTTGTTAAGGTATGTTAAGCAAGAGTCTACATAGTATAGGTTACCAAGTAGTGTTGTAAAGGCAAATAGTGCAAGGGAAACTGTGATAAATAGGTTTCCATATCTTCCAAATACTGTTGCTAGTGATGCTTGAACAAAAGGTGCTCCTGCTAATTCTTCTGTTGGAGCTATGCCTGATGCAAGTGACATAAAAGCTGTTGCTGAACAGATAACAAGTGTATCTAGGAATACAGAAATCATTTGTACTAGACCTTGTTTAACAGGGTGAGATACTGATGCTGATGCTGCTGCGTTTGGAGCAGAACCCATACCAGCTTCGTTAGAGTAAAGTCCTCTCTTAATACCTTGTACTAAGGCTGAACCTGCAACTCCACCAAAGATTGCCTTGAAGTTAAATGCGTCTTCAAAAATCATACCAAACATTGCTGGCATATTTTTTGCATTTATAACTATCATTATAAGAGCCATAACTACGAAGATAACGCCCATTACTGGTACTAGTAAAGATGTGTATTTTATAATTCTCTTTCCACCACCAAGGATACAATATCCTGCTAATACTGCAAGAACTGCACCTATCATCCAAGAAGTTTTTCCTGGAACGTAGAAGTCGTATACTCTAAAGGAGTCTTGAAGGTTAAAGGATGCAAGCATGTTAAATCCTACTGCGTATGTTGCAATAAGTGCTACTGCAAATAGGACGCCAATTCCTCTTGAGCCAAGTGCGTTTTCAATGTAGTAAGATGGTCCACCGTAGGATACTCCATCTGAACCACGTTTTTTATAAATTTGTGCTAGTGTTGATTCTATAAATGCTGATGCACCACCGATTAGGGCGATGATCCACATCCAAAATACTGCACCAGGTCCACCAAGGCAGATTGCGTTGGCAACACCAACAATATTACCTGTACCAACTCTTGATGCTGTTGATACCATTAGTGCTTGGAAGGAAGATACGTCGTCTTTTCCTTCTGGCTTTTCTGATATAACTTTAAAGGCTTCGCCTAAAAGTCCAAATTGTATAAATTTTGTTCTAATTGTGAAATAAAATCCACAAGCAAGTAATACTATGATTAATATTGGATAATATAAAACTCCATTAACGGCAGATAATAATTCTCTCATATTTTACCTCTCTAATAAATTGATAAGTCTAATTCTTCTGATAAGTATTCTAACATCCTAACTCCAGAGTAGGAGTTGCCGTGAGTGTCAAGTCTTGGTGCATATACTGCAAGGCCCGTTTTGTTGTTGGATGCAGTTACAATGCCGCCACCAACTCCTGACTTGGCAGGAAGCCCAACTCTTATGGCAAAGTCGCCTGAGTAGTCATAGGTTCCACAGGTTGCCATCAAGGATCTTAGAACTCTAGCCTCGTTTGGACTTATTACTTTTTTACCTTCTATGTCTAGTCCATTATTAGAAATAACATAGGACATGTGTGCTAGGTTCTCTGTGTTTACAAGGATTGAACAAGCCTTAAAATATGTATCTAATACTTCTTCTACCTTTGTGTCACTTGGCAGGATTCCCTTAGCTAACATCAAGTAGATTAGGGTCCTGTTTGTAAAGGAAGATTCCTTTTCTGACTGGGCAATTTCTCTGCTGTAATCTACGTCTTCACCTAAAAATTGGCTGGCCTTTTCTAGTATTACATCAAAGGTTTTTTCTCTATAAACGTTATATAAAATAGCTACTATAATAATTGCACCAGCATTGATAAAAGGGTTGACTGGTATTTTCTTTTCTGAAAGTTCCAACTCAATTACAGAGTTAAAAGGTTTAGCCGATGGCCTAACTCCAACGTATTTCTTTAGTTCTGAAACCTTGTAGTTTTCCATGGCAAGAGCATATAGAATTACCTTTACAATTGACTGAATTGAATATCTAACCTTAGAATCCCCAACACTATAAATACTTCCATCTTCTATTGTAGAAATTGCAAGTTTATTTGCATCTACCTTTGCAAGTTCAGGAATATAATCTGCAACAGCTCCTTCGTGTATATATTTTCTACCTAAATTAAGAGCCTTCCCCAAAACTTCTTCTGAGTAAATCATCAATATCACCTCCTCTTTTTATTTTTGGAATTGTTTTCCCGTGTATTTAGATTATCACAATAAACCGTCTTTTTCAATTGTTAATTTAGCATTGTAGTGTGTCTTCCATTTAAGCTAGCTTATGGGAAATCATTTTTACTTCTTTCATTTTTCAAATTTTTTATTTGTCTTTACTTTAGCCCCTTATTTAATTTTTTAATTATATTTTTCTTTTTGCAAAATAAAAGAACCTAATATTAAATTAGGTCCAAAAAATATTTATTTAACAAATATCTTGTAGTCAGCATAGCCTTCCTCATCCATTTCCTCGTAGGGGATGAAGTCAAGGGCTGCTCCATTTATACAGTACCTAAGTCCGCCCATGTCTATTGGTCCATCAGGAAAGACGTGGCCAAGGTGGGAGTCTGATGACTTAGACCTTACCTCTGTCCTAACCATTCCATAGGATGTGTCAACTTCTTCATCAAGATAGGTTGAAAGGATTGGCCTTGAGAAGGATGGCCAGCCGCAACCTGCATCAAACTTATCTGATGAGACAAAGAGGGGCTTTCTTGAAAGCTTGTCTACATAAATTCCCTTCCTATATTCATGGTTTAAGTCACTTGTGAAGGGTCTTTCTGTTCCAGACTTTGCCATGACTTCATAGGATGTGTCATCAAGTGCTTCTCTCTTGTTCTTATTTAAAAATTCTCTTTCGTCATCAATTATTGGGTCATCAGCTAAGCTCAAGTTGACGTGGCAATAGCCCATGGGGTTCTTGTCGAGATAGCCTTGGTGGTAGTCCTCTGCCTTAACAAAATTTTTGATAGGAGAGATTTCAACTGCGAGCTTGCCAAGCCTTTCTTCTTCATAGGCCATGAAGTCTCTGACAGTTTTTTCTGACTCCTCGTCTCCTTCTTCCCAATAAATTCCTGTCCTGTATTGTCTTCCTACGTCGTTACCTTGTCTGTTAATAGACTTGGGATCAATAATTCTGAAGTAGTGGAGGAGGATCTCTGTAAGGGAGATGCGAGAGAAGTCGTAATAAATCTTTACTGTCTCTGCATGGTCTGTCCTTGCTACAGATTCATAATTTGTTTCGTCGCTAATTCCATTGGCGTAACCAACCATGGTCTTCTTTATTCCCTTTATTCTTTTGAAGTAGCCTTCGGTTCCCCAAAAGCATCCTCCTGCAAGATAAATAATTTTTATGTTTTTCATTTTATCACCTAGCTTACCTTTACCCAAAACTAATAAATAAATATAAGATCTTCTTGAACTCCTTTTGGGGGAGAGCTTTGTCATTAATAATTTTTCTAAGCTTGGACTCATGATTATTCTTTAATTTTTGTGAGTTGATTAAATATTTAGATCAAAATAATTTTATAAACAATAATCTTTAGTGTTTATTAAATAAAATTGGATAAGTTCTTTAAAACAAAATTTTTCTACTTGTTATACTAGTTTTATAAAAATGATAATACGTATCATTTACAAGTTATTAATGTTTTGTAAATCCTTCATATAAAAGAAATTTTTCCCGACAATTTCTTTAATTTCTTCGCAAAATATTAGATAACTTATATTAAGGAGGAATTATGAATAAAAAATTTAGACTGTCACTAGGCCTATTGGCCCTATCTGCAACACTTCTTGTTGCTTGCAATAAGGAAGAAACTAAGAATGAGCCTAAAGAGAACAACACTAAGGTTGAACAAAATGTAGAGGCTAAGGCTGAAGATAAGGCTACTGATGAAGTTGCTCTTTCTGACTGGGACGGAGAATGGAATAACATTGCCAACTATCTTGATGATCCTGGACTAAAGGGAGCTTACGAGGAAGTTGCTAAGAGAGACAACATCACAGAAGATCAAGCTAAAAAGAATTTTGCTGATCACGTTGCAGTTGATTTTGGAGCCCTAAAGGTTGATGGAGATAGCATAACTTTCTTAACTGGACCTGAAGGAGACGAAATTGACAAGGCTGACTACAAACTTGTAGACAAACACCCAATGGAACACGGTGGAAAAACTCTTTATTGGTACGAGTTTACTTCTAATGGAAAATATCCAACAATTTTATTAATGCCAGTTCACGGCGAAGACCACATGCCACACTTCCACTTAAGAGTTGGAGGAAGTGCTGAAGAAATGTTAGCTAAGGATGACTGGTACCCAACATTTGTTAGTCCAACAGTAACTATCGATCAAGTTTACGAAGAAGTTGCTGAATAATATTTCTATTTTTTTCTATCCTCGATGTTTCATCTCTTGATGTTCATCGGGGATAAATTTTTTTAAGAGAAAGGAGACTTTATGTCAAAAATAATAAAAATTATGACTGTATTTCTCTTGGCTTTTTCTCTAGTTGCCTGTAAAGCAGAAAAGGATGACAAGGCAAAACCTGTCGTCTACACTTCCTTTTATCCAGTCTACAGCTTAACTAAAAGCGTAGTTGGTGACACTGTGGACCTGAGGATCCTCATGCCAAAAAACCAGGATCCCCACCTCTGGGAGCCAACTCCAAGAAGGATAAAGGAATTGTCAAATTCTGACCTTTTAATTATAAATGGAGCAAATATGGAACACTGGGCAGACTCAATTGCAAGTACCCTTCCAAATTTGGATATCCTAAATCTTGCCAGTGGGGTAAATTTAATTTCCTACAAGGGGGCTGCTGCCATTGGAGACTTCCAATACATGGTGGCTGGCGACTTTGACAAGGAAACCTACTCCTTTGACTTTGGTCACACTCACGAAGACAACATGAGGATTGCCTTCCTCTATTGCGACAAGGACTACTCTGAAAAGGACCTTGTTAAGATGGGACGAAAGATCATGGAGGACCCTGGGGAAGATATTCCACAAAAATCTTTAATTAAGGTTGAGGACAGGAAGACTTACAAGCTTGAGATGGGCCACGAGCATGGAGAAATTTATTACAAGCTCCCTAAGAAGGGAAGGTGGATTATGTTTAGCGACAGAATTTCCACAGACCTACTTTCTTACAAGATGCTTGATGCCCACGGAGATCCTATGAAACTTGATGTCCTTCGTGATACTTCAACTACTAACGAGGACAAGATAACCTACGATCCTCACTCTTGGATGAGTATTAGAAATGCCAAGAGATATGTAAATGATATTGAATACAAGATGTCCAAGCTCTATCCAGAGAATAAAAGCCTCTACAGGAAGAATGCGTCCAAGACTTTGAGAAAGCTTACAGAGCTTGACTACAAGTACAGGGACCTCTTTAAGAAAACTAAGAGGAAGGAATTTATTGTGAGTCACTTTGCCTTTGCCTACCTTGCCAAGGATTTTGACCTCATCCAATATCCTCTCCAAGACCTAACAAGTACAGATTCTCCAAGTATAAAGAAGATCACCAGGGCCATAGATGACGCAAGGAACAGAAAGATCAATACAATCTTTTACGAATATGGTATGCCAAAAAATGGGGCAGACATAATCGCAGAAGAAATTGGCGCCGACCTAAAAGGCCTAATATCCATGGAATATATTAACAGGGATATTGAAAGGGACGTTGGAGACGACTTTATAGACATGATGGAATACAATTTGAAAAATATATATGAATCATTGAGGTGATATATGAAGGCTATTGAAATAAAAAATGCCAACTTTGCCTATGATAGGGACCCAGTTCTCAGGGACTTAAACCTAACCCTGATGAACAAGGAGAAGATCACTATAATCGGTGGCAACGGAGTTGGCAAGACAACTTTAATAAAAATAATTATTGGGGAGCTCAAGCTAAGGTCTGGAGAAATAAAAATTTTTGAAGAAGACCTAAATATAGATTCACTGAAAAAAATCGGCTACGTTCCTCAATCACAAAAGGAAAACTTATATACTTTCCCAATTTCTGTCAAGGAGCTTGTAACCCTACAACTCTATGAGAGCATGGGGATGATAAAAATTCCAAGAAAGATCCACTACGACAAAACTATGGAACTTTTAAAGAAGATGAATCTTGAGAAGTACGCAGACTATCCTATAAGGGACCTGTCTGGTGGCTTGAGACAGAGGGTTGTAATCACAAGGGCCCTTATGAACAATCCAGAGATTTTAATTTTTGACGAGCCAACATCTGGTGTCGACGAAAATTCAAAGAGGCAGTTTGCCAAAACCCTTGAAGACCTAAACAAAAATTTTGACGTATCCATAATTTTAATAACCCACGAGCTAGACTGGGTGAAAAATAATTTGCAAATGGATAAGTTTTACGAACTAAAGAAGGGAGGTCTTGAACTTGTTACAGTATAGCTTTATGATTAGGACCCTCTTAGTTTCCCTCATGATTTCCATAATAATTCCCCTCATTGGAATTGTTATAGTAAATCGTGGGACTTCTATGATGGGGGATGCCCTATCTCACGTTTCACTAGCTGGGGTTGCCTTGGGACTAATCCTTTCAATCAACCCCCTAATCGGTGCCATCTTTGCCTGTGTCATTGGAGCCTTTTCCATTGAAAAAATCAGGAAGAAGTTCCCACAGTTTGGTGACATGGCAACAGCCATAATAACCTCTATGGGGCTGGGACTTGCTGCCCTCTTGTCAGATTTCTCGCCAGGAGGAAGCAGCTTTGACGCCTATCTCTTTGGTAGTATTGCATCAGTATCAAAGGCTGACGTTATAATCGTCCTCATAACCTTTATACTTGTTGTTGCAATTTCTCTAATTTATTATTTTGGTCTCCTCTCCATTGCAGTTGATCCACAACTTGCCAAGATGAGCGGGGTAAATGTGGCAAGAATAAATTCAATCTTCACACTTTTATCTGCCCTTACCATTGCCCTTTCAGCCAAAATAATTGGTGCCCTCATGGTGACATCACTTATAGTTTTACCAGTGGCATCATCACTATTAATAAGTAAATCCTACAAGGCAACCTTCCTAAATACCCTGGTCCTTGGACTTATTTACACCCTAAGTGGTGTCATCCTGTCCTACTACTTTGACCTAAAACCAGGTGGAGCAATAGTAGTTATTGCCTCCCTAGGAATGTTAGTATGCCTCTTGATTTCAAAACTAAAAAACAAGAAATAAATTAAGTCTGCAAGATAATTTGCAGACTTTTCTTTTGTGGTTTTAAGTGATAAATCGACAAAATTTAGTACAAAATTAAAACATTGACTTATTATATTCTCAGGTGTTAATTTATATTTATAAAAACGCTCCCATCATCTTTATTTAGATAAAGAAAACATTTTTATAAAAGGGAGCCAAGGAGGTATTTATGAAAAATAGCAAGAAGAGATTATTGATAGCAGGTCTTGCATCTAGCATGGTCTTATCCATGGCAGTTCCAACTTTTGCCTGCACAGGTATTATCGTTGGTAAAGACCTAACTACTGATGGTTCTTTTATCTTTGGAAGAACTGAAGACTACCAAAGAAATAGGACTATGAGACTTGTAACTCACCCACGCGGAGAAATCAAAAAGGGCGATAAGTTGGTTGATGTCAACAACGGATTTACATACATACACAAGGAAGACTCTTTGAAGTTTTTCTCAACTCCAGACTCTTCTAAGAAGCCAAAAGACATGGAGCAAGGTGTCTACGATGCAGCTGGCTACAACGAGGCAGGCGTAGGTATCTTCTGTACAGTTTCTGCTGACCCATCAGACGAAGTCTTAAAGGCTGATCCTTTTGTAAAAGATGGTGTCAATGAAGCAAGTATGACAACTTTCTTACTTGCACACGCAAAATCAGCTAGGGGCGCAATTGAACTTTTGGCAAAAACTATTGATGAGCAAGGTGCGTCAATGGGTGACATTGTTGCCTTTGGCGACCAAGATGAAGTTTGGTACATGGAAATTTACACTGGCCACCAATATGTTGCCATTAAGTATCCTGCCGACAAATTTAGTATCTTCCCTAACGATTTTTGGCTAGGTGGTGTTGACCTTAAAGACAAGGAAAATGTAATTGCATCAAAAGACATAGTCGAAGTTGCAAAGAAGGCAAAGACTTATAAGGAAACTGCTGATGGTCTTATGGACATGGCTGGATCCTATGGTCCTAAGGAAATTAGAGATACATCTCGTTCAAGAGTTTGGTCTGGTATCCACGACCTTGACCCTAACTCAAAGCTTCCTTACGATGCAAAGAGATTTGATTTGTTAAACGACCTATCTGAAGGCAGTGAAAAAATAGACATCACTCATGCCTTAAATGTCTTTAGAAATAGACTTGATGGAACTGAATTTACTCCATCAGACAACAAAGCTGAAAGAAAGGCAAACCCTAAGACTCACAAGAGACCAATTGGATCCATTAACACAATGCAAGCCCACATCTTCCAAATTAAGAAGGGTTATCCAAAGGAAGCTCCAGGTCTTATGTGGATGACTCTAGGAAGTCCACTTAACATTCCTTGGATTCCAATTTTCCCTGACATCAATGACTCTACTCCTGAAGCAAAAAATGATTCACCAGTTTACGATGCAAATTCATACTACTGGGTTGGCTCATCAGTTAATGATTTAGTTTCTGGCAACAGAGAAGCTCTTGGCGAATCAACAAGAAAAACTGTAACAGACTTTGAAGCTAAAATCATGAAGGACCTTCCTCAAGTTGAAAAGGAATGGATTGAACTTTATTCTAAGGACAAGGCAAAGGCTGCAGAATTCTCTACTACTAAGACAATGGAATGGGAAAAAGAAGTTTTTGACCTAGAAAAGGGACTACAAAAGGAACTTTCACAAGTTTCTAAGGCCGACTTAATTGATCACTGGGCAAGAAAGCCTATTATCGATGCCATCAACAAGAAGTTAATGGTGGGTACAAGTGACCTTAAGTTCTCTCCAAATGAAAAAATCACTCGCGGAGAATTTATCACTATACTTGGAAGACTTGGCAAGGTTGACACAAAGAAATATGCTGAAGTTAAGGACAAGAACATCGAAGCTGGCAAGTTCTACACTGAATACATGAACTGGGCTGTTGAAAATAAACTTCTTCCAAAGACTTCTAAGCCAATGGCTAATGAAGACATCACTCGTGAAGAAATGGCTTACACTTTGGCATCTTATCTAAAATTAATGGGCGACGACACTTCAACTCTTAAGATGGTAGTCTTTGATGACCAAAAGGAAATCTCTGACTGGGCTCTTGGCGAAATTGAATTCCTAGTTAACAAGGGAATCCTAAGTGGAACTACTAACAACAAGTTCTCACCTAAGGCAAACTTAACAAGGGCAGAAGTAGCACAAATAATTTCAAAACTTGATAAGTAAGTTAATAAAACTTGGTAAATTTAAAAATCCTAGGCGTAAAAACCTAGGATTTTTTGTTATTATAAAATTTTATCTTAAAGCGAGAAGTCTATCTCTGGACCTATTGGCACTATCTTATTTGGATTTATTAGGTCGTGGGACATGTAATAGTGGGTCTTGATGTGGTCTAAGTTCACTGTCTCTGCCACTCCCTCCATGTTGTAAATAACTCTTGTGTATCTCCAAATATTTTCATAAGAAGTAAGGGGTCTTAGGTTGCACTTGAAGTGACCAAAGTAAACTGGGTCAAATCGAACTAGGGTTGTAAAGAGTCTTATGTCTGCTTCTGTAAACCTGTCGCCAACTAAAAACTTATTCTTTGATAAGATTTCTTCTATCCTATCTAGGGCATCAAATACATTTTTTGCTTCCTCTTGGTAAACTTCTTGCTTAGTTGCAAAGCCTGCCTTGTAAACTCCGTTGTTGATTCTGTCATAGACAAAGTCGTTTATCTCATCTATCTCATCTCTAAGCTCTTCTGGATAGAAGTCTCCCTCTTTTGCCCCCAAGTCGTCAAAGGCATGGTTGAAGATCCTAATTATTTCTGATGACTCGTTGTTGACGATTTTTTCTTCTTTTGTGTCGTAGAGAACTGGCACAGTTACCCTGCCAGTGTAGTCAGGCTTCACATGGGTGTAAAGCTCATGAAGGTACTTAAAGCCATGAACCTTATCCTCTGTTGCACCCGGATAGTCTCCAAAGGTCCAACCCTTGTCATACATTAGTGGACTTACAATTGAAAGACCAACTATGTCTTCAAGTCCCTTGAGCTTCCTAACCATTAGGGTCCTTGCTGCCCAAGGACAAGCTAGGGAAACATAAAGGTGGTATCTTCCCTTTTCTGCTGGGTAGGCCTTCCTGTCCTCGTCATCAATTTTTCCGTCCTTTGTTATCCAGTCCCTAAAGGAGGAGTCCTTCCTAACAAACTTTCCTCCAGTTGATTCTGTGTCATACCATTCATCAACCCATTTACCTTCTACTAATAATCCCATGTTCATCTCCTTTTCTTTCTCTAAATTTTTCTAACTATATTTATACTTTACCCTTGCAAGATTTTTGCAATCAAAAAAGGCGGCTCATACCGCCTTCTTCAAAATCTTATTCTTCTTCATCAAAGTTCTTGTACTTTGATAAAATTTCCATAAATTGTTTGCCAGTTATTGTTTCTTCTTCTAACAAAAATTCTGAAAGTTCCTTCATGGCATCCCTATTGTCTGCAATTAATTGTCTTGCCTTGTCTTGAGCTGACTTCACAATCTTAACCATGAGGTCGTCAATTTCTTTTCTTGTTTCTTCAGAGCAGTTCATGTTTCCATTGTCGCCCATGTATCGTGAGCCAGAATCTTGGAACTTAACCATGCCAAATTCGTCAGCCATACCATATTGGGTGATCATGGACCTTGCAGTCTCTGTTGCCTTCTCTATATCGTTGGCAGCCCCAGTAGAAACTTCATTAAAGATAACTTCTTCTGCTGCACGTCCACCACAAAGAGTTGTGATGTGGTTAATCAAATCTTCTCTTGTGTAGAGATTTTTTTCATCCTTAGGCACCTGCATAGTGTAACCTAGGGCTCCTGAAGTCCTTGGGATGATTGTAATTTTTTCCACAGGTTCAGACCCAGTTTGAAGAGCTGCAACAAGGGCGTGACCAATTTCGTGGTAGGCAACCCTCTTCTTTTCTTCTGGAGAAAGAATGTCTTGCTTTCTTTGGGCACCTGCAATTACAACTTCAATAGACTCTTGGATGTCCTCTTGACGGACCTTGTCGTGGCCCATCCTAACTGCACGAAGGGCCGCTTCGTTTAAGATATTTGCAAGTTGGGCACCTGATGCACCGGCAGTTGACCTTGCAATAAGTGAATAGTCAATGTCATCTTCCATCTTGTAGGACCTAGCGTGAACCTTTAAGATTTCAATCCTGTCCTTTAAAGTTGGGAGCTCAACCCTAATTTGTCTGTCAAACCTTCCTGGTCTAAGTAGGGCTGGGTCAAGGATCTCGGGCCTATTAGTTGCAGCAAGCATTACAATTCCAATGTTGCCGTCAAAGCCGTCCATCTCAGTCAAAAGTTGGTTAAGAGTTTGCTCTCTTTCATCATTGCCAGAAATTCCTGCTGAATCTCTCTTCTTACCAATAGTATCAATTTCGTCAATAAAAATAATACATGGGGCATTCTTTTTCGCTTCGTCAAAGAGTTCCCTTACCTTAGCTGCACCACGTCCCACAAACATTTCCACAAATTCAGAACCTGCTATGGAGAAGAAGGGAACGTGGCTTTCTCCAGCTACTGCCCTGGCAAGTAGGGTCTTACCAGTTCCTGGAGGGCCAACAAGTAGGGCGCCCTTAGGGCACTTGGCACCAATGTCTGTGTATTTTTTTGGATTTTTTAAGTAGTCCACGATTTCCACCAGGGACTCTTCAGCTTCCTCTTGACCTGCAACGTCATCAAAGTTTACAGTCTCGCCACTTGGTTCGTACCTTTCAATTTTCTTTCCGCCACCAAAGATGCCACCGCTACCAAGATTTTCCATTCTCTTAGTCATTGCCCTTTGTAACAAGAAGAATAGTAGGATTGGGAATCCCCAAGTCATTACAAAGTTCATAAATAAACTTGGCTTTTCTGGAATTTCAGAAGAGTAGTCAACATTTTTCTCTTCAAGGTCCTTAACTATGTCTGGGTCTTCCATCTTTCCAGTCTTGTAGATTTTTTTGTCATCCTTAAGCTTGTAGAGGATTTGGTCTTGTTTAAAACTTACCTCTTCAATTTTATTCTGGCTCAAGTTATTCCTAAAGTCTGAATAAGAAGAACCCTCTATACTGTTTTGGGTTACCATTGGCAAAATCAACCAGTTTAGGGCAAAGACTGCCAAGATTGAAATCAAGTAATATCTAAGTAAATTATATCTGGGCCTCTTGTTGTTGTCCTTATCTTCCATCTTATAAACCTCCTTAAGGGATGAAATTTTTTAAAAATAAAAACCGGATAAAAATCCGGCTTAAATCTCTTTCTTATTAAAGGTCATCTTCAATTACAGAAGATTTGGAATATGCAGATGGTCTTGCTTCAAAGAAGTCTGTCTTAATTTGATTTGGATCAGAATATTCGCTAACCCACTTCATTGATTCTGGCTCGTCGATATTTTCATCAAAGAGGTTGCCAAAACCAAGATTTCTGGAACGCAAGTTGCCAAGGTACATGATGTAATCTTCAATCATCTTTTCATTGAGACCCTTAATTTCATCGCCTATGACATACTTACCCCAAGCAATCTCTTCCTCAACACCCTTTTTAAGCATTTCTTTATATTTCTCTATATTTTCATCTGTAAATATTTCTGGTTCTTCCTTTTTCATCTCAAGGATGATGCTTCTGAATAACCAAAGGTGAGTGTTCTCGTCCCTATTGATGTATCTGATTTCAGAAACTGTGCCAGGCATCTTGCCCATTCTTCCAAGATTGTAGAAGAAGGAGAAGCCTGAGTAGAAGTAGATTCCTTCAAGGATGTAGTTGGCAATTAGGGCCTTCATAAAGTTGTCCAAGTTTTCATTTTCGTAGAAGTCTTGGTATTGGTCCCCGATAAATTTATTTCTCTTTAATAGGACTTCGTCATCCTTGTATTGGTAGAGGATTTCTTCCCTCTCTTCTGGAGAACAAATTGTGTCCAAGATGTAGGAATAAGATTGAGAGTGGATAGACTCTTGGTAACCTTGGATTGAAAGGCAAAGGTTAATTTCATTTGCCGTTACATAGGATTGTAGCTTTGGTATCTGAGCAGTTTGCAGTGAATCAAGATAAATCAAAAAGGATAAAATCTTATCGTAGGCAGTTTTTTCAGCCTTGTCGAGTTCCCTGTAGTCCTTCACGTCTTGGGAAAGGTTAATTTCCTCTGGTATCCAAAAGTTGTTCATAGCTTGGCGGTACCAGTCACTTGTCCAGCTATACTTCAAGTTGTTGAAGTCATTTAGGTTTGTTGTGTTGCCATTGATAACCCTTCTCTTGGAAGTTTCAATGTCTCCCTTTTCGTTAAAGAGACCTCTTTTTGAAAGTTGCATATTTCCTCCTTAATAATAATTTTTAACGCTTTTCTAAATATTTATGACTTTATAGGACTCTATGACCCTATAAAGTTTTATAACTTAATAAAAATTTACGACTCTGTAAGAATTTGTGACTTCATAAAAGTTTACAAGCCTATAGAAGTTTGTAATTTTGTAAAAAATTGTAGCTTTACAATAATTTATGACGCACAATAATCGCAGTCTTCAACCTCTAAAGACTTACTTCTCACATAATAAACGGACTTTAACTTTTCCTTGGCTGCCTTGATATAAAGGTTTAGGATCTTTCTCATTGTGAAGTCAGTTGTTATATAGAAGTTAATGGACTGAGCCTGGTCAATGTGCCTTTGCCTAATAGCTGCAGCATCGATTACAAAGTTTTGGTCAAGCTCATGGGCATTTTCATAGAGCCAGAAGCTTTGTGGAGTAAGGTCTGGTGCCACTCTTGGAAGGATTGAGCCCTTCTTTTCCTCCAAAAAGTACCTATTCATAATTGGGTCAACACCTGCGCTTGTCGCAGCAATAATTGAAGTAGAACCAGTTGGGGCAACTGCCATGATGTAACCATTTCTAAGTCCGTTGGCCTTGACATCTTCTCTTAATTTATTCCACTTTGCGTCCTTGTAGTCACGAAGGTCAAAGTAATTTCCATTTTCCCAATCAGAACCCTCAAAGAAGTCATAAGATCCCTTTTCCTTGGCAATTTCCATAGAGGCAGTAACTGCGTGGAAGTTTATCCTTTCATAAAGGTCGTCTGCCCACTTCAAATGGTCTTCTATATCAGAAAATGCCATGCCAGCCTTTACAAGGGCGTGGTGGTAGCCAGAAGTTCCAAGACCTATGGACCTGTACTTCCTATTTGTCACCTTGGCATAAGGGATTGGGTAGTAGTTAAGGTCAATAACATTGTCAAGTGCCCTTACAGTTGTTGCAACAATGTCCTTTAACTCCTTATCATCTTCAAGATTTATATTTCCAAGTACAAGAGAAGCTAGATTACAAACAACAAAGTCGCCTGGCTTAGTCTTTGTCACAATGACTTCGTCCCCGTCTTCAGTTTCTATTGTAGTATCTAGGGTTTCAATTGCAGACATGTTTTGCATGATTTCTGTACATAGGTTTGAAGAGTAAATCATACCAACGTGCTTGTTTGGATTCATTTCGTTTACATTGTCCCTGTAGAAGGCAAAAGGTGTTCCTGTTTCAGTAAGTGACTTGATAATAAGTCTAACAAGGTCCTTTACAGACATTTCACGGCGGGAGATGGATTCATCTTCAATACATTCCCTATACTTTTCTTCCCATTCCTTGCCATAAAAGTCCTCAAGAGCAAAACCCTTCTTTGCAAGAACTTCGTGGGGATCAAACATATACCAGGTCGCGTTGATGTCCTTCTCTGCCAATTCAAAAAATAGATTTGGATAGGAAATAGCAGGGAAGATGTCGTGGGCCTTCATCCTGTCGTCACCATTATTGGTACGAAGTTGTAAAAATTCTGGGATGTCCTTGTGCCATGCATCAAGATAGCAAGCAACAGAACCTTGACGAACTCCCAGTTGGTCAACAGCAACAGCGGTGTCATTGGCAAGCTTTATCCATCTTATAACGCCTCCAGCAACTCCCTTGAAGCCCCTGATATCAGATCCAGTTGCACGAACCTTACCAAAGTAAAGTCCCATGCCGCCACCATGCTTAGAAATTTGGGCAAAGTTGTCAATGGAACGATAAATTCCCTTTAGAGTGTCTGGCACTGTGTCAATAAAGCAGGAAGAAAGTTGGTTGTAAGGCTTTCTCGCATTAGACATAGTTGGTGTGGCTACAGTAACCTTTAGGCTAGAGTAAATGTCGTAGAACTTCTTAGCCCAGTAAATCCTGTTTTTCTCAGGGATGGCAAGGTGCATGGCAATTCCCATGAACATCTCTTGGATAGATTCCACAAACCTACCGTCGTGGCTCCTAATTACATACCTCTTAATTAAGAGGTCAAGCCCAGAATAATTTAAGAGTCTGTTTCTTGAATTATCAATATAATCTTCCAGCTCAAGAATATCTTCCTTAGAATAATTTTCCAGAATGTATTTACCATAAAGACCCTTTTCAGTTAAAAAGACAATCTTTTCGTAGAAATTGTTAATTTTAAACTCTTCTAGGTTTGCCTTGATTTTCTTTTCAAGGTCGTAGTTTAAGAAGAGGGCTGCGATAAATTCCCACCTAGGGGCATCCTTGTCTGTTAACTCACTTGCCGCCTTAATAATTTCAGAAAGATAGGCATCTTGACTTTGGTCCTTCTTCACAAAGGATTCGAACTTTTTGTACAAGTTCTCAAGCTCGTACTTCTTTGGGTCGTAAGTCTTTCTCACAAACTTCAAAATCTTTAGGACCTTGTCATCAGTGATGTAGTTGGCGAACTTGTCTAAAATTTGCCTTTCTTCAGAATGTCTATTCCTGTAAAGGATGTAGGCCTTTACAACTTCAATTTCCTTCTCATCAATTAGCTTTAGCTCAACTAAGTCCTGAATCTCTTCCACAGTTGGCGGATTCTTTGGATCATAGTTTTTTAATAAGGTCTCCTTGATATCAAGGGCATAGGCATTGATAACAGAATCAACATAGGACTTTCCAACAGAGTCAAAGGCTTTTTCGATGGCATTCTTTATCTTTAAGTGATCGAAATCAACCTCTCTCTTATCTCTTTTTAATATCTTCATAAATCCTCCATATAGTAGAATTTTTATTTATAACTTTTTAAATACTACTATATATTACCATAAACAAAATTTTATAAATAGCTTTAAAGTAGATAAAAAATAATCTTAGTAATTTATTTTTTATCTACTTTAAAGCTGTAACTTTTTTATTTTTCAACCTATCTTATATAAAAATTCACTTCAAATTAGACTCATAAAAAAAGAAGCCTGACTTGGCTTCCTATTAAAATTAATATGCGTTTTGAATACAAAAAATCCCAAGAGGCTTTCTCTTGGGATAATTTTTTAACTTATTTTACAACTGAGAAAAGAACTTTTGCTGCTTTTTCAGCAGATTTTTCTGTCTTTTCAGCTACTTTTTCTTCTTTTACTTCTTTAGTTTCTTTCTTGTCAGCTTTTTCTTCCTTAACTTCTTCCTTATCTTCTTTTAAGAATGCTTCCATTTCTTTTTTGTTTTCTTCTTGGTATTTCTTTAGAAGTTCAGGGTTTTTATCAAGGTCAGCCTTTGCTGCAAGTAATTTTTCTAATTCTTTGCCTTCATAAAGTTCTTTTAAAGTTTCAACTACTTCTTCGTCTTTAAGGTCTGTTTTCATTGAAGCTATCATCTTGTAGTTATCTTCTTTTTCAATTTCTGCAAGCTTTGCTTCTAATTCTTTTTCAGTCATGTTGAAGATGTCAACTATTGGCATTCCGTCGTTCTTGTCGTATTTAACCTTGTAACCAAAGGCTTCAGATACGAATCTTACTGGGATGTAAGTTTTGTTTTTTACAATAACTGCTGGAGAGTCAAGTGCAACTTCTTTTCCATTTACAAGAGCCTTGTTAGAATCAATTTTAAGAACAATTTTATCCTTGTCCTTTGTAACTGTTACAGTCCTGTCTTTTCCATTCCAATCAACTTTTGCGCCGATTTTTTCATAAAAAGCACGAGCTGCTAGCATAGTTCTGTCATTCATGATCTTTGGAAGAGCTTCTGGGTCTTCAAAAGTGATGTCTTCGCCATTTACTCTTACTGTTACAAGAGTTACATTTGGCATAATTAACTTCATGTACTCTTCTGTAGTTAATTTTTTAACTGAAGTTGGGAAGTTGATTTTTACATTTTCATCTTTTACTGTGTTAACTTTTCCCTTAACAGAAACTTTTACAAATTCTGCAAAGTTAAATTGCATTGCTAGATCTTGGATAACTTTGTTTTCTTCAAAAGTTGTCTTTTGAGAAATGTTTGATCCCTTGATCATTTCTTTTACGCCCTTAGCAGCTTCTTTTAAGTCTTCTGCCTTGTATTCCTTGTTAAGTTCTTTGAAGTCTTTTCTTTCTTCATCATTCATTGGAAGTCCAGCCTTGTCAACAATTGCTAAAGCAGATGTTGAAACTGCATCCCAATTTTTCATAACGCCGTCAGCTGACTTAATGAATTGGTCAATTATAGCGTCACTATTTGCATTTAATGTGTATGTGTTGCCTTCAACCTTGAAGTCAATTTCTTGTTTAATGTCCTTAGATGCAAGGTCCATTAACTTGATTAGGTCTGTCTTAAATTCTTCGGAGTTAAAGTATTGTGCAGCTTTTGGTGAAAGACCATTTTCTTCATCTGCTATTGAGATATAGTCTTCCTTGATGTCATTGAAGGATCCACTTCCAAGTGCAAAGATGTCCTTTGACATGATAACTTCATTGCCCTTTACATAAAGGTCCATCTTGATCTTATCTGGCACGTCCTTGTTAAGTCCTGCAATTTCTTCTTGGCTCTTAGAAACTTTTGCAATTTCCTTTTTCAAGTTTGTGAAGTCCAGGTTCATTAAAACATGTGCCTTGTCTTTTCCCACTTGTTCGCCAGTAAGGCTTACAGGGAATTTCATTTTTACAATTTCTTGAGTTTCAGGATTTTTTACTTCAACATTGTATTCAAGTTGTCCTGTAACCTTTGAGCCCTTCCAGTTTGCAACCTTTTGGGATGCATCTAGGTAAGCTGTTGTGTTTGCACTACAAGCGCCAAGAGTTATGGCTGCAATAAGTACAAGAAAAATAGTTAAAATTTTCTTTTTCATAGTATACCTCCTATTTGCTTTGATTTTATCAAACCCAGAGAAGCCTTTCAAATTAAAACAATATTACATAAAAAATTAAACTTAACTTATTAATAAGAAATTTTTATAAATTTTCATAATATTTTATTGGCCTTGCTTGGATTTGATTTTGTTTTGGCTTACTTTTGCTTAGACCAGCCCTGCATAATCTATCCAGGACTTTTTTAGCTTACACATAAAATACTTGTACTTTTGTATCAACCCCTTAATACAATAATCATTATATCTGCTGTCTTTTTAATTTGCAAGATAAAATTAATCTAATAAAAATTTTAAACTGTATATACTTTATATCTACACTATAAACCCAGTGATTTCTTTTGTCAAGAATTTTTATAATTTTTTTGATTTATCTTATTAAGCTATGAAAATTTCTTAACTTCTTTAATTCAATTTTTAAAATTTTATTTTTTATCCACAATTTTCTATTCTTATCTGCATTTGTTGACTCTTAGGCTTGTATTAACTTTCAAAATTTTATTCTCTTCTAATAAATTAAAGTCTCATAGAATCTTATCTTAATAAAACTTTTAATTTTTAAAAGTTATTAAGTAAATTCAAATTTTTAAAAGTTATTAAGTAAATTCAAATTTCTAAAATCAATATAGCAAAATAAAAACTTCACAACAAGAAAATATGGCGCAACTTTTGGTTGCAACCTGCTTTTTTTACAAAATTATTCGCAAAATATCTTTTCTATATAATAAATGATCTTTCAAAATCACAAATACAAAAAAAGAGACCCATCTGGATCTCTTGATTTTAAAATTTTCAATTGTTATGTAACTATAGCTCTATACCTCGTAAATTAAGCATTCAACCTTTAGCAATAAGCTACTTTCAAATGAGGTACTTTGCTACCTTTCCCTTGCGGGATAAATTAAAACTTGTCATTGGAATCACCTTTTCTTAGTTACCAATTTGTTTTCTCTAGCTAGCTTACTTATAGTATAGAGCATTAAAGTTATTTTGTCAATGTTTTCCTAAAAGTTTTTTATCTTTTTTAAATTTATTTTTTTCTCGTCGATTTTTCCATTGTTAAGGGCCTTGTTAATCTCAATAATTGCTTGATTTGCTGAGTTTAGTGACCCAATATTTACTATATAATTCTTAGATCCTTCTTTACCCTTTATAACAATTTCATTATCCTTTGACTTGGAAATAGATTTCATATCTTCATATGGAAAGTGATTATTTCCAATTACAAGTCCCTTGCCATAAGATCCCACAACAGTACCAAGCTTGTCCCTACCATCTCTAAAGGATGATTTTAGGGGAATGTTGTAGATTACTGTGTCCTTGTCCTCTCTAATTGGAAATTTTCCATTTTGTAGGTTGTATAAAAATAGGAGAAATAGTCCTATTAAAAATAATGGATTTGCAAGAAGTTTAATGATCTTGTTATCTCTCATATACATTTGTTGGAAAAAGTAAATATTTACAAAGATCAAAAAGCCTATGTAGACAAAGATGTTTAAGTTGTAGGTTCTCTTTCTTATGTCTAAGTCTTCAAGTTTTAGGATTTCCTTGTACTTTGATATGAAGTCCACTGCTGTCATCATAAATAGGTAGTTTACAATAGCCCACATAATTGAGTAAATTATTGCCCCATTGCCAAGCTCTGATTTTATGCCAGAGAACTGAAGGCCAAAGGGAATTATTACTGATATTAGGAGGACTATGTTAGATGTTTTCTTGTTCATTTTTTCCTCTTTCTTATTTTTTCTTCTTTTTCTTTTTATTGGTTTTTATTTTTTGTATATTCTTCTTAGCTTCTTCTTTTTCTTTTTCGATTTCTTCTGCAACCTTGTCATTTCTAGTTATCATGAGCATAGTTCCAAAGAAAGCAAACATGTAGATTCCAAAATTTATAAGCATCTTCTTAAGATCAGTTTCTATAACTAATAGGTCTCCTTGACTAAGTCCAGTTAGATTTTTGTACCTAAAATAGGATATGCCAGAAAATAAAATTATTAGAATTATCATGTAAATAAAAACTGATTTTGTGTCCTTGTATCTTTTTTCATCTACAAAGAAGAAAACCGCCAGGGTTGACAGGGAAATTATTCCCAATAATATTGCCAAAGTCTTGTAATTAAAAACTTGGGCGAAGTTATTTGTATCTAGCTTATTGTACTTAAACACAAGAAAGGCTATGGAAAGAATAATAATTATAAGGCTGGTTTTCAGCCATTCTTTCTTATCTTTTGTCAATTTTACACCTCGTCGTACTTTTCTAAGCCATATTTTTCTATGACTGATATTATTTTTTCTGCGTAAGCAGGGTCTGTTGCGTAGCCGCCTTCTTTTATAAACTGGGCAGCTTCCTTATAATTCTTGGCAGTCTTTACCTTTTTATATCTCTTGGCTGTGGAAAGTAGCTTGCCATAGTGGTCAAAGGATTCTTTCTTAGAAGAGTACTTCTTGAAGTTCTCCATGTACCTTCCACTTTGACCCTCCACATATTCTTCTGTCTCAAAGACTATGCCCTTGTCTTTTTTTACTTCCTTTATGCCAAAGTAATTGTTGTATTCTTGTGAAAGCTCAGACCTTCCCCAATTGCTCTCAAGTATTGACTGGGCAATCATAACTGATGGTAGGAGGTCATATTTTTTCGCCACCCTCACTGCCAATTTTTCTGTCTCTGCAATATAGGCTTGTCTGTAGTTTAACTCTTCTTGGGCCCTTTTTTCTGATGCAGAACTTATCAAAAGTCCCATGAAAAAAACTATTCCCAAAAAAGCCAAAAAAATCACAAGACAACCGCAGCCCAGCTTTTTAGCTTTCATCTTTCACTTCTTTGTAAAGCCTGCTTATTTTTTTATTTAAAATAGGATGAAAATAATTTGGCATAAGCTCGTTTAGAGATTCTAAGACAAATTCCCTCTCTGCAATATAGGGATGAGGCACAATTAATTCATCTGTGTAGTGGATTTCCCTATCTATAAAGAGGATATCCAAATCAATGGTCCTAGCTCCCCATTTTTCATGCCTAACCCTGTCTAGGTCAATTTCAATTTTTTGCAAGATGTGGAGGAGGTCGTGAGGATCTTCAAAGGAAGATACCTTTACAACTGTATTTAAAAAGTCTCCTTGGTCAGTCTTGCCCCAGGCCTTGGTTTCTATTATAGAAGCCTTTTCTAGGACCCTGAGTCCAGCTTCTTCCATCTTCTCTAGGGCTGATTTAATGTAGGCTTCCCTGTCTCCAAGATTTGTCCCAATCCCAATATAATAGTCCCTTCTCTTTTTATTGCAGCGAACTGATGCTGTATCTAGAGGAAGGTTAATTGGTGCCCAAGGTTTTTTAATTGTAAGATCCACTGTCTCTGCTATTTCATAATTGTCAAAGATGAATTTTGTCATCTTGTAGGCAAGGGTCTCAATTAAGTCCTCTGTTTCATTTTTAAAAAGATCGTAGAGTTCATGGGATAATTTTCCATAGTCAATGGACCTGTCCAAGTTTTTTTCTATGGCACAGTCCCTAAAACTCATCCCAATTTCTGCGCTGATTAAAAATTTTTGTCCAAGTTTATTCTCTTCTTCAAAAAGCCCATGGTTGGCATAGACTTCTAGGTCTTTTATCTTGATAAAATCCATAATACTCCCATCAATAATTTATTGTGTGATTTTTCTTATTGAAATCCCAATTGCATTCCTTGTAGGCAGGACACCTAAAGCAAGGCCTTGACAGTTTGTCTGCCCTGTAGAAAATGTTGAAAAACTCATCTTCTGCCAGGTCCTTACTCCTGTGAGCCCCAATGCAATTTAGGATTCTTTCTTTTTCTTCTTTAGAAAAATCTGTAAACTTTAATATTTCTCTTGCAAGGTCAACTGAGGCAATTGCGTGGTTTATCCCTTCCTTTATCTCAAGGACCCTCCCCAAGTCGTGGAGGAGGGCAGTTGAATAAATCATGTCCTTGTCTACATCTACATCTTCTTCTAGTTTCAAGATGTAGCAAATCCTCGCAACAGACACAAAGTGCTCATAGTTGTGTCTGCAAAAGAACCTGTCCCTCTCAAGGTATTCAAGTTCATTTAAATAGTCATTGTAGATTTTACTCTTAAGAATTATGTCTGTGTTCTTCATTAAAATTCAATAAGTCTAAAGGCTTCTTGTTTTTGTTTTTCGTCAGTTTCTAAAACTCCTCTAGCTACTGATGTCACAGTCTTTGATCCAGGTTTTTTAACCCCTCTCATATTCATGCACATGTGCTCTGCTTCTATAACTACAAGAACTCCCTTTGGTTCAAGATACTTCATCATAGCATCGGCGATTTCGATACTAAGTCTTTCTTGTAATTGTGGCTTTTTAGCATAAGTTTCCACTGTTCTTGCAAGTTTTGAAAGACCTGCTACCTTTTCATTTGGAATGTAGGCGATGTGGGCCTTTCCATAAAATGGTAGGAAGTGGTGTTCGCACATGGAGTAAAAGTCTATGTCCTTTACAACAACTATATTGTCTTCTGTTATTTCAAAAGTCTTTGAAAGGTGCTCTTCAGCAGTTTTTCCAAGTCCTGCAAAAATTTCTTCATACATCCTTGCAACTCTTGCTGGAGTTTCTAATAGACCTTCTCTATTTTTATCTTCTCCAATCGCTTCGATGATCATTTCTACAGCTTGTTCAATTTTTTGTTTATCCATTATAATCCCCTCATAGATTTATTTTTTTAATTTACAAATTTCATTATAACATATTGCCTTTACAATGGTAACAATTTCCCATAAATTAGGACTCTTATCCAAGCTTATAGGCCTCTCTTAATTTACAATTTATTTATAATTTGATACAATATTTCCCGAGGTGCAAAATGAAGAAATTACTTCTATATTTATCTCTTGGACTTATGATTTTTTCTGCCCCAATGAATGTCTTGGCAGAAAGCACTAAGTTACAAGCTGATAATAAGCCGGCAGCTAGTGCAAAGGCCCTAGACGCCGCATCTACAAATGCTGAAGAAAAAGAAATTGATCCAAATACAATTAGAAATCAAGACTTTTTGGTCCCAACAAAACAAGGTGTCCAAAAGGCCAACCTTTATGAGGCAGAAAAGATTAAAAAGTTAGAAGATATTCCCCTAGAAGGGCTAACTAAGTCCTACTTATTGGGAGACTACAAGTCTGGTCAGATCTTAGAAGGTTACAACCTTGACGAGATTCGTGCCATGGCATCAACTTCTAAATTGGTTTCTATTTTTGTTGTCTTAGATAAAATTCAAGAGGGGAAAATCTCTCTTAATGACGAAGTTGAAATAGACAAAGAAGCCGCAGCCCTAACTGGATCTTCCTTCAAATTAAAGGAAGGCGACAAGGTAACAGTGGAAAAACTAATTGAAGCTTCCATGGTTGTATCAGGCAACGATGCAATCACAGCCCTTGGCAAACACGTGGCAGGTTCTACTGATGCCTTCGTCAAGATGATGAACGACAAGTGCCATGACCTGGGACTTAAAAATGCCCTAATGGTAAACCCAACTGGACTTACTAACTATGAAATTCTTGACTACAACAAGATGACAACTAGGGAAATGTTTATGTTAGCATCAGAACTTATTAAGTTTCATCCAGAAATTTTAAAATACACTACTATAGCTAAGTTAGAAGATCCTGGAAGGAACTTTATAGAATACAACACCAACCCAGCCCTCGGGATTGTCCCAGAAGTTGACGGACTGAAAACAGGCTACACCAATGCAGCAGGTAGGTGCGTAATCTTAACTGGTCTTGAAAAGGGAGTAGATGAAAAATCTAAGGACATGAGGCTCATTGGGATAACAACAGGTTCCAACTCTGACTTTGAAAGATTCGTTGCCTGCAAAAGACTTATTACTAAGGGCTTTGAAGACTACGGCTACAATGCAATAGGAGACACAGAAAAGGAAGTAAGGACCATAGAAGTCCTACATTCTCAAGATGAAAACATACCTGTTTATCAAAAGGAAATTGGCTACATACTTTCCAAGTCAAATGATAAATACAGGGAAAGGGTGGAGATCAAGGATGACCTAAAGGCTCCCCTTGAGGCAGGTTCATCTGTTGGAAAAATTTCCTTCTACAAGGGTGATAAATTAGTTTTTGAAAGTGACTTAATTGTTAAGGACAAGGTTTATGAAAAGGGCATAATCAATAAATTCAAGAGAGTCTTTGAAGAAATTTTTGTAAATATTGAGAAGGCTGCCTAAGATTACATGTTCAAAATAAAAGAAGTGTCATTAAATATTGACACTTCTTCCTTATTTATATACAATTGTTTTATAGGTCTACGTAGCTCAGTAGGATAGAGCACACGCCTCCTAAGCGTGGGGCCGGAGGTTCGACTCCTCTCGTGGACGCCAAATTATTAAACTCCAAAGTCTTTATTTTAGAGGCTTTGGAGTTTTTTATTTGTTTTAGAAATCTCTTTTATTAAGTCATATAAGATCTCTTTTTTGATTTCATATTAAATAAAAATTTAGTCACAAAAAATTTTAAATCAAAAATCTTCGATAGCTTTTTTATTTCTAATCTAAGTCTATAAGTTCAATTATATTAATAACTGGAACCTCATAGGGATGATTTTCTTTTATTATCCCCATGACCTCTTCAAGATCTTCCCTTCTTATCCTAAATTCTAACTTTGATTCTTGGACTTCTTCTATTTTATTTAGGCTTCCAATATAGGGATTTGCACCTTCAATTGGTCTAAAATGACCTAGTACATATGTTTCTGCGTAACAGTAATCATAGTTTTCTTCTTTTAAATATCCCGCTTCGTTTATCTTGTCTATTAACTTTCTGCTGTTCTCTCTTGGGATAAACATCTCTATTTTTACGTGTTTCATACCTACCTCCTTCTTTATTTATACCACATATTTATTGCATAGGAGTAAAATTTGTTTAATTTTTTGCAATCTTGGTTATACATAAATTAAGGAGGAATAATATATGATTAAATTAGTTATTAAAGTCTTGGTAAGTGGATTAGCTGTTTTACTAACTTCTGCACTTTCCATTGGAATTCAAACAGACGGTTATTCTGCTGCTATTATGGCAGCAATTGTAATAGGAATTTTGGACTGGGCAATTAATAAATTCACAGGAATTGACGCTTCACCTTTCGGTAGAGGTGCAGTTGGATTTGTTGTTGCTGCAGTAATTTTATTTATCACAGGTAAGATTGTTGATGGATTTACTGTATCAGTTATTGGCGCTATCGTTGGTGCTCTTATACTTGGTATTGTGGATTCTTTCCTACCAGCTGACAAAAAGACTATGTAATATAAATTGGACTCGACTTCGGTCGGGTCCTTTTTTGTGGATAAGTTGGGTTTTAGCCATGTTTTTTATTATTTTCTCACTTTTTTCTTAGTTTTTTATCCACAATTTCTCTATCTTATCTACATTTGTTGATATTATCTAGTTTTACTAACTTTTTTGTTTATCTTATTTTTTTAATTTTTAATTTTATCAACAGATGACTTTCTTAATTTAATTCTATCCACAGAAACTTTTTAATCTTTTATCGAAAGTAAATGAACAAATAAAAAACCCAGTGAGCATCTGCTCACCAGGTTTATCTTCCAAACTTTTCTATTATTTCATCAATCATCCTAGAATGTCTAGAATTTATATTGTAATAAATATTATTGACCCTAATTGTCAGTCCTGTCTTAACAAAGGAAATCTTGTTGCCACTTGTGAAGTAAACATTGATGTAGTTGGCAATTTCTCCATTTGTATCCTTGTTTGCTTGCTTACCCCTTAGGCTGTTTAAGTCCTTTGCGATCTTTGTAACTATTTTTCTGTCCTTAATAGTCTTCATGTTATCAGTCTTAAAGCCTATTATCTCAATATAATCAATATCTCTTGGATTTATATCTACAATCTTGTTCCTAGAAGATACTAGACTGCCTCCAAAAAAGACTAGGACTGCAAAAAATATTACCAGAACCAGCTTTGATCTATTTGATTTTTTCTGTCTTCTTCCCATTATAAATATATAACTCCATTCATAAATACATAGGCCCTGCCTCCGACCCTTACCTTATTTTCGCCTTGGCCTAGGCTAGTTAAAACCTTTGACACTCTTCCAATATAATCACCTTGGGTGGCGTAGATTGAGTCTGTGACAGCAATGTCATTTGCCTTTAAGTAGTGCATAGTGGCTGCAGTTGATGTTCCACTTCCAAATTCTTCATCAACACCAATAATTGGGGAGAAGGTCCTTTGTTTAACCTCTCTTCCATCTTCTGTCGTGAAGGCATGGATTGAAATTATTTCCTCTTCTCTTGAAATCCTTATAGCCTCATCCCTGTTTAATTTTATAGAGGATAAAATCTTTTCATTTTTCACTGGAACAAGGATGTCACAAGTCCCCATGGATATTCTTTCCATATTGAGGTTTTCTTTTATATCTAGACCTATATCATCAAGGCTCAAGTTTAAAGCTCTTAAAACGCCTTCTGGAGCTTCATATTTTTCTCTTAATTCAACATTTAGGTTCATCTGAACATTTTGAATTTTAGAATCCTTGTATTCGAGTTCCACTGGGATTTTCCCAATTTTTGTGTGTTGGATAATCTTTTTTATTCCTTCTTCCATGGACATAATGTATTCATTTTCTGCAAGGGCATAAAAAGTTGCAATTGTTGCATGACCACAAAGATTTATTTCTCCCTCAGGTGTGAAAAATCTTGTTAAGTACCTATCCCTATCAAGACTTCTAACAAAAACTACAACAGATTGGTTTATATCTCTTGCAATGTTTTTCATCTCAAGGTCTGTAAGTCTGCCATCATCAATAACTACACCTGTAGAGTTTCCCATAAAGGCTCTATCTGAAAAGGCAGATACTAGGTAGGTTGTATAAAATCTCTTCATATTTAATCCAACTCTCTAGCTAATATTAAATCAAGGATCCTAGATAGGTCTTCTTCTCCATAGTATTCTATTTCGATTTTACCTACCTTGCCTCTCTTTTTGAAGTTTACCTTAGTTCCAAGGGTTCTTTCCACCTTGTTTCTCATATCTACTAGGAATATATCTTCTTTTTCTTGGACTCTAGGTGTTTTCACTGTCTTCTTATTGTCATTAACAGGTAAGGAGTCCTTGATTATCCTCATAGCTTCCTTATATTGTTTGTCGCCATCTTTTATAGAAAGAAGTTTCTTTCCATGAGATGTGGAAATTTTTTCTTCTTCAAGTAGTTTTAAAACTCTTGGATCAAGATTTAGGAGCCTAATTGTATTACCAATGTATTGTCTAGACTTTCCAATTTCATCTGCAAGTTCCTTTTGAGTTAGGTCTTGAGAATCCAATAGATGTCTATAACTCATGGCTTCTTCAACTGGATTTAGGTCCTTTCTTTGGATGTTTTCTATAATTGCTATCCTTGAGGATTCGTCATCAGAAATATCTTTTACTATAGCAGGAACCCTCTCTAGGCCTGCAAGTCCTGCGGCTCTAAACCTTCTTTCACCAGCTATAATTTCATACTTATCCTCTTTTTTCTTTAATAGAAGAGGTTGTATAATTCCATACTTCTTTATAGACGATGCCAGGTCTTTTAATTCTTCTTGGTCAAAGTTCTTTCTTGGTTGGCCCTTATTAGCAACAATTTCTTCAATATTGATTTCCATTAATTTAGAACGTTCTTCTTCTATAACTTCTCTTATCTTTTCACTAGAGTTTAGGAAGTTACCAATTCCCCTTCCAAGCCCTTTTTTCTTAGTCATTTATCTCACCTATTACTTCCTTGGCAAGGTCTGAGTAAGCCTTAGCCCCCTTAGAACTGCTGTCGTAGTCATATATATTCATGCCATAGCTTGGAGCTTCTGCCAATCTTACATTTCTTGGTATAAAGGTCTTAAAGACCTTGTTGTCAAAGTGTTTTTGGATTTCTTCTACAACTTGATTTGACAGATTGGTCCTTCCATCAAACATGCACATTACAACACCTAATAAGCTTAGGTCTGGATTGAAATTTTCCCTGACAAGGGTCATAGTATCCATAAGTTGTGTTACACCTTCGAGGGCATAATATTCACATTGGACTGGAACCAAAATTTTGTCACTTGCTACAAGAGACATCATGGATAAAATCCCAAGAGATGGTGGTGAATCAATAATTACAAAATCATAATTATCCTTGACCTTATCTATCATCTTTTTTAGCTTAAACTGCCAGTCTTTGTGGGTTGCCAACTCGATTTCAACCCCTGCAAACTCAGAATTTGATGGGATTATATCAAGTTTTGAAAAACCAGTTGGATATATGGAGTCTTCCTCTTCATCTATAAGAAAGTCATATATCATGTTGTCAAATTCATATAGTCCAAGGCCCGATGTGGCATTTCCTTGGGGATCCATATCCACAATAAGAGTTTTTTTGCCTCTTAGTGCCAATGCTGAACTTAAATTTATTACTGTGGTGCTCTTTCCGACTCCACCTTTTTGATTAAAAACTGTAATTACAAGAGACATATTCTTACCTCATTTCTATACTATCAATAGTATCATGTTTAAGATTCAATTTAAAGATGTAGTAGTTATAAGATATAAATTTTTTGCTTAATTTTATTTTTTATTTTTTAAATCTATATGCTCTACGTGGAGCATTTATGATAAATAATTTTGTGCTCTACGTAGAGCATTTTTATTTTATTTATGCAAAAGATCTGCAAAGAAAAAAGGCTCCACGTGGAGCCTCATAGTTTTTAATAGTTCTAAATCTTTAAATTTGTGTATATGACAAGCTTACAGAGGAGACTTCCTTGGTTTGCCTCCACCTCTTGGGTACTTCTTGTCAGTAGCTTTAACCTTTTTTATCATTATTATATAGTGGTGGATGTCATTAGGAAGGGGAGTATGAATTACATCTTCAACTTCTCCTCCCATGACCTCGATTGCTCTTTTGGCATTTTTAATTTCTTCCTTGTACTCTGGACCCTTTTGAGATATAAAGTATCCTCCAACTTTTACAAAGCCCATGGCATATTCTGTTAGAGTTGAAAGGTTAGCAACAGCCCTTGATACAGCAAGGTCGAATTGTTCTCTGTATTCATCTGTTCTTGCAATTTCTTCTGCTCTTGCATGGATTGCCCTTATGTTTTCAAGCCCCAAGCCCTCGATAACTCCATCTAGGAAGTCTATCCTCTTTCTTAGAGAATCTAAAAGAGTAACATCAAGTCTTTCATTGTAGAGCTTTAAGGGAAGGCCAGGGAATCCTGCACCTGTTCCTATATCTATTATTTTTTCGCTGCCACTAAACTTCCCTGTTTTTAATAGGCTAAGGCAGTCCAAGAAGTGCTTGACGTTAAACTCATCATCTTCAGTAATCCTAGTTAGATTTGTGTGTTGATTATAGTCCAGGATTAGCTTTTTGTATCTCTCGTACTTGTCAATATTTTTTGTATCAAGGCCGTATTCCTTGAAATAATCAACTAACATTTTTTCTCCTCATTTGTTCTAGGTGGATAAGAAGGACATTTATATCAGCTGGTGAAACCCCAGTAATTCTCGATGCTTGACCAATTGATTCTGGCCTAATGTCAGATAGCTTTTCTTTTGCTTCAATTCTTAGACCCTCTATAGACTTATAATCTATATTCTTATCAAGTTTTTTGTTTTCGAGCTTCTTAAATTGTTTTATTTGAATTTCTTGCTTCTTAATATATCCTTCGTACTTTATTTCGATTTCAATATTTCTTATAACATCGTCACGGACAAGAGGCCTATCAGGGTCAAAGACTGCTAGTTTCTTGTAATCGAGCTCTGGTCTCTTTATCATTTCATAAAGACTAAAGGAGTTTTGAGTTTCAGTAGACCCAAGAGATTCCAAGATTTTGTTATTCTCAGATGTTGGATTGATTTGTATCTTCTTGATCCTCTTAATTTCATCTTCAATAGCCTTCTTCCTGTAAAGATATCCTTGATATCTTTCATCGTCAACAAGGCCAATTTGTCTTCCTTTTTCTGTCAATCTTAGGTCGGCATTATCTTGTCTAAGAGTTAATCTGTACTCAGCCCTTGAAGTCATCATCCTATAAGGTTCACGAGTTCCCTTAGTTACAAGGTCATCAATTAGGACTCCAATGTAGGCCTCTGACCTATCTAGGATAAAAGGATCCTTTCCTTGAACCTTTAGGGCAGCGTTAATGCCTGCAACAATACCTTGGGCTCCGGCTTCTTCATATCCGCTGGATCCATTGATTTGACCTGCAAAGAAGAGACCATCATAGTCCATGTGTTCAAGACTTCTCTTTAAAAGGGTTGCATCAATAGCATCATATTCTATGGCATAAGCTGGTCTTAGGATCTTGCAGTTTTCCATCCCAATTATTTCCTTGTAAAACTCATGTTGAACTTCAACAGGTAGGGAGGATGAAACACCTTGGATGTACATCTCATCAGTTGTAAGTCCCTCTGGTTCAATGAATACTTGGTGAGAATCCCTGTCTGCAAACCTCATAACCTTATCTTCAATTGAAGGGCAGTATCTTGGACCCTTTCCTTCAATATCTCCAAGAGCTAGGGCAGATCTTTCAATGTTGTTTCTTATAATTTCGTGACACTTCTTAGTTGTATAAGTCAAATAACAAAGTTCTTGGTGGATATCATATTTCTTATCGATATTTAGGAAGGAGAAAGGTATTATTTCTTCATCTCCAGCTTGTTCTGTCATTACAGAAAAGTCTATAGACTTTCTTAAGACTCTTGCTGGTGTACCAGTTTTAAGTCTTTGAAGCTTCATTCCAAAGTCTTCTTCCAAACTTGAAGAAAGGTGGTTGGCAGGTCCAAAACCTGAAGGTCCTGATGAAAAGTTAACTTCTCCCATAAAAATTCTTGCCCTAAGGTAGGTTCCACTACAAATTACAACAGCCTTAGTATTGTATTTTGAGCCATTTCTTGTGAGTACACCTGTTACCTTGTTACCTTCTTTTAAGATTCTTATAGCCTCATCTTCCACAAGATAAAGATTTTCTTCATTTTCAAGAACCCTCTTCATTTCATCGTGATATTTTCTCTTGTCAGCTTGAACCCTAAGTGAGTGGACTGCAGGTCCCTTGGAAGTGTTGAGCATCTTGGATTGGATAAAGGTCTTATCAATGTTTTTTGCCATTTCTCCACCAAGAGCGTCAATTTCGCGAACTAAGTGTCCCTTTCCAGTACCCCCAATATTAGGGTTGCAGCTAAGTTGTGCAACTGAATCTAAATTTATACATAATAAGAGGGTCTTTGCACCAAGTCTTGCAGAGGCAAGGGCAGCTTCACTGCCGGCATGGCCTGCTCCAATGACTACTGTGTCAAAGTCTCCTGCTTCATAATATTTAACTTCTGACATCTTTACCTACTTTCCTATACAAAAATCAGAAAATACCCTGTCTAAAATATCTTCTGTTGTAATTGTTCCTGTTATTTCAGAAATGTGACTTATGACATTTTCAAGGTCAACTTCGATTAAGTCTAAAAAGACTTTTTCCTTTAGGCTCTCATTTACCTCAAGAAGAGCTTTTTTAGCTTCCTTTAAGGCATTTATATGTCTTATATTGGAAAGTATTGAATCAGAAGAGATTTGGAGTTCTCCATCAAAGAAGAGGTCTATAATTAAGTTTTCTATCTTTTTAACTGACTCATTTTCCATTACTGAAAGTCTTAAATAATCATTTTTAAAATATTTTTCAATTTCTTCATCAGAAATCTTTTGGTCCAAGTCATCCTTGTTTAAAATAGTGATGTGCTTCTTGTCCTTTATTAGATTTAAGATTTCCTCATCGTCCTTATCAAAATCACGAGAAATATCAAATATTGCAATAACAAGATCAGCTTCCTTTAGCTTTTCCCTTGCTATGTTAACACCAATCTTTTCAACTTCGTCATCAGTTTCCCTGATTCCAGCTGTATCTGTGATCTTTAATAGGACCCCATCAAGGTTAATATAGTCTTCTATAATGTCCCTAGTTGTTCCAGCTATGTCTGTAACTATGGCCCTGTCGTATTTTAAAAGACCATTTAATAGAGAAGACTTTCCAACATTTGGCTTTCCAAGAATAACTGTGTTAATTCCATCTCTTAGGAGCCTTGAGTTTTTTGAATTGTCCAAGAGATTGTCCATCTTTTCTAGGATTTTGTCTGACCTTTCCATGAGGTCATGGTAGGCAGCATCCTCTATGTCCTCATCTGGAAAGTCGATGTTTGCTACGATTAGGGCCTGCATGGATACAAGTTCATCCTTTAGCTTATTTAAAACTTCACTTAAGGCACCACTCAATTGATTTAGACCCATATCAAAGGATATATCAGTCTTTGCCTTAATCATGTCGATTACAGCTTCAGCTTGGGTTAAGTCAATTCTTCCATTTAAGAAGCCCCTCTTAGTGAATTCACCCTTTTCTGCAAGTCTTGCACCCTTGGATAAGATTAGGTTTAAAATTCTTTTTACAGATACAACACCACCGTGGCAGTGTATCTCAACGATGTCCTCTGCAGTATAGGAGTGAGGTCCCTTCATCTTAACAACTAAAACCTCATCGATTAACTTGTCACCATCTGCTATGTGACCATATAAAAACTTCCTATTTTCTGCCTCTGCCATCTTTTTTCCACTGGCAGAAACAAAAATTTCATCTATTATATTAACTGAATCATCGCCACTCATTCTCACTATTGCAATTCCGGCCTCGCCGATTGCAGTAGATATAGCAGCTATTGTATCATTTAAATTTGCCATTTTATCATTCCTTTTAGATTATATTACTACAATTAGTTCAAATAAAAAAGAAGGCTTTTAAAATAAAGCCCTCTCTATCAGTATTTTCTCTCTTTTTGAATTACTACTTTTCTAAAAGGATCCTTTCCTTCTGAATGAGTAAGCACTCCTTCAAAATCTTGTAAAGCTGTGTGGATAATCTTTCTTTCATAAGAATTCATAGGTTCAAGCTTAATGGACCTACCAGTCTTTATTACCTTGTTGGCCATTTTGCCAGCAAGGCTTTCAAGAGTCTTCTTTCTCTTATCCCTGTAGCCACTAGAGTCGAGGTTGACCCTAATGTATCTTGAAGATTTTTTATTAACAATTAAGTTTAAAATATATTGGATGGAATCAAGAGTTACACCTCTTTTTCCAATTAAAATTCCAAGTCTATTTTCATCTCCATTGATATTTACATTTAGAGTATTATCTTCTAATTCCATTTCCACAATATTGTCAAGTTCAAGAGTTTCAAGGATTTTGCCTAAGAATTCTCTTGCAGCGCCAATGATTTCTTCATTTTCTTCATCAAGTGTCTTTACGGCTTCTTCCATGCTAACTTCATCTGTGGAAACTTCTTCTTTTTCAAATTCAAGTTCATCATAAGTGTTGTGAACTACTTCTTGGCTCGTCTCTGGTTCAATTTCTTCATTAAATATTTCATTTAAGATGCTTTTTGTTTCATCCACCTTAGGCCAAACTTTAACAGTGGCATCCTTGGACCCAATAAGTCCCAAGAAACCCTTTTGACCTTCATCAAGGACTTCAATTTCAGCATTGTCTCTTGTAATATTTAATTCACTTAGAGCCTCTCTTACTGCTTCATCTACGGTTTTACCCGTTTTAATTACATAATTCATTACTTGTCCTTAACCTCAACTTCTTCAATTTCATCTTCTACAATCTTATTAGTTATGAGCTGTTGAACTATTGAAAAAATATTGGAAACAGTCCAATAAATTACAAGTCCTGCTGCATATTTTCTTGCCATTGAAAAAATTAAAATTGGCATTACAACCATCATAGTAGACATCATTGACTTAGCTTGATCAGCACCTGCTCCTTGAGTTGCAGGATTCTTAGTAGTAATAAAAGATACTAAGAAAGTCGAAACTGCCGCTATAATAGGCATAATTAAAGTTTTGTCTGCATGATCAATATTCTTTATATAAAAGAAATTCTTGTTCATAGCTTCGTAAAAACCTGGATCTGTAAAAGCGTAGGTTTGTGGGTTCCAAAAGACCCTATAAAAGGCAATTAAGACAACCATAGTAAGGATCATTGGAAGACATCCTCCAACCATATTATAGTTGGCATCCTTATAAAGTTTTTGTTGCTTTGCAGCCATAGTTTGTGGGTCGTTTTTGTACTTCGTTTGAATTTTTTTAAGCTCTGGTTGAAGTTTTGCCATTTTCTTTTGATTTTTCATTTGAGAAATATTTAGTGGCAAAATCAAAAGCTTAATAATAACTGTTGCAATTATAATTGAAAGTGCAAAAAATGAAATTGCAGCTGGTTCTTGTGGCATAATTGCTGCTAGTCCATCATAGATGAACTTAACAAAAGTACCAAGTATAGTACTAATTAATCGCATTAATAATTTCCTCCAATTTAAATGAGAGGATCGTATCCGCCCTTGTGGAAGGGATTACATTTTAGAATTCTCCTTATAGTCAAATAAGTTCCCTTAAAAAATCCATACTTCTCATAGGCTTCATAGCTGTATTGTGAACAAGTAGGTTCAAACCTGCAGTGTCTTCCTGGAAGAAGATAGGTTGAGATAAACCTTTGATAAAATCTTATTAAAAGCATACAAATTTTACTCATTTAACCATCTTCTTTTGTCTTTTTAAAACAGAAAAAAAAGAATTCTTAAAGTCCTTAAAGTCTGAATCACATGCATCCTTTTTTGCAACGAATACATAATCATATCCAGGCTTTATATTATGAGAATTCTCTCTTAAAAGGTGTTTTAACCTTCTTCTAATAAAATTTCTATTTACTGCATTGCCAACTTTTTTTGTGGCAGTTATACCAAACCTAGGATAGTCCCTATTGTTCTTAGCAGTAAAAAGAGTAATGTATCTAGATCCAGAAATCTTCTTATTAGAATAAACCCTTTGAAATTCACTATTCTTTTTTAAATAACAATCCTTCATTATAAAACCTAAGCTGAAAGTTTCTTTCTGCCCTTTCTTCTTCTTGCTTTAATTACGGCTCTACCTGCTCTAGTTCTCATTCTTGCACGAAAACCGTGTTCTCTTTTTCTTTGTTTGTTTTTTGGTTGATAAGTTCTCTTCAAAATTCTCACCTCTTTCTATCCTTATCATTTTATTTACAAATCCTAGTCTTGTCAAGTAATATAGTCAATTAAATGAAATTTTCAGCTTCAAAATATAAAATCCTATAAATTAATAAAAAGTCCTCCAAAGCCTTCTTGTTGATAAGTCCCCTGGTATTTGTTAAAATATATGTGGATAATTGTGATTTATATGTAGATAATAATAAACTTGTTTATAAATAAAGTTATTAACAATCTGTTGATAAGATGTTGATAGTTTTATTTTTATTTTTTTAAATTTAGTAATTAACACTTTTTTAATCCTAAGCTATCAACATTTTTACTAAAATTATAGTGTTTATATCTACTTATCCACAAATTTACTCACAATTGTAAATAAAATTATGAACTGTTATTTATCAACAATATAAAAATTGTTAATAAGGAGGAAATATGGACAAGGAACTTTCCACTATGTGGGAGTCTTTCTTAAAAGAACTTGAAAAGAAATCAATGTCTCAAGTTACATACTCCACTTGGTTTTCCAGAATGCTTCCAAAATCAATTGATTATGATGAAAAGAAAATCATCATAACAGTTCCTTCACCCTTCATTAGGGACTATCTCGTAAATAACAAGAGGCACTTCGATCTTGTAGGCGAAGCTCTAAGAGAAATTACGGGAATTGATTTTGATATAAGCATAATTTCAGAAGACGAGGCAACAGATCAGAACCCTGCAGGCCTTATAAATAAGAATTTTTTAAGCATCTCGAGGTTAAATCCAAAGTACACCTTTGAAACCTTTGTAGTGGGCAAAAGCAACGAATTTGCCCATGCAGCAGCTCTGGCAGTCTCTGAAAACTACGAAAATCCGCAAAATGCCTTTTCAAATCCACTCTTCATCTATGGAGGAGTAGGACTTGGAAAAACCCATTTAATGCATGCAATTGGACATTTTGTACTAGAACAAGATCCTACTAAGAAGATTTTATACGTGACAAGTGAGCAATTTACCAACGAGCTCATAAATTCAATCCAAACTAATAAAAATGAAGAATTTAGAAACAAGTACAGGAAGGTTGACCTTCTACTAATTGACGATATCCAGTTTATAGCTGATAAGGACAGGACTCAGGAAGAATTTTTCCATACCTTTAATGAGCTCCACGAGCAAAATAAGCAAATTGTCCTAACATCTGATAAACCACCTAAGGATATTAAGAGTCTCGAAGAAAGGCTTATTTCTAGGTTTGCTTGGGGTCTCGTAGTAGATATTGGACCACCCGACCTTGAAACTAGGATTGCAATTTTGAGAAAAAAGGCAGATTCTGAAGGTTTTGAGGTATCTCAAGAGGTAATGACCTTTATAGCAGAGAATGTAAGGAGTAACATTAGGGAGCTAGAAGGGGCATTATCCAGAGTTATGGCCTATTCTAAGCTTACAGATTCAGATATTTCCGTTGAATCTGCTGCCATAGTCCTTAGGGATATCTACGAAACTAAGGCAAAAAAACAAATTACTGCTGAATATATTAAGGCAGAAGTTGCTAAAAAATACGGACTAAATCTTGATGATTTTAATTCTAGAAAAAGGACCAAGGCCATAGCCTATCCAAGACAAATAGCCATGTATATAACAAGAGAACTAACTGATCTTAGTCTTCCTAAGATAGGAGATGTCTTTGGGGGCCGTGACCACTCTACTGTTATTCATGCTTACGATAAAATAAGCAAGGATTTGGAAGAAGATCCTATATTTAAAATTGAGATTACTAATTTAATAAAAGAGATTAAATCTTAGCTGTTGATAAGTTTTTGTAAGTGTCAATCTTATCCACAACTTATCAAGAATAAATTTTATTGAAACTCATAAGTTTAGGGAACTTATTAACAAATCCACAGGCCCTACTACTATTACTAATTAATATACTATTTTCTAGGAGGAAAAAATGCTAATAAAGGTTAACAGAAAAGAACTGACAAAACATATTTCCATAGTTCAAAAAGCAATTTCTCAAAGAACGACTATGCAAATACTTGAAGGTATAAAAATATCAGCTAAAAACAACAGCTTAACTCTTACTGCAACTGACACAGAAATAAGCATAAAGACAGAACTTAATGCCATTGTTGAAAGAGAAGGCGATATAGTAATAAATTCAAGACTCTTTGGCGATATTATAAGAAAACTTGAAAATGACATTATAAATATAAATGTAGAAAATTACATGATGAACCTTAAATGTGGGGATTCAATATTTAACTTATCCACACAAAAGGCTGATGAATATCCTGACCTACCTAAGGTAGAAGAAAATATTTCTATAGATATATCTGCTAAGGACTTAAAAAATATTGTAAAGAAGACTACTTTTGCAGTTTCCAATGACGAATCTAGAATTGTCTTTACAGGTGTCCTAATGGATATAAAGAAAAGCTACATTAATTTTGTTGCCCTAGATGGTTTTAGGATGGCAATTCAAAGACTTGAAAAGGAAACTGGAATAGAAAATTCTATTATTATCCCTTCAAGATCCTTAAATGAACTTGTAAAGATTATTGATGATGAAGAAGATCTTAAGTTAAATATTTCAAGAAATAATATTGTCTTTAAATTCAATAATACTGTATTTTATTCAACTTTATTAAGTGGAGACTTCTTTAGCTACAGTGCTCTTCTAAGAGATGAACACAAGATTTCTACATCTGTATCAAAAAGAGAATTCCAACTTGCAGTGGAAAGGGCATCTCTTCTTGCAAGAGAAGACAGGGCTAACCTAATAAAGTTAAATGTTAAGGAAAATTACATTGATATAAAGAGTAATTCCGAAATTGGAGATGTTTTTGAAAAGGTTAAGACATCAGAACACGATGAAAGTTTAGATATTGCTTTTAATTCAAGATATATTTTAGATGGAGTTAAGATTCTTGAATCAGAAGAAATTGTCCTTAATTTCACTGACTCAGTAAACCCACTAATAATTACAGAAGCAGAAAATGATTCCTATATATATCTTGTCTTACCAGTAAGACTTGCGGGGTAATTATGGAAACTATAAAAATAAACACTGAGTTTATAAAACTAGACTCCTTCCTTAAGTTAACAAACCTTTGTGAATCAGGTGGACTTGCCAAGACCCTAATTCAAGAAGGTGAAGTTATGGTTAATGGAGAAGTAGAAACTAGGAGAGGAAAAAAATTATACAAGGGAGATAAAATTTCTTTCCAAGGAAATGACTTTATTATTGGTGAAAAATGAAACTCAAGCATCTAAGACTTTTTAATTTTAGAAATTACAAGGGTTTAGATTTTGTTCCAGGTGAAAATATAAATGTTCTCTATGGTCTAAATGCTTCAGGAAAGACCAACTTGTTGGAATCTATTTACATGTCTATAAGGGCGACTTCCTTTAGGAGCTTAAAGGATTTTGATCTTATTAATATAGATGAAAATTTCTCAAGCATCATTACAAGATATATGACAGAAGACTACAAGGACGACTATAGGATTGAAATTTCAAAGTTTGAAAACAAAAAACTTTTTATAAATGACGACAAGGTAAATACTAAAGAATACAGAAAATCAAGATTCGTGGTACTTTTCAATCCTGAAGATCTAAATATAATAAAATATTCACCCAAGGAAAGAAGAAAATTCTTAGACGATTTGCTTTCAAATATTGACCTAAACTACGATTTTTATATTTACAAGTACAGGAGGCTCCTCTTTGAGAGAAACAAACTTCTCAAGATGAACATGGACAGAAATCTATTAGATGTCTATGACAGAGAAATCGTAAGAAATGGGACAAAAATAATTATAATGAGGCTAAAAACTATCAAGAAGTTAAACGAAATTGCCAAAAAACATTATAAAAATTTATCGGGAGACGACTTAAATATAACCTACCTATCCACAGTTCCTGTCTTTGTTGACGAGGAAGAACTCATGGAAAATTATTTTAGAATATTAAAAGAATCTCTCCCAAAGGACCTTGAGAAAAGATATACAACAATTGGACCCCACAGGGATGACTTAGATTTTAAAATAAATAAATTTTCATCTAAGTCCTATGGGTCTCAAGGAGAACAAAGATCTATAGTCTTGAGTTTAAAATTAGCTGAAGCAGATCTCATAAGAGATTTATATAAAACAAAGCCTCTACTTTTACTTGACGATGTCTTTTCAGAAATTGACTCAAAGAGAAGTAGATACTTATTACATTCACTAAAAGATTTACAGACCTTTATCACCACAACTGAGGCAGACGAATTTTTAAAATCTGTTGATGCCAATTTTTATAGGGTGAGCCAAGGTAGAATTTTGTAAAAGAATAGGAGAAAAAATGGCAAAGGATAAAAGACACTATGACGCGTCGGATATACAGGTCTTAGAAGGACTAGATCCCGTTAGAAAAAGACCGGGTATGTATATTGGATCTACTGGACCAAGAGGTCTACACCACTTAGTTTATGAGATTGTAGACAACTCTATTGACGAGGCTCTTGCCGGTATATGTGATCATATTATTATTAAAATAAACAAGAATGGAAGCGTTGAAATAACTGATAATGGTTCAGGTATACCAGTTGATATTCATCCACAAACAGGAAAGTCTACAGTAGAAACTGTACTTACAATCCTTCACGCAGGTGGTAAGTTTGACAACTCTGCCTACAAGGTTTCTGGTGGACTTCACGGTGTTGGTGTATCTGTAGTTAACGCCCTTTCCAACAAATTAGTTGCAACTGTAAAAAGAAATGGAAAAATCTACAGACAAGAATTCGCAAGGGGAATTAGAAAAAGTGACCTTGAAGTTATTGGGGAAACTAACACAGATGAAACTGGTACAACAATTTACTTTGAACCAGATGATACAATCTTTGAAACAGTAGAATTTTCTGATGAAGTTTTAGCTAAGAGATTTAGGGAGATGGCCTTCCTAAATAAGGGAATAAAAATTGAATTTATAGATGAGAGAAAAGACCTAAAGGAAGTCTTCCATTATGAAGGCGGAATCAAGTCTTTTGTTGAATTTATAAATGCAAAGAAAAAGCCAGTACATGATGAAATCATCTACATAGATGAAATTAGGGAAGAGACAGCAGTTGAAATTGCTATTCAATACACAGACTCTTATTCAGAAGTTGTGCTTTCTTTCGCAAACAATATTAATACTGAAGAAGGTGGAACCCACCTATCAGGTTTTAGGTCAGCCCTAACAAGAACCCTAAATGATTATGGTAGAAAAAATAACATTATAAAGGAAAAGGAAGAAAACCTATCTGGTGAAGACGTAAGAGAAGGTATTTCTGCAGTTATAAGTGTAAAACTACCTGATCCACAATTTGAAGGACAAACTAAGGGAAAACTTGGAAATTCAGAAACTAGAGGAATTGTAGACTCAGTTTTATCTGAAGACCTAGCAGTTTTCTTGGAAGAAAATCCAAGAGTTGGAAAACAAATCCTAGATAAGGCCCTATCTGCAAGACGTGCAAGAGAAGCAGCTAGAAAGGCAAGAGACTTAACAAGAAAGAAAAATAATCTTGAGTCTATGACTCTACCTGGTAAGCTTGCAGATTGTCAAAACGACGATCCAAAGAGAAATGAAATCTTCCTAGTCGAAGGTAATTCCGCTGGTGGTTCTGCCAAAGACGGCAGGGACTCAGCCTACCAAGCAATCCTACCTCTTAGGGGTAAGATTATGAACGTTGAAAAGGCAAGACTTGATAGGATGCTAAATTCTTCAGAAATTCGTGCCATGATAACAGCCTTTGGAACAGGTATTGGGGAAGAATTTGATTTAGAAAAATTAAGATATGACAAGATCATAATCATGACCGATGCCGACGTTGACGGTGCTCACATTATGACTCTTTTACTCACATTCTTCTTTAGATACATGAAGCCACTTATAGAAGAGGGCCACGTTTATGTTGCTCAAGCTCCACTTTATGGAATTGAAAAGGGAACTAAGATTTTAAGATATTGTCACAATGAAAAGGAACTTAGACTTGCCCTAAAGGAATACAAGGACTCTAAGGTAAACATAAAGAGGTACAAGGGTCTTGGAGAAATGGACCCAGAACAACTTTGGGAAACAACAATGAACCCAGACAACAGACTTCTTTTAAAGGTAAATATTGACGACTTAGCAGAAGCTGATGACACCTTCTCAATCCTAATGGGAACAGAAGTTGAACCAAGAAGAGACTTTATAACAGAAAATGCAGTTTACGCTGATTATATAGATGCATAGGAGTAAACCATGAGTGAAAATAATATTATAGAATCAGGAATACTTGATGTAGATATTAATAAAAAGATGAGGTCTTCTTATCTTGATTATTCAATGTCTGTAATTGTTGCAAGGGCACTTCCTGATGTACGTGATGGACTAAAACCAGTCCACAGAAGAATTTTATATGGAATGCAGGGACTTAATCTTGCATCCAATGGACCTTACAGAAAGTCAGCAAGACTTGTTGGGGATGTAATGGGTAAGTATCACCCTCATGGTGACTCATCTATTTACGAAGCAACAGTTAGACTTGCTCAAGATTTTAACACAAGATATACTCTAGTTGATGGCCAAGGTAACTTTGGTAATATTGACGGTGACGGGGCTGCGGCTATGCGTTATACAGAAGTTAGGATGACTAAGCTTGCAGAAGAAATGCTAAGGGATATAAATAAGGAAACTGTTGATTTTGTTCCAAACTTTGATGAAAACGAAAAGGAACCTACTATACTTCCAGCAAGATTCCCAAATCTTTTGGTAAATGGATCATCTGGTATCGCCGTAGGTATGGCGACAAATATGGCTCCACACAATATGAATGAGTCCATTGACGGAATCATTGCCTACATTGACAACGATGAAATTTCAATTTCTGAACTTAACCAAATAATCAAGGGACCAGACTTTCCTACAGGTGCCCAAATTATGGGAACTGAAGGGATAAAGGAAGCCTATGAAACTGGAAGGGGAAAGATAACTGTAAGGGCAGTTGCTGAAATCAAATCCTTTAAGAACAATCGTGAAAAAATTGTAATAACAGAACTTCCTTACCAAGTTAACAAGTCTGCACTTATTATGAAAATTGCAGAACTTGCTAAGAACAAGGATATTGATGGAATTTCAAATATAACTGATGCTTCAAATAGAAAGGGCATCAACATAATTGTTGAACTAAAAAGAGATGCTAACGCAGAAGTTGTTTTAAATAAGCTTTACAAAAACACTCAAATGCAAACAACTTTTGGAATCATAAATCTTGCCTTAGTAAATGGAAGACCAGAAATCCTAAACCTAAAGCAAATTATTAGATATTATGTAGACCACCAAGTTGAAGTTGTAACTAGAAGAACAAAGTTTGACTTAGACAAGGCAGAAAAGAGAGCCCACATAGTTGAAGGTCTATTTATAGCTCTTGACAATATTGATAGGATTATAAAAATTGTTAGGGGATCTAAGGACGACAAGGAAGCAAAGGAAAAGTTCTACGAAGAATTTAAATTAACAGAAGAACAATCTCAAGCTATCTTGGATATGAGAATTAGAAGACTTACAGGACTTGAAAGAGATAGACTTGAAGCTGAATATGAAAAACTTCAAGCTGATATCAAGTGGTTTAAGGAAATCTTAGAAAATAATGATGTTCTTATGAACCTAATCAAGGAAGAACTTCTTGAAATAAAAGAAAAATATGGTGACTTAAGAAGAACTGTAATTTCACATGCTAGAACTGACATAGAGATCGAAGATATTATAAAGAAAGAAGATGTCGTTATAACTCTTACTCAATTTGGTTATATCAAGAGAATGAGTGAGGGAACTTATAAGCCACAAAAAAGAGGTGGCAGGGGAGTTTCTTCTGGCAATATGAGGGACAAGGATTTTGTCAAAGAATTATTTGTCACATCTACTCATGATATGATTTTATTCTTCACATCTCTTGGAAATGTCTTTAAGTTAAAGGCCTATGAAATTCCAGAAGATTCTAGGACATCAAGGGGTACAGCTATAATTAACCTACTTGACTTAGATGAAGATGAGAGGGTAACTTCCATAATACCTGTTAAGGAATATGACCCAGACCTTAACTTCTTAATGGTAACTGAAAAGGGACTTATTAAGAGGACTCCATTTAAGGATTATAAAAATATTAGAAAATCTGGCATTATTGCTATAAAATTAAATGAAGGTGACAAATTAATCGACGTTCATTTGACTAAAGATGATGAAGATGTAATACTTGTAACTAAAAAGGGTCTATCAATTAGATTTAATGAAGAACAAGTTAGAAAATCTGGAAGAAACTCCATGGGAGTTAAGTCCATGGACCTTGATAAGGATGACATTGTAGTTTCATCTGATCTTGTAGTAGATGACAAGTACCTTCTTGTTATATCAGAAAATGGTTATGGAAAATTAACTGAAATAGATAAATACAGACCACAAAACAGGGGTGGAAAGGGACTTCTAACTTACAAGATTACTAAGAAAACTGGAGATGTTGCATCAGCTGCTGTTGTGGAAAAAGAAGACGACGTTATGATAATTGCAAATTCTGGAATTATTATAAGAATTCTAACTGAAGACATCTCAGTCCAAGGAAGAAACACATCTGGTGTTAAACTTATGAATTTGACAGATGCAAAAGTTGTAGCTGTTGCAAATTATATTGGAGACTAGGAGGCCTTATGGAATTTAAATTAGAGGCAAAAAATACTGATGAATTTTTAGTATTGTATCCAAAGGGAGAACTTGACGTTTATAATACAAAAAATTTCAAGGAAAAAACTATAAAGTTTTATGAAAAGGATAAAAAGGATATTTTATTTGACTGTAAAGAGCTAGAATACCTAGACTCAACAGGTCTTGGTTCTCTTATCTACATCCTAAAGGAAGTGGAAAAAGAAGACCATAAAATTGTAATTGAAAACCTAAATCCTTCAATAATGAAACTCTTTAAGATAACAAAACTTGAAGATATGTTTGAAATCAGGGGGTAATATGGATACTTTAAAATATCAAATACCCAATGACGCCAAATATTTTTCTACAGTTAGGCTTATGCTTTCTGGTATCTTAAATATCCTAAATAGGGACATTGAAGAAATAGAAGATATAAAAATGGCTGTGACAGAAAGTTTAAATATTTGTCACGAGTTAACTGAAGATGACCACATAGACTTGGTCTTTGAAATAGAAGAAGATAAAAATATTAAAATTTGTGTAAGTGAAATTAGCGAGGAAAAATTAGAAGCATCTGAAGACCTATCTCTTGCAAAGACTATTATAGACTGTCTTGTAGATGAATCTCATTTTGATGGAAGTAAATTTATTTTATCTAAAAAATTATAAGGGTCTGTTATGAATTTAAAAGAATACAACAATTTAGATAGAAGACTAACAAAGGAAGAGAGAAAGGACCTCTTTAAGGAATATCACGAGACAAAAGATCAAGAAATAAGAGATATCCTTATAGAGGAACACCTCTACATTGCAGAAATCCTATCTAAAAAATATACAGGCAGGGGAATAGATTATGACGACATCTACCAGGTGGCATCAATTGGTCTAATCTATGCCATTGAAAGATACGACCCTGAAAAGGGATTTGAATTTTCTTCCTTTGCCACTCCAACAATAATTGGAGAAATAAAAAAATATTTTAGGGACAATGGGTGGACTATTAGGGTCCCAAGGAGAATCCAAGAACTTTCAAAGAAAATTTCCAATGCAACTGTGAGCCTTTCACAAAAGTATCAAAAGACACCTACTATAGACGAGATTGCAGAGTATTTGGACTCAACACCAGAAGAAGTCATGGAGGCCATGGAAGCATCCAAGGTTTACACACCACAATCTCTCGATGTCACTTATGAATCTGGAGATGAAAGTGAAGTCAACCTATCTGACTTAATTGGAGTGGAAGAAGCCTACTTTGACAAGATAGAATCCAATGACTTCTTTAAGAAGGCTATGGAGAACTTAGACGAAGTTGAGAGGACTATTCTAATTGACAGATACTTTAACAAGAAGACCCAAGTTGTAATTGCAAAGAAATTAAATATTTCTCAAATGACAGTTTCAAGGATTGAGAAGAAGGTCTTGGAAAAGATGAGAAAAGAAGTCGCTAAGACTATGGAGGTATAATGAATAGAAATAGATACCTGGTTACACTTTTGAAATTAGTGAATACCTTTGAAATAGTTGTATCAGTTCTGCTAATAGCTGGCGTAATAGTTTCAGTGCCAGATATTATGAAGTATTATTTCAAGATACTTACAAGTGATGCTGGTCTATCCTATGAAATATTTCAAAATTTCCTATCCCACGTCCTTTTGCTAGTAATAGCCATAGAGTTTGTGGTACTTATGATTGCACATACAGACACCAACATCATTCACTTGATCTTACTTGTAATTTCTAGAAAGATGTTAGTTTACTCTGACAATATGCTTGATTTACTTATAGCAACTATAGCCATAGCAGTACTCTTCGCTGTTAGGAAGTTCTTGTTGACAGGGGTAAATATGGACGCAGAAGGAGAAGATAATGAATACTCTGCATCAACTCCTGTGAAGATCCTAAACAAGAGGTATGGATTTGATATTGAGGCAGGCGAGACTACAACAATTGGTGGTTACGTAGCTGGTCTTCTTATTAAGAATGCAGAAGAAGCAGAAGTTGGAGTTATTGTCAACGATGGCGAATACATCTTCCAAATTGTCAAGATGGCAAGTGGTGGCGTTATAGAAACTGTTTCTGTTGAGAGAATCGACGAAAAAGCTAAAGAATAAGACAAAGAAAAAGAAAATAAATAAAGATAAAAAGTGTCGGCTAGTCCGACATTTTTTTTTGTGATTTTAAAAATCAAAAAAAATAATAATTTATTAGTTAGTGCTTTTTTACTAATTAAAAATAAAAAATTGTAAATTAAAAATTGCAAGTTTATGGTTCTCACATAATTTGTAAAAAGAAAGAAAAAAATATTAAAAATGTTATAATTAAATTGGTGATAAGATGAAATACATAATGGCATTTGATGCAGGTACAACATCTGCTAGAACTATAATTTTTGATAAAAAGGGAAATCCAGTTTCTGTTGCCCAAAAGGACCTTATCAAGCACTTTCCAAAGCCTGGCTATGTGGAAGAAGAGCCAGACGACTTGTGGTCCAAGCAAATTGGTACAGCAGTGGAAGCCATGTCCAGAAAGGAAATTGACCCCAAGGACATAGCAGCAATTGGTATAACAAACCAAAGGGAAACAACAATTGTATGGAACAAGAAGACCATGGAGCCAGTTTACAATGCAATTGTCTGGCAGTGTAAGAGGACTTCAAAATATTGTGAAGAATTAAAGGAAAGAGGCCTGGAAGAAACTATAAGGGAAAAGACAGGTCTTGTTATTGACCCCTATTTTTCTGCCACAAAAATCAGGTGGATTTTGGAAAATGTGGAAGGAGCAAGGGAGATGGCTGAAAGGGGCGACCTCCTCTTTGGTACAGTTGAGACCTACCTCATTTATAAACTAACAGATGGAGAAGTCCACATAACAGACTACACCAATGCCTCAAGAACTATGCTCTTTAACATAAAAGAGAAGAAGTGGGACGATGAGCTTCTTGAGATTTTTGACATACCAAGGTCCATGCTTCCAGAAATAAAAAATTCTAGCCAAGTCTATGGCAAGTGCAAGTCTAAATACCTTGGCTGCGAAATTCCTATAGCAGGGGCAATTGGCGACCAGCAGTCATCACTTTTTGGTACAGCATCCTTTGAAAAGGGGATGGCAAAGTCTACCTTTGGGACAGGTGCCTTTATCCTAATGAATACAGGAGATGAGCTAATTAGGTCACAAAATGGACTTGTAACAACTATAGCCTGGGCTATGAATGGGCAAATTAAATATGCTCTTGAAGGTTCTATCTTTGAAGCAGGTTCATGTATAGACTTTATGCGTGACAACTTAAGGATAATTGATCAGGCAGATGACTCTGAATACATGGCAAATAAGGTGGAGGACACCAATGACTGCTATTTTATACCAGCCTTCACAGGTCTAGGTGCACCTTATTGGGATCAATACGCAAGGGGGTCTATAGTTGGCCTCACAGGGTCTGTAAATAAGTATCACATTGTAAGAGCTGCCTTAGAAGCAATAGCCTACTTATCTTGCGATGTAATAAGGGCAATGCAGGAGGACTCAAATACAAAAATCAGGTCTCTAACTGTTGACGGTGGAGTCAGCAAGAACAACTTCTTGATGAAATTTTTGTCTGACATAGTTGACGTTCACATTGAAAGGCCAAAGGTTGTAGAGTTAACTGCCCTAGGAGCCTGCTACATGGCAGGACTTGCTGTAGGATTTTGGAAGGATATTGACGAAATAAGAGAAAACAACGCCATAGATAAGTGCTTCGACCCAGAAATGGATGAGTATGAGAGAAATAAAAAAATGGCAAGATGGCACGAAGCTGTAAAATATTCTATGAATTGGGCAAAATAGTTTTGCGATTTTAAAATTAATATTTATAAGCCAGTTTTACTTTAAAAGTAGGTCTGGCTTTTTGTTATTTAAATATAAATTTTTTGTATTTTTATTTGTGAACTTAGGAGTTTAAATTAATTTGATGCAAATACTTTTATAATTTTAAAATTAAATTTATAAATTTTTTAGATAATTAGCCTCTATACTTAGACCTTACAAAATAAAAATTTTACAGCTTTCCAGCAATGTAAACTTGTATTTATTTTAAACAATAATTTATAATATTAAAAAATTATTTAAAAATACTGTTGACTTTTTATTTTGTATTATTTAAAATACCATTTAAATTAAAAAATTCTTTTGAATCAAGAATTTAATTTTTATTTCAAATGTTTTGAAGTGGAAAAGTAAGTAAAGAATGTTTTTACAGAGAATTGCCATTAGCTGAGAGGCAAGAAATTGAATTTACCGAAAAATCCCCACTGAGCTAAAATGCTGAAATAAGTAAGTATTTTCGGGATCTCCCGTTACAGAGAAATTCATTATTGGATAAGTGCATCATTAAGATGAATTAGAGTGGTACCGCGAGTTTATTAACCTCGTCTCTTTGTATATAAAGAGACGGGGTTTTTTTATTAGGTGCCCAAGGAGGAAAAAAATGAAAAAGAAGTTAGTAAGAATGTCGCCCGCTATGTCAATAGCATTTGTACTTTTTGCGTCACACGCTGGTGGTGGTTTTGCAACAGGTAATCAAGCAAATACATACTTTGTAAAACTTGGTTGGTCTGGACTTGTGTCAGCTGTGGTTGCAATGATCCTTTTGACTTGGACCCTCAAAGAAGCAATTGTAATGTACAACTCAAGGGGTCTAAAGTCCTACAAGGAACTTTTCGAAACCCTCTATCATCCCTTTGACAAGTTAGAACTTGTTTTTGAAGGATTTTACTACATCATGGTAGTGATGGTAATAGCAAGTACAATATCAGGATCTGCTTCAGCCCTAAAGGAATTTTTTAATTTCAATTACGGCTTGTCAGTCTTAGGAGTTAGTGTATTAACTCTTATGCTAGCAATATTTGGCGAAAGACTTGTTAGAAATGTGGGAACACTAATGGGAATGATGATACTTGTTACTTCAGTTTTAATCTATCTAGTTGGATCCTTTAAGGGAGACCTAGTTGGGGTTGTAACAAGTAACTTTGCAAAGACAGGTTTTTCAAACCTAGACAAGGCGATATTTAACGGATTTATCTATGCAGGATTTCAATGTGTGCAAATACCTTCCATGATTTCCTGTTCAAGAGTTTTAAATAGTGAGAGAGAAGTTTCAAAATCAATGAAACTATCTTGCCTAATAAACTCCTTGGCACTGGGACTTTCAGTTCTTATGCTCTTGGTTTGGAGAGGTTACTACACAGGCTTAGAAGGAGGAGAAGTTATACCAACACTTACATCTACAAATGCCATGGGCTTTAAGTGGATGACTGCATTTTATGTGATATCCCTTGTACTTTGCCTATTGTCTTCTGGAGTTTCAATAATCTTTGGCTTTGTTTCAAGATTTGAAAATTCAAAGGCCCTAAGAAAAGTTGAATCCCTAGAACTTAGAAGATTTGGACTTGCAGTGGGAATACTTGTCCTATCAATGGCAATATCAATGGCAGGCCTTACAAATATAATAAAATATGGCTACGGCTATTGTGGCTATATAGCAATATTATTTATAGTCCTTCCTTTTACAACAGTAGGATATTACAAAAATAAAAAGTATTTACAACCAGAAGTTAGAAGAGAATTTGCATTAGATTAATCAGAGGAGAAAAAAGATGAGAACAGTTAAGATGACAAATTACAGCGTATCACAAAGGGGATATGAAGGATTAGGCAAGTTAGTAGAAGAATACGGCTTCAAAAAAGTTGTCCTAGTTGGAGGCAAGAGAGCCCTTGGGGCAGTTTCACAAAAAATTAGAGACGGCTTAAAGGGTTCTAGTGTAGAAGTCCTTGGCGAATTCGTTTATGGACATGAATGTACCCTAAACAACATCAATGCCCTAATGGAAAAGGAAGAAGTCCAAAAGGCAGATGTAATTTTTGCAGTAGGAGGAGGAAAGGCACTAGACACAGGAAAAGTTCTTGCAGGTTTCTTAAATAAGCCTTCCATGTCCTTCCCAACAATTTGCTCCAACTGTGCAGGTGGTACTGCCATTGCAGTAGTTTATAATGATGACGGATCCTTCCTAAGATATGAATTAATCCCAGCACCAGTTCACATGTTTGTTGAAGTTGAAACAATTGCTGAAGCACCAGAAAAATACTTCTGGGCAGGCATTGGCGATGGACTTAGCAAACAACCAGAAGTTCTCTTTGCGACAAAGGGACTAGAGGACCTAGACTTCGTAGCTAACATGGGAGTTAGCATTGCCAAGACTTGCCAAGAGCCCTTCCTAAAATATGGAGAAGAAGGACTTAAGGATGTAAGAGAAAACAAGGCATCAAAGGCAGTAGAAGAAGTTGCAACAGATATCCTAGTTAACACTGGCTATGTATCAAACTTAACAAATGGAGATAAGTATTATTATAATTCATCCCTTGCCCATGTATTTTACAATGTATCAACATCAGTAAAAAGAGAAGGAGAATACCTTCACGGAGTCCTAGTATCCTATGGAGTTTTAGTTCTTCATGCCTACGACCACAACTATGAAGAGTTTGAAAAACTTGCAAGATTTAACAAGAAGTTAGGCTTGCCAGTAACCCTTGAAGAAATTGGCTTGACAAGGGATGACGTAAGAGAAATGGCAAAGAAAGTTTATGAAACAACAGAATGGCAAAAATCAGAAAAAGCTCTAAGTGAAGAAAAATTTGTAGAAGCAGCCTTCTACGCAGATGATTTTGGAAAAAAATTATTAGCAGAATAATAATTTTTAAAAAAGAAAAGATGATGAAAAAAGACCTAGAATTTAATCTAGGTCTAATTTTTTATTAACTTATAAATTAATTTGCATTAGCATATTCCATGTTGTAGGCCTTACAAATTAGGTTTAAATTTTTGATGAAAATATACCAAGCAACAAAGAAACCTAAACCACAGAAGATTGATCCAATGAGAAGCCATAATAAGAAGGAAGATCCGTTGTCTTGGGTGTACCTATTGTATCTTGGGGCATTGGATTGAATCCTATTCATTACATTAAAATCCCAGAATAAACAATAAATATTACAAGTTATTATTCCCAAGAAAAAGAATTTCATAAGGCCACTTGTTTCTTCTCCGTCACCATTACAAACTATATTTAAGCTATCTGAAATCTTGTAGACAAAATACAATTGATAAAATCCACAAGTTATAAAGGATAGTAGTACATATAATGGAAAAGACCAGTCATCTTTTACATAGCCCCTAAAGGGAGCTGGACCAAGATTTCCTCCATAATTATTGTAAGCATTGTAGGAGCCTGCATTATTATAGTTGTTATAGTTATTATTAAACTTGTTGCTATTATTGTTGTTATAAGCATTTTGATTTTTATAACTTTCAAACTTTTGAGCCTTTTTGGCTTCAGATTTTTCTTGGAAATCACTCTTGCTCTTGTCAAATATTGAAATAAAAACATTAATAGAGTCGTTAAGTTCTCTTTTTAAAAATTCTACATTAGAAATATTTGAAAAATAATTATCAGGATAAATTCTTTCCTTGCTGTTTCCAATAAAATAAATAAGACCTATAACTATAAGTGCAACAATAACTAGGTAAAAATTACCATAGAAGCCACCGTAATAGAAAATCTTGGAAATTATGAATAAAAATACATTTGTAATTAATAAGAATAGACCTGAAATTAAAAGGCCGTTAAATAATTCCTTGTTCCTGCCAGTGTTCCAATTTTTAAAAATTGAAAAGAGAGAGAAGGTCATAAAAACCAAGGATATAGCCATGCCTCCTAGGAAGGGTAGACTAAATAAAAAATATAAAAAATTTGAAAATCCCATCATAATAAACCTCCTATAAATGAGAAGAAAAATCCAAAGAAAGCAAGGATTGTTGTTACAGAGGCAATACCTGTTACAATCATAAAGACTAGAGCAATTATTTTTACAGGACTTAAGCCTGCCTCTGGCTTATAATTTTCTTTTTTATTATAAGTGAAGTCTTCCTTATAAGTTTTTTCTTCCTTTACTCTTTGCTTTTGTGAAGAATCTTCTTTTAAATCTTCACTTGGTCTTATTATCTCCTTATGAACTTCAAGCTTTGGAGGATTCTTGTCCTCTTCTCTATCTAAGATCTCTGGAACTTTTACAGTTTCATCAAGAGGGGCATCTAAGATTTTTGGAGCCTCAACTATTTCAACTTTTTCTACTTTTTCTTCCTTAAATAATTCTTCTTTTTGCGATTCTCTTGAAAGACTCAAGTCTTCCTTAATCTCTTCAGCAATTTCTTCTTTAACTTTCTCGCTTTCAGAAGGCTTTTCTTCAAATTCCTCAGGTACTAGGTCCATGGGATCCTCATCAATTATTGGAGGCTTAAACTCCTTTAAATTTTCCTTTTTGGCCTCAAGTTTGTCGGGATCTACTGGGACAGGAGCACCGCATTGGTCGCAGAACTTCATATTCTCGTCCAGCCTGTTGCCACACTTAATACAAAACATAAGTCACCTCATCAATTCTTTCAAAAAATTAAAAATCTTGTAGAAGATGGATTCATAGGGTCTGAAAACAACGATGGTGTCATTTGGGTCCATCATCCTAAAAACATAAACAATTAAAAACACAAGAACAAAGAAAATCTCTAGTCCTCTTAAAAATTTTTTTGAGAACTTGTCCCTAAATATATAAATAATAAGTCCAAGGGCTGGGAGAACAAATAGGGGATGATAATAATAGGCAGACTTGAAGTCCAATCTTAGGAGACTAAGATAGGCCCTAGTCATCCCACAACCTGGGCAAGACACTCCAGTTATAAATTTAATTGGGCAAGTTATGCCAAAAACTTGTAGAATTCCATATATAAGAATTACCAGTATTATGAAAACAAGTAAGCTATTTTTATTTCTCTTCACTGCGATATTTCCTTTGTATAAAATGTTTTCCTAATTGATATTATACACAAATAAAATTATAAAATCTATTTCTTAGTATTATAGGTAAAAATTTAAAAGTATATATTTAATAATAGGAAAAGCTTATTTCATTTTGTTATAATGAATATAGAGAAAAAATAAGGAGATTTTTATGGACTATAATAAATATTTAAGGGAAAAAATGGTGCCAGCTTTTGGCTGTACTGAGCCCATAGCCTTGGCTTTTGCATCAAGTCGTGCAAGATTCATCCTAGGAGAAGACCCAGAGAGAATCACAGCCAGGTTATCGGGCAATATTATAAAAAATGTAAATAGCGTTAAGGTACCAGGTACTGATGGGAGAAAGGGGATTGAAATTTCTCTTGCAGCTGGAGCCTTCTTAGGGGATTATACAAAAAAACTTGAAGTCTTATCTGATGTAGACAAGTCAAAGCTTGAATACTTAGACGATTTAATAAAAAAAGGACTATGCGACATAGAACTTCTTCATGAGAAGAAGGGTCTTTACATTGACGTATCCATGGAAAAGGGAGAAAAAATTTCTCGAGTAGTGATAAAGGACTTCCACACAAATATTATTTTTGAAAGTCTAAACGATAAAATTCTTTTTGAAAAGAAGGAAGAAGAGCTTGAGGAAGAAGATAAGATTGACCTATCTTTTGACAAGATTTATGATTTTGCAAAAAATGGAAATTATGATGACATTATTGATGTCTTGGACAAGGAAATTGAGTACAACTACGCCATTGCCAAGGAGGGAATCGAAAATCCTTGGGGAGCAAATATTGGCAAGATGGTCCTTGAAGAAGCAGGAGACAAGTATTCTGAAAAACTTGTGTCTTACGCAGCTGCAGGCTCAGATGCCCGTATGTCTGGCTGTGAAAAGCCTGTTGTCATAAACTCTGGATCAGGCAACCAAGGAATCACAGTTTCTGTCCCAATAATTATCTATGCCAAGGACCATGACATAGAAAAAGACAAACTTTACAGGGCCCTAATCTTTGCCAACCTAATTGGTCTTTATATAAAGGAAGGAATTGGCGAACTTTCAGCCTATTGCGGAGTTGTGTCTGCAGGCTGTGCTTCAGTTTGTGGTCTTGCCTTTATGAAAGATGAGGACAAGAATATAATCAAGGCAACTTTAACCAATGCTCTTGCAACAAATTCTGGCCTAATTTGTGACGGTGCCAAAGAATCCTGTGCCATAAAAATTGCATCAAGCTTAAAGATGGGCTTCTTGGCATATAAACAAGCCAAGGAAGGCAATTCTTTTAAGGCAGGCGACGGAATCGTAAAGGGCGACATAGACGAGATGATAAAAACTGTGGGCCACATTGCCATGGAAGGCATGAGAGAAACAGACGAAGTTATCTTGAGAGAAATGATAGGAAAATAAATTTTTATAAGATAATAAAAACTTATTTTATACTATGAAGGGATGACTAGGTTATGGCTACTGCCATTGATAATTTTTTAATGGAAATAGAAGAAGATTTAAAAAACTTTAGAAATGGTGATGCAGTTAGGACCACAGGAAGAGCTGAGAATTTTCTTTTGGATCATGCTGATGAGATTGAAAAAGAAAGTGAGGAAATTTTCAATCTTGCTTTTGATGTTCAAACAGAATTTGCTGAACTAGAGTCAGGTGCAGATAATAGAAAAAGACTGGCTGAGATAAGAAGACTCTATAAAGAGATAAAAAGTATCCAAGAATCACTTAAAGATTAAGATTAAATTTTATAAAAATTCACATAAAAAGACGAAGTCTCATGACCTCGTCTTTTTTTAAAAAATTTTTTATTTTTCAATTACTTCATAGCCCATGTTTTTTAAAATTCCTGTCACAGAATTTTCTGGTACAAGGTGGGCTGATCCAACTAGGATGAAGTAGGTTTTTTTGCCATCTTTCTTTAACATGGCGTCAATTTTTTGAGCCATCTTCTTGTCCCTTTCACTTAAGAGGGCCTCGTTGAACTTTTCTGAAGCTTCATCGCCAGGCCTTGAAAGGATTTTTTTCATCTTGTCCCTGTCGCCAGTTGACCAAGCAAGGAGCATCTTGTCCACTCCCTCATTTATATTCTTGTAGCCATTTCGCTCAATCTCTGTGGTCACAGATTCAATCATCTTTATATAGGCATCTTGGTCAAAGTTTGCAAGGAGATTTGCTTGAAACTCCATGGATTCAAGCTCCCCAATTTCAATTTTATTTAAGAGACTCATGGCAACAAAGTAGGATTCAACTCCAAAGGAAGCCTTAGGAGCATCAAGCCTTGGGTCAAGAGATAGGGTATTGTAAACTGCCCATGGCTTAAGCTTAATTAGCTTGTCTTCAGTTAAGCCAAAGCCCTTGAAGATTCTTAGGACTCTTGCGTAGAGTTCATCGCCTAGGTCATCTTTTAGATTTTTTCCATCCTTGTAATAGAGTTTTTCTTCCATCTTCTTAGCTTCTTTTTTGTTTGTAGTGTCAATTTCCATAAAGAGCTTGTCGGAAGACTTTAGGGCATTTAAAATTTCCTCATCAATAGGATAAATCCAGTCTCTGCCCACGTGGATAGATCCCAGCATGTAAATTTTATTTCCCTTGTTGTTAACTTCATAGAAGAAGCCCTTAGAAGTCTTGCCTGCATCTTGGAGGACCTTATTAACAGCCCTCTTGTAGAGGCAAATCATCTCCTGGAAGGGGATTTTTTCCTTTAAGTATTTTTCGTCAGCTGAGCCCAAGAATATTTTAGAATCTCTCAGGTCCTTTATATCAAAGGTATTTTTGTTTAAAAGTTTTGAAATTGAATTTAAGACTTCAAGGCGACTTAATTCCTTGAAGGCAAAGTCTCCACCAGTTTTTAGTCCACTTTTTTCAAGTTTATCTTTAGAAAGCTTGTAAGTTTCTCTTGCATCTTCAAGAGCCACAGGTTTTCTAAAGTCCCTTCCTTCATAAAAGCTCTTGGCAGGTAGGATTCCCATAAATTGGGCATCGCTAAGGTCCTTAACAGCCCAAGATGAGTAGGAAGGCGATGGATTTTTCTTGGAATCAGATTTTGATTTGACCTCGTGGGCCTCCTCAATTTTTTTGTCCAAGGTATTTTGTGGATTTTTATCTTCTGCATTTGCCTTAACTTCTTCCACCTTTATCTCAACCACTTGAGGCGCAAGCTTCTCATCAGCTGCAAGGGTTGGACTTATTAAAAGTGGTATAAGACCAAGGCTTAAAAGTAGATTTTTAATTTTTTTCATTTATTTCACCTCTTGGTAAATTTCCCTTAGGTTTTCTATTAGTCTTTCATTGGAATCATCATCTAAGATGCAAAATCTAAAATATGATTTGTCTAAATTTTTAAAAGTTTCGCAGTTTCTTACTACAAGGCCCTTTTTCATGAGTTTATCACGAAGGATCCTTGCGTCAGGTCCCCTTAAAATCTTTACCAAAACAAAGTTGCCATAGGATTCGAAGGCCCTTAGGTCTTTGATTTCTGCAAGTTCTTTATAAAGACCTTCCCTGCGAGTCCTTATAAATTCGTGGACTTCTCTCATATAGGCCTCATCAGAGAACATGACCTTGCCGCAGATTTCTGCCACAGAATTTATTTGCCAGAGGACTTCCTTGTCCTTAAAAAACTTCAAAAGTCCATGATTTGATGTGAGTCCATAGCCAAGCCTTATGCCAGGAAGGGCAAAGAACTTAGAAGTCCCCCTCACGACGATTAACTTGTCGTAGGACTTTGTCAAAGATGATGAGGAGAAAGTCCTCATTTCTGTGAACTCAATATAAGTTTCGTCCACCAAGACTGTGGCTTCAGTTTCCTTCAAAATTCTTTCTATTTCAGATCTTTTTAAGATTGTCCCCGTAGGGTTGTTGGGATTAGCGAAAATTAAAAAGTCAACATTTTTTTGATTTATTGTTTTTATAAGTTCATCAAGATCTATTCTAAAATCATTTTTTTCTTCTAAATTGTATTCAATTATGTAGGAAGAAATTTTCCTTAACTCACTCTCATACTCAGAGTAACAAGGCGATAGGATCATAGAAGTTTTTGGAGCAAAATAGTGAATTGCATCCCTTAAAATCTCTGTAGACCCAAGTCCCAGTACAATATTTTTATCATCACAAGATGCGTAAGAAGAAATAGCTCTTCTTAAGTCCACATAGTCCACATCGGGATAAGTTGAAAGTAAATTTAAGTTTTCTTTAAGACTTTCAAGGGCCCTCTTAGATGGTCCCAGTGGATTTATATTAGAAGAAAAATCCCTAATGTCTTCAATTTTTATGCCTTCGACCTTTGCAATTTCAAAAATATTTGCGCCGTGACTCTTCATTTTAACACCTCATTTCCTATTGTACCCTATTTGGTAAAAAATTACATATATTATATAATAAGGGGTAAGAAGAGGGTGAGGTGGCTTATGAATAATTTTAGAAATGACTACAGTGATTTTGGATCCAAGGAAATCTACCAAGAGATAGAGAGGATTTTTGATAAAAAAGTTTCGGGCTATGGGACTGATGAAATATCAAATGAAGCTAGAGACTTAATTTTAAGAGAAATTGGAAGAGAAGCAGACATTGAGTTTGTGTCTGGAGGGACTGCTACAAATATTTTGGCGACGACTTTTGGCCTAAGACCCTATGAGGCAGTTTTATCTGCATCGACTGGCCACATAACCCACCACGAGACTGGGTCTATCGAAGCCACAGGCCACAAGGTTGTGACGCTAGAGACATCTGATGGCAAGTTAAGGGCTGATGAAATTAGAGAACTAATCGAGGACCAGCCAGGAGAAATTGACGTAAAGATAAAAATTGTCTACATTTCTCAAACTACTGAAGTGGGAACAGTTTATACAATAGATGAAATCAAAGAAATTTATGAAGTCTGTCAGGAAAAAAATTTGTATCTTTATATTGACGGAGCAAGAATTGCCCACGCCATGGCCGCAAATTCTAGCAAACTATCTGACTACGCCAAGTATTCTCACATCTTTTCCCTTGGTGGAACAAAAAACGGGGCAATCTTTGGTGAAGCCCTAGTGATTTTAGATGAAAATTTGAAAAAAGATTTTAGGTATTACTTGAAACAAAGGGGAGCCATGATGGCAAAGTCCTTCTTAATTGGCTTGTCCTTCAAGGTTTTATTCCGAGATGGACTTTATTATGAAAATGCCAAGAGGGCCTATGACATGTCAAGAATGCTTGTTGAAGGTCTAAAGGACCTGGGAAGGGACCCAGTCTTTGCTGAATCCAACCAAGTTTTTATAAAATCTAGCCCAGAAGAAATTGAAAAGTTGAAAGAAGAAAATATTTTTGAAATAGAAAACAAGAAAGAGTCTATTATTAGACTTGTGACAAATTACAGGACAAGTGAAGAGGAAGTAAGAGGATTTTTAAATTCTATAAATAATTAGGAGGAATTATGTTAGAAAGAAATATGACAGTTGAAGCTGCAGTAATGGAAAACCCAAAAGTCTTAAAGGAAATCCAAAAGCTTGGGGGAGAATACGACTTTATAGCTATGGAAAGCCTTGAAGATGCCCTAAAGTCTCTAGGGGAAGACTACGACCTATTTATCAAAAAAGTTGAAGGTCAAGCTGACTTCAAGGACATGGATAGGGTTAGAAAGATGTCTAAGGAAGAGATAATCAACTACATTGTAGAAGAAATTCACCCACAAGAACTTGCTACAACAGAAAAAATTGACGAAATCTTTAGGGGAGCAATTAAAAAATATTACAGGGAAAGAGGAGAGCAACTCTTTGTAATTTATGAAGTCCTTCTTCTTATCAAGGCAGAACTTGTTTCACACTTTTCCAGCGAAGAAGAGTTTGAATTTAAGGATGCTCTTGCAGGCAAGAAGGTTGACTTTGAAAACCTACTTGCTGAACACGAAAAGACTATTGGCCTCTTTGACAGGATCAAGTACCTAACTCGTGACTACAAGATGAACGCAGAAGAGCCAGAAATCAAGGAGCTCAACAAGCTTATGGGAGAACTTGACGAGGATATGAGAAGACACATCTATATAGAAAACGAAATTCTATTTAAGATGTAAGGTCTTGGATTTATAAATAAATTATAAATTATAATTAAAATATTAGGAGTGGCACTGGGGAGTGTAAAAATATATAAAAGTAAAATGGTTTAGCTTTGGCTAGACCATTTTTTATTGTTCCGATATAGGGTTTCTATTATTTCGCAGGATAAAATTTCCCCATAAAAATATTTTTTTCGCATAAAACATGGTATAATTTATGCGAATGGGGAGGTTTTTATGCGTAAATTTGATTATAGTTTAGTGAAAGAAAAAAAATGGGATGCTGAAATCTTAAATTATATTTCACAAATTAGCGAGTATAAGGGAAGGCAAGAATTATACTTAAGTCAGAAGCCGACAGTTCTTAACAATCTCGTGGAACTTGCCATTATACAGAGTACCCAAAGCTCCAATGAAATCGAGGGGATAAGAACAACTGACTCTAGGATATGGGATTTAGTCAAGAAAAAAGTTGCTCCCAAAAATAGAGATGAAGAAGAAATTCTTGGTTATAAGGAAGTTCTCTCTACAATTCATGAATCTTTTGATTATATCCCAATAAATTCAAAAATAATTTTGCAACTTCATAGGGACCTCTACAAATTTTCAAATAAATCAATTGGTGGAAAATATAAAAATTCGCAAAATTATATTTCAGAAACAAAAAAAGATGGGGAGACTATAGTTAGGTTTAAGCCTCTTGACCCCTTTGAAACTCCACAAGCAATTGAAAAAATTTGCCAAGAGTACAATAGAGAAATTGACAAGGGAGAAATAAGCCCTCTCATATTAATTCCAATTTTCATCCACGACTTCTTGTGCATTCACCCCTTCAACGATGGAAATGGAAGGATGTCAAGGCTTTTAACAACTTTGTTGTTATACAAATTAGGATATGTTGTAGGGAGATATATAAGTCTTGAAGAAAAAATAGAAAAAACTAAGACAAATTACTATCTTGCCCTGGAAAAAAGTGGTGTAAATTGGCATGAAAATAGTGAAGATCCAACATATTTTATAAAATATATTTTGGCTATTATACTTGCTGCCTATAGAGATTTTGAAGACAGAGTAAATATTTTTGACACAAAGTTATCAGCACTTGATCAAGTTTTAAATGCTATTGATAAAAAAATTGGAAAATTTACTAAGAGTGAAATCATGGAGCTTGCTCCAGAAATTAGTAAGTCCTCTGTGGAAAAGTCTCTAAAAGAATTATTAGAAAAAGATATAATTGAGAGACATGGTATTGGAAAGGCAACCTATTATACAAAGAAATAATTTATATAAGAGACTTAGGATAAGATTAATATCTTGTCCTTTTTTATTTGCAAGAAATCTTATCCCATAAAAGTAATTTTTACGCATAAAAACAAGAAAAATTATGCGATTTTTAAGTATATTAAGAAGTCTTATCAAAAACTTGTAAAAAATTTCTCTTAGTGTTAAGATAAAAATAGAGAACACCCCTAGGGGGGTATGGGAGGTAATATGGAAAAGAAATTTGATGTCAGGGGGATGACTTGTTCTGCTTGCGTCGCCAATGTAACCAAGGCTGTAGAAAAGCTTGATGGCGTAAGCAATGCCAACGTCAACCTCATGACCAACTCAATGAAGGTTAATTTTGATGAAAATAAAATAAATGATGAAGAAATTATAAGAGCTGTGGAAAAAATTGGTTATGGGGCAAGCTCAGCTGGTGAAAAAACAAAAAGTGAAGACAAACCAGTGGATGACAGGGAGAGAGCCCTTAAGAATAGGCTAATCTCTTCCAGCATCTTTATGCTGATCCTCATGTATATTGCAATGGGTCACATGGTCCACTTGCCAACTCCAAGCGTCTTTCATGGAAGAGAAGGGGTATTAATTTTTGCCTTCTCGCAATTTCTCTTGGCCCTTCCAGTTGTTTACATCAACAGAGACTTTTACATCTATGGCTTCAAGGGGCTTAAGAACAGGGCACCCAACATGGACAGCCTTGTTGCCATTGGGTCACTTGCAGCCCTTGTCTACGGAATCTTTGCCATTTACATGATGGCTTATGGATTTGGCCAAGGAGACATGGGACTTGTAGATGACTACAGGCACAATCTCTACTTTGAGTCATCAGCAATGATCTTGACCCTTATAACTGTTGGAAAATACTTGGAAGAAAAATCTAAGAACAAGACAAGGTCATCTCTTGAAAAGTTAATGGACCTTGCTCCAAAGATGGCAACAGTTATAGAAGACGGCAAGGAAGTCGTAAAAAATATAGAAGATGTAAGAGTGGGAGATATTTTACTAGTAAGGCCTGGAGAATCTGTGGCAGTTGATGGCAAGGTCATTGAAGGTGCATCATCTCTTGATGAATCAGCAGTTACTGGCGAGTCAATCCCAGTTCAAAAGTCTGTGGGCGATAGAGTAATCTCGGCTTCCATTAACACAACAGGGTCCTTTAAGTTTCAAGCAGAAAAGGTTGGAGAGGACACAACAATTTCTCAAATAATAAAATTAGTTGACGAAGCCAACCAGTCCAAGGCTCCTATAGCCAAGTTGGCGGATGAAATTGCAGGAGTTTTTGTGCCAGCAGTCCTACTTATAGCTGCTGCAACTTTTGGTATTTGGATGGCACTTGGCTACGGATTTGAAAATGCCCTTAACTTTGCAATTTCAGTCCTAGTTATTTCTTGTCCTTGTGCCTTGGGACTTGCAACACCAGTTTCAATAATGGTGGCAACAGGCAAGTCTGCCGACTTTGGACTTCTATTTAAGAATGCAGAAGTATTAGAAAATCTCCACAAGATCGATGTCATTGTAATGGATAAGACTGGGACAATCACTGAGGGAAAGCCAATCTTAACAGATATTGTGACAGATCTAGACCAAGCTGAATTTTTAAAAATTGCTGGGTCACTAGAAAAAAATTCTCAACATCCACTGGCTTCTGCAATTTTAAATTATGCTGAAGAAAAAAATATAGGCTTAGAAGAAATCACTAACTTCAATTCAGTTAGTGGCAGGGGCATAAATGGAGAAGTCGCTGGTAAAAAGTATCTTGCTGGAAACCTTGAATACATGCTTGAAGAAAAAATTAACCTAAAGGACTTTAGGTCCAAGGCAGAGGACCTTGCAGGAGAGGGCAAGACTTCCATGTACTTTGCCAATGAAAATGAAGTCATGGGGATAATTTCTGTCAAGGACCTACCTAAGAAGTCATCAAGAGATGCAATTAAGCTCCTAAGAGACATGGGCAAGAAAATCATTATGCTAACTGGAGACAATGAAAAAACTGCAGAAGCAATCGCCAAGGAAATTGGAGTTGACGAGACTCTTGCAGGTCTTCTTCCACAAGATAAGAACAAGGAAATCGACAAAATTCAAAAATCTGGAAAGAAGGTCCTAATGATTGGTGACGGAATCAACGATGCTCCTTCCCTTGCCAAGGCAGACATAGGAATGGCAATAGGTCATGGGACAGATGTGGCAATTGAATCATCTGACGTTGTCCTTATGAGGTCCGACCTCTTAGATGTTGTTTCAGCCCTTGAACTTTCCAAGGCAACAATAAAAAACATAAAGGAAAATTTATTCTGGGCCTTTTTCTACAACACAATTGGAATTCCACTTGCAGCAGGAATCTTGTTCCCAGCCTTTGGGATAAAACTTTCCCCAATGTTTGCAGCCTTTGCCATGAGTATGTCCTCAGTTTTTGTTGTCAACAACGCCTTGAGGCTAAGAAGGTTTAAGCCAAGGGGAGTGAAGAGATCCTTGGAAGAATCAAACTCTTCAAGCAAAAAAGAAAATGTAGATAAGCAAAAAGATTTGGAAAAAAGTGAAAAAATTACTAGAATAGAAGTAGAAGGCATGATGTGTGGCCACTGCGAGAAGAGGGTTGCCGATGCCCTAGAAAAAACTGGCAAGGCAAAGAATGTAGTAGCAAGCCATGAAAACTCTTCTGTAGAATTTATAGACCAAGGTCTAAGTTCAGAAGAAATAAAAAATGCCATTGAAGATGCAGGTTATAAAATTATTAAAAATAAAGGAGAAGATAGTATGGAAAAAATTTTAAATGTTGAAGGAATGTCTTGCAACCACTGTGTAGCATCAGTAAGGAAAGCTCTTGAAGGTCTTGATGGAGTAAGAGAAGCTGACGTAAGCCTTGATGACAAAAAGGCAAGAGTAGAACTTGACAAGGACCTTGCAGACCAAGTCCTTGTTAAGGCAGTTGAAGATGCTGGTTTTTCTGCAAAAATAGAAAAATGAGAGCAGACAAGGAAGTACAACTTAGGAAATTAAAAACTGTCAGGGGACAAATTGATGGCCTTATAAAAATGGTTGAAGAGGACAGGTACTGCCTAGACGTCTCCAACCAGCTCATGGCGTCAATCTCCATCCTTAAAAACATAAACAAGGATGTCCTGACAGCCCACCTAAGGGGTTGCGTCAAAGATTCCTACGCAAAGAGTCAGGAAGAAATTGACGAAAAAATCGAAGAGATGAACACCATAATAAATAAGTTGTCAAAGTAGGTTTATTATGAAATTTAAAAAAATTTTTTATTTATTTGTGGTCTTAATTTTTCTTACTGCTTGTAAGAATGAAAAAGGTCAAGTGATAAGATTTCGCACTGGAGAAATTTATAAGTTTGAGACTTTATCTGTGGAAGTAGTTACTAACGAAGAAAAGATGACTACTAGAGAAATTTTTTCTTCTAAGGATAATCAAGAAAAGTTGGATGAAATAATAACTCTCTTGATAAAGTGCAAAGTAGTGGATCAGGGATATTCCTATGCTTCAATACCAGGTTATGAAAGTTTGATTATAAAGCTGAAAGATAAAAACAAAGAAGACACAATATATATGTACGACTCAGAAAGAGATAGGAACACAAATAAATTTCACTATACCTTCTATGGAAAGCTTGACAACCAAGAAAGTCCTACACTCTTATCAGATGAGGATTTAATTTCGGAGATAAAGTATATTGTAGACAAATAAAAAAGATCACGGTAGAAATATTTTTACCGTGATTTTTTAATACTTAATTTTTACCAGGTACAAAGGCCTGTTTTTTCTTGTATCTTCCATAGGATCCTCAAAATGAATCCTTTTTCATAAAAGTCTTCAAGAGGCAAGGTGTAATCGCCATCTTCGTTGTTCCAAATTCTTGCGTAGTAGTCCTTCATTTCCTTCGCCATAGGAGAATCTTTTTCCATCTCAATAGCAAGGTTTGTTTCAAGATTGTAGTTATCCAAGTTTCTCCTTGTGTAGTTGGCTGACCCAAGTATGGCAAGTGGGTCTCTGTCCTTGAAGTCGAAGTAAATAAATTTTGTGTGGAACTGCTCACCAGATGTTTGGTACCAGCGAATATTTATGTCTGGATAGTCTTCCTTTAATTCGCTTAGGGCAGGTCTATTGGGTGATCCATTTTTCTCTAGTCCAAAGGCATCCTTGTTGAGGTCTGCAATGATTTTAACGTCCACGCCACGCTTAGAAGCCTCGCCTAGCTCTCTTAAAATCCTAAATTCTGAAAGATAAAAGATTCCAAGATTTATCTCGTCGCCCTTCTTTGTTTCCTTAATATTTTTTGAAATTTCATCATAAATTTTTCCTTCAGTGATGACCTTTAACTTGTAAGGAGAAGTGACTTCTTCTGCCTTAAAGTTTTCTATTACACTAGGTAATTTGTCAAAAAATATAGATTCAGACCTTATAAGGTCCTCCATAGACTTGCCACGAAAGACCATTGCCACGTTGGAATGGTGGGCTGATGGGTCGTGGGGGTTTGCTGATGCAACCAGGGCTTCCTTTTCTGAAATCAAGACCTTCCTGTGGTTGCCCTTGAAGTTGGCAAGTTTTAAAATGGACCTCACATTTACCTTGTCGGCATCCTTGTCAAAAAAGTTTTTTATCCAGCCGCCACCAGATGTCCCAAACCACTGTAGATAGGCCCTGTAAATTCCAGAAACTAGGGCGTTGGAGTCACGCATCTTATTTAAGTCAGTAACTACCACATCAATTCCATTTTCACGAAGCCTCTTTAGATTATCTTCTTCATAAGCCCCGTAAAAATTATTTATGGGGTCTGTGACAAATAAAATTGGCATGGCAGGATTTTCCTTCTTCTTAGCAATTAAGAGGTCCGTCATCTCTTCCACTTGATTTGGGAAATTCATTGTGTCAGGGTACTCGTCGTTAAAGAGGAAGAAGTCCACCATGAGAAAGTCCTTGGCATTTTTAATAAGTTCCATCTCTCGCTTAAAGATCCTCTTCTCGTGAAGTCTCTTTCCATCCTTTAAGTAGGTCAAGTCATATAAAAATTCGCAGTCGGCATCCTTAAAGTCAGATGACAGGTTGGTGCCAGGTGGATTTTTAGTACTTAAGCTGTATATAATTGGAATAATAACAAGTAGTAAAATAATTATCATAATTTTCTTTTTCTTTTTCAAAATTTTCTCCAAAATTAAAATCAGTTTTTGGGAATTAGGTCTTGGACCCTTGTCCCAGTACTTCCATATTCTCTATCAAATTTAATATTATACTTTCCTGTGTCTGGATATCTAAGATAATAAAAAATTTCCTCACCGTTTCTCAAATTTTCATTTTTGCTCCACTCAATACTTGGATTGTGAAGAATCTTTTCTATCTCTTCTCTGTCCTTCTCATTTTTTAAACTTACAATTTTTGGATATTCAAGGATTTCTATCTCAGCCTTGCCAGATCCATCGTAGCCAGTGAAGTGAAACTGCACTGTGAGAGGGTCCATTGTCACATAGGCGTCAGGCTTTCTTATCTTTGCATGATAAAAGCAAGTAGAAAATATTATTAAGATTGCAAAAATTATAAAATCTAAATTCTTCTTAGATTTTAAGTTTTTAATGACCACCAATAGTCCCTCCTTTTCCCTATTATATCAAAAATATTTATAAAAAATTAAAATAATTGACAAGTGTTATAGACTGTTATATAGTGTTATGTAACAAGGAGGCAAAATGAAAATTATTTTAATAAATGGATCCTCAATTCCTCTTTATGAACAGATAAAGAATGCTATAAAAGAAAACATTTTAAAAAACAAGGTTGGAGAAGGAGAACAGCTTCCTTCTGTAAGGACTCTTTCTAAGGACTTAAAGGTAAGCATCTTGACAGTAAAAAAGGCCTACGACGAACTAGAAGAAGAAGGATTTGTTGAGTCTAGGCAGGGACTTGGAACATTTGTGGCCAGTAAGGACTCAGAGGTCAAGAGAGAAGAATTACAAAAGGAATTGGAAAATCACTTGCAAGAAGCCATAAAATTATCAGCTGATTTAGATTTAGACAAGGAAACAATTTTGGAATTATTTGAATTTTTATACAAGGAGGGTTTGGACTATGACGAATAAAATTGAAGTTAAAAATTTAAAAAAGACCTATGACAATTTTGTCTTGGGAAAAAATTCCTTTGAAATAAAAAAGGGATATATCACTAGATTTATTGGAAAAAATGGAATGGGAAAGACAACAACTATAAAATCTCTCTTGTCCTTAATAAATTATGATGGAGAAGTATTTGTGGACGGAGAAGATGCAAGGAATTTAAATTATCTTCAAGATGTGGGGATAATTATGGACGATTCCTTCTTGTCAAAAGACTGGAAAATTTCCATGGTCAATGAGGCAATGAAGTGTGGCTATGAAAATTGGCAGGAAGATAAATTTTTTTCATATATCAAAAATTTTGGCATTGAAAAAAATAAAAAAGTTAAAGAGCTTTCTCGTGGAATGAAAATAAAGCTTATGTTTTCTATAGCCCTTTCTCACCAGGCAAATCTCTTGATTTTAGATGAGCCAACAAGTGGACTTGACCCAAGTATGAGAGATGAACTAACAGATATTTTAAAAGACTTTGTAGAAGATGAAAATAACACAGTGCTTTTTTCCACACATATCACTGAAGACTTGGACAGGATTGCCGATTATATAATTTTTATCGACCAAGGAAAGATTGTCGAAAATTCTAGTAAAGAAGATTTTCTGGAAAAATATTTGGTTTTAAAGGGAGGGGAAGAAGATAGAGAACTTTTAAAAGAATTTGATCTTCTTGGCATAAAATCTTCAGACACTTCCTTTGAAGCCCTTGTAAAAAATATAGATATAGAAAAAATTCCAGATGAATTAATTCTTGAAAATCCAGATATAAATAAAATTTTAGTTTTATATGGGAGGAAGAAATGAAGGACATTAAAAAAATTATGAGGCTGGATTATATTTCAATTAAGCCCTATTTCACAATAAAAAATCTTTTAATAATGCTTATACTTTATTTAGTTTACTTTTTTATGACGAAAAATCCACTAATAGCAATCTCAATGCCCCTATTGTTTGCCATGATGTATTCCTCTTATCCTTTTCTTGTGGGAGACGAAGCTGGTATAGATTCACTTTACAAAATTTTTGGCATAAAGGGAGATAAAGTTGTTAAAGGAAGATATGCCTTTGCCTTAATTTTATTTATGGCAGCTATAATTATAGGACTAATATTTTCAATTGTAGCATCATTTTTTGTGAAATTTGATATAAAAATTGTCCTTCCAATTGTCGGGTCTTTCTTTATAGTTTTTGTTTTTTTGATTTCTATGCAGTATCCCCTTTACTTTAAGTATGGATACAAAAAGGCAAAGACACTTTCAGCTATTAGTTTTGTGGTAATTGCTCTAATTTCTTTTTTAAGTACGACCTTCAGAGATTATTTAAAAGACCTACTTAATTTAATGACAAATAATAAATTAATAAGCCTTTTAATTATCCTATTTATAATTTTTACAATAATTTCTATTTCGATAAAGCTTTCAGAAAAATTTTATAAAAATAGAGATTTCTAAAAAAAATAAGGTGTTGGAAAAAATCCAGCACCTTTTTGTTTTGTAAAACTTTATTCGTCGAAGCCACCTGTGTAGAGTTTGTAATAAATTCCCTTTTGTTCAAGTAGGTCAGCGTGGTCGCCTCTTTCCACTATCTCACCATTTTCCAAGACGATAATTACGTCTGAGTTCATAATTGTTGAGAGCCTGTGGGCTATGACAAAGCTTGTTCTCCCCTTCATGATTTGGTCCATACCCTCTTGGACAATTTTTTCTGTACGAGAGTCAATTGATGATGTTGCCTCATCTAGGATCATAACTGGTGGATTGTAGATTTCAGCTCTTGCAATAGAAAGAAGCTGCATTTGCCCTTCAGATAGTTCGCCACCTGAGCCACTTATTATGGTGTCGTAGCCATCCTTTAGGTTCTTGATAAAGTCGTGAGCCTTGGTCCTCTTTGCTACTGCAAGGGTTTTATTCATGTCCACATCTTCCACAGAGTAATTTATATTTTCAGCAATTGTTCCTGTAAAGAGGTGGGTATCTTGGAGGACCATGCCAAGGGATGAACGAAGGTGGTCCTTCCTAATCCTTCTAATGTCTATACCATCAAAGGTAATTTCTCCACTGTCGATTTCATAAAACCTATTTATAAGGTTGGTAATAGTTGTCTTTCCGGCACCTGTTGCCCCAACAAAGGCAACCTTTTGGCCTGGTTTTGCATAGAGATTTATATTTTTTAGGATTTTATTTTTTCCATCGTAGGAGAAGTCAACATTTTTAAAACGAATGTCTCCCAAGAGTTCTCTGTACTCATCAGTCTTTAGGTCATGCCAATAATATTTTTCTTCTCCGTCGACAACTTTTACAACTTTTTCAACTTCGCCAGAGTAGTTTTCTGGCTCAACTTCAAGGAAGTCAAAAATTCTTCTGGCACCTGCTATGGCAAGGACTACAGAGTTTATGTTGCCACCAATTTGTCCCATGGGACCTGTAAGAGTCCTTGAAAGTTGTAGGAAGGAAGCAACAACACCAACTGTTATCCCAAAGCCACCATGAACTGCCATAAGGCCACCGATTAGGGCAAAGAGAATATATTGGAAGTTTCCAATTCCAAAAATTATTGGGAAGAGGAAGAGGCCCAGCCTGTTGGCGATCATGGTATTTTCCATGAGTTCTTCGTTAATTAGCCTAAAGTCTTCTCTTGAAGCTTCCTCGTGGTTGAAGACCTTTACAACTCTTAGGCCGTCAATCATCTCTTCGATGTAGCCATTAGTCTTGGCAAGAGATTTTTGCTGGTTCAAGAAGAAGTGAGAGGACTTGCCCCCAATTGTATTCATGGTAAAAATCATAAGTCCCACTGTCAAAATTATTATAAGTGACAAGAAGAAGGATTGTGAAAACATGGCGATTAGGACCATAATAATTGTCATGGCAGATGACACAAAGGATGGGAAGGACTGGGCTATCATTTCCCCAAGGGCCCTGACATCATTTGTGTAGTAGGACATTATGTCTCCGTGACTATTTTGGTCGAAGTAGGAGACAGGTAGGGCCTGCATCTTCTTAAACATAGTCTTTCTCATTTCCCCAAGAGTTGATTCAGATATTGCAACCATAAGTCTTGAGTAGGTGAAGGAGCAGATAACTCCAATTGCCAAAAATATTCCCATCTTAATTAGCATGGATAACAAGTTAGAGAAGTCCGGGTTTGAACTATTTACCAAGGGCATAATGTAGTCGTCAATTAAAAACCTCATAAAAAGTGACACAGAAATTGTGGCAAGAGATGAAATTATTACCATGAGAGCAACTCCTAGGAGCTTAAACTTATGACTTTTAAAGATAAAGGAGAATAATTTTTTTGCTGCCTGCTTGTTTTCTGGAGATGTAATTTTTGTCTTATTCTTCTGCATCAAAATCACCGTCACTTTCTTGAGTTTCGTTAATTTCCCTATAGATTGGACTCTTTTCTATAAGTTCTTCATGTCTTCCAATAGATTCAATTTCTCCAAGGTCAAGGACTAGGGTGTAGTCAGTGTTCTTTAGGGACTTGATCTTTTGTGAAATCAAAATCTTTGTCATATCTGGTCTTAATTTATTCAAGGAAGAAATTATTTTCTCTTCAGTCTTGTTGTCAAGGGCAGAAGTTGAGTCGTCCATAATTAAAATCTTTGGATTCTTTAGGATGGACCTTGCAATAGAAATTCTTTGCCTTTGACCACCAGAAAAGTTAGTCCCTCCCCTTTGAACCATCATGTCTAGGTCCTTTTCAGGGTCAATGAAGTCATCACAAGAAGCAATGTAGAGGGCTTCTTTTAGTTCTTCATCAGTAAGGTCGTCGCCAGCCCACTTTAGATTTTCACGTAGGGTTCCAGTGAAGAGTTGGTTTTTTTGTAGGACCACAGAGACTTGGTCACGAAGGGCAGGAAGGTCATAGTCGCGAAGGTCTTCTCCTCCAACATAGACAGTCCCACTTGTGGGATCAAAGAGTCTTGCAATTAGGCTAATAAGAGTTGACTTACCAGAACCTGTTGGCCCAATCATCCCCACATAGTCGCCAGAATTTATCTTTAGATTGATATTTTTTAGGACAGACTTGTCTAGGTCGCCAGAGTAGGAGAAAAAGACATCGTCAAAGATAATTTCTCCATTCTTTACTTCCTTAATAGGGTCATCTGGGCTAACAATAGAAGGTCTAGTTGCAATAACTTCATTTATACGTCTTATGGAGTTTCTCGCAATTGTAATTTGTACGAGAATCATTGACAACATTAGAAGTGAAATTTGAATTTGAATTGCGTAAGTCACAAGACCAGTAAGGGCTCCAGTTGTCATATTGCCAGCCACAATGAAGTGACTTCCCAACCAAGCAATTAAAATTGCCATGAGATAGGTTGAAAAATTCATAAGTGGGTTTGCAAAGGCAAGGAGCTTGGAAGCCTTGATGTAATTATTTTGAAGGTCGTCAGAAACTTCATTAAACTTTTTGATTTCCTTATCTTCTTTTACAAAGGACTTAACCACGCGAATGGCAGATAAGTTTTCCGACACGTCGGTGTTAAGCCTGTCTGTAATTTTAAAAACTTTTTCAAAAATTGGATAGGCTCCCTTTATAATAAGTCCCATCCCAATGCCAATGAGGGGAATAATAATTACAAAAGTTGGTGCCAGGTCCCTTGAAAGTCTAAAGGACATGATAAAGCAAAAGATAAGAGTAAGGGGGGAACGAATTGCCATCCTTATAGTCATTTGGAAGGCCATTTGCACAGCTTGGACATCAGTTGTCATACGAGTTATAAGAGAACCTGACTTAAACTTTTCCATGTTCTCAAAGGAAAAGTCTGTTATGTTTTTAAACATAGATGCCCTCATGTTTTTGGCAAGGCCACTTGATGCCTTTGTGGCAAGATAGCCCGAGATCACTCCTGTGGCAAGGGAGATTCCTGCTGCTATAAATAAAATTATTCCGTATCTAATTATATTATGAGAGGAATTTATCAAGATCCCCTGGTCTATTATCTTTGTCATGAAGAAGGGGATTGATGCATTCATCAAGACCTCTAGCAAAACAAAAAAAGGCGAGAGCACTGCATACTTTTTATACTCGCCTAGGTTATCGAAAACTACTTTTAACATATAACACTTCCTAATACATATTTAACATTAAACAATTACCCAAAAATTAAAAGCTAAAGCTAAATTAAAAATTTAAACTTAAAATTTTTAAGAAACTCTTATTAATTTGTAATTATTAGAATTTTGTAATAATATATAAGTAACAAACAAATGGAGGGATAACATGACAGACAATAAAAAAGAAAAAGATTTAATTGAAAACTCAAAAACTCTTTCTGATGCAAAGAAGAAAGAAATGAAAGCTAACATGGACCAACAAAAAGAAATCAAACCTGAAGATAGACCAGATTCTGACCTATATGCAAAGACTGAAGGACAAGATCCTGAAACAGGAATCGAAATTCCAACAGATGAATCAGTTGAAGAAGCTAAAGAATGGGTTGACAACGAAAACAGAATGTAATTTCATGGCCTAGTGATAGGCCTTTTTTTGTAAAAAATTATAGGAGTTTTAATGGATAGCAAATTTTTAAACTGGCTCCTTGGCATAAGGAACGAAGTCTTAAATAGGTATATGATTGCCATAACCCACCTGGGAACTGGGGGAGCAATTTGGCTTTTTACAGTTTACATCCTCTTCTACCTGGGTTTTAGGATTGAGAGCATAAATGTAATACTTGCCCTAATCTTTAACGGCATAGTTTGCAATCTTTTATTAAAAAATATTTTAAAGAGAAAGAGACCCTCTTGGATAACAAAGGTGGAACTCCTTATAAAGGATCCCACAGACTTTTCTTTTCCATCAGGTCACGCATCATCATCCTTTGCTGCAGCATTAACAATTTACTTCTACTTCAGGGGGATGGGGATCTTCTTCCTTGTGATAGCAGCCCTAATTGCCTTCTCAAGGATCTATCACTTCGTTCACTATCCCAGCGACGTAATCATAGGGGCAATTATTGGAATATTTATCGCCCTTGCTACAAAAAACTATTACGACAAATTTTTATTAGACTTTATGCAAGTAAATCTACCCTTCTTATTTGGACCTCTTCCTAAGGTCTGAGAAAAAGCCAGTGATTAAGCTTGCACATTCTCTTTCCAAGATACCATACTCATAATTAATCCTGTGATTAGTTATGAGTTTTTCTATTTTTTGGTGAGAAACCACAGCGCCAAACCTCTTGTTGCGAGCTCCAAAATATAAATTTTTTATGCGAGCATTTAAAATTGCACCAACACACATTAGGCAGGGCTCAAGAGTAACGTAGATGTCGCAGCCTTCAAGATGATAAGAATTTAGGTGCCTTGCTGCCATAGATATTGCCATTATCTCTGCGTGGGCTGTGGGATTCTTTAAGTCCTCTTTTTTATTGTAACCATATCCAATTATTTTATTATTTTTAACAACGACGCATCCAATGGGCACGTCATCTGATAAGAGAGACCTGCGACCATAGCGGATGGCCTCTTTCATAAACTTAATTTCCATAAAATTATTATATCAAATTAAAGAAAAATTTAAGTCGCTTGTAGTTAGATTTATTCCAATAAAATAATATATGAAAAATTAAGCCTATGTTATAATATTAAAAGTAATAATATTTTCTTAAAAATAAAGATATAAAGGAAATTATATTTAAAAACTTAGCAAAAAAAGATTTAGAATATTTATTCGAAATAAAATTATTTTTGAAATATAAGAGCTGGAAACCAGCAGGAGGGACAAATGACTTTTAAAATAATATCCGACTCCTCATGTGATTTAGATAAAGAAACTTTAAAAAACTTAGACGTAAAAGTTTTGAGAATAAAGGGAACTGATGAAAAGGGCGAAGACCTTCCAGAGGACCTTACTAACAAAGAAATCTATAAGAGGATGAGAGAGGGCGCATTTTTTAAGACAAGCCAGTTAACTTATTACGACTACTTCAAAGAGTTTGAAGAATCTGCAAAGGAAGGCAAAGACATCATTGCCCTAACCCTATCTTCAGGCCTAAGTGGTACCTATCAAAATGCCTGCATGGCAAAAAGAGAAATTGAAGAAAAGTATGACATAAGAGTTGAAGTAGTGGATTCACTTGCAGCTTCAGTTGGCTTCGGACAAATTACTTACTTTGCTGGACTAGCTGCCAAAAATGGAGCGACTTATGAAGAAGTCCTAGACCTACTTAAATTTTTGGTGGAAAAAACTAAGCACATCTTCACAGTTTACGACCTAAAATATCTTTACGAGGGTGGAAGGGTTTCAAAGACCAAGGCAAAAATCTCAAGCGTCTTAAATATTCTTCCAATACTAGAAGTAGACCAAGAGGGAAAACTCTTTGTATCAGAAATGGTTCGCGGCAAGAACAAGTCCTACAAGAAGATGATGGAAATGATAGAAGAAAGAACCACATCAGATGGATCTGATACTGTCTTTCCAGTATATGCTGACGACATAAAAGTCCTTGATCCACTTATAAAAAAATTAGAAGAGAGGGGACATCACAAGTTCCTGTCTCTTGAAATAGGACAAACTATAGCAGCCCACGTTGGACCAGATATCTTTGGCCTAGCCTATCTTTCTGAAGACATACCAGGGGAATTTAAAAAGTATTTAGATTGATTATTTTTAAAATATAAAAATAAAAAAAGACGAGGAAAACATTTAGAAATCCTCGTCTTTAATTTTTAAAATTTTATTGAATCGACTTTATCCTCTCCACCTGAGGCCTTAATATCTTATTTTCCATGGCATTGCAACTTTTTTATAAAAACTCTTGAGGGACTTTTCTTCCAACCATAACACCTATAGGCGAGAAGCCTCCATATACTAATTTCATTTCAACTAGTGAAAAACCATATCCTTCAATAAAATCTTCAAAATCTTTTTTATCCCATTCCTGGTAGACCTTAAATCCTGAAAAAGCCGTGAGGGTTTTTAAAATTTGTTTTTTCATTCCCTCCTTCCACAAAAAGGTAGGAGCCAACAAAATGCCATTAGGCTTTAAGACCCTGGATATTTCTTCCATTACCTGGCCTGGATTAGGCATGATATGGAGGGCATTGGCGATTAGGACACAATCAAAACTTTCATTTTCATAAGATAGTGATGATGCATCAGCCCTTGCAAATTTAAGGTTTTTTCTTCTCCCCGCTTTTTTACTTCCCTAATCATTTGCTGGGAAAAGTCTGTTCCAAGCCAAGATTAACTATACTTAAAAAGGCTAAAGGACATTTGCCCCGACCCATAAGCAAGTTCAAGGACATCCATGTTTTTATCCAAGTAGGGAATAAGGTCTTTGGAAACTTGGTCATAAACTTTTTATCCTTTTTCATAAAGGGTCCATATAGTTTGGCAAACCTATCCCAAAATTTTTTATTGGTCTTATCACTCATTTTTAACAGCTCTTTAATTAAGTTCAATGCTTATAATTTGTCTTTGTCTCATTATTATACAAAAAAATGGACACACTTACTGCATCCATTTTCTGTAAAGTTTTAACTTTTTACTCTTTTTTCTTCTTTAAAGGGCTTTCATTTCCAGAAAATTATTTGCCGCCAAGAGGGCAATCATGGAGACTGGTCCAACTCTGATAATACTTCCTTCTGGGCTGGAGCCCTTGTCCCCATGTGCCTAAATATTTTTCCTGCCTTTCTTTCAGGATTATTTTAAGATATCTCTTTTAATTATTACTTCTTTTGTAGTTCCATCCCAGATGATGTCCTTGCCATCTACTAGTCCTAGTGCTCTTGCAATGTTTGCAATTGGAAGCATTGTTCTATCGTTTTTAAGGATTGGTTTTACATCACTTTCGAAGACTGAACCATTTACGATTATTTGATTTGTATCAACAGGTATTTTAACTAGGGTGTCCTTATCTTTTAAGACTACTGTCCTATTTGCCTTATCCCAGTCTACTTCAAATCCTAATGCTTCTGCTACAAACCTAATAGGTAGCATAGTTCTATTATTTGATATAAATGGTTCTACATCCATTAACGCTTCTTTTTGAACACCATTTACTGTAACTACAAGTTTTTTTGAACCGATAACTAGTTTAGAATCCATCTTTATTTTTGTTGGAACCTTTGTTTCGGTAGCTGGCTTAAATGGTTTAGTCTTCTCAGACCCACTATAGGCAAAAAAGATCGGATAGCTAGGCCTATATCTTCTATAGGAATTATTGTCAACACTTGGTTTATCAGGACTTTCTCCACCAGGAGTAGCCGGATTTTCTCCAGGACTTTCTCCACCGGGAGTCACTGGATTTTCATTTTGACTCACAAATACTAAGGTTCCATTCTCAAAATAAGTGTTGTTTGCCAATTTAGCAAGGACAATAGGCTTAATAATTTTCACACCTGATGGTAGCTTATTTATTTTTATTTCATAGCCACCTTCTACAGACTTAACCTCATAGTCCTCCTTGGGCATTTCTTGTTTTTTGTATTTTGGAGTAGGGGTGCTGGTAGCATCTAGGCCTGTAGCTTGGTTTGCAGGCTTAAAGTCTTCTTCTTTAACATAATTTAGCTTAAAGAAAAACTTGTCATTATCTCCAATTTTACCTGCACCTTGTAAACTGCTTGCAATTTTAATTGTATTGTCTTTCAATGCAGTATATTTTTTCCCATTGTGGGGATTTACTTGGTCTTTTATTCCTAAAACTTCAAAGTTTACTAGGGCCTTCTTAGTAAAATCTCTAAATAAACCTGATTTTTTACCATTTACTTTTTTATATGGAATTTTTTCCATTTCCTCTAGTTCTTTTTGATTTATTTCTTCTTTTGCTAATAAATCCTTTGCCCTTTTAATGGCTTTTTTAATATCGTCCTTTACATTTTCATCTTGATATTCAATAGCAGGATTATCGACTACGTCTTCATTAAAAGACTTCATATAGGCAGCTAATGCTTCTTTAGCCTTCTTTAGTCTTTCAGAATCTACCTTGTTTTTACCGGCCTCAGTATTTTTTTCTTCTGCTTTCTTTACTATTTGATCTATAGCATCCTTGTTTTCTGCTTGATCGATTTGTTTCTTAGCTTCTGCTTTTTCAGTATCACTTAATTCATCAAGTAAATCAATTTTAGCCTTGGCATCTTCTTTTTCTTGGAGTAAAGCTTTTTTTGCTTCTTCGCGGTTTGCATTTTCTCCTTGAGCTGCGGAAAGAATTGCATCTATAGCATCTTTATTTTCAGCACCATCAATACTAGCCTTATAAGCATTTTTTTCATCTTGATTTAGCTTGTCAAGTGCATCTACTTTAGCTTTTGCATCAGTTTTATAGTTTTCTAGTTCTTTTCTTCTGCCATCATCAGCTTTTTTGTCTTTTAATGGATTTAGACGATCTGATAAATCTTTTTTCCATTCATCTTTTACAGCATTAACTAAAGCTTCAGCATTATCTAATTCAGCCTTTGTTATATCTGCAATCTTTTTTCCTTCAAGTGCATCTATTGCTTTGTCAGCTTGGATATATTTATCAAGCTCTGCTAAACGTGCTTTTAGTTTTGTTTTTCCTTCACTTGCATTTAAAGCTTCTACTTTTTCCTTAGCTTCGTTGTATGCATCTTCGGTTTTTTCTGCTTCTGCTTTTTCTACAAGTTTTGTTGCTTCGTCAATAGCTGCTTTTTGCGTATCTTCGATTTCTCTTAGTTTTGCTCCTATCATGTAGCTACCTTGTGTTTGTGGTTCAATCCAAGCATTATTAAACATCTTTACAGAATCTATATCTGTTGTGTTATTGTCTATTCCAAAGGCAAGTTCTCCTGATAGTTTTGTAAATGCTATATAAAATTCTCCATCAACTTGGACGTTTGAAATGTTTAAGCTATTCCATCCTTCTTTTTCAAAGTTCAAATCTTTAGAATAAAGAATCTTTCCAGGTAGACCATCTATGTCATTTTTGTCATAGATTGAAATTCTGTATCTACTGTTTTGTAAATCTACATCTTTAGTCTTTGTAATATAGTAAGTTACTTCTTCAACTTGTACATCTTTGTTATTTGATATCTTGTTTGCAAAAGTTATATTCTTTTCGTCTTGTCCTGCAAGTTGTAATGGCTCTTTTTTTGTGTATCCAACATTTTTTTCCTCTTGGAAACTAATTTTTTCCAGCTTAATTTCAATTTCCTTGCTTTCTGAAATTGTAATCTCTTCTCTATAAGTTTTATATCCATCTGCACTTACAGCGATATTATATTTACCTGGAAGAATCTTATCCAAGCTTATATCTGACCCGTCTTTTTCTTTTAATACTTCTAGGTCATCTTGTTTATATATTTTTACATTTGCATTAACAGGATTTGAATCTTCATCTGAAACTTTCACATTTAATGTAGTTTCTTGTGCCTTATCAAGATAAATATCTTCTTTTAATTCAGAATTATTTGTAATAGTTACTGGTATTTCCTTACTTGCATATCCTTCTGATTCTGCTATTGCTGTATATGAACCCACAGGATGTTTGATTGAAAATTTACCTGTTCCTGCTTCTGATGTTACTGATACACCTGTTTCTTTTATTCTTATTTTCCCAACTAATGGTATAAGTCCATTGTTGCTAGAACTATTTTCAGAAGCCCTTGTCATATTTTGAAGTTTAAAAGGACTCTTGTTTTCAAATACATTTTCTGTTTGTAGGCTATTTTCTGTGTTCTTATTAAGATTTGTATTTATACTTATATCGTCAATGTACCAGCCACCACATTGTTCAGGGCTAGATGCTCCCATATCATCACCAGTATCAAGTAAAAATTTTATTTTGATTTTATCTGTTAAATATTCCTTAGGAATTTCTACACCATCAGTAAACCAAGTGTGTCTATTGCCTTTCTTATCCAACATTTCTTCATTAAGTGTGTATATCTTTTCCCAGCTATTTCCATCATCTTTAGAAATATATATTTCTCCTAAATCCTGGTTATAAGTATCGTAATCATCAGAGTATCTTTTACCAGAAGATCCAAACCAATTTTGGTAATAAATTTTTGCATCACTTAGAGTTGATAAATTCATTGTAGGTGAAATCAAACTATATTTTGACTTAGGTAACCTATGGTCATCCATATTAGTAGCCCACATATTCATACCAGGGTTTTTCCCTAAAGATTGACTTTCTGTCGGCTTCTTAAAGTTAGCATTATATTTATCTCCATACTCTAGCTTGCCAAAATCCCAAGCTAATTCTCCTGAACCACTAACACTGGTCCATCCTTGTTTTCCGTTTTCAAAATTATAGCTTAAAAATTCTTTCCCTTTAGTAAATGTTATTGATTCAATTTTAGAAGGTTCACTTGAATTTTTTCCTATTTTTGATACTGCATAATAATAGTAACTACCCTTTTGAGGAAGTGGTGTATCAGATAAGGTTATTGTCCATTTCCCAAAACCTCCATTGATATCTCCTTTTTTAACTGTCTTTACACATTCAAAAGGTCCTTCTAGCTTGTCTGACCTATATAGTTCATAAGCTGTTATCTTATCATTTTTAACTGGAGAAAAGCTAAACTTGTAGCTACCATTTTTTTGGCTTCTTAAACTTAAATATTGACTTGGTTTTTCAGGTATTTCTTTTACTGCCTCTTCAATTTTTATATCGTCTATATACCAGCCTTGTCCTTTAGTCTTCCATCCTCCATTTGCCCTAAGTCCAAACATTAAGCAAATTTTCTTACCCTTATATTCTGAAAGATCTATAAACTCATCGACCCATTTACCCTTTGATGAATTTTTATAAGTTCTTTTTAATTTCCAATCTAAGTTATCAGCACTACTGTTAGCATCAACTTCTGCAATCCAAACTTCGGCTTGGTCAAAGGAAGCATATTCTGAATTTCCAAGATCGTACCAATGTCTAAAACTAAGAACTGCATCTTTATCTGTTTTGCTAAGATCAATTGGTGGCATTACTGCTATTGTATCCTTTTTCAAATTATCTGAATATGGACCAGTTCCTATAAGTTTCTTGTCTGGCTCGTCTGATTTTATGTTTCCCCATTTCCAAAGACTTGATTCTCCTCCAAATTCAAACCCAGAAATATCTGTTTCAAAATCTTGAACATATCCTATATTCACACCATCTTTTACAACGAAACTGTATTCTTCCGTTCTAGTTACTGAGCCATTTATATCTGAACATTCAATATAATAACTGCCTGATGAAATTCCATTAAAAGTTGAAACAGGTATATCGACATTATAGTATCCATCAAGTCTAGTTCCTCGTTTTAGTTTCATTTCATATTCTTTAAAACCTTCTCCACAATTTAAGAATAGCTTTACAGAGTCTATACCAGTATTATCTTTTACATTCGCATCAAAGCTAGTTTTATATATGGTATAAACTGCGCTAATAGCCTTATGGTCTAGGCTAGGTTTTTCATGGTCTTCTCCTCTTGCTAGAAGTCTTCCAGAAAAATTTCCCATCTTATCTTTATTTACTTCTTTGCCTTTAGTCTGACCCATTGAAAGTTCAACTGCATTATAGGCATCTACTTTTCCATAGCCATAGCCATGGTTTGGACTTTCAACATAGTAATCATCTTTTAAAGGACTTGCTGTTTCGTTTAAAATTTTTTCAATTTGCTCCACACTCAAATCTTTGTTAGCTTGTAGCATTAGAGCAACAACTCCTGAAATATGGGGACTTGCCATAGATGTGCCTGTATATAATTCATACCTATTGCCTGGAACAGATGATAAGATATTTACACCAGGTGCCACAATATCAGGTTTCCATTTATTTGTATAATCAGATTTTCCTCTTAGCGAGAATTTAGCTACCTTTTCATCTTTTCTAATGGCACCAACTGCATAAGCTTCTGGATATGAACCTGGTGTTCCAATTGAATTATCTCCACCATTATTGGTTTCACTAACATTACCTGCTGAAAATACAGGAAATATCCCTGCTTCTCTCCATTTTTTTACCATATCTTGATAAAAACCATCACTAGAATTGCCTCCCCAAGAGTTATTTACAATTCTTGGTGCAAGTTCAGGATGTTTATTTCCCTTTGCATCAGTAGGTGCAAGAATCCATTCACCTGCTGCAAGTAATTTTGTATTATCAGTGTCTCCATTTTTATCAAAAACCTTTACTGCTATCCATTTTGTCTTTGGAGCAACTCCCAAAAGACTTCCTTCTTTTGAACCTAAAATTGTTCCACACACATGTGTCCCATGCCCTCTGTCATCAAATGGTTTTTCTTCAGCCCCATTTTTTCCATCAATTGTGTTATACCAAGAAGAGGCGGAAAGATTTGAATCATTTCCCCTATAGTTTTTGGAAATAGCAGGATGGGAAGAGTCTACTCCTGAATCAATTATTGCAACAACAACCTCATTGCTAGAGTCCTTTGTAAGCTCTTGAGCTTTATCTGCTCCAATTGCCTTTAAGTTCCATGGCACATGCTTGGATGAATAGCTTAAGCTTGCCTCCCTTGCTTCTGGAAAATTTTTTTCGGGTCTTTCTATTTTTATTTTTTTATTCTCTATAATTTCTTCTACATCTGGCCTTTTGGCTAGTTCTATAACTATAGATTTTTTAGCAACTATGTTTACACAATTTACTATAAAAAAAGATTTGTATGACTTAACTGAACCTTCTTTTTTATTTTTGTCTAAAAATTTCAAAATTGACTTTTGACTATTTTCAGCTAGTGATACTGACTCATCTACAATCTCTTTTCTTATTTGTTTTTGCAATTGATCTTTATTTATATTTGGATTTGATTTTTTTACTTCTGTCTTAATCTTTTCAGAATCTATCTCCTTTTTTAGTTTGACAATTACATCAACAAATTCATCATCCTTTACACTTATTATCTCTTTACTAATTTTTTCTTCGTAAGTTTTAGTGCTTGTAGCAGCATAAACCTCAATGAAATTACTAAAAATAATAGTAAATAATAAAGTAAAGGCTATATATCTTTTAAAATTTTTCATAAAAGCCTCCTTATTTTTATTAATTTTTTAAATACTATAACTATTCCGCCGAGGTCTGAATAGTTACAATGTCTTTAAAGTTATGTAGTATTGCTACTTTTCCCTTAAATTCATTTGCTTTTCTTCCTATCATATTCGATATCCATGTCTTCTCCATAACTTTAGCTTACTTATAAACGGCATCTGCTTTAAGGGCCATCTTATGGTGGTCTATTACCTGGATGCTTTTCCCATCTATGCGGGGTCCCTGGTTTTTTTCTTTCAATCTTCCTCCTTTATATTTAAGGTATAGTGACTCCTTTGATAATTATCAGAGATCTATGTGAAATTTTTCTAACTGATATATACAAGGTTGTCACTGATAACAATTCTCATTTATATATGATAGCATATTGGTCCTTCTTGTAAAGCCTTTTTTGGGGGATACAGGTAATATCTTATAAATTATTTATATTTTGAAAGGTTGATTTTCTAATTTTACTTGTCGCCATTTTTTAGCTTTTTGAAAATTTTTAGATCACAGGGGCTTTTATATATTTTCATGCTTTTGCTAATATAAGTATAAAAAGTTTTTGGATGTTTAAGTTTTATTGGAACTTTTCTCCTGCTATTTTAGGTAAATTTATTTGACTCATTTTTTGAAATGATAGGTTGTAAAATTCAATGCGACAAAAATAAAAAAAGACGAGGAAAACATTTAGAAATCCTCGTCTTTTCTCTTATACTGTTTTATAAAAATTTAAAAACAAACACAAATAATATTATTTAACATTAATAGTTACTGTTCTTTCTACTGCATTCCATTCAATATCTTGAGCTATTCCGTCAGTAGTGTTTCCATTTGTCATATTGAATACCCTTGAAATATTAGTAATAGGAAGTAGTATTCTATTATTAATATTAAGAGGTTTAGAATCCATAACTATAGTTTCACCATTTGATAAAACAATTTTATTTCCATCAATTTGAATTTTTGCAACAATTCCATCTTTTGTAAAGGTTGCAGTTCTTGTTGCCTTATCCCATTCAACTTTAGTTCCTATTGATTCAGCAACGAATCTCATAGGAAGCATTGTTCTGCTGTTTTGGATAATTGGAGCAACATCAAGACTAAGTCTTGTAGATTGTCCGTTAACAATTCTTTCATAAATCTTACTGTCAATTTTTAGAACATATTGAATTGGTTCAGAAATAGTTTTTGTAACCTTATTCTTAATATTATTATTTGTAGTTACACCTGTACTTAGGTTTTGATAATCCCAATAATATCTTGGTCTATAATTTGGATAAATCCAATCATAACTAGGATTTGGGCTTGGAGCTGGACTTTCACTTTCCTTTGTGCCTACTTCTATTATTTTAGGAGTAGCTTCTTTAATTACTTTTTCAGATTTTTTAGTCTTAGAAAGTACTTCGTTTCCACGAGTTTTAACAGTGTAAGTTATTTCTTTTTCACCGTCTATACCTTCTTGTACTACTTTTTCTTGTCCTTTTTCAAGATTTGGATTATTTTTCCTTTCAGTTTCAAAAGGAATCTTTACTTTTTCTGTAACATCCTTTTCCTCTACGTCTACAGTAACTTCTTTAGTTCCAATTGTTATCTTTTCATTTTGAGCCGGTGTTACATCAACTTTCGGTTGACCATCAGGAATATACTGATTTCCCTCAAGCTTATATTTTTGAATAGTAACTTTTTTGCCGTCTACGCCATTTTGAGTAACTTCTTTAGTTCCAACATCTTTTGTGGCGTCTTTTGTTATTTCAGTTTCAAAAGGTATAGTTTCTGTTGTTGTAACAGTAAATTCTTTAGGAAGATTTTCAGGTAATTCTTGTGTAGGTTTCTTTTTAATTACAAGGTCTTGTGCTGGAGAAAGTGGTTCTTCACTAACTTGGGCACCTTTTTGACCATTATTATTTTTATAAGTTACTTTTTTCTTTCCAAGAACTCCACCAGAAACTTCTGGCTTTTCACCTTTAAAGTTTTCGTCATTTATGACTTGAATGTTGAAAGGAATGTCTTCTTCAACTGTGATAAATTTTTCTTCTGCCTCTGCTAGCTTAGTACCCACCTTAATAATTTTATCTTTTGCTGCAGTTTTAACTTTTCTAGATAGCTCTTCCCTAGTAGTTTCTTTTGTACCCTTATATGTTACCTTATACTTAACTTCTGCACTTCCATTTACACCTTCTTGTTCAGTTTTTTCTTCGCCAAGAAGAAGTGTATCGTCTGATTTTTTAATAACTTTAAAAGGTATTGTTTCAGTAACTGTTTCTTCTTTTGTTGAAATTCTTTCTTCAGGTTTAATATAAGTTACCTTTAATGGTTCTGTTTCTGTAGATATTTTTCCATTAAATGTAATTTTTATCTTACCCTTTTGATTTTCAATAAGAGTTCCATTTTCTGGTGATGTAGTAAGTTTATTATTTGCAAATTCATTGAAAGGAACCTCTTTTGTAGCTTCATTTTCATCTTTTAGAACTACAACAAGTCCGGATAAGTCTAATTTATCTCCAGAAGAATAATCTAGCTTTGGTTGTGTTTTAACAGAAATAGATTTAACCGTAGAAGAATTAAATTCTACAACGGAAATTTTTAGTTCAGCAGGAGTGTTATTTCCAGCTAAAGTAAGAGATAACTTTTTGCCATTATTTTCTTTAGTTAAGGCCTTATCCAAATCACCAGTTTCAAATTTAGGTGTGATTTTGTTATTTGCAAAATCTGAATAAGGAACTTCCTTAGTATTTCCATTTTCATCTGTAAGGACTGCTTTTAAGCTATCAAGATCAAGCTTTTGATCTACAATATAATTAGTCTTTATATCTTTTGCAAAAGCGATTGAAGCAACTTTTTTAGTATCAAATATAGAAGTGGTTACTTTTAAAGGTTTTGTTTCAGCAAACTTACTATCGTCAGATTTAAGACTAACTTTTACAGGTTGGTCGTTATCTTCTTTAGTTAAAACTTTTCCATTTGTAGGGTTTGTAGTTAAACCATAATAGTCAAAATCTTTAAATTCAACAGTTCTAGTTTTGCCTTCTGAATCTTTTAATTCGACACTTAAAGCTGACAAATCTAATGTCTTTGCCTTTTCATCGTCGCCATCATACTTGTAATCAAGCTTTGGTTGACTTGCTATCTTTATAGATGCAATAGAATCTTTCTTAAATCCGTCATCCTTTACTTTAAAGGTTTCTCTAGAGTATGCGAAGTTGTCTCCCTTTGTAACTTTTATTGACTTACCGTCAAGGGTTTCAACAGGGTCCCCTTGCTCTGGTTCTGTAGTAATTCCTTGGGCTTTAAGATTTTCGTAAGGGATATATTTAATCTCGTCGCCCTTTTTTATACCAACAACAAGTCCAGTCAAATCTACTGTCTTTTCTCCTTCTTTAGAAGTGTCGTAATCCTTTTTAGGGAATGTGGAAACAAAAAGTGTTAAATCTTTATTCCTACGAGAAAAACTATAAACTTCTACAATATTATAGTCTCGTTTTATTGGAGTATCCAAGTCAAACTCTTTGCTTTTGTTATAAGTAGGTGGAATCCATCTACCATTACTATTGTCAAAGTAACCTAGATTTGTGATTTCATAATACTTATTGTAATTACTCTTACTTCTACTTTTTATTTTTTCTTCATTTTTTACAAGTTCTAAATCAGGCCAATCACCATATTCTTGGTAAAATTTAACTTGATGGTCTTTTGACCAAATTTCTCTAAAAATTTTTGGACCATCTATAGGCCAATAACTTGATTGGTTGAAGTCAAGCAAGCGGCCCTTTTCTTCTTTTCCATTGACAATGGAGTATTCTTGCCAGCCTATAAACTTAGATCCGTCACCTGGGCTAGATGATTTGGCTTTAGCTGCTGTTATTTTTAAGTCGCCATATAGAGATTGAGCAGGAAGAGTTTTTGTAATCTCTTTATTATTAATTTTAATAAACTTATGTGTAAAGTTTTTTTCTTCATATTGAGCATTAAAGCTAGTATCACTTGTAAAGGTTCCCTTAAGGTTTTTGTTAAAGGAACCTTCTTTTGAAGGCTTATCATAGCCCTTATCAACCCAACCCTTGTCAATATCAACAAAATAAACAGCATGACTTAAATCCACTTCTTTAAATTTTGGAACATAGAACTTTCTTTCTGATACAGAACCTGAACCCTTGTAACCAACAAATTTTCCATGTTCACCAGAGTTAAATGTAGCAACTACATAGCCCTCAGGTTTTTTAGCGAATTCTTCTACAGGGTAATAATTTTTCACCCAACCGCTGACACCTACATAGACACTTGTATTATTTGTAGGATTAATTCCATCTACTTCCTTACCGTCAATGTAGTAACTTAGCTCATAATCTTGGTTTTTAAAACGATAGTACTGCCCACCTTCTACACTGACACTTTCTTTACCATCGATATCCTCGATACCATAATCTCTATTGCCCACATCCTTTGATGCTATAAAAGTGATTGTATATTTTTGCGTTCCTGTTTCAGCAAAAATACTTATAGGAATCACTCCTAAGATCATTATTAATGCGAGAAATAAAGATAAAAATTTTTTCTTCATTTTTACCTCCTTTTATTTATAACTTGGTACCAATTAATCCCTTACATGTACCTAAGTCCATTCTATATATATAGTCAAGCCATTCTTAGATACTTTAATAAAAACAATCATTTTCAAAGTATAAATAAATTCAAATAAAAACGAGCAAGCCTTTGTAAATATAAAAAAAGGAAGTCACGTGACTTCCTTTTTTAATATTTATCATTCATAGCCTTCTTTAAGTCTTAAAGCAGACTTATCTAGCATCTTCTTTAGGGAGTAGAGGGCAATGACAAATACCACTAGCTCTGATACCCCTGCTCCAAAGAAGAGGAATCTCACTCCAAAGAGGTGGACCATTAAATAAATGGAGATGAATAGGGATACTGATCCCCTCAAAATATTTATGATAATGGAATACTGAGGCTCTCCAATGGCTGATGATAAGGATGCAATAAACAAGTTTTGACCTGCTAATAAATACATAAGGGCGTAGATCCTCATTGGCCTAATAGAAGAAGAAATCATATTTTTGTTCTCTAAGAACATATTGAAGAGGCTTTCTGCCCCAAAGTAGGCAATGGAATACATAATTACAGAAATTATAAAGACGAAGATAAAACTCATCCTAATAATTTTTATAGACTTATCCCTTTCCCTGGATCCGTGATAGTAGGAGAGAAGGGGTAGGGTCCCGTGGCAAACTCCTTGGAAGGTTGAGTTGGCAAAGAGGGACATGTAGTTTATAACTGCGTAGGCAGAAAGGTATTCAGGTGAAAGATATTTTATTATAAAGAGGTTAAAGATAAAGACAAAAGTTGCTGTGTTTAGCTCAGAGATAAATTCTCCAAATCCATAGATAACAGTCGTCTTTAGATAATGAAGGACTTCTTTAAATTCCATTTTTATCTTTACAAAACGAAGGTAACCCTTGGCAGCCCTGAAGTGGATAAAAAATATGAAGCATGACAAGAATTGTGCAATACCTGTGGCAAGGGCAGCTCCCCTTACCCCCAATTGAAACTTATCTATTAAAACATAGTCTAGAATTATATTTGTAAGGCAGGCTGAAACGGCGCCAATAATTGCAGTCTTAGGAAAGCCGTCTACCTTTACCAAGACCTCAAAGGCATAGGCGATAATGTAGAAGGGCGAAAAGAATACAATGACAGATAAGTAATCATGAGAAAGCTGAAATAAAGTTGAGTCTGCTCCCAAAAAACTTATTATTTGGTTCATAAAAATTATTCCAATAAGGGCAAGTATTATTGAAAAGGACAGGATAAACAAAATTATAAAGGTAAAGACCTTGTTGGCCTCGTCCCTGTTGCCCTTGCCTAGCTCTATTCCGATAATGGTTTGTGATCCCACACCAGTTATAATTGCAATTGCAAACAAGAAGTTCACGTAGGGAACAACTATTGTTACAGCCGATAGCTCCAACTCACCGGCGAAGTTTGCAACGAAAAAGCCGTCTACGATTGTGTAGATAGAAAAGACCCACATGGCAATAATTGATGGGATTACAAACTTAAAAAATTGTTTATTTAAACTCATAAAACACCTCTAATCTCTTGATTATATATTAATTTGATTGTTAAGGCAACGAAGCCAGACTATTAGTTATTCTATTACAATTTTTATAAGTCTTTGTTATAATGAGTTTAATAAATAGAGGGAGGAAGATTATGAAACCAATTATAGGAATTTCTGTTAACTCACTAAGAGATATTTCTCAAAATGACGTTGGACAAATTGGAGTAGAAGGTCAAGACTGGCAACTAATAGCAGCAGACTATATTAGGGCAGTTGAAAGAAACGGCGGGATCCCAATTTTAATTCCAAACATCGAGACTATGGAAGACATGAGAACAGTTTTAGATAAGATTGACGGCCTACTTTTATCAGGTGGTCACGATGTAAATCCAAGGACTTACAACGAGAGAAACTCTGGCAAGGCTGGCAAGTTCGACAACATAAGAGACCACGAAGAAATCTTTATGACAGAATATGCCCTTGAAAAGGACATCCCCTTCTTGGGAATTTGTAGGGGACTTCAAATCTTAAACGTTACACTTGGGGGAACTATCCACCAAGACCTACCATCAGCAGGTTTCCCAGCTCACTCAATGAGTAACTCACTAAGAAACGAACCATCACATGAGCTTAAGGTCTTAGAAGACACTCCACTTTTTGATATTTTTAAAAGAGAAGAAATCTGGACTAACTCCTACCACCACCAAGGCATAAACGATCTTGGTAGGGGACTAAAGAAGGCAGCCCTATCAGAAGAAGGCTTAATAGAAGCAGTTTACTTAGAGGACAAAAAATTTGCCCTTGCAGTACAATGGCACCCAGAAATGATGTACGACGACAAGGAAATGAATATGATTTTTGAAAAATTTATTGACGCTTGCAAGTAAGTTTATAAATTTTTTGAGAAAATTAAGGGGTTGTTGCAAAAGACCCCTATATAGAAAAAAGACGAGGAAACATAAAAATCCTCGTCTTTTTGTAATTAGAATATCCCTGGTTAGACCAGGGGTTCAATTTAGCTTTAGCGATGAAAAAC